>Ga0206682_10000680_pt1 | contig 35788 bp, 41 predicted proteins | sample M240m12015metaG_FD_155444 | JGI IMG/M metagenome (GOLD analysis project Ga0206682, IMG submission 155444) | Ammonia-oxidizing marine archaeal communities from Monterey Bay, California, United States - M2 40m 12015 | ecosystem: Environmental > Aquatic > Marine > Intertidal zone | place: USA...
TAGATTCTTACCATTCATTCTAATAAATACATCGCCCCAATCAGGTTGATTAGTCACCCTACAGTTTGACCTTAATAAATTAGATCTTAGTCTTACTTCTTTAGCAGTATCTGAAGTATCTTCTATAAGTAGTTGAGTAGCATCAGATTGAAAAGCTGTAAAATCTATCTGATCTAGATCTACTATATCTCCTAAATCTTCATATCCTTCAAAAGATAATGCTTTACCGTCTTCCTCATCAGTATAGAAGCTTACTATAGTTTCTGTTTCAAGTAACTTATCTAAATCAGCTTTTACTCTCTTTTCAATTTCTAAAATACACTCTACTGCTGTGTCACCTATTCTAGTCATATTTAATGAATTTAAATATAATTTGATAGATTTTGATTCTACGTGGTATTCCGAGTCTGAAGGACATACAATTTTTAACATCCCTGCTACAGGTTGCCCTTTCGTAGTAATTGCTGAAACTTCGTAGCAGTTCCAAGTATCTACTCCTACAAAATCTTTATTGGTTAATTCGTATCCTTCTCTATTTAAATAACGAGGTACTTTTACTAATAATTCAGGAGCATAAGTATCTTTATACCCATCTCCGCCTACTTTTCCTAAATGTTTAGAAGCAATATCTACTACTTCTTGATAGTTTTTAACGTCTGCCATAATTTATCCTTTAAATATTTGTTTTTTGCCACCTTCATATTCATAAGCGTGACCGTTTTCGATTAGTAGTTTATTTAAAGAGGTTTCTTCTCCTTTTATAAAAATTTCAGCAAGTACTCTTCCATACTTACCTTTACCGAAAGATTGTATTTCAAATTTTCCGTCGTTTAATGTTAAGTAAGCTTCTGTGAATGCTGATGCTTTTAGTCCTTTTGCTTTTTCTGCTTTATCTCTAGTTCTTTTTTCCCAAGTGTCAACACCTTTAAATCTTAATCTTGCTTTTACCCAAGTATCAAAACCTAAATCGATCATAACATCTGCTGTATCTCCATCGACTACTCTTATTAATTTTGCTCCGTATCTATACATTTATAAATTTCATTATTTGTTCTACTCTTTGCATAGGAGAACCAGTTACCGTCAAATAAGGTTGACGTACACCTTCTAATACATCTCTAAACTCTTCATCTACTTCTTTTCTCCATTCTTCACTTATACTTCTTACTCCATCATCCACAGAAGCAAACTCAATAGGAAAGTAAATATAATGAGTATATTCATTTTTTACTCTATTCCAAGTATCTTCTATATAGCTGTAAGTATGTGAAGTTACTCCTTTCATAAACTTAGTATACACTACTACATCCATATAGCATCTATCTAATACTAAGTTATAAGGTTGAAGTAAAGCCTCTAGATGAAAGCTACTAATAGCTAACTGAGTAGCACAAGTTCCTTTTTCATTAATAGGAAATCCGTAACTGCCTACAGTTCTAGTAGACTCATTAACGAATTCATATTTAGGTAATTTATTTTTAAGTAGTTCATATACAGTAGTTTTACCCGTACTACTAGCTCCTACTAATGCAATTCTTTTAATCATTTTAAAACCTTTTATTTAATATAAGAAAAAAAATGTTATAAACCAAATACTTTCCTTAAAAATATATTCCACATATAAAGTGACCTATCTTTAAATATTCCCCACATTTGATCCTCTTTCATATTGAAAGCATTAAATCTTTCTTCTGCTATTACCTTTCCTTCATCTACTCCAGCTACAACCTTATGAAGAACACATCCCATGACTGGGTAGTTACCTTTTAATGCTCTGATTTGAGGATCCTTACCCTTTAATTCAGGGTACTCTGTTATAAGTCCTGGATGTCCGTTGAATATGGAAAATCTTTCACAGATTTCTTTCGGCATGATACGTAACCATCCATGTAAGGTAATTATTGCTTCCGGAAAATACATTAATACTTCTTCGTAATCCTCTAAAGAAGGTTTATTAGGTAACGTAAAAAACCCTTGTTCTACTATTCTATAATCTATTTCCCGAAGATGTTCAGGTCTTTCGTTAGTATATATTCTATCCGGCCATTTACCGAGTGACTTAGCAATATCTGCTATTTCTCCTCCTGTTTGACTAAAAAATACTATCCAAGGTTTAGTTACCATTTGTAAACCATTTAAATTTCTGAATATTATTTAAGATTAAATTAGTATCAGTTACATTATAGTTAATTAACTCATGTAACTTCTGTCTCTCTTTATTCCATAATCCGTCTGATCCGTAAGTGATACCTTTTATACCGTGCACTACAGGGTTAGAAGTATCTAAAGAATAGATCCAATCGTAATCAGAATTTTTATAAAATGCAAACTCTTGAGGTAATCCACATCCTAAAAGGTGATGAGGTTTATCTTTATTTATTACACCGTCTCTAAGTAAGTCTCCTAGTAACTTAACACGGCCTAGCATCCAACTAACATACTTGTTAGAATGAGGTACAGATTGTGTATAATACGAATAATCGAAAGATATAGCAATCATATCAACATCTGCTGTTTTATTCATATAATTATAACAATCAACTATATCTTCATAAGTCTTTCCTTGAACTACTCCTATCTTACCGCTTCCTTCATAACCTAATCCTTTCTCATTCCAATCTTCCATTTGCATTATAGTTCTATCTGAATCTTCTAAAGCATCTGGAACTATATACCAGGTAGGTTTTATTTTATTCACCCATTTATCAAATTTAATAGCATCAAAAGCCTCTTCTAACTCAAATATAGAATTATCTAAAATTACTTCTCTACCATTAGCTATTGCATTTTTAAATTGTTGTAGATATTCTTTATCTTCTTCAAATAAATGTACTAATGCATAATCATAATCTGTAAATTTCTGTACTTCAGAAAAAATACTTTTAGGACTTTCGTGTGCTATTTTTATCATATGTGTCTTTTATTTTATTTAAGTCTGGGCTGATACTTGTAAGTTCAGCAGATAATGTTGCTATTGCTTCATCAAGTTGTCTTATTTGTGCTGCTTCTGCAGTTTCTTGAATAGCTTGTATTGCAATGGTATAAGGTACCATATCCATTTTATGACTTTCTATATAAGTCTTGTGTTCTTCTATATTAATTCCCATTGAAAAATTGTTTTAAATTAGGTCTATAGTAATTTATAGATTTCATTACTTTTTTATCACGTGTTCGATAGACAACATAAGCATCACCAACCCTCTCGTAATGACACGGTTCTTTTTGCTCCTGTGACCGGGCGGCCACGGTTGCTTGTGCTTCCTCTTCATTTGAACAAGCTTTAGACATATTCGACCCTTGTACTTCGAGATACGCTGGCCATATTTTATCCTTAAGACCGTGTAGCATAGTTCCGTTACCCAGCGATACGTAGGCAATGTCACATAGAGCATCAAGCACCTCAACAATATCACCTGTTTCACAGGCATGCCTATATTCTTCCAATTCTTCAAGGATGAAATCATATACAAATTGCCAATCTTTTTTTTCAGGGATAATAGGTTCATAATTGTTCGGTTTACCAAAGGTTTCATTAAATTGCTCTACTTCCGAAACGAACGGTACATAAGATTCTCCTTTGTTACTATCCAATTCTGGAAATAATGATAATTGTTTACTCATAATATTAATGTTTACAGGTTTGTGCTAATTCTATATTTTTATAAAACTCTGCTTTTGCTGATGCTTCATGAAGAAATGCTCCGGTTAGTTTAGCTGTTTGCATTGAAGCTCCTCCATGCTTTACTCCTCTGCAAGATACACATGCATGAGTTGCATTTACTTGTACTGCTACTCCTAAATTACCTTCACAGATTTTATCCACAGCATTGTGAATAGCCACAGTTAACTGCTCTTGAATAGCTCCTCTTCTACCGAATTGTTCTACTATTCTATTTAGTTTAGATAATCCTACTACTTTACCGTCCTCTGAAGCTATATAAGCAATACTTACTGTACCTCTAATAGCTTGATGATGGTGAGAACACATAGATGTTACAGGTATATTACTTTCTTGTACGATACCATCGTATCCATCAGAAGGAAATGCTGTAATACGGTCTAACGGGTTATACCTTCCGGCCCATAAATCATTTACGTACGCTTTTGCCACTCTAAATGGGGTATCTGACGAATTAGGATCGTCCTTATAGTCACACCCTAAAGCAGTTAAAAAGTCTGCATATGCTGATGCTGCTCTTTCTATAATTACTTTCTTTTCATGTTCAGTTAACCTTGCTTCAGGTCCTTCTAATTCTTGCTTTGCAGCTAATTGACTTGATATACCATTTGCATATCCTGCTTTTACTAATTCTGTTCCGTCTATAAACTTTTTAGGCATAATATTTAATTTGTTTTATTGAGGTTCTACGACTCATTTGTTAATACAATATACGATTTTTAATTTAATTATCCAAATAATCTTGAATAGTTTTGGAATCTTCTTTTTCCCAAGGGTAAACAATCCAACCGTAATCATCAGGTATTTCTTTTGCGAAATATTCTGGTTTTGCTTTCGAGGATGTTTTGTAATGTAGAGTAGCAAACTTAGGATTAAACATTTCTTCTCTCCATTTTAATATTGTTTCTCCACTATCTGCTATATCATCTATAATTAACATTCTAGGGTAGTGGTTACTTTTATATTCAAAGTAAGGAATATCAAAACGATGTGAATACAGTATCGCTAAGATAGTACCTCCTCTTGGAATTCCTGTTACGTAATCTATTTCTCCTTTTGTTTGTGCGTGAATGTTATCGAGGAGTTTATAAACATCCTCCCAACTGTAATAAACTCTTTTTACTCCCATGTGTTATTCATTACCCAGTTGCCAGTAGAATAATTTGCTGTAGATTTACTACCTACTGATTGTAGCTTCTCTTTTAAGTGGTCCCATTGTTTAGGAGTAATATTGTAATGGTGTACTCCTTCTGCAAAGCCTCGTAACCATTCTATAAATTGTGATTCATTCATTTTCTATATAACTTTTTAATTTATCTATTAATACTAATACTTCATCTGGTTCCATTGTAATAGCACAGCAAGTATTTATGTTTTCTGCTACTTCTTCTAATACCTCTAAAGCTTCGTCTTTAGTCATTATACTTCTCTTTGGTCTTCAAAAGCAATAATATGAGGTCTCCAAGTCATCCTATATCCATTATCTCTAACCCAATCAAAAAGTACTGGGTATGATTTAAATAACGCTTCTCTTGAATCACCTGCAGGCATGAACCAAACTTTATGTTGAGGTACTTCTAAGGTCTTAATACATTCCATAATCTCAGATAATGCTCCTTCATCTTTACCGTCCCATACAGGTTTAATGTGATAATCAGAATGATATTCAATTGACTGTTTTATTGCTTCATAGTTAAGTCTAAACTTATTATGACGTTTAATCATTCTTTCATCTGTTATTGCTCCTTGAGGAGTTTCTACTCCAATGACTGGAACAGAATTGCTAAACTTAGGAGAGATAGATAGCAAATTAATAGGATAATCTGTGGGGAGGAAATGAGATCCTTCAGTTTCGATAGTAATAAAGATATTATTTTCATGTGCAAAATGTGTTAATTCATTTACTAGGGCTGGATGCATAGTGGGAGATCCTCCTGTCAACATCATCTCTTTTATATGAGGGTTCTTTTCATACATTGCAATAATGTCTTTAAAGTTAAACTCACCTTTTTCCGGATGTATACTTGTATACCAGCTATCACACCATCCTCCTTCTCCGAAATAACATCTATGAGTACATCCTGTAGTTCTTATTACTACTGTCGGGTATCCTGCTCTAGATCCTTCTGACTGCACTGCTGTATATATTTCTACAATCGGTAGGTTTTTATCGTAATCTTCTATTCTTTTTAACTGTTTATGCGACATAATAAGCTGCGTTTTTACCGTGTTCCATGAATTTAACTTTACTAACCTTTACTCTACCGTCTGTTTCTTTTATAACAAATTCATTAAGTTTATTATAAATGTATTCAGCGAACTTCTCTGCTCCGGTTGCTGGTATAATTCTAATTTGTGCTACTCCTGCTTCACCCATTTCTAAAAAAGCATTTCTAAAAGGATCATCATCTGCTACTATTAACGTATGATCAAACATATAATCCATCCATGCTTTTGGAGTTTTGCCGTCTATCTTATTTTTAGCTCTCTTCATTCCGCCGAAATCCCAAACCCAATTTCTGTGGTCTAGATCTCCTTCAAAGTATACCTTAAAAGCTATACCGTATCCGTGAATAAATCTACAGTGTGTTTCTTTAGCTGAATGTTGACGGAACACTGTACTAAATCCGTCAAAAACTTTACTTGATTGAAATTTTCCCATAACTACTAATTTTAAACTAATTCTTCTATAATTCCTACTACTTCACTTAATACTAAAAAGGCTGTAGCCCAAAGCAAAGAAAAAGGTATACATACATAGCCTAGTATGCGTACACCTGATTTAATAAAGCTGATTAGCTGATGAAGTTTTGGATCTGGTATTTTATAACCGTCTATTTCTATAAAACCTTTTTCTTTTTTAAACTCCGTATCTTTATACAGAGTATCTTCTTTTTTACTCATATTGGTGTTTTTAAAGTGGTGCTACGACACTATTGTCTACTTATTATATAATATATGAATTATTAGTTTCAAAAGCAACTTTAATTCATTTTAATTGTGGAGAATACCGGAGTCGAACCGGTACTCCCCTTACATTAGATAGTGCGATGTCTACGCATGCTATCCCATTGTACTTTTTTGGTCTGACTCAGCATTCTTAATCTATCTACTCTACTATTGAGTTTATTTCTTTCAGAATTAAGCTGAGTGTTTCCGTTTGTTTGACTGATGTTGATACTCATTGAATCTTAATTAATAATTATAAGATTATAAATATGCTGCTAAAACGTTTTCAACATGTCTTCTAGCAACATCATATCCAACTACTCCAGTTTCATCTTCGTATTGAACTGGGTCGGGTCTTCCTAGTGCGATAAATGCTTCAATTCTCTCTACTGACGAAGCTGATTTGTAGTCTGAATTACCACTTGGATAAGGCTTATAAGATGTGTTTGTTCTTTTATAAACTTCATCAAAATCAATTTTTAGCTTTGCACATAAAATTTCTCCATCTTGTAAAATACCAAATTTATCAGTATTTAAATAAGGTGTAAAGTAACCTACTCTATCCGCATCCCAATTTCCAATTCTAAAAGCTGCATCATCTGCATCTCTAAATTCTTGTCTACAATCAGGATAAACTGCATGGTCACCAGCATGAATACCTAAAGCAATATCACAAACACCTTCTGTTTTATTTGCTACAGATAATGCTACTGCTTGAGTAATAGAAGCAAACATTTTATTTCTATTAGGAACAACTGTTTCTTTCATATTATCTTGCTCATAATGTCCTTCAGGTACATCTTTACCACCTTCAGTTAATGCTGAATCTAGTAAGTCTACTAATCCATCTAATTTAATTTGACGATAATTTACTTTGTGACCTTTACTTGCAAGGTAATCAATTAATTGTTGAGCTCTTTCAAGTTCAACTCTATGTTTTTGACCATAGTCAAATGAGATACCTGTTACTGTATCATACTCCTCGATAGCTCTTAACAATAGGGTGCTACTATCCATTCCACCACTTAAACTAACTACACAATGTGCCATAATTTATTTATTTAATATTTGCCAGGTATTTTGCGTATAGGCTAACGCTTTTATTATTCCATTATAGAGGTTAACTTCTCTTGAATACCTCTATATTCATTTACATATTCTTTTATAGTAGAAAATTCTTTACTTGTATTAAGTAATTCCTCTGCTGCTTTTTTTAAAGCATTTGCAAAATTAGAAGGATAACATACAGTTTTAATATATTCTGTATTATTATCTCCTTTTATAACTCTTTCGTACAATGTATAACCTCCTGTTTGAGATCTGGATACAAAGAACGGTTCTAATGCTGGATCTGTTATGACAGTATCGCTAGCTGAAATTGAATCTGGTTTTCGTAACATTTATTTGTTTTTAGTTAAGTATTAATTCTTCTAGTTCGTTTTCTCTAAGTATCCCTGTTTTTGTCACAGTTTCATCTTCCTTTATAATTACTGTAAATGGAATAGATTTAATTTTATACTCAGCAGCTAATCCAGTGGTATCACTTTCAATATCTACCTCTACGAACTCTACATCTTTCTCTAGCTTTTTAGCTACTTTATCCCAACTTTTACTGTACATTTTACAAGGTCCACACCAATTGGCGTAAAATTTAATTGCTTTAGTCATCCTATTTTGTATATTTTGTTTTATTAAATCTCTTTCTTGAAGTAGTATTATTATTTTTCTTAAATACTAATAACCATTCTTTAAGTTGTTCCATCCTTTGCTTTGCTGAGTTTTTTGACATATTATTTATTTTATATTAATATAAGAAAATTATTTATAATAAGCAACTTTATCCATCACAACTTAAGCAATCTGTTGAGGTTCTGCTTCCAATATCTCCGTTAATAACTGAATCTGTTCTAAGGTAGTATAGTGTCTTGACTCCAAGTCTCCATGCTGTTTGATGCACTTCGTTAATAAACTTAGGACTATCTGTAGGATCAAATGCTAAATTAAGAGACTGAGTTTGATCTATATACTTTTGTCTTGCTGCTGCTTGTTCTACTAATTTTAATTGATTAATTTCTGCAAAAGTTAAGAAAATAGGTTTATCCTCTGCTGGCATTATTTCTTCTGGTAAATTAGCGATGCTACCTCTATCTAGCATTATTTGATCCCATACCTCTTCTGTGTTATGGCCTTTTTCGCTTAAGTACGTCTCTAGTGCTGGGTTCTTCCTTATAAAAGTTCCTTTTGCTGAATTGAATGTATAGGAATTAGCAGGTACGGGTTCAATTCCTGCTGAAACTCCTCCTGAAATGGTTGAGTTTGATACAGTAGGTGCAATAGCAAGTAAATGACTATTTCTCATACCGGTGCCTTTACACCAAACCGGTTCACCGTATTCATCTGCTAATTTTCTTGACGCATTTTCTGCTTTTTGTTTGATGTCTGAAAATATTTGGTGGGTGTATGATGTAGCTGCTATTGAATCAAAAGGTAGTCTTTCGTTTTGTAAAAATGTATGCCACCCTAATACTCCTAGCCCTAATGCTCTTCCTTTTTTAGCAGACCTATGTGCTCTAATTAATGAATCTCTTCCTGAGGTTTTTGCTAAAAACTCTTCTAATACTCCGTCCAAAAAGTAAACAGCAGTTTCTACTAAATCACTATTTTTCCATTCATGATACTTAGTTAAATTTAAAGAAGATAAGCAGCAAATAAAACTATGCTCTTCGTCTGTATGTAATGTAATCTCTGAACATATATTAGTCATTGAAACATCTAAGTTATTTCTTTTATATGCTGGTGGGTTAGCATTATTAACAGTATCTTTAAACATTATATATGGTTCTCCTGTTTCCATGCGAGACTTCAGTATAGTCACCCACGTACCCATAGCCTCAACGTCTCTATGCTCTAATTTTTGCATAAATACATCATCCACTACAACGCATTGATGAAGGTTTAGACACTGTCTATTTGGGTCTCCTTTTGGTCTTCTAATCTGTAAGAATTCTTCAATATCCGGGTGATTTATGTCTAGGTTAACAGAAGCTGCTCCTCTTCTTACTGCTCCTTGATTTGTTGCAATAATAGTTGAATCGTAGATCTTAGCCCATGGCACTACTCCTTCTGATTGGCCTAGGCTCTCCTTACCTATTTTTTCTCCTCTTCCTCTAACTTTAGATAATCCGATTCCTACACCTCCGCCTAACGAAGTTAATCTCATCAATTCAGCATTTGTGAGTCCTATACCTCTAATAGAGTCTGGTGTGTCTATTCCAAAGCATGAAATAGGTAATCCTTTATCTGTACCTGTATTAGATAGTACTGGAGATGCAAGATTTAGCCACCCTTTCCACATATACCTAAAGAATTTATTCTCTAAATCAGGTCTATCCAACCTCTTAGCTATTGTAGAAGCGACTCGCCTATAAGCTTTTTTTGGAGTCTCATCAGGCAGTAGGTAGCCCTTTGATATTGTTGCTATTGAAATTTCATTCATCCATTCCGGATAGTCCTTACCTGACTCCCACGCCGAGGTATCTAATGCTATGCTCATATGTACTTATATTTATTTATTAAAATGCTGTTGACCAGTCCATTGTTCCTTTACTGTAGTTTGTAACTCTATTTGCAAAGAAGTCTGTTTGTTGCTTTCCAGCGATAACTGCATCAAACCACTTCATAGTCTTTAATGCTCCTTTATCTATTTCTTCAGATGGAATTAAAGGTGCTAATCCTAAATCTCCCATCTTAGTGTTAACTCTATGGCGAATAAAATTCTTAAGTTCCTCTTTAGATAAGTTTTCCAAGTCACCCATTTCAAAAACTTTATCAATAAAATCAAATTCCAATTTTATAGCAGCGGTTGCTGCTTCTCTAATATCTTTTTCTAACCTATCTGTTTTCAGTTCTGGATGCTCTTCCATTAGTGTTCTAAATAACCAACATCCTGCATTGCTGTGCAGAGACTCATCTCTAACTGACCATTCTACTATTTGCCCTACCCCTTTTAGTAAATTTCTCATTTTAAAAGATAATAAAACTGCGAAAGAACTAAATAAATTTACACCTTCCGTAAATGCTGAAAAGATAGCAAGCGATACTGCTCTTTGGTGCCAATCTGGTTTATCATGTGAGTCTCTAACGTTCATAAGATTTTCTATCTTAGCCATCGTTGATTCATCTTCTAAAAATTCTGCAAAGTTATCTAATCCTAATTCTTCGTTAAGTAGAGAATAAGCTTCAGCGTGGATGGTTTCAAATGAACCAAAAGTTACACCCATCATAATAACTTCAGGTTTCCTAAACCATGAGGTTACTAGTCCAGTCCAGTAATCATTTACTACAGTTTCTGTTTGAGCAAATCCTTTTAGTATTCCCCCTATTAAATTCTTTTCGTGAGGTTTTAAATTAGATTTCCAATCTGTTACGTCTTGTGCCATTGGTACTTCTGTATGTAACCAGTGTGCTTGTTGTTGTTTTAACCAGTAGTCAAATGCTTGTGGGTATTCAAATGGCTTATAAACCACTCTTTCATCTTGTAAACTCATATATCTTTATATATTAAAAATTAAATTAGACAGAATATCCCCAAGAGTGAAGATATTTTTCTCTTGAGGATACCATAATAAATATGGCATTATACAGTATCTAACCGTTCAACACTAAAAAACTTTTTTGCTAATTCTTTATGTGTGCTTGTAATGCCGTTCTCGTTCGGTACTAAATCTTCCATATCCGCTTTTCCTTCGAATTCTATACGGCCGTTGTTAGTATCCATTTTAAGGTTATAAGTCATACCGTCTTGTCCATATCTATTTTTCATAACATGCCACCTTCCGGTACCTAACACTTTATCTTCTTTCATTCTTGATAGAGAAAAACACATATCTGCTACCATCATTTTATCGTAGCTTCCTGCTGCTTTATCTCCTTCAATTACTGAATCTTTTGCTCCCATTCTATTAACCTGTGAGGGTGTAATAACTGGTATTTTAAACTCTTTAGCTAAACCTTTAGTTGCAATAAATACATCATCTATTTCATCTTTGCGTTCTGAGAATTTTCCTTTAGAAGGTGCTTTTAGGTAGTCTACATAGTCTATTACAATTAAATCAGGTTTATGATCCATATCAATACATTTTTGAATATGCGATTTGACTGTATTAACTGTTGCACCTTTTGGTGGGTACTCTTTTACTATCAACTTTCCTTTAAGGTTATCAACTTGTGCTTGTACTTCTTTTCTATGGTTATTTACTTCGTCAATCGAATAACCTGTAAAGTAACAGTCGAATCTTTTCCCTACATAGTCTTCTCCTAACTCTAAGGTATAGTAGTTCACCTTATAGCCCATTTTTACTGCATGTGCTGCCATTGCTACACAGGTCCAAGACTTTCCTCCGCCGGGATTACCGAATACAATAGCTAAATCTCCAGGTCCAAAGCCTCCTTGAATTCCATCATTCAATACAGGCCAAGGTGTAGGTATAGTTGGTCTATAGTCTGTTCTATACCTAGATTCTATATCTTTATTATACTCATGACCAATATTTTTATCCATTCCAGCTTTCATAGCTTTTTCAACCATATTTCTTATACCGTCAAAATCGCCTTCTTTTAGTAGGTCCGCTGAGCTAAGTATAGCTTGTTTCATTTCTTGGTTTTTACAAAACCCTAAAAACTCTTCTTGTACGTAATCTAGATCATCTTGAGAAGCTTGGTATGAATTACGTAGTTCTTCTTTAAGTGCTACTTGTAAGACTTCATTTTCTACTTTCTGAAGTTCTACTTTTAAAACATCCATCGTTACTGTAGTATGATACTTATCAAAGTACGTTACTATTTGAGTAATTATCCATTTATGAGAATCTGCATCAAAGTAGTCCTCTTTTAATACATCTCTGACGTTGAGCAGGAACTTTTTATCTGTTAAAAGAGAACCTAAGACTTTTAACTGAAAGCCTTTTCCGTACGATTGAAGTGATTTTAATGTCATTATAACCTATTTTTTAAAAACTGTTAAACCCCTGAAGTTTTCTAACCATCCTTCTGTATTCTTTGTTATACCTTCTATTTTATCTTGGTCTAAAAGGTGTAAGAAAGCGCCTGTTTGAAGGTTAGGTACTTCACTTTTTATTATATCTAATATATGATTTTTTTCTTTAATATCCAACACAGAATCGTGTAAATTCATTAATTTATAATTAGTTTCTACACGGTCCCACTCTGTGATTATCTTTGGGAAAATTTTCTTGTACTTTTTTTCTTCTAATTTAGATGCACAAATATTATATACGTATTCCAAAGTTGTATTTGACCTATTAACTAATTCTGGAAATTCTGATATTATAGTTTTAATACCTAATCCTTTAACACCTGCTAAATTATCTGAATTATCTCCTAGTAGTGCTTTTACTACATTATAATTTTCAGGAAGTACTTTAAGTTCCTCGAATATATTACTTTCAGTAAACGTTTTCTTTTTTACCGGAGCGTATACTTCGATTGTATTATCAACCAGTTGAAGGAAATCTTTATCGGATGAAACTATTGTAACTTTTTTTACCTTAGGAGAACCGGCAGCTTCTTTTGCAAGATACGCTATAATATCGTCTGCTTCTAACTTTTCCATTCCGATTTGTTGAATAGGTAAGCAGTCTAAGTAATCTTGTGTTCTATATAGTTGCCCGATTAAAGCTTCTTGTTCTTCTGCTTTGGTGTCGTATAACCCCCAGTGTGTTATTCGTGATGTAGCACGTTGGGCTTTATAGTTAGGGTCTATATTTTTCCTATTAGCAGACCCTCCTTTACCGTCCCATACTATTATAACTCTCGTAGGATCAAAAATACGAGTTACATAACCCAGTGAGCGTAAGAACCCTACCAGACCACCTATATGGTGGCCTGATGGATTCATTGCTTTGAGCAGTGAGAAGCTACGAATTAACATATTCATAGCATCAATAACCAGTATATGGTCATTTAGTGCTCGGGGTGGGGTTTCTTTTAGATTGTTAAGTATATTTTCGTAAGCCATTAATCTAATAGGTTAGGAGTGATATTTTCTTCTAATAAATCTCCTTCTTCTATAAGATCAAAGTCTACTGAACCGACTAGTTTTAACCAATGCTCTTTATGAGCATCTTTATACTTATCTATTGCACGTTTATCATCTGGTATAAACCCATGAGGTGTCATTACAATTCTTCCTCTTGATTGCACTCCTCCTATATGGTTCTTCTCAACTTGGACATTAGTACGTTTAGCAAATTCTACTTGCATACCGTTTTTAATAGCTTTAATTTTTGAAGTACCTGGGTTTGTTATATTACCAAAAGTAATAACAAGTGTAGAATCATACCACATAGACATACCACCTTTATTTTGCAATTTAGGCTGTCCCATTGGAGATTCAGGTTTCATAGTCCAAACCTTATTAATCGCTACCATTGTGTTTGTATAAGGAGAGTTTTCCTTTCTTGACAATAGTATTTTCTGATTAAGGTTATTACCGAATTGAGTAGACATTGCTCCTGCATTCCACTCATTGTTATTCTTATTCGATCTAACTGATAAATCACAAGGTACTGAGCCTATACTGTCCCAGAAGAAACACATATCATACGGTAGGTTTCCCTTTGCTTGCTCATCCATTAAATCAGCAATATATACTGCTACCTCTTCGATAGTATTTAGTGTACCTCTGTCTGCATAAAGAAAATGTCCTTCATAGTCTACTACATTCCCGTTATCATCTTTAACTTCTTCGAATTGTAAGCCCATTTCTTTAGCATGTTCCCAAGACCACTTCATCTCTGTTACGATGAAGACTGGGAGAATACCCATTTTTTGGGCATTCACCGCAGCTTCAATTAGGGCAGTTGTTTTGCCCGTATCACTATGTCCTCGTAGGAGAGTGATATGTCCGGTAGGAAGACCGGGGAGAGAGGTTATGTCTTGAAATGCTTTAGAAAGAGGTATCCATCCTTGTTTTTTGAATTTAACAGATGCATTAGAAAAACCTTTTTTCTTTTTAAAATTTCCTAGATTAAAGGACTTTTGCACTGCAGCAGTCGCTTTCTTTTGTACTTCTTTCTTTTTCGCCATATCTACTCGTTGAATAAGTCATCAAATTTATTAACTGTGTCCTTGTTGCCAGCCGTAGCTGTTTCCAAAGTAAAGTCTGTTTTTTGTTGACCTAAGCTTTCTGGCAGATTAGTATCTGTTCCTGAATGTGCTGCTGGAGCATTTTCTTCTACAGATCCTGGGTTAAGATAGTTTTGAAGTTGTTTCTTAATAAACTCATAATCGTATTGAGTATGTACATCTACTGGGTTTGGTTGAGTTTTTAACCAACTTTCTACTAAATCATTATTATCCGATAATGGTGTTTGTTTCGGTTTAATACGGACTGTAGTGGTAGGGTAAGGATTACCTTGTTGTTGCTCTACTACTAAGTCCCATCCGTTAATAACATCAGTAAAGTCACCTACATCTTCGTCTTCAGCTAATGCTAAAAGCGCTTTATAAATGGTAACTCCAAATCCCCATAATCTTACTCCTTTATCTTCTTCTCCTCGTACTACAACAGGAGCAAATACACGAGTTTTTGGGTTGATTTTACCTGATAGTGACCAATTATCCTTATCGTTTGTTTTTCTAAGTTCTTTTACAAACTCTTCGATAGGGTCTTGCTTTCCAAAATTTGATAATGCAACCATAGGGTATTTACCAATACCGTAATGAAACTTCAACTCCTTAAAAGGAAATGAAGGGTCAAAAGCTGATGGTACAATACGTACTGTTTGCTTACCTAATTCTGGTTTCCAAAAAATCTTGGAATAGTCAGTCTTTTCTCTGTCCTGACCATTGTTGTTTAAGGCATCTAGCTTAGCCTTGATCGCGTTTAAATCCATATAACTATTTTTTATTTAATGTAACTTATTAATAATATAAGAAAAATAAATTAAGTATCCAACTCTATTATGTTAAATAGTTTGGTATTTATCCTTCTTAATTCCGGACCTTTGGTAAGGAGTATACAATTTCTGAAATCAGACCAGTTAACTCTGTAACTTGTGTCTAACTGTCCTCCGTTTAGTTCTTTTATTAACGTATTTAGAGCATTTATTGTATACAGTGTATTAGTTTCTTTTTTTCTATGTACCAATATTGTATTATCTAGGAAAGTTGATACATTTCCAAAATCTACGTTATACGTACATATATACTCGTTTTGACTTTTAGAATAAAGAACAAAAATTTTGTTATATACTATTTTATATTTCTCTTGTATTGTGGTTAGTACATCATCTAGTGTCTCTTCTGTAGAGAATGTACAAAACAGTTTATTGCTCATATCATCTGTGTAATAGGTTTCGTTTAGATCGTAATCAAACGTTGGTGCTGTAACTAATTGCATTTTATATAAATATTAAACTGTTCTATAAACCTAGGTCTTTACTGTATTTAAACTTTACTGGGAATTTCCCGTTATCTTCTAAAATTTCTGTAAGACCTGCTAATGTTTCTTTTCCGTCTTCTTTGCTAAAATCAAATAACAAAGCATCGTATGTATAAAGCACTAATTTAGTTTTTTTATCCCTAAGGTACTTTAGTACATTTTTTAATATAAGAATATTATTTGAAGTTTCCAACGATTGCATCATATAATTCATTAATTTAGCTGGATGCATTTCTTTTAGGTTACTTGTGAATGGTTTCCCAGATTGAGGATTACATACTATTCCTGTTTCTTTGTAAACTGACCACATATTATCTATGTATTCCTGTATTAATATGAAAATCTCCAAATTCTTATGTTCTTCTGGTATTTTTCCATATATAGCTTGAAAGTTAATCTGTTTTGCTTCTTTATACTGTTCGTCTGATATGTCTTCCGTGCCAAAATAGTGTTTAGCCAATTGCTTATGGGCAGATTCACCAGTTAAATTGTACCCGATCTGATCACAAAGTAACCTAAGGTGGTAACCGTCAAAATCGAACTCAACAAAATAGTCATTGGTCGGGATGAAACATTTTCGGTGTTGTTCACTCTTAGGAATAGCAGCGAAATTAACAGAATTATAAGCATTAGTAGGTCTAGAAGTTGCATTGTATAGATTGTAGTAGGTTAGTACTTTATTATCTACAGTGTTATACTGTGGCTCTCGTGGTTTAAAAAGTTCTTTATATGGTTGGTAGTGCACACCTAATCCATGTTGTTCTATTAAGTAGAAAACCGAGATGGCCATGTCGTTGTAGAACTTGAATCCTGATGGTATTTCTAATTCAGTGCTGCTTTGAATTTTCTCAAATAATTTTTCACTTACTTCATATAGTTTAGATATAGGAATTATTTTATTTATATTCCTATTTAACTTATGTTTATTGTAGAAATGATTAAATGTACCATTATCTCTATCGTACTCTAATCTTTCAAACTTTACCATAGAGTGTAGCAGTGATATATCTATTACTCCCTGTAAATTAAAATAGTACAATAGCTTTTTCTTGTCTAAGGTATATACTTTACTGCAGGCTTTTAAAATTGAAATAACACGGTTTATGTCTACGTTAATACCTTCGTCGTGATCTATTGGAATTATATAACCATGTTTACTTTTTAGTATTCTTAGGTATATAGCTACGGGTGTTGTTAGCTTAGGATGAAAATTATCATTTGAGCTTATTACATCTACGTAACATCCTAGTCTTACTAATTTTTCTAAAGCTTTTAATTTTGATTCTTCCTCTACTATATAAAACATTTACTATAACCTTTAGTACAATATAGTAAAAATATACTTAAGAGGCAACTAATACTGTGATAGATTGCTATTGGGTGTAGAACCGTAATTATTACCGCTTCCTGGAGTGCCCGGTATATCATTGTCTGCAAAGTAATCTTGATTATATGATTGGCTTCCTCCTCCGCCTCCGCTTCTTTGAGTTGGTTGATTTGTGGGTATTAATCCAATAGGTTCTAATCTTCTATGTGGGCTAGATGTATGTTGCTTTCCTTCCATAGCACCTTTTGTAGGATGGAAATGGTAAAACCCTTTGTATTCCGTATTTGTACCTTTAATTCTAAACCTACCTCCAGAGGTATATAGATTATTCTTTGTTTTTAATTTTTTTACTTTATTTTTTTTAAATCTAGGTTTTATTTTACGAATAGGGTATTGCTGTACAGTAGGTGATTCTTTTTTAATAATTCTTTCTTGTTCTTTCTTTGGTAATTCTTCAAACCTGTACCCTTCTACATCTGATTCTATATCGGCAAATTTTCCATAATCAGTTATATACTCGTCTATTTTTGGTAAAGATAAAGAGAGTTTTAAAATTGATTCTCTATTTCTTGTTGCGGCGCCCTTAAATAGGTAACCTTGGTTAAAAATATCTTTTACAGGTTTCTCTATTACCCAATCGACTGTGCCTGTTTTCATGTATAGTAAATTCTCAGCTATAGTGTAATTAGTTTTTAAGACTTCATTAATAACACCATTTCTAGTATCTAGTACAAAATGCCTTTTAAAGTAACCTGTCTTATAGTCTTCTGGTCTAGGGTATGGACTTTCATTAGCAAATGCATTTCCTTCCCCAGGAAACTCTTCTTCATGTTCATGATCAGGTAACGCAATAATTTTTTGGGATGAAGGTGAAGGATGTGTACCTGTAAAACTTTCACCTTGTGGTGTAGTAAAATAAGGTCCTTCGTAATCCGCTCCATTTTCCGCTAAAGTAAAGTTTCCCTTTAGTGCAAATAGTCCTTTAAGAATTTTAAACGCTGGTAGCCACATTATACGTAGTATTTTTTAATTTTCTTCAAATTAGCTAATTTAACTGAATCTTTTACATTTTGTGCTCCTTCTGATCCGTAGCCCCATGAAAGGTGGAAATGTACCCCACTCGCTTTAACCGTCATCTTCTTATATTCATCTAAATACCTTACTTGATTATTACCTCCTGCGGCAAATCCTTGTAAAACTTTTAAAGTAGCTTTATAATTACTGACCGAGTAAGGGTATATTGTGAAATCTAATGCTCTACCTTTAGTATGTCTACTTTTATAAGCTTTAATATTATGATGAAACTTATCATTTCCTCCAGTAAATCTTAAACCTATACCTGGTAATTCTGATTTAACTGTGTTTATTACTGCTGTGCCAAGCTTCATTGTATCAGCTGTTATATCCCCTCCGTTTCCTAATTCGTTACCTTTTTCTCTAAAACCTGCTGCTGTTATAGCTGCTCGAAGTTTATCTACATTTGGAGTTTCGCCTGTAAAATCTTCGACTGGTTCTTCATCTTCTGGTTCATCAAATTTTTTGAATTCCGTATAATCTTCGACTTTAACAGATGGATCAATTATAGGGAGCATAAACATATTAGTTTTAATATCAGTCATCCATATGTTATCTCCTCCTATTTTATGCGATAATCCTGTAATTACAAAGCCCACTCTATCTCTATATCTACTTGGTAGTATTTCTCTCGATATAGTAAAAGCTTCTCCCATTTTTATTCCCGCTATACCCCTCATAGTGATTGAGAGTTCAATTGGAAGGAGTATATTTGTAGGATTTGGTTTTTTATCCTGTCTGCTCTTTAACTGCCACATTTTGAGTAAGAATTGCGTTATAACTTTATGTGTTCTTGCTATAGAACTAAATCCTTGATCATCATCTGATTTTTTTGTAGCGTAGTTATAATAAGCTTTAGCAATCTCTATTTTTGCTTCTTTTCTAGTTCTGGCATTCGACATACTATTTGATGGAAACTCTTTTGTTTTCTTTTCACGACTTTTAGGAGGGGTAGCATACCTATCAGTTGCACCATTATTAAACTGTATGAAATTATCTTGTCCTTTTGATTTATTACTTCCTGCTGCTGCTGATATAGAAAGCATCGTTGCCATTTTACTAGATATCTTGCTAGATATCCCAAAATTAGTTACTAATGAGCCAAGACCCATTATATCTATTGAAGGTAGTTTCTCATTTTCTTTAATTGGGTTGTATAGGTTTCTATCTATTACGTACCATTCATTTCTTCCTTTATCTAAATTTAAATCTAAGGAATTTATTCCACCAAGTGAGGTTGAGGTGTCTTTTAACACTTTTGCAACAAGCTGGAATATTGAAGTTTCTTTATCTTGCTCTTTTAGTTTCTTTAAAGCTTCTCTCTGTAATCCAATCAGATAGTTTACATTAATTAGTAGTGATAGCGGTGATTTAAGATTTGCATCTTCATTATCAGATGTCATCTTTGAAGCTTTAACGAGTTCATTTGGTATTTTTGCTCCACTATTATAACCTTTACCTAAGAAGGACTTTGTGGACGGATACTTTTTATCTGGACCGAGCGTAAAATCTTTATTTACGTAGGGTATACCACATATATACGGATCACCGGAAACGTGTCCTGGGAATGTTATGTATTCTTGTCTGTTAAAATCTATGTTAAACCTTGTTTCTCCTGCACCTGAAAAATCTTCTGATAGTACTGCTTCATTTAGAATATATAGTAGGTCTCTTATGGTAATAAAGTACTCATATGCTGTTGATTCAACGTCTTCTTCTTCACTTGATGTGTTCTGTAGCCCTGATTTGTATACTTTAATTTTACTCTTTGGAAATTTCTTCTTTATATATTCATCTACTCTAGCCGTATTAGTTAAAGCTTTGAATATTTCTAGTAATAGATCTTTATCGTCTTTTTTAGCTGCTGCCCAGTACTTATCATAAAAACTACGATGACTATTATTTTCAAACCCAGTATAGAAGGTAGAGCTAATAGATTCTAAGACCTCTCCTTTACCCATAATCTTTAACGTACAGTCGTAGCTTCCATCTGTGCCATAATCCCAACTGAAGTTGATTACTTTGCCGAACATAGCATCATAGTTGTTACCTGAATCACTTGTCAATTTTGAAGCTTTCCCTTGTAGCTGTTTAATTGTTTTTTTACCTGCTAAAAAACTCTTAGTCACTGTATTTAATTCAGTAGTCAGTAATCCGTATTTATCTAAATACACCGAATTACCCCATTCTACGAGCATTGTGAATCCTGGTTTAAAGTATAAGCGTTCTAAAATATCTAACTGCTCAGGTGACCATGCTTTTATTTTTAACTCTGCTTCTCTCAGTGTTCCGTATTGACTTTTAGATTTTATTGTAAAATCTACAATACCCATCATAGGTACTATTCCTCCAACATCACTGTACTCATAAGAACTTCTTGTAGGCTTTTCATTAAACTTGTGTAAATCTATACCGTCTTTTCTATATTCCCTCATCACCGAGGCGCCTTTATCGTTCTGTGCAACTTTATTATAAGTCACCCCTCCTGATAGAATATTCATTTTAGCTAAAACGTTATTCTTCTTATCATCAGAAAAATATTCATTTAAAGCATCGATGTATTGTTGACTTCTTTGAGCATTTAGAACACTTGCTAAATACTCTTCTTCGGAGGCGGGAAGACCGTTCACTCCAGAAACGCATCTAATCCATGATCCTTGATTGTGAAGAGTAGTAGTTCTTAGAACATCGTCTCTTTTTCTCTCATCGATTAAATTAGATCTGCGGACTTTTAGTTGAAATTTAACATCCTCATTAAGTGGGACTCCAAATGTCTTTGCCATTACCTGTCTTTATTTAATTCTCTATACTGCTCTTTAATGCCTTCTATATCTGCTGGGATTCTTAGTTGTCTTCCTGGCTCTACTACTAAAGAGTCTTTTTTGCTTGTATTTATGGATGCAATTATCCACCATAAACTTGAATCCTTATAGTATTCTAATGCTAAAGTATCGTATCTATCTCCTGCTGTTGATATAACGTAGATATCAGAATACGAAAGTGGTATTTCCGGAAAAATTGCATTTCTCCTATATCTAGTTCCACTTTTTGTTTGTGTTAAATCTATATTATTATATCTATTCATAACTTTTTATTACTCTTTTTTCTTTGCTGTAACTACTACTTCATCTAATTCAGTTGCGTTATTTGTTAATCTATTTTTCTTACCTATAAATTTATTGCCAAATGCAGGAGCTGAAGTATGTACTGGATTAAATGTAACAGAGACATCTAAAATCTGTGGAAGATCTTTAACATCGTCTACTATTTTTTTAGAATTTCTAGATTCGTTGCCGTGAGTATGTGTGTGCCAATTATAATCTGTATTCCAATCTAAAGCAATTGATTCTATAATACCGGGTTCGTTTATTAGGTACCCTCCTATCGTTAATGCTGTGAAGGTTCCTCTCATATAATTTTTACCTGTATATGTAGGTGCTGTTGAACCCGCTAATAAGTTTAATTTATTGTAAAGAGGTTTCATTTCGTCTATTGAACTAGCTGCAACTTTAAATGAAAAAGAAATTGATCTGTTAAATCCTGTGTAGTTATAGAAGTCTTCTGCTCTACCTACATATTTAAAACTTGACCATTCACCGTTAAAAGAATCACTAAAAGAGTCTAAATAAGCTCTAAAATGTATTGTCGTTACATCAGGCATAGTCTCCATTGAAGATTGTGGCTCTATTAATTTAAAGTTAAAATCTATTAAATCTTTAAATGTTTCTTTAGTTTTTTCTTCTACACTCTTAGTATCCAGAGCATCTACAACATTAATTTTTCCTCTACGTGGAAATTTAGCTGTTATTTGATCTGTCGGTAGAACTTTGTAAGGTTCCTTATTTTCTGTTCCTGGTGAGTCAAATTCAGCTTGATTAGTTCTGTTAAATCCTAAATCTACCTGAGTAAATAATCCGTCAGCTCTTGTATTGTAGGTTAAGCCTAAATCTTTAGTTCTATTTTCTTCTTCTCCTGTGCCTGCTCCGGGTGAATAGTATTTTTTATCAAGATCTTCAGGTGCTACCGGGTTCAGTTTCTTTGCTGCTGCTTCTAATCTTTCTTTTCTACTTCTCTTTGCATCTTCTACTGTAGTATTCCCAGCATCTACAAATGAAAAGTTTGCTGTTGCTGTTCCTTCTGTATCAAATTTAGTCAGTAACGGACCTTTTTCAGTCTGTCGTTCGTCCCCTTCTATCTTAGTGTTAATTATCTCACCATTTAAAGAAGATCTATGTCCTTGTACTTTAGGTAAGTACCCTCTCTTTCCAGCAAATCCTTCTACAAAGTGTGTTCCGGTCCCGTTAACAGGAACTTGAGCTAAAGTAGAAGCAATTGCTTTGGCTGATGACCATCCTCCTGATAAGACCTTGTTAAAAAAAGATTTACCTTTTTTATTAGACTGTATATTCTTTTCTACTATATTTAATGCTGTTTGATTGGCAACATGTTTTAAACCAGGTGCGGTTGTAAGTAACTTTGATATTCTCTTTAAATCATCTGTACGTCTTCCTACTTCCATAGCAAGACCATCACGATTTGGAGGACTGTTAATATCCTTAGTAACTAAAGGTTCAGCAGTTCCGAAATCGCCATATTTAAGATCTTTTAAATTTGTCTGTAGATCAATTAATGGCATTTACGTATAGTATTAATCTGTTAAGTCCTGTGCTCTCTGATCTATTCCGACTTCTGGTAGGTTATCTAAATAGTTATTGGCAGGTTTTTTTCCTTTTAAACTTAATGTACTTTGCGCTGCTAAAATATCAGGCTTATCTGTGATGGACGAATTATAATGTAAGGTAGATGTCTTTTTTGCTGCATCTCTTACTGGTGGTGTTTCTCCTTTCAATCCGTGTACTGAGTTTGTTAAATTTTTTAGTATCGACATTTTTTTAGTTTTTAGTGTTATTATAAATAGTTTATTAAGTACTTAATTTAGAACTTAATACTAAAGCTTGTCCAACTTTACTTCCGTCTAAGTATACATTACCTCCGTTTTCAACTATAGATATTAGTTTATCTAATTTTTCAAGTAGTTTATCGCTTGATGAATTATTCGATTTTTTATTACCAAATAAATCTGTTCCTGCTACGACACTGTCCTGTTTATCTAGTTGGATTGTTCCTTTTGGTCCAGACATTATTAATCCTCCACTTGGATCTATGGCACCATCCTTTATACTTTTCTTTGCAGCCTTTTTACTTTTGTCTGTCATCGCATTATATGCTAAGCCTCCAGCTGCTATACCTGCTACGATTGCTGCAATACCTATTCCTAATGTAGCTGCGGATGCTGATGCTATCAAACCTGCTGCTAAAGCTGCTTGAGCTATGGATGCTCCTATAGAAGCGACTTTTAAACCTATTACTACTCCTGTTATAGTAGCGATCATTCCTTTAATCATATTCAGCTTTGCCGGTAAGTTCTCAAAGAAACCTACTATTCTTTCTACAATTGCTTCAACCCCTCCGTTAGCTGTGATTAATTCTGATACTCTTTCAATAGCCATATCTTTAGCAGCATTTATTCTCTGCTCAAAAGATAGTCGTTTTTGTGCTTTATCTAATTCTTCTGCGTTTCCTGCAACAGATAAAAGTCTATTAGCCTCTTCAATTTTACCCTGTTCTCTTAGTGATTTTACTTGGTCTTCTAGAGCTTTTTTCTGCTTATCTCCTAAACTATTTAGGTTTTTTGTTTGTGTTAAACTATTTGCTAATTCGTCTGCTGTCATTCCAGCTGCTTCTGCTAGTGCTTGTTGCTGTATAACGTTTAAGTTGTTGAAATCTTCTATTGTTCCAACTTCTTCCGCTATTGCAGCAGCTGCTCCTGCTGCATCTCCTTGTAATGCTAATGCTCTTGCTCTATCTAAGTTTAAGTCTCTTCCGATCAGCATTTCTGCTTCCATTTCTTTTGAAATAGAAGATTCAAAATCTAATAGACCTGATGCCATTTTAGCAGCCTGTTTCAAACTTAAACCTAGTTTTCTTGTCTGCATTACTGCTTTTGCAATTAACTTTGGATTATTTGCATAGTTTGCTGCGAGTTGACCGTCTGTCTGTGCTACTTCTTCTATAACTCCTCTATTGTCTAAAGTTATACCTGTCTGTAGTCTTAATGCTACGTTCTGTTCATTTATAGCTTGTAGAGCGTCGTTTGTGGACTGATTACTAGCCATAGATAGACGTTGAAGTTTTGCTGCAGATTGCTCTTGAATACCTACCTTCTTTGTGAGTTCTACTTGAGACATCAGCTGCTCTTTACTAAAACCAGCATTGGTTCCCATAATACCGGCTAATTGAGTATTACTGCCAATAAGGTTTTTAGTGGTCATCAGATTATCATCTGTGGTATCTTTAATTGCTTTGAATTGCTTATATACCTTTTTTGCACCAGCTTCACTAACACCAAATTGCTTACCTAATTCTACTTGTTTAGCATTTACTCCAAAGACCGCGTCTTTTAGTAAAGTAAACACCCCAGCAAGAGACACTCCTTGAAGAAGAGCGGATTTACCAAGTTCTTTACCTGCTGCTTGTGCTACTTTTAGAGCAGATTCTGTAGACCTAGCTGCTTCTTTTGCTGCTTCTGCTGCTTTTTCAAATGGACCAGCAAATGCTTTGAGACCTGGGATTGAACTTATAAATGTTGCTGCTTTAGCATATGCTGATGCTGCTTGTTCAACTCTTTCTTCTTCTTCAGCTCGTTCCTGTGTTTTTTTAATAATCTCATCTATTACACTGTTTTGGTCGAAATGAGATTGAAGTATTGCTTTTTCTTCCTCTGAAAGTTCTTCTGATTTTCTAATCATTTCGTCACGGTAAGCAAGTTTATTAACTTCCGTTTCATTCATTTCAGTAAGAAGGTCTAATTCCTCTTGTATAAGCTGGTAACCTTTGCTTCTCGCTTTTATTTCCCTAGCTCCGTTTTCTATAGATTGTTTGGCATTTACAGCTTTTTGTTTTAACGTACTAAGCTGTTTTAAATTAAGCTTCTCAATCTGCTGTTCATCTTTGAGTAAATCGTCAGCAGCTTTAGTAATATCTCTAAACCCTTTCCGTGCTTGCCCTATAGGAGTGATTTGCCCTTTTATTTCTTCGGTTACTCCTCTAAGTTGTTGATAGAGATTTGTAGCGGTGCTATCCATATCTGCAAGTTCTATTTTTGCTTGCTTTAGAATATCAGGATAGTCTTCTATGTCCTTAGTATTTAAACCAATGCTTGCTTTACCTAATTCTCGGTAAATCGCATTAATTTTCTTAAGGGTCTCCTCTGCTTGTTTTAACTTTTTAGGATCTGTAGGCATTGAGTACTTTTATATATAAATAGGAAAGGCCTTTATTTTCTAAGGCCCTTCACATTATAATTAGGTGTCTTCATTTTTGATGCTAATGAATTAGCTTGTTGTACCTGTTTTTCTTCTTTTTCATTTTTGTCTTTATAGAAGTCTTGTATTTGTTGAAAAGTAAATCTTCTTAACCATATAGGCATTTCATACACTTCTGTCCAGGAGTATCCTCCTTTTCCGTGGAATACTATATTATGTATTTGAGTAAATAGGTTAGACCTATACTGTGGCGTCAGGCCAAAAAAAGTTTAAAGTAATCGGCAGATTGACAACGTCCTCCTCACCGTCTATCTGCACCTCCAAATTTATATCTGGATTAATTTGTTTATAATATTCTCTAAATGCTCTTGCATCTTTTGCAAGAAAGTAATTATCTACGAATTCTCTTATGTCTTTTTTCTCAGTTAATCCATTAATAGAAGTTATCATATGTTTATATCTCGTAGACATTACCGGTGATGAATCTTTTTTAATTTTCTGAAGACCTTTTACTTCTCTATCTATTAATTCGTCATCCTGATGGGTTAGTAACTTAAAGGTTAATAAGTTATCTGTGGTTGGAAGTCTAAAGCTAAATTCATTTTTCCCTTCGCATTTTTCAAATTCAGAATGATTTTCTTTATTTTCTAAAATACTTAAATCTACTGTAACTTCTTTACCTCTATAATCAAAAGTATAATCTTTACCGTATGCTAATATCCTGGCTGCAATCATTATTGCATTTTTATCACCTCCTAAAAGGTCATTGTATTTAATTTTTTTATCTACTATTAATGATTCTAGTAATTTATCTATTACTGTACCTTTGTTAATGTAGTTAGTATTTGTCAGTATATCCTCTTCTTTAGCAGTCATATACTTCATTTCTACTTTTCCGCTTGATAGTGGGGAATCTTCAGGGTATATTAAACCTTTTGAAGGAAGGTCTACTGTTTCTGTAGGTAGTTTAAATTTTGGTTCCATAAATTTTATTTTGTTATAACTAGTTCTTATAATAAATATACGAATAAAAAACTTTGCAAACAACAAAAAACCCGGATAAAATCCGGGTCTTTATAATAAGTAAGTAATTTCCTAGTAATTTAATACGCAGTAGTCCATTGCAACTGTAATACTAATCTCTACAGCTTCATCTGAAGTCCAGTCGTATTGTCCAAAATCTCCATTAGTTAAGATTGCTCCTTTGACGATCCATTCACCTACTATGTCGCCTACAGGTCCTAAAATGTTTAATGTTAAGTCTTTTTTATAGAAATCTGAATAACCAGCTCTTCCAGTTACTGATTCGTATCCTAATCTAGCCCATTCCATTACAGCTTGTGCTCCTGAAGGAGTTACTGGATCGTATAGAGTCATGGTCATGTCATCCCATTCTCTTTTTCCTCTGATTTTTCTGTATGAGTTGATGTGGTCTAATTTGATAACGTTATCGGTAAAAGTAGGTGCTTTTACATTCTTTACCATAAAGGAAGGAATGTTATCGATATACATTACAAATCTGTTTTGTACCTTTGGTTCAAAGGCTTTAAACATTATTTCGTTTGGATCTAATACTGCCATGTTGTATTTACTTTATTATAAATATATTGTTTTTAAATTATCCGTTAAAAGTTGCTCCTGTTGGTTCAACTGTAAAGTCAAGCACTATAAATTCTGCTGTTCTTGCTGGCTGAATAAAGATTTGACCTATTAACTGATTTCTGTCTACTACGTCTGCTGTGTTGTTCGTATCATCCATTACTACTCTGAATGCGTAAAGACCTTGTCTCTGTACTACTGATTCTAAGTATGGGTTAACAGTTGATAAGAATTTATTTCTAGTTGCTACTGTATTTTGTTCAAATACTAAGTTTCTAGCTTGATCACCTAAGAACTTTTTAAGCTCTATCAATAATCTTCTAACGTTTACTCTGTCTAAAGCTGAAGCTTTAGTTTGTAATGTCTTTTGACCAAATACTGCAATACCTTGTCCAGGGAATGTAGCAATCGGGTTAACTTTACCATCGTAAAGAAGATCTCTTTGACCTCTTGTTAATTTTTGTTCAGCTTGTATAATTCCTACTACACCACCTCTAACTAAACCTGCTGGTGCATACCAAGGTGCTGAGCTATTATCTGTAAATGCATATACTCCCGGTATAGCAACTGAAGCTGGTGCCCATACATTTCTACCTGTTGCTGATCTTACTTGTACCCAAGGCCAGTAAGAAGCTGCATAAGAGCTATTCAATGCTGTTCCAGTTCCTGTCACATTACTAACAGATGATCCGTAATTATCTAAATCTACTACTGCAATACAATCGCCTCTCTGTTCTGCTAAAGTTATAATACTATCTAATGCACTTCCTTGAGCTGAATTTTCATACACTAAGCCTGGTGCTGATACTATATTGAAGATGTATTCATCTTTATTGCTTAATATAGAAATTGCTGTAGAATAATCTGCTCCGTTTACACCTTGTGTATCTGTATTGCTTATACTACTAAAGTAGTTAGCATCCGCTGGTGCTATATCCCCAGTAGCACTGTGGAATGAACCTGATTCTAAAATTGGCATAGAAGCTGAATATGATGTAGATCCGTTAGAATTAACTGTTACACCATCGTTTAATAAGTACCCTGGTAACTGATTGTTAACGGCAGATATATAAATATAATTTGACTTATTAACGTAGTCTCCGACGGTTTTTACATAATTTTTAGTACCGTCTGTTGCAGTAGTTTTGTATTGAGTACCAATCTTTGATTCAATATAATTAGATGATTGAGGATCTAATGAAAGATTATTAAAAGTTTCTAATACTATTTTTGAGTTATGACTGTCATCTCCTTTTCTTACCAATAACGTAAATGTACCTTTCTTATTATCTACATTGGTTATTTCCCATCTAATGTTGTCTTCTGATCCGCTTGTTAATACACCACCGCTTCCATTGATTTCTGCTCCTGAGTCAGTTACTCCAGTTGAGTTATTAAATAATGTACCGGAGCCTAATGTTTTAAGTACAAAAGGTTGTACGCTTAAACTATCTGAAGAAGATACGTGAGTACTTGTAGCTGGGGCAAATGTTCCATTTACCACTCTAGTAACTAATACTGTATTACCTCCTTGTTGGAAGTAATTCTTAACTGCTATAGATGTTAAAAATTCTTGATTAGTAGAAGCTGATATAAATGTCTCGCCGAACTTTCTTTTGTACTCATTATATGATGTAACAATAGTAGGTTCAAGCACAGGACCTTTAACGGTTGGGCCTAATATAGCGGCGCCTGCTTCAACTGGTGCTGGGTTGATAAAAGAGACGTCATTCTCTCTTGCAAATACACCTGGGGAAATAATTGATTCTGCCATGTCTGGTCTATTTTGTTTTTAGTTTATTATAAATATCGTTCAGGAATGTAAAACAGTATAGTATTTTGTTTTAACTTCTCTTATATAAATAGGAAAGGAGGATCTAAACCCTCCTCTCTTATTAGGTATGTTAAAAATATTTATTTTACCTCTTCAACAACTTCGTCTCCAGCCTCTTTTTCTTCTGCTGGTGCTGGGATAAATTCACCGGCTTGTAAGTCGATAGAACCTACGCCATAAGTGTCTTCTAACTCTTTAACAACTTCTTGCTCAGATGCTCTTAATTCTGTTAAAAATTCTTCTGCACTCTCTTTTCTCTGCTCTAAGTTTATTTCAGCTAGTGAAATGTTTCCTAATTCAGAAATTAAAGCTGCGTTTTTTTGTTGTAGCTCTTGTAACTTGCCTAGCTCTTCTTTAGTTAGCTTTGTGTTTTCCATTTTTTTTTTAATTTTAAAACTTTAATTAATCGATTAATATATTATAATATAAGAATAAATAGTATAGGGTCCAACTATTAGTCTAAATATTTTACTACTGATTCTGGTTTAATTTGGTTATTTATATTTTCTTTTATACGTTCTTTTAATTCATCAACGGCTGTTTCACCTAAACCGTCTTCTACCCATTTTATTACATCTTCATGTTTGATTTCGCTAAACGCTGTAAAATGTGATAGGTCTGTTATTTCCATATTGTATACCCCTATTAATGTTTCCTCTAAGGTTCTACTATAGTAATTTTTCCTTCCCGTTAATCTCCAATGTACAGTATGAATTACATCATTTTGGGTTGATTGTGGGGTATTATTATCTGCTTTTGTTGGATATGTTTCTAGGGTTTTACAATCCCATTCGTATGTTATAGCCATATTTAATGTTTTTGATATCTATTATAAATAGTATTAATCTCTGTTTAAGTAAATAGATGCCCAGTTCTCTACTATTGCACCGTTTTCTAATTTTCTTGGTAAGAATGTAATTTTTTCTACCGGTATATCTCTATACACTTTACATTCTTTTACATTCCTAACATAATTACTTTTAACTTTTGAATCATATTTTTTAAATAAGTCTTCTTGGGTACTACTAGCTGAAATAAATCTTTGTGTATTATCTGCGATGCTGTATTCTTGGATTAGGTAGGAATGTTTAGGTGCAAGTACTAATACGTCTATTGATTCTAAAAGTACATCTGCTGCATATTTAATTGGACGGCCTTTTTCAATAAGTTTTTTAGCACCTTGTTTGTTTATCTGATATGCATGTGCTCCGTAGTAAGATGTATTCTTTTTTACATTGTACAGTTTACTTGTTACCTGCTTAGTATATTCTATCTCTCCGCTAGTTTTAGTTCTTCCCCAATAAAGTATATCGTATTCCGTATTATTAGCTTCTTTAATAAACTTTTTAAAATCTCCACTTTTAAAGTCTGTGTGGAAGTTTTCAGTAAACTCTATATCATCTTCTAATATCAAACAGGTTTTATATTCTGAATGTAGAAATCTACTGTATACTTTTTGATGACTCATTGCAGTTGCATAGATATTTTTTGTCAACCTACCTATTGGGTCAGTAAATACTTTAAATATTGTTTTATCTTTTAACATTTTTTCAACGGGCGGAAGACTTTCACCTGTTACTGCTTGTATTATTTCATAATTTAAATTTTCTATAAACTCTAATTTACTTATAATACTTTCTTTTCTATCATAGTCTTGTAACCTATTAATTATGTATATTATATCTACCCCTAAGTTTTTCATCTTGAAATTATTTCTCTATTTAATTTATTATCTAAATACTCTATATTAATTAGTTTAGAAGCTTTAATACAGTTATATAGGTAAGCCATAGTGTTATCATAAGACCTACTTTTTCTATTGTCCAAAACGTTACGCTTATCTACTCCGTAATGTTTATAATATAAGAAACTTTCTTTTAATGTCCAAATTCCAGATAAGTTCAATTCGTCTGTATGTTTTACATCTTTACATGAATATATGTTTTTAGTAAGTGGCCTATGGGGTAAATTTCTTTTTACTACCCATTCTTTAAGTAGAAACTGTTCACATATTGTTAAGTATCCGGTATGTATTGCTTTTCCCAAAAGTGCTGTAAATTCTTTTAGGTTAGTAGTTACTGCTTCTCCGTACTCTTTAGCAAATATAGGATCAGGTAGATAAAGTAAGCTTACATTTGCTGCTGTATTTTGATAGAATTCAATAGGTGTTGTTAACTGTTTGTTATACGTGTCTTCTGAGTCTATATACCAAGAGCTCATATCTTCGTCGTAACTATAAATTATTTCGTTATTTAAGTATTCATCAATATTTTTAAAAATTAAAAAATCGTGATCTACCATTATCATTGGATCTTTTGTTTGCGATATAACTTTAGTTTTACAACCAGCCCATAGTTTTTCCCTATTTATATTATCTTTATAGTCTAATAAACGTACATTATCCCATAAGTAAGTTACATCTAAATCTATAAGTTTATTATATGTTTGTTCATCTACGTATAAATTTGTTTTATGTTTTGGGTGATATTTTTTCCATAAACATACTGAGGTTATTAGTAGTGTTATATTAAATTTACTGTAAAAGGAGTTAAGCCCTGTGATGTTTTCGTACACCCATACTACTTTCATAAAAACCTATTTTAAGTTACCTTAACAGTCTATTATATTAGATGACGGAATCTGCGTTTCTAATACTCCTCTTAAGTGTTTATAACATTCTTCTATTGCATTATTAGCTTTTGATAAATCTATAGGGTTATGTTCTTCTACAGATTGGCTATATACTGTTAACTCTTCCCAGTACCTAAAGTCTTCTGAGATTACTTCTTCGCCGTCTTCATTAAAATTTAATACTTCTATACTTTCTGAAAGTAGAGATTGTGAATAATGGTTAATAGTCATTTCTTGTAAAGAGCCTGTAAGTTCTAAATACATTAAATCAGTAAAGTAAATACGCTGGTCTTCATTATTGTTTTTTAAGCTCATACTAATCAAAGGAATCGGAAATGTTGACACTGGTAGCGTATCCCCATAGTACCTTATCTTAGACATTTCAGCATCTAATTTGCTTCTATATAACATTGGGTTATATTCTATAATACCTTCCCAGGGTTTAATTTTAACGTATTCTACTCTAATATAAGATCCTGTTGTTGATCCTGTTACTGTTTCTAAACTACCTGCTAAACTTAATGCCATAACTTTATTTTATTTGTTTTTTTAATTCGTTTATTTCTGATTGTAATTCCTTTATTGATTCAATTAGAAGGGGTACTATTTTTTCATACCTTACTCCTTTGTATCCATTTTCTCTAGTGGTGACTATTTCCGGAAGTACTGCTTCTACTTCCTGTGCTATTACCCCTATGTCGTGACCTACATTACTATGCTGAGATTTTTTCTCTTCTTCTGATAATTCTTTCCAGTCGAAACTAACACCTCTAATTTTTGATAACTTCTCTAATGCATTACCAATTGGCATAATATTCTCTTTCCATCTTCTATCTGAAGATGAGTATGCTACAATATCGTTACCTGCATCTATTCTTCCATCTGTTGTAGAAGGTGCTACATTACATCCGATTGCTCCGCTATAAACTCTAATGTTACCATTTCGGACCGCAAGGTTGTTTTGGTTATTTCCTGGTCCTCCACCAATATTAACTGATTTTCCTGATGTTGTTGTTATATATGGAGCTGTACTATATACAAAAGCGGATATTGATCCAGTGCTTGCTGATGCTCCTACATTGAGAGATTCTGTATATGTAGCTCCATTAGTCCATAATCTGTAGTTAGCATTTGGAGAAGCACCTATTGCTACCATTCCTTGATGTGATATACTCATTCTTATTTTAGAACCACTAGAATAACTATCTGTAGTTGCAAAATACATCTTAGTACCGTAAGATCCATCTGATCTTGTGTAAATACCAGCTTGTGCAGTAGTACCGTTGGATGAATCTGAAGCTCCAAATGTGATTGCACTACCGTAGTGATCTGTGGTGATGCCTGGGTCTAGATGAATACTTCCTTTAGTAGTACCGGGAGTTGTTGTATTCCAGTTTCTAGCACCACCGTGGTGAGTATATAACCCGTACACATTAAAAGTATCCCCGGAAATAGTAGCATCAGCCCTACCTAGTTGTAGTATATCGTTACTTTCAACATAGTGTACTATCCTATCTCCTTCATTTTCTATATACGAGGAATCATTAGCTTCATCGACATCTCCTATTGAAAATGTACCGTCTCCATACATCTGTAAAAGACTGTCTCCGTTACTAGTTACTCTAAATATGTTGTCTGGATCTGTTATATCTATCTCTCTTGTTGCAATTTTGTCAGTAGCTATTAAAGTTGAAACCTGCTTATCAAAATCTACGTAATTATCATGTGTAAATGTGAAAGGTGATAATAACATTCCCTCCTCAACTTTAGGGTGATAAAGTGTTACTTGGTTACCGGAACCTTGTGAGAGTATTACATCCATAAACCTATACGTAGAAGTATAGTCTGCCTTTTTTGAATATCCATACAACCTTCCTCTTGATGTAGCCGAATCGGTTGCACTACTTACTACTGATGATTTTCCTATCAAGTCTTCATCGCACCAATCCATAGATAAGGTACCTTTTAGATTTTCATAGTAGATACTCACCATATAGTATTCACCATCTACTAAATCTGTTAAATCACAGTATAATCGTATATTACTATCTCCTGTGTTGTCATTTGCATAACGTCTCTTGTATTTACCATAATTTGTATATGAAGCATTTCCTGCAATATCAGTTCTATTTTGTATCTGAATACTGTCTTGTCTTAATAGGTTTTTATTAGGAATGTGCTCTCTTATATTTTCATCTCTTGTTATTATTTTATTTTCAATCGTATATGTTCCTTCATTTAAAAGAGATGTATCTAAATGCACCATACCGTCGGCACCTACTGGTAAAGTAGCTGTATAGGTGGTTTCCAACCTCATTGTAGCTGAATGGAATTGAAGATCTAAATCTACCTGTTGGTATTGACTAGCTACTAAGTATACATCGTATCTATCGTAGTTAACATCTGATGTATCTCCTTCAACTACTAATATTCCACTCCCTTCATGAAATGCATTTACATTTCCATTAATCTCTATTTCGTTTCCAGAATTTAATCGTCTTCCTTGTATTGATATGTCTACTTTAGAAGAACCAAACGATTCTACATGATTTGTTAGTAGACCTCTGATTCTTAATCCACCGCTTCCTGTATTAACTGAGGCAAGCCTATAGTATCTTTTACCTGTAAAATTAGATAAGCTTATGTTATACTTTCTGTTGTTAGCAGTTTTATAATTAGTTGCTGTTGCTTTAAAATCTTGAACGTTAGTATTTGTTAACGACTCACCAGAAATGCTAATAGACCCATTAACGTAAATTCCTGAATTATTGACGGTCAATCTTCGGGTTGATCCGTATACAAATTGTAGGTTACCTGCGGAATTTGTGGTTAAATCATCTGGTGATTCATATATTTTCATATTACCACCAGTCCAGCTTATTCCTTCATTTGGTCCTGGGTCATTAAATGTGAATGCATTAACACCCGTGATATTAAAATTACCCATTGCAAGAGCACCAGTCATTGTTCCGCCTGATTTTTGTAAAGCTCCTGATACTGTAGACGATGCAAAATCATCTGATGTCCATACTCTATAGTTAGTAGATGTATCAGTACCTTTACGCCAATATGGTAAATTATCAGAAGAAATGGCAAACAGTACGCCTTGTTGTCCTGTAGTATTTTTAAAGACGATAGACGCTGCGTTTGATGCGTGATTTCTTTTAAGTATTAGTCCGTTAGCAAAAGTATCATGATCTATTATTAAACTTGTGCTTGTTCCACTATCTATAGTACCACCACCTACAGGAACATACAATCCATCGTGGTCTCCATAATCAGTAGGTATTGCAGGTTTATTCTGAATAAATGCATCACCACTTGTTGCATTCCAGTCCGACTGTACATTTACCTCTGCATTATTGGCAACTCCAGTAGCAGTTGAATAGCCTGCTGCGGTGTGAGTTCTATTAGTAAAAGCATTTAAATTACTAGGTTCTGTGGATTGGTCAGTAGTAGTAGCTTCAGTATACCATACAATTGTGGGTGTACCTTCTGTAACACTATCTTTTCGTATATAATCAAATTCTCTCCAACCGCTTGTTTTAACCCAAATTTCAACAACTGAGCCTGATTGTGTGTATTTTATCCAGCCATTTGTACCTTCTAAAGTATAACTTGGATTAAAATCCTCATACCAAGCACCGTAGACATTTGCTGTGGTGTCGCCATCACTATGAATATGTATTCCTGCTGTACCGGAAGCGTACCTTCCTGTCCAATCAAAAGTAGCGTTATAGTCAGTATAGCTTGTAGTAATAGTTATAGTTGCTAATTTATGATACCTAACATTCCCACTATCACCGTAACCGACTCTAGTCCAGTTATTTGTATATACTTTTTGAAGATAACTTGAATTATGATTATGATTTGTTAAAGCATAGCCGCTTAAATCTTGATCTCCTGT
>Ga0206682_10000684_pt1 | contig 35648 bp, 52 predicted proteins | sample M240m12015metaG_FD_155444 | JGI IMG/M metagenome (GOLD analysis project Ga0206682, IMG submission 155444) | Ammonia-oxidizing marine archaeal communities from Monterey Bay, California, United States - M2 40m 12015 | ecosystem: Environmental > Aquatic > Marine > Intertidal zone | place: USA...
TAAATACCATATTTACTGCTATGATTTATGGTATAGATTATGTACATCCACCAGAGGAATAAGCTTTGATACATGTAATAAAAAGTGATATCTTACAAGAAAAATGTTAACTCAAGTTGATGTAAGAGTTTACTGGGATTCCGTTGAGCGTGGCTTGCGGGAAATAAAAAAAGAAGCAAACCCAGATTGGCGACCAGAGGACATATATACTGCTATAGTAAACGGAGTAGCAGAGCTTTATATAGATATAGAGCAAGAGCCATGTGAGAGCTTTATTGTTCTACAAGAAAAGCCAGCAATGTTTAGTCCAACAAAGTCGTTACTCATTTGGATAGCATATGATAAAAGAGGAGATGCTAACAAGAGGTATATGGAATACATAGAAGAAATGGCAAGAAACAGAGGGTGCAATAAAGTTGAGTTTTGGACTCCGTGGAGAAAACTTGCTCAAGCATTATCTGACAAAGATTATAAAACAAAATTATACATAGTGGAAAAGGAGTTATAATGGGCGGAGGCGGCGGATCAACAACAATACCAGACACAGCATCACAAAAAGCTTTGGCTTCAATAGCTGCAAAAAGATTTAATCTTTACCAACAATATTATGTGCCTTTAGAAAATCAATTTATGTCAGATGTGGCAGGAATGATGGACCCAACAGCATTTGAAAGTGTTGAAGGTTTTGTAAACTCTATTCAACAACCCGAGTTTCAAGCTGCAAGAAAAAACATGCAACAACAAGCTTTCGCCATGGGAGCAGATCCAACGAGTGGTCAGTATCAAGCTAGGGCATCACAAATGCAACAAGCACAGGCTAAAGGAATGGGGCTGGGAACGGCTGAGGCTCTTTCAGGTCAGGTGGATAGATATTATCAAGGCATGCAAAATATAGTAGCTATGGGTCAAGGTCAAGCAGGACAAGCTATTTCTGGTCTGGGAGATGTGGCAAACATTGCACAACAAAGAGCATCAGCTGAAGCTAAAACATCATTTACAAATTATCTAGGAAGACAACAAATGATTGGCTCTGCTGTTGGCATGGGAGTTGGTCTTGGAATGATGGGTGGGTCAGGTGGTGGAGGTAACAATTAATGGCTTTTTATAATATATCTGACTTTACTAATAAAGGCTTTGGTTATAATCCAACGGGATATAATAGTGATTCCTTGTATGTAAATCCTTACAGGCAGGGTGATCAGTCTGCACAAGACATGATGGCAGATTTGTATGAGTCTGAATTTCAAGACTACTTAAATAGATTTTTTCCTGTGGAAAAGGACCTTATAGCCCAAATGACAACAGGATTTGAGGGCTTGCAACAAGAAGAAATAAATAGAGCACAGTCAGCTGTAGCAAAACAGTATGCTAATGTTAGAGGTCAAGAAACCAGAAGACAAGCAGGATATGGGCTAAACCTTAGACCTGAATCGCAAGGAGATTTTCAAAGATCAGAAACGTCTGCATTGGTAGCAGCTAAAAATTTTGCAAGAATGCGATCTGAGGAAAGAAGAATGCAAATATTATCTGGCGGAGGTCTGGGTGCTATGAGCCAGAAATCTGTTGCACAGGAAGGAGGATTGGGTGGCTAAAGGATTATTAGGTGTTGGTAGAGTTCAAAAAGAACAAGCTATGGGTGGTTTGCTTCAGTCGGCTAGAATGGAGGCACAACAAAATATAGCAGAACAGGGACTAAAACAGCAAAAAAAATTAGCCCAGTCACAAACAGCAGGACAGCTTGCTGGTGCTGGTGCAGTCGTTGGTTATGGAGCTCTCGGTGTTTCAGAGGGTATAAAAGTTGGCGGATCAGTCGGTGGTCCTGCGGGAGCAGCAGTGGGTGCAGCAATAGGATTTTTAGTTAGTAAATTATTTGGATAAATTATGGCAGGATTCGCAGACGGTTTTAATTCAGGATTAAGTATGATGCTCTCAGCAAGGCGTTTGTCCTTGTATGAAGAAGAGGCAGAAGCAAAAAGAAAAGAAGCAGAGAAGGCAGATATGCCTATTACTGATGTCGACCCAACTCTTGGTGGATCATTTGAACCAGGTACAACCATGGGGCAAGCAAAAGACATTACCTCATTAAGAACATCAGAGCAAAATATTAAAGCGTCAGAGCAACAAGTTACCGCATCCAAAGCGACAACAGCACTTACCGAAAAAAGAGGCAAACTTATCGATGTGCAACTAGATCCAGAAAGACTTGCCAGACAGGACACAATAGAAAAATTAAATATAGACGGTCTTGGTATTAAGAATGAAATGGATAAGCTTAACTACGAAAACGCTAGATCATATAAGAACGCAAAGCTTGGTGTAAATGTTTTTGGAAGCATGACAGCAGTAGCCGCTGAATCAGACAAGGTTAGAGGCACAGCATCTTATGACGCAGCAATCATAGATATTGCTGGTCAAACTAGGGACGGATACGAGAATGGAGATATAGATATGTTAAGAGTTATATCTCCTAAATTTGTTAAAGCTACACAAACTTTAGCACCAATTATAAATCAAGGAATGCAAAATCCAGAAGCCTTTGAAAACTTAAATCTTGGAGATTACGGCGATTCACTAAATGATTTGTTTTCCATGAAATCACAAAAGTATATTGGAAAAAAATATATTGGAAATGATGGTACTGAGGGAGAAATTACAAAAGTAACACTTGATTTTGATTCTTTTAACATTGACCCACAAAGCATTAAAGGAGGGGGAACTGCTGTATTGCAGGGAGAATTCACATATAAAGATGCGAGCGGAAATGAATATAAAAAAACATCTTTTATACCAGATGCTGGAAAAGCTGTAATAAGGGAAACGCAAGACAGCTCTGATGCCAGATCTGTATCTTTAAATGACATGATTGATTACTCATCTAGTGCTGTTTATTTGGTAAGCGAAGCTATTTCAAATAATGATCCAAATGTATTTAGGGTTGCAAGAGATGCAGAGGAAATTAGAGTTGCCATGATTGAAAGAGATCCTACAGATTTGCAAAGAATAAAATCTAATGCAGTAGATGTATTTCTTAAAAATCAAGAGGGTTTAAACAGAGCGTGGGTTACAGCAAACTTAAACTCTGCTTCTGCAAAAATTGGATCTAATGATGCCAAAGGAGAAGACAGAGGAATTAAATCTATAATGGCTGCTGGTTTGGATATTATGTCAGATGTGTATACGGTTTCAGGGCAAGAGGCTTTAGATCTTGGTCTTGAGGGCTCTGGTACTTTTTATCGATTTAATAGAAATGATGACGGCTCACTGACAAAGACACCAAAACAAGCAGCGTTTGATTCTCTGCCAACCATAAATGACCTAGAAACAAGACTTAAGAAAGGTACCGCGTTTGAACAAAGAGAGATTGGATTAGAGACAGGTGGGTCTTTAGCGTTTAACAGTATAGATATAGACAGAAATGAAACTAAAGCAAACTACTTACCAAAACTACAAGGTCAATATCCAGAAGAAAACATTAATGATTTGGTTGAAAATATAAATGCAAGATATAAAACAAGATATCCAAACAACCCGCCTTTAAGCGATTATGCATTATTAGAATTATTAAATAAAGTATTGAGGTAGCGTCATGGAAGATCCAAGACTTGATCCATTTTCGCTTATTCCAGAAGAAGACAAGGACGATTTAGTAAAAGATGTTCTTAATATAGACCCGCAAACAAGCTTACCAGAAGACACCCAAAAAGATGAATCAACCTTCATTGACACATTTTTAGATCTACCAGGAGCTGGGTTTGGTCCTTTTTCAATAAGGCAAACAATGCAATCTCCAATTTCTGTTGGAAAGTCATTGGCGGCATCCGTTAGGAAGGCACCATCTGGAGCAAAACTTTTTGCTAACAATCTCAGTTATCAACTCCAAGAAACAAAAATTAGAAAAGACATGGGTAAAACCCCAGACAGTTCTTCTTTTGGAGTTGGGTTTGGAGAAGGTGCTGCATCAAGACTTGTAATGTCTCAAGAAAAAAACTTAATAGAAGCAGCCAGAAAAGAAAAAGAAGAGTCATTTAATGGCTTGCCGACTGTTGAAAAACAAAAAATTATAGATGGGTATGTAGAATTTTTAGAAACAAACACCGATCAATACAATCAATTAACCAAAAGAATGTCTGATATAGACAAGTCTATGGGATTAAAGAAAACAGAAAAGGCTTTGTCTGCTGGTTTTGATAGTTTATTTATGATGACACCAGGTATTTTAGCTACCCTGGGCACAAAAAATCCTGCATTTATGTATGGGATGATACCAGTGTTTGGTGCTTACGAGTCTTCAGCCTCATATAGACAAGCTCGCATGAGTGGTCTAGATCATGGTGCTGCAATGAGAAACTCTACACTTAATGCCCTGTCTGAAATGGGAACTGAGTTGGTTCCACTACCATTTGTTTCAAAAACAATGAAAAAATATTGGAAGACAAATGGCAGCACTGTTCAAACTTTTATCCGTGATGGTTTCACAACAGCCTCTTTAGAATTAATTGGCGAAAATGTTAATACAGTCTTTCAAGAAACAAACAATGCACTCAGCGGGGTGAATACTGACTTGGCTTTTGCATATGCAAACAAAGACAATCCAGCTTATGACGGTCCTTCTTGGGTTGATGTTATGCTTGATAATGCTTACATGACATCTATAGCCACTGTTGTTGGTGCTGGCGGAATGGTTAGCATGCAAGGTTCAGCAGCCTTTGCACCAGACATCAAGAAAGCATTGAACTCTTTAGACCCAAATCTTGCAAGAAGAATAGCAAGAGAATTAGATATTAATGCAAAACAAGTAAATGCAAATTACAAAGCAATTGATGATACATATAAGTGGCTTGATATTGGCAAAAGATTTGATCCAGGTAAATCAATTCTTAGAAAAGAAGGTGGCACATCTACTCCTATAGAGGATAGAACAGCTGAAGAATTTATTGCACCATCAAGAGAATACTATAATTTTGTGATGCCAGAAATGTTGGCTGATGAATTTCTTGCTGGACAAATTATTAAAAATAATCCTGTCAACGAACAGCTAACACAAGAAGAAATAGATTTAGCTGTAGACTTACAAGCAGAAATTGGTGAGCTTGAGGGTCTTGATTTAAAAACAATTTTAACAGAAGGTAAAAAGGTTTTAAATATTATGGGTTTAACAGAGGCTTTGGACCCGCAAACATTTGATGCCGAGATACAGAAAAGAATTAACGAATATGGTTTACAAATAGAGCAAGCTACAGATGAAACAAAGCTACAGCAGTTAAAGGCTGATCAAAAAACCTTAAAAGACTTTCTAATTAAAAAACAAATGCCACAAAAACCATTGGCACAAAAAACATTTAAGCCAGAATTTGGTGAAGACATAACCCTGTATGAGGGAGAGGCAGAAAGAAAAGCAAAGATAGGTGCAAACAAAACATTTATAGATCCAAAGATACAAGAGCCATCATCTCCAGATGCTGTAAATAATGTAAAACAAAATATAGTTTTAGCCAAAAAATTTGATAAAAATAATATGGCAACATTTACAGACACAGATGAATTTGGTATTAATTTTAAAGATAAAAAATACACAGACCCTGTTGATGAGTACGGAAGAACATTGCAAGGCGTTGGAGATCTTCCTTCTATTAGAGATTTTAATAATACTGAAGTAGACGCGGTATCAGAAGCTATTAATAATTTATTTGAAATGGGTCTTCCAAGAAAAGTTTTTGAGGGCATACCTTTTATTGGGGTGCACAGCAATCAGCTTGATTTTGAAATGCAAGAAAATACATCGCATGGACAATATTTTCCAAGCCCGTCTAGCAAATATATAACATTGTCGGCATCACAAATACCATCACAATTTGTAACACAAGAGACTGCCCCAGACTTTGGGTCTTTAAATCAAGATGACTTTAATCTTGGGTCTTTAACCGAGTTGCAGTCTACCTTGGCACATGAAATTGGTCATCATATAGATTTTGGTTTTGTTGAATTTAAACAATTTTCTGCTGAACAAGAACCTCTTACAGCATCATCACCGCTTTTTGAGCCTATAAATTTTAATTTTGAATTTGAAAATATTTTAAGAAAAAATAACAAAGAATCAATTTTGGATTTGACTGTTGAAGAACTAAAAAATTATAAATTTGAAACTGGTGGATCGGTAATGCAAGAGATGTTTAATCTTTATATCAACAATAGAGATTCACAAAGTCCGTATGCTGGACAAATATTTAGTTACCCATTTGATAAATTTTTAATTACTGCATATAAAGGATTTCCAGTTTTAGATAATGTGATTAGAACTGATAAAGAAGAGAGTACGCATCTTCGCTCTGAAGTATTCGCACAAATGGTGGGAATCAATTATACTAACCCTAAACTATTTGATAATTATCAAAATAGTAAAAAGCTTTTACAGGATATAAACAATGTCTTTATTAATAACGAATTATCACAAATTGGTAGGGGATTACGAAATGCGTTTCAATCATCTCGTTCCGATGCAGATTCTCAAATATACACCAAAAGACTCCCTTATAAAGAGGCTAAAAAAAGCTTTGGATACGAATCAGCCAGTGAAAGAATGGGAGAATCTCCAGTTAAACGAGACAGAGACGACATTCGACCTTCAATACAAGAATCAAACTATGTAGCAATAGGCGAACTTAAGCCTGATAAAAACAATCTCTATGCTGGTGCACCAAGAACAGGACCAGGACAATTTAAAAACACACAAAAAGACTTTGACAGTCTTGTAAGTGATCTTGTCAAAATGGCAGAACAAAAAGACTTATCACTACTTGATGAGAGCAGACACTGGTATCGAAATATAAATCAAGAAATAGATTCCCTTGTTGCTGGAGATCCAGCTCTTAAAGAAAATGTTTTAAGAATGTTGACAATTTATTCCTCGCAAACACCTGTAGAAACTAACTTAGCTTATACATTAAGATCTTTGGTGTCTTTAGCTAAGGGTGGAGATCCTCTGCCAGGATTTCAACCGCTTGCTGGTGAGTACGCAAAGAAAGCAATGGAAGCCCAAGATTTTGGTCAAAAATTAAACGGGGTAGGTTTTAAGCTACAAAGTTTTTATGAGAATTTAACTGCAAAAAATCCTAATGCTGTAACCATGGATACTTGGATGTTCAAAATGCTTGGGTTTGAAAAAGGTCAGGGAGCTATAGCAAACCACAGATACGGAACAGCAGTAATACAAAAAGCTACTGAGGCATATAATCAAAAAAATAATGACAATCTTACTCCAATGGAGATGCAGGCAGTTCTTTGGACATGGGTTAGAAATAAAGAAATGGCGGGTCAGGGTAAGACTGCTGAGTATATTGGTTATGAGACTTATTTAGATAAGGCTTCTGCTATTGTTACTGGTGAAGTAATACCAACAGAAAAACTATCAGAGTTTGCTTTTGCAGAAAAATTAAATGCAAGACAAAAAGCAAAGCTAACCAGAGAACTTCTAGAGGTAATAACAACATCTGAAGGAAAAAATAAAATCTTAGATGCATTGCCTGGAACGGGTTTATATAAGTTTTCCCACAGCTTTGGTGCCTATGATGGCAAAGTAAATCCAAACATATTAACAAGTTTAATTTTAGAAAAAGTTCAGGGACAACAACAATTTAGCGAACTAGATCTTTCTTATGCTGATGACTTCTTGAGAGCCTGGGGCTATGTATTTAGACAAGAAGCCATGCCATATTTTGTTTCTAATGAAAATATATCAGACGCTGATGCTTTTGATGTTAACAATGAGTCAGTTAATGTTGGGTCATACATTAAATTTATAGACACAAACGTCAACGCACCTTTTGAAATATCTGGAATATTAAGAAAACAACTACAAACAGCTTTTGAAAAAGTCGGTATTGATGGGTTTACACAAATGGGTCAAGACTCAATATCTGCTATAAACTTTAAATTTGATGGGAATGTCATTGAAGGTTTTAACGAAAAAGTAGAACAAGCATTAAGCTCTGTTGGCATAGAGGATGTTGGGTTTGCTGTTGAACACGATATAAAATATAATACGCAGTACCTAACTAATAATTGGAACGAGGATACAGATGGAGAAGGTTACATACAAGGACGACTTGAGGAAGGAAGCATACTTAAAGGGCTTGACGGTATCAGGTCAGAAGTTGATGAAGTCCTCTACAAATACAGAAACGAAATACAATCAGAAGGACCAGACGCAAACTTCCCAAGCACAGGATCAGAACCAGGAGCAGTAGGAAGACCCCTTGCAAAAAAAATAGTCTTGCCTAAAGATCAATTAGATAAAATTGATGAGGCTATAAATAACACACCACCAACAACACCACCAGCCCCACCAGGTGGAGTAGACCCAAATGGAAATTTTACACCTCAAGAAATTGGCACATGGGCTAATTTTGTAGAAGAGATGAATATAAAAGTTGCCAATAAATTTGGCAGGCTTTGGACAATAGAAGAAGATATTATTAAACAGTTTGGTGTTAATGGTGTTATTAATAGATTAATAGAGTCTGGAATAGATCCAAATAGTAGGGACTGGAGAGTTACAACACAAACAGATATTTTTTCAGGTCGTGCGAAAGATAAACTTAGAGATATAAGAGAAGATTTTTATATACCAATGTTAGAGTTTTTAACAGAAAAAAATATTTCTGAAGAAGAGTTTAATCATTTTATTTATAACTTACACGCACCAGAAAGAAATAAATATTTACCAACCCTTTTTGAAGAAAAACTTTTAGAAGCACAAATAGAATTAAAAGAGGTTGAGGCAAGTGAAACTTCTAGTAAACAAGATTTAGCAAATGCTAGAAGAAAACTTACTATCATTCAAAAGAAAATGACCAAGGCTGAAAGAGGATCAGGCATTTATACAGAAGATGCAATTGCAACTCTTAAAAAATACGGCGTTATTTTTGACATGAAAAAAATGAAAGCTAGAGGTTCATTAACAAAAGGTAAAAATTTATTAAAGGCATATGAAGATTATTTAAAGCCAATGATTGATAATACCAGGAGAACATATATAGACTCTGGTCTTATTCCTGAACAAACTGTATTAGACTGGGACGCAAGATACAATTACTATGTTCCACTCGTTGGCTTTGCAGAAGATACATTGATTGACCCTGAAACGGGGAGAGAGATAGAAAGACCAAAGTCTACAAACCAACGCATAAACACACAAATGACAGTATCGGGATCTTTGGTTAAAAAGGCTACTGGTAGGGAGTCAGAAGCAAGCTCTCCTTTACAGCAATCTATAATACAAGCAACTTCTGCTTCAATAGAAGCGGAAAAAAATAGAGTTGTAAAATCATTAGCGGACTTAGCAAGAGCTTTTCCTAGTGATCTATGGGAGGTTTCAGAAGATGCTGGTCAGGTTAAAAAAGTTGACGCTACTTGGGATCCTGTAAAGGGTAAGTCAAGAGTAGGTTTCAAAGAAGATGGGTTGCAAAAATATGTTGAGGTTTATGACAGAAGACTGGCACAAGGATTTGATAACTTTGATTCAACAGTTACCAGTGCTGGAATGAAAGCCATGAGGGCTGCAACAAGATATTTGTCAATGGTGAATACGTCTTTAGATCCAACATTTATGATTAATAATTTCATGCGAGATGTTCAAACTGGTTACTTTAATTTAATGGCTGAAGAACAAATTGAAGGCGGAAGAGCACAGGCATTAGAGATATCTAAAAAATACTATACAACCAAAAACATACTAACAAACGCAATTAATCTAGTAAAGTTTGAAAAATCAAGATCTCTTAACAAAGAAAATATAAAGATGGAGTTAGATTCTATCGCTAGAGAGGGAGTTGATATTACCCCAGAAGTTATTAAACAGGTTGAGAAAAAGTACGAACTAACACCAGAGCAAGTTAGAAAACAAATATTAGCAAGAAAATTTAAAGAGTTTGGTGGAGAGACTGGGTACATTGAGCAAAGAACAATGGATCAGTTAACACAGGAATTTCAAGACTTACAAGATATGTACGCTGGTAAATTTAAAGGAACTGCAAAACAAGGCGTAAAAAATGTCTTAGGTGTTATTGAGCGTATGAATATTGGTATTGAAAACGCAGCCAGGTTCACAGCTTTTGAGGGTTATGTTGAGTCTATGGGGGGATTTGAAAATGCAACTCCAGCGGTTTATGAAAAAGCTGCCGCACTTTCTAAAAACTTAACAATAAACTTTAATAGAATGGGAACAATGGGACCAAACATAAACGCTCTTTATATGTTCTTTAACGCTAGTATTCAAGGATCAGTAAATTTATTTAGGGGTCTTACTCCAAATAACTTTTCATCTAGAAAAGCAAAAGCCGCTGGTGCTCTTGCAATGACGGGTGCTGTTAGTGCTTTATATAATATTTTATTTAGCGAAGAAGATGAAGACGGCAGGCTTTATTACGAAAAAATTCCAGACTGGGAGAAGCAAACTAAATACATTATTATGTTCCCAGAGGCTCAGTTTGTAGATGGAGAGCTTAAAATAGAAAAGTGGGGAAGCGGGTCCAGATATAAAGTAATTGGAGAAAATGGTAGAGAGTATCCAATAGGCTTGGGGATCCCAATGCCATATGGTTACGCTATTTTTGCAAACACTGGAAGAGTTACAGTAGAGATGGCAATGGGTAATTTGTTAGACAACTATGACAAGTCTGTTGCTAAAGCAGGAATAGATCTTGGAGAATCTTTCTTACATAATTTTGCACCGTTATCAGTAGCACTACCAGACAAAAAAACTGACAAGCCATTAATAGCCGAGTTATCACCAACATTTTCTCCGTCAGCAATTAGACCTATTGCAGAGCTTATGGTAAACAGAAACTTTTTCGGCAGTAAAATTTATTATGAGCCAATGTTCAACAGCACTGATCCAAAATCGTATAGAGAAAGTAAAAAAGTTTTAGACTTTATTGAAAAAACTACACAGGCGGTTAACGATGCTACTGGGGGCAATGAGTTTTATTCTGGAACTCAAGACTGGGACCCAGCTGTAATACAACATCTTTTAGATGCGGCTGGCGGAGGTGTTTTTAGAACTGGTAGAAGGGGGTACAACTTATTATTTAGTTATGACAGACCAACTGACAGACAAACACTTATAAAGAGAAGGTTCATTGCTGGTGTAGACGATGGTGCTGATTATGAATTTTTTCAAGAAAATTTATCTAAAGTAGAAAGAATTGAAAATGCGTATAGAAAGCTTTCTGAATCATTAGATCCATCAGAAGATCCAGAACAATTTTTGGAAAGTCTTGGTTATGACAATAGCAATATCAGGTCCATAAGAGAGGTAGGAAATTTTCTTAATAAAGAGGCTACAAGAATGTATGGTAATAACAGCATACTAAGCGGAGTTGAAAAAAACATACAAAATCTTAGAAAACAACAACAAGAAGCAAAAGAGTTATATCAAGAAAATGATCCAGAATACTATCATGATGAATATGACAGGATTGAATTAGAAGTTTTAAGTGAAATGAAAAGATTTAATAAAGCTTTTATGCAAGCTTCTAAAAAGCGGGATTAGTAAACATACTATTGAGGGAGGTATGAAAAATAACCAACCCCGCTGAAGGTTTAAGTATCTAAGATACCAAACTATTGCTGACCTCACAAGCATCGCTAAGATAGTCCTTGGAAAGGTGAGCGTATCTATTCACTATATTAAAATCAGACCACCCACCAAGATGCTGTAATGTATGTAAGGGGGTTCCATTTTGCACATGATGAGTAGCCCAAGTGTGACGTATGTCGTGCCATCTAAATCCTTCTAGGTTTGCTTTCTTTAAAGCGTTATACCATCCAGTGTTAGAGGCTCTGTTAATCTTTCTGCCAGAATATGTGAAAACATACGGGCTTTCTTTTTTAATTGAATACAGAAGCTCTCTGCATTTCTTGTTAAGCGGGACCGAAAGACCTTTTCCGTTCTTTGTTTCAGTTCCATCTATAGAAATCTGATCTTTATTTATGTCATCCCATTTAAGATTAAAGCAGTTGGACATCCTCACCCCAGTAAGGAGGGAGAAGACAAAAGGTTTTTTTAAGTGCAGGGGGAGCACTGTATGTAAAACTTTAATGTCTTCCAGAGTAAAATACTTGGTTCTCTTAGGGAGTTCCTTTACTCTTTTAATCATAGGCTTGGTGTCCAACCACCCTAACTCTTCGTAGCCATACATGAGCACGGCTCTGAAGTAGTTTAAATATCTATTAACAGTTCCTGGTGATCCGTTTATCCCAGACCTTGCAATAGCTATTTGTTCTTTAGTAATACTCTTTATGTCCATGTCAGCAAACAAAGGATCAAAATATTTTCTATAGGTAAAATCGTTTTTACCCATTTTATTGAACCTGTAATATTGCCTAACAGTGTCGTGCCAAGTATTCATTATTTAATTAGTTTTGCTTGATGTATTACATCAATAAGATTCTCAATTCTTTGTCTGTAAACAGAAGCTTCGTCTGCTTTTTGCTGAATTGTTAAACCTTCTTTGTCATATATTTCTGAAATCTTAGACTCACAATGAATTTTAAGATTTTGTATGTCTTCTATTGTTATATCTATTACCATAATTCCCTCATAGTTAGTAATGTAAACATTGTAATTTGTTAAATTATCAAAGTCAAATAGTGTATTGTTTAAATAACTCTATTGGTATAAGGCATGCTATTTTCTTTTGTGCATCACCGCTACCAAGAATCTCTTTTGATTTTATATTGTTTATCATTATGCACTCAATAATCTTTTTAGGCTTAGCCCAAAGAATCTCTTTTCCCGTATGTATGATCCAGTAGTCAGCCTCTGTGCTTAATAGTGCTGATGGTTTATTAAACATGTAAAGCTCAATGATAATGTTTCCAGTCTCTTGACTCTTGTAGTCAACCTTAACTTCTACCTTTAGGTTTTTCTCTGCTACAAATATATCGTATGGTTTAAACTTACCAGGAACCTGTACTGCTGATGGGTATTTCTTTTTTATGGCATCAAGAACTAATTGTTCTAGTTCCTGACCAACCCTTAAATCTTTTTCAAATGCTTTATTGGTATCTGTTTTCAATTTTTGTAAATCCCTCCACCTATCTTCTTGTGATAAAACTTGTCTTATTTTAAAACCTTCAGCGGCATTTTTAATGTTTATGATTTTTCTTTGTTCTTCTGGAAGCTGGTTCCATTTGTTGATTTCGTCTTCATGTCGTCCGCATGTCTTGCATCTTGTATCACCTATCATCGTTGAACACACCCCGCCGTTGCACGGAGATCCTGATAGGCTACCTTCGCCTAGAATAGACGAGAGCCTCTCTGAGTGAGAGAGACTCTTTTCTAGTTTGTCATCCATCTTTAGTTAGACGGCTCTTCCTCAGCCTCTACAGCCTCTACCTCTTCTTGCTGTACAACTTCGTACTTCTCAGGTAACTTCTCGGTGAGCTGTCCCTGATCCACTTGATTTCCAAGCTGTACCAGTCTTACTATCTCAGTAAGCAAAGGCATGATTGTATTTGTATGAAATCCCAGAACATTTAACCTGTTCTTGGCTTCCTTGGATAAAGAGTCAATCTCATACTCTCTAGCCTCTCCGTCTACATTTAAGATAATGTTTTTATTTTCTTGTTGTTCCATTTTTGCTCCTTTTAGAATGGTAAATCATCTTCAATTGTACTTTTAGGAAAAACTTCATCAGTTTTTGGCTTAAAAGAAACATCGCTTTTAGGTTGTATGCTAAAGCTAAGGGCTGGGGATTTTTCATTAGCACCAGGTTTTCTTTTCCAAGCACTAACAAAAAAATCTTCACCTTTAACATTCAGTTCTCCCCTGAAGTCAGGATGTTTTTCCGTTTCCTTTTTGTCGTTTTTCCAGATCGCACCGCGATTAGTATTATCGTATGTCATTATATATTTTTCTCCTTATTAACCCAAGACTCTAAAATTTTATTTACCATATAAGCAATTTTTCTATCAAAGAATTTGTGGTCTTCTTTTTTACTTATTGCTATAAGTTTGTTGTAAACATCCTCTTCAATTCTTGAACTAATTGATTTTTTATTATTAGCCATTTTTTTATTCCTCTAGTAATTTGGTATAAATCCTTGAATCACCTTCAGATCTGTATTCTTCTAACACATCTCTTTCAATGTTCTGATCCTTGACCAGTCGACTATAGTTAATTCTGCCTCTAGCTTGTGTCATGTGACATTTCACTGAAGACGTACCAAACGCCCCGCCATGTTTTTTTATCAACATAGCAGACAATTCTTTTTTCCTAAGATCTAGGACAGAAGACTTGTCTTTGAGCTGCTTTAGTTCTTTTAATACAGTTGCAAGCTCTGATGTTTCATCAGTATCTTCAACCGTTTTATAATTAATTCCTGGTTCATCTTTATCTTCTGACCATCTTTCAATATAAGTAAGATCCTTAGATTTTTCGTTGTACCAGTCCATAAACTTTTGTGCTTTAGGTATATATGTTTGAGCCCACTTGGTGTCTCTTGATATCCATTGCTCAAAATATTCTGTATCGCTATACCATTGAAAGAAAAGCATTTCATCAATGTCCATGCATTCCATAGCCATTTGCATTTGATGCCAGTAGTTTCTTTTCTGTTCCTTTACGTTTGTACATGGCTTAGATTGCGGACATTTTATTTCTACCGCTGATATAGATCCATTCCTACCCTTAAGCATTATTCCGTCTGGTGATATGCCCATCCAATTGTGTTCAGGGTGAACAACAAAAGACGGCTGTGTTATTTTATATCCCATGCCAGCCAAAGTTTTTAAGGCTAAGGGCTCACTGTCAGTACCGTGCTTCATTGCAAACATAGCAAATTGATTAAAAGGGTCCTGTGTTAAATGGTTTGCCTCTCTAAAGATATCTCTTCCTAGTGCCTCCCACTGATCTCCCTTTGTCCAGATACATTCATCTACAGCCTTTGGAAGTCTTGTCCCAGTAATCCTGTTAGATCTTTGATCATGCCAAGCAGGGGTGCCTTGTTTTATCTGCACCATTATTTCACCGCCTTGCTATATATAAGATTTAATTGCACTCTTGTTTCTTTATCATTACTAAGCTCTGCAACCTTGTCATAGTTTTTAAATATTTGTTGTGCCTGTTCTTTAGTTTCAGCAGATTTGAGTTCTTTTTTGAAGTCCTCTATTACAGAAAACTCATCTTGATCCTGTTCAGGTTGTGAGGATTTATCAACACCCTCTAACTCTGGCTCTTCTATACCCTCAAACGGTACGCAGAATGTTTCAAGTAAAGCATTTCTGTAAGCAAAAGATCTTGCAGATTCCAGATCTTTTCCCTGTTGTGATTTGCTATGACCAACATATGATCTGTCTACATAAGACCCGTCATCAGTACAAACAAACCTCAAAGTTCCAACAACCCTTGTTAGTGTTGACCTACCATCATCTAAAAACTTAGTTGATACATTCAAGTCTGGTTGAACCAACGTAAGAACATTATTGTCGTGTAGTGGTTTAGAAAAAGATTGTATGATCTGATCTATACCCCTGTATTTATATTTTTGATAGCTATTCACACCTTCTTTTGCAATAGGGTTTGCTAGCATATGTTTTTGCACATTAGATAGTGCTGTGTATATTTTTTGTTTTGTCATTATAAAACCTCCGCAATGATTGTAATATTTAATTAATTTTAAAACAATACTTTACAATGATTATTTTTTTTAGTTAAATGTCTGCATGAGGGAAAAGCATGTCACTTGAATACATCACAAAAGTTTTAAAGGTTGAAGTCAATTCAACACAAAAATTAATTTTAATAGTTTTAGCAAACTACTCAGATGAGTTTGGTCAATCATATCCATCACACAAAAAATTAACTGAGCTTACAAACTTGTCTTTGTCAGCCATAAAAAGTAATTTAAAAAAGCTTAAAGAAATGGAGCTGGTCGATTGGGAAAGAAGAGATAACACGAGCAATCTTTATAAAATACAGGTATCGCCATATGCTGGCTACCCCCCGCCGTCAGGTGGCTACAATACTAAAGACTATACTAAAAAGATATATATATTAGATTTGGATAGGATTAATGAAATTTTTAAAGAGGTGACAGACAAGTCGTTCTATCAACATAGTGCTAACGCATTTAAGGCACAACCAAGATGGAAAGAACTGCGTGAACTGGGGAGAAAAGGAATAGTCTCGCCAAAGACTGGAAATAAAATAGATTTAGTAGCAGAAGATTTTTGGTTTAGTTATTTTCAAATAGCAAACTCAAGCGGTCATAGAAAATGGATAAGATCTTTTTGGGATAAGAAGCCACCTCTTACAACAATGTTAGGAATTAATCAGTTTGAAGCAATCATAGAGAGAAGATATGGATAAAGAAATATATGAATTAGAAGCAAATGTTATTGGTGCAATGATATTAAGTCATGCAAAGTTTCAGGACGCACAGGATCTTGGCTTGGAGCCAGAAGAGTTTGAAAGCGTTGCATACGGCAAAGCATATACAACCATGCTAGACCTTCGTGCATCAGATATGGTTACTCTTAGAAACAATATTAAAGATGATATTCTATTTGATGAAATAAAATATGCTGCAACCTATTGTATTAGCCCTGCTGGGTTTGACGGATGGCTTAAGCAAATGAAATACAAGACAGCTAACAACAAGCTTCTTAAACTATCAAAAGAAATACCAGAAATTGTAGAGTCAAGAACTACAATTGAGGAAAAGATAGATCAGGTCAATCAATCCCTGATAGATAATAAAATTATAAAAAACATTGGAACTCCAAAACCAGTTTCTGATATTTTAGACAGTGTTGAGGAAGAGATAAGGCTTGCTGGCACAGAGGATCAAAATGTTATTTCTACAGGATTTGGTGAAATAGATGAAAAGATCAAGGGCTTTAAGTCTGGAGATCTTGTTATTGTGGCTGGAAGACCAGGAATGGGTAAGACTACTTGGGCTTTAAACATAGCATCACATAATATATTTAAAGGTAAGACTGTCTTGATGTTTAGTTTGGAAATGACAAACGAACAGTTAATTAAAAAGATTATAAGCTCAGACTCTGGTCTAACAATAGACAAGATGATGTCTGGAGGAATGAGCCAGACAGAGTGGACAACCTTCAGGGACCATAAAGAAAAGTTATCTAAAACAAATCTATATGTCTATGATAAGTCACCAATTACAATAGAAACATTAATTAATAAAACTAAATCTATACAAGCGGTTAAGGATATAGATTTAATAGTAGTAGATTATTTACAACTACTAATGACATCAAATAAAGCACCAAGCAACTCTGATTCCAGAACTGCTTCGATGACTTATATTTCAAATCTTCTGAAAGGATTGGCAAAGGACGTAGGTTGTCCGCTAATTTCGTTATCTCAATTAAACAGGGGTGTGGAGTCGAGAACGGATAAGAGACCAGTTCTTTCAGATTTAAGGGACTCTGGTTCTATTGAACAAGATGCTGATATGGTAATCATGCTTTACAGGGGTGATTATTATGATTCACTTGAAACAGGAAACTCAGAGGTTATAGTAAGAAAAAATAGAATGGGTGAGCTAGGAGAGTTTGAGCTAGGGTTCGATGGAAGTCGATCTAAGTTCCTTGATCCAGCAGACATCGCATTCGGGAGAAGAAAAGAATATGGACAGATCTGAGAACTTTCACGAACAACTAAGAGCAATTATACCAAAAATATCTGAGGCAAGAGTCAACGTGCTTAAGTCTGAAGTAAATCTTAAAAGAGTTTTTTGGATAGAGCTTTGCCAAGCCAAGGAGGATGGAGAGCGTAGTTACAATGCTCAAAAATCTAAAGCAGAGGCTACTGAGAGCTATTATGAGGCATCCTTACACGTTGCAGGTGCTAAGGCTAGCCTTGATGCTTTGCAGACAGAGAAGCAGGCTGTTGATATGCAGTTTGAAGAGTGGAGAACAAAAATGGCTAACCTAAGATCAGAGAGGAATAGATATGGAGCATAATACCTTTAAAGATTATTGCAAAATGATGTACGAAGAGTGCAAAACTGAGAGAAGAAAACATAACGAACCTGAAATTACATACAAGGAATACGTTACAAACAATAACAAAATGTTACTTAAGGACTATGCGAGGAAGATCACCAACTAAAAAAGAAAAAGAGTGGATGGATTCCATAGCCAATTTTGGCTGTGTAGTCTGTCATTTGTTTTATGGTTGTTACTCTCCCGCAGAAATACATCACATTGACGGAAAAACAAAACCGCAGGCACATCTTTTAACCTTACCTCTTTGTTATAAACATCACAGAGAGGGTGCAAACAATGACATGTATGTTTCACGGCATCCTTTTAAAAATGAATTTGAAAGAAGGTACGGGAAGCAAACAGATTTACTGGATAGACTTGTAGAACTAATAGAAAATGACTGAGGAAAAATTATGACAACACGAGAAAGGCTTGGGGGCTGGCATGGTGGAAAGGGAGATCGCGACAGGGTTTCCAATAAAGATAAGTTTAATGAAAACTTTGATAAGATTTTTGGGGAAAAGAAAAAAAAGAAGGATAAAGAATGCAAAGAAAAAAAACAGAAATAGATTATAAATATAACGAAGCAGATCTTATAGAAGAGTTTGCAAAATATGTGGACAAGACTTATGACCAGCATTATTCATTAAACAGGTTTCAAGCCACAGAGTTCATAATGGATAGTGGGCACGGTGAAGGGTTCTGCATGGGTAATGTGATGAAATATGCACAACGCTATGGCAAAAAAGAAGGAAAGAACAGGGCTGATATACTTAAGGTAATTCATTATGGGTTCTTTGCTTTATACAATCATGATCTGCACAACAAGAAGTGAAGCACACAGATCAGACAGGTCAAATAAACATATTACAATACGCACATAGAATTAGTCTTTTAAAATCCCATCAGGAGCGTATGAACTATCTTAGTGATATAGATGAAAATTTTATAGATTTGGTATATCTTACATCTATGCAAATGGGAATCGTCAACACCATTGCTGAACTTCCAACGCGGGAGGAAAGAAAAAAAGCATGGGACGAACTACCAGAGCATACAAGGTCTATGAAGGGCATGAAGGATATGGTCTATCATAGAGTAGTAAGAAAATTTAGGAGTACATAACATGCCACAAGGAAAAGGAACATACGGAAAAACAAGAGGAAGACCCCCAATGAAAAAGGGTGCAAAGAAAGGCAAAAAAACTAAAAAGTAATGCCTGCTAAAAAACCAGGAAAGAAAAAGTCCACTGTTAATTCTGCTGGTAACTATACTAAACCAACTATGCGTAAAAATCTTTTTAACAGGATCAAGGCTGGATCAAAGGGTGGACGGGCTGGACAGTGGTCCGCAAGAAAAGCCCAGATGCTAGCAAAAATGTATAAAGCAAAAGGCGGAGGATACAAGTAATGATAGGAAAATTATTTGACAGATTTGTTGAATGGAGTCTCAACAGGCAGGAATCACGCCTAATGAAAGAGCCAAAGCCAAAAAGAAAAGTTTCTAGAGTTAGAAGGAAGGCAAACGCTAAGAAAAAGAATGCCACTTAAGAAACAACAAAAGTCTTTAAAAAGATGGACCAAGCAGAAATGGAGAACTCCAAGCGGAAAGAAGTCCTCAACTACTGGAGAGGTCTACGCCCCAGCTAAAACAATTAAGAAACTAAAGTCCACAGCCAAAGGAAGAAGCAAGCTAGCACAGGCAAACAAAAAGAAAAGACAAGCTACCGCCAAGGGCAAACAACACGCAAGACATGGTTTGCACAAAGGAAAGAAAAGATAATGTCTAAAAAAGATTCAAGACTTACAAGAGCTGGCGTTAGTGGTTTTAATAAACCTAAACGAACACCAAGTCATAAAACTAAATCACACGTTGTAGTAGCCAAGCAAGGAACCAAAGTAAAAACAATTAGGTTTGGTCAGCAGGGCGTGAGCGGGGCGGGAAAAAATCCAACCACCGCAAAAAACAAAGCCAGAAAGAAATCATTCAAAGCAAGACACGCCAAAAATATATCAAGAGGAAAGATGTCTGCCGCTTACTGGGCAAACAAAGTTAAATGGTAATATGAAAATATTCCTTGGTTCACTTACCAACATTGATGACACATCACAAGAATTAATCATAGTTGCTCCAAACTGGGAGGAAGCGGAAGAGGCATTGCACGAAGTAGGATTAGATCTTATGGGTGAATTAAGCGAGGTTTTCGTTTATCATAAGGACGGTAAAAAAACCATACACTGATATGAGCAAAAAAGAAGAGCTTCAAAAAAAGTTTCTAGAAAATGGACACGACAGAGTTATGATCAGATGGATACCAAGCAACCCTCATGGCAGAAAGCACAAGGCAAGCGGATGGGTATACAAAATGAGTGGAGATGCTGAGTGGTCAAAACTTGGAAACAACTACGAAGATTCAATAAAAGAAATAGATTTACTTTAGATCAAGCAACACGTCTGATACTGAAGCAACAGCCATCATTGCTTTTTTAATATCTGATTCTGTCAGATCATTAGGATAGTTATCAAGAATTAGTTTTTCTTGATAGTGAAAGCCGTTCTCTGATTTCAGATCTCTGGCTATTTTTATTATGGCTTCTTTTATTAACATGGAACCTACTAGTCTACCAAAAAGAAAAATCAATAACAGTCTTGACATTTAAAAAAGGCAAAAAAAAGCGAGGTAATTACCCCGCTTCTCTTTTAATTTGTTTACTTTTTCTTTTTATATTCCTCCTCGTATGTAGTAAACCTTCTTTTACATTCCAGACATTCTCGTCTGCGTTTGTTGACTGATCCGTCAACGTACTTGCGTACATCTACAACTCTGGAGTTGCCGCCACATTCTGAACAAGTCATTACGCTACCTCCTCTGGTCTATATTCCCAGACACTTAAGTCACCAACAAGATCGCTAGTAACAACATCAAGCAAGGCTTTGGACAGCCAGTAGGCATCAGACTTTACCCAGTCCTCATGCTCGCAGGACTGATACATATAGCACTTGATCATGCCGTAAAGGTCTTTGGTACTTACCTTGGGGTAGCCACTGGTTCTTGATTGACATTGATTGATGTAAAGCAGAACCATGCTTTCATCAAACTCATTGTCTTTGCCTTCAGGGTTCCATGTAAAGAAACTCTTCCAGTTATCAGGATACCTAGCCTGTAGGCTTGTAACATTAGCCCTTGCAAGTATCTCAACCGCCTCCTGCGGGGAAGAAAAAGAAATCCTCTCCCTCGTTACTAAGTTATAGGCATGACTAACAATCTTATCACTAGACATGGGGACGCTACCGTTCCCAAAGAACTTACCCATCTCACCCATATGATCTGCATTACATAAATACGCACTCATTATTTCACCTCCTTGTTTGTAAATAATCTTATCCAATTACTGCCGTCTGTCTCTCTATATCCATTATTTGTTATGTAAGTAGGATATATCGCACAATACATAGTTCCTTTTCTATAGTTTCCTGTGTCTGCTCCTGTTTCATCATGGCACTCAACATCAAAAAACTTTCCGCCTACTTCTATTTCAACCCAATCTGATTCACATCCTTGTTTGTCTTTACAAAATTTGTTAAATATTTCAGAAGCTTTGCTTTTAGCTGTTTCAAGTTCTTGTTTAGTTATCCAATTAGTCATTATTTCACCTCCATTTGTTTGTGTTCTTTGGCAATAGCATCTGCTCTACCCATTAAAAATAATTCATAAACCTTTTCTCTGTCTAGGCTGTCTCCACCGCTCCATAGATTAGGAAAATTTGTTTTATACATTTTTAAATACTTGCACGCCTCTAAGGGTGCTATGTCATCTCCACTATCACGATAAAAATCTAGAAAGTAAGAAACAAATTTAGAGTTCTGATTATTTAGGCTCATTATTCACCTCCTCTATTGAAATTACGGTTTCTACTGGCTCTTCATTTGCACCATTCATCCATGCAAACATTAAAGCTTTTTTAGCCTCTTCGTGTGTTTTTTCATGTACTTCTATTTTGTAGGTCTTTGTGACCACAACTTCAAAGTCGTATCTTTTATAATCTTTCATTGCTTCTTTTAAGTTCATTATTCACCTCCTTGTGTTATTAAACCTTGTTCTATTAAACCCATTGCAGTTCTACCAAACCAGCCCTGAAGTTGCCAAGCCAGACCAGTGTCAACTAAATGTTGCCATGCCTCCCTGACTTGATCCTCATGATCAGCTGGAATGAATCCCTCTGCAATACCTACAGCTGTGTAGTTATCCATTATGATTGCCCTCCATTTTTTCTTTGTTCAAATAAATACGTTCTGTACTTTTGCCTAACAACGCCCTCAAAATCTCCGTCAGGATCAATTGCATACTGGCTCATGTGATCATATAGATTCTCTAAAGCATCCCAAGTAGTAACTTTTGCATCTACTAAGATTTGCTCCATGTCTTCTATTGATCTTTTCATTTTCATTTCTATTGTTGTCATATTCCCTCCTACGGTTTGTTTGACTAAGACCTCCTCGATTCGCGGGGAAAAGAGAAGGTTTCGACCAATCAGGTCTCATCAGTTAGCCTATGAGTGATAGTACATATCCCAGCTACGAACTATGTCATATATGTTGTACTCAGAACCATTCTTGATAGCCTCAGCAAGATCATTGAAGACCGCTGATCTGTACTCATATCTGTCAGGCTTGTTAATGGTGTAGCCCTTGTCCATGAAGTAAGCAAAGGATTGGACCAGTCCATGATCCTTGGACTGCTCTTTAGTGATCCATCTAACCATGTCTTCTGCTTGATCATGGAATGATCTTTTGAGCTCAACATAATTCAAGAAGTTTGTGTGCTCACGTTGAATAAGCTCATCTTTCTCACACTTGCCCATGATCTCAGTAGCAATAACCATTTCTTGTTCCCAAGTTATTTGAGCATCAGTTTTAGTATTTAGTTTTGTCATATTTACCTCCCAGTAATTGTTTTGACTAAGACTCCCCGTAGGGAGTTTCGCTCATTGAGAGCTCATCAGTTAGCCTGCTTTGCGTATCACCTCCTCTTGTAACACTCTTGGGTTATTAAACTTCTTGAAGCCATAACTGTCGCAGAAATAAAAGTTACCCAGATCATCTTCAACAATGTCACCAACGCTCAAGCTGTGAAAGTTTGTATGCTTGACGATTGATGATGCTGTATCAAGTGCATAATCAGAACCAGAGTTAAGAGCAATAAAAACATCTTCAGGATTGTTTCCCTCGATCTTTACATCACAAACATGCGTGTAATGTTTGAAGTAGGAATCACTCCAATCTTTAAAACCCATCATTGTTTCTAATTTTGCTTTGTACTCAGGGTACTTCTCACCAGCAGAAGTATGGCTCTCACCATCTGTATTAACAAAGTCATAGACCTCATTGCTTACTGTTATTTGATATACGTTAAATGTTGTCATAATTGCCTCCTTGGCTGTTTGTTTGACTAAGACGCCTCACGGCGTTTCGACCAATCAGGTCTCATCAGTTAGTCTTGAACCACTTGGTTTAAATGAAAATTCATGTTTTCTTGGTATTTTGTAAAACCACTAGAAGCTATTTCTTGTGATTGGATTAACCAAGCAGAAAATACTTCTTGCGGGCTTAGTGCAACCCAGCGAGTGTTATCAATGTACTCAAATACAGCCTCAAGAATTCCAACATATGTTGCATCGCTTGCAGGTTTACTTTTGTATGCCCATACATACATAAGGATAATGCTTGAAAGTGTTGGCTCTTCTGCATGCTTCATAGCGTTAGCTAGTATTTCGTTATTAGTTGTCTGTCTTAATGTTGTCATATTGCCCTCCTTTGGGTGTTTGTTTGTAAACATTGATTACATATTAATGCCATACGATATGTAGTGTCAACAAATATCTGCAATTATTTTTTTGATCTATAGAAATGTTTGTCTTGATCCTGTATCTTTATTTCATCATCAACAGAACTTTTATCTGAAAGAAATGGATACATCAGGAATAGAAATGCGTATAGCAAACCTTGAGAAACATATGGAAGAGGTACTTTCATTTGTGAGGCACATACCTGTGCTTGAGGAAAGAGTTGGAAGATCATTAAGCCAGTCTTCAGATCATGAGATAAGACTTAGAACTCTTGAGAAATCACAAATGAGAGACAACGTGCAATCAAAGTGGGCTGAAAGAATTATTGGCGGTGTTGCAATTGGTTCTATCATGGGAATTGGCGGAGCAATATTTACTTATGTTCTTTAAGAAAAACGAACCAGAGGCGATACTTGAAAGATTCGCATATCTACCAGACGGAACTCTTGGCAAACTAACAATAGATGATCAAGTCTTTTGGATCGCAGAGCGTCCGTGGCGGGGAAATAAAAAAGAGGTCAGCTGTATACCAACAGGCACATATACATGTAAGGCGTATACATCAAAAAGATTTGGCAACACGTTCGAGATCACAGACGTAGAAGACAGAACATACATACTATTCCATGTAGGCAACTTTCCTGAGAAGGACTCACACGGATGTCTTCTTGTAGGTGAGAGCTTAATGAAAGGAACCACCGCAGTATCATCAAGCAAGGTGGCAATGAAACGATTCAGGGATACACTCCAAGATGTCAAAGAGTTCGATATCGAAGTCAAAGACACAACTCCATACGACTGGTCGTAAGACTAGAACATGCACAACTTGCAAAACCTGCAAGGACATAACGAACTTTGAAATAAGCAAAGGATATAGAGCTAGGAAGTGTAAGGCGTGCCGTTCCGCGGGGAGAAGAAAAAGAATGACAACAAGCCCGTACTCTTACATAAGCAACCTATACTCACAGTTAGCATATAGACGTAAGAAGACACACAACTTTGATATAGACAGAGACGACTTATACCGTATATACGACAAGCAAGAAGGTAGGTGTGAATACACAGGAGTATCAATGACTCACATTAAGGATGGAACAGGCTATCACCTATCAAACATCTCTATTGATCGCATCAATAATGATCTTGGATATGTGCAAGGAAACATAGCTCTGGTGTGTCTGTCTTGTAACATGATGAAGTACACGATGGAGTTAAAAGATTTGATCAAATGGTGTAAACTAGTAGCACTACATAACGAGGAATAACTATGCCAATTAACAACAAGACAATGAAGCAAAAGAAAGAGGAATTTGTTCAGCATTATTTGATAACAAAGAACGCAACTGAGTCAGCCAAAAGATGTGGATACTCAGAGAGGTCTGCTTACAATAGTGGGTACAGATTGATGAACGATGATGAGGTCCAAGAAATGCTTGCAAAAGAGTTGTCAGAGTCCAAGGAACGCAACCTACAAGACCATGACAGCATCATAGAGCAACTCAAAGCAGAAGCCCTTGGCGATGTAGGCGGTCACACCGCAGGAAGCCGTGTCAAAGCCTTAGAGCTACTCATGAAGTATTACCAGATGATTGATTCCTCTTCTAAGTTAGAGGTTTCAATGAAAGATTCTTGGTTTGAGACTTTAGATTTTGCCAGTAAAGAGGATCACCTTAATTAGGTGACACTTTCATCAATATCATCATAGACCTCATCAAGAACCCTTTGTTTATAAGGGGCGGGAGTGCTGGACAAGGTACCTCATATACATATACCCATATCCCTCTCCCTCTCTCTTCCCCAAAATATAAAATATATAAATAGGGGGGGCATGTATTTATGGACTTAGAAAGCAAAAAACCAGAAATCAAAAAAATTATAAATACCTTTAAATCGAATTTGCCTCTTTACGCAAAGCACTGTTTAAAAATTATAAATAAACAAGGTAAGTTAATTGAGTTTGAGTTCAACGAAGCACAAAAAATGCTAGATGAACAAATTAATAAACAAATAAAAGAGCGTGGGCACGTCCGAATATTAATATTAAAGTCCAGGCAAACGGGTATATCTACATACTGCCAGGCAAGAGGGTTCTGGAAAACAGTAACAGCACAGAATCAGAACGCCGTAGTGGTATCACATCTTAATGAATCCACAAAAGCTATCTTTGGAATGGTCAGAAACTTCTATGACAACCTACCACACCCAATAGTTACACCAGAATTAAAAGAGTCTACTAGTAATTCAATGGCTTTTACCCACGGATCAAGATGGAGAATCGCTACAGCACGAACGGGAGAGGTCGGAAGGGGTTGGACTACTAACTATCTACATGGTTCTGAGGTAGCCTTCTATCCAAACGCAGATATTATTCCAGGATTATTACAAACAGTCCCCGAAGCAGAGTCCGAAATATTACTTGAGTCCACCGCGAATGGAGCAGGCGGTTGGTTTTATGACGCGTGTATGCGTTCACTGCGTGGTGAAGGCGAGTGGGAAATATGTTTTATCCCGTGGTACATGATGTCTGAGTATAGAAGGAAGGTAGATCCATACTTTGAGCTAGAGCGTGAAGAGGAAGATATTAAACGTATGTTTAATCTTGACGATGAGCAGGTAATGTTTAGACGATTGAAGATGCAGGAATTGGGTGGCGAAGATTTATTCAGACAGGAATATCCGTCCACCCCGCAAGAAGCGTTTTTGACTACAGGTAGATTGTTTGTTGAGCCCAAGTTTATAGATCAGGCGGCAGTAGAGTGCTACACCCCCGTTTCCCGATTTGACGTGCGAGATACAGAGTTCGTACCACATGCAAAAGGGCTCCTAAAAATTTTCGAGAATCCAAAGGATTCTCTAAGGTATTGTATTGGAGTAGACGTTGCGGAGGGATTGGAGCATGGAGACTACAGCTGCATCCAAGTCCTAGATCATATGGGGTGCCAAGTTGCAACCTGGTCTGGACACGTTGACCCCTTCGACCTAGCCTACATAGTTTCCAAAATCGGATTGCACTACAATAAGGCGTGGACATTGATTGAAAGAAACAACCACGGTCTAACTACAATAAGAAAAATACAAGAACTTAATTATCCAAACCTTTATGTACAACAAACCGTAGACGATGCGTACACCGATAAGTTAACAAGGCGTGCAGGGTTTTTAACAACAAGCAAGACAAAGCCTCTAATTATTGATAACTTAGCACACTTACTGAGACAAGGAGAAAGTGGTATAGTTGATAAAGAGCTTATAGATGAGCTCAGAACTTATGTCGTAGATGCAAGAGGAATATCAAATGCCCAACATGGGTGTTTTGATGATAGAATAATGGCATATGCGATTGCTTTGTTCGGATTGAATAGTATGCCGAGAAAGCATAGACAAAACTTTAAACGGGTGAAAAAACAATTTTTTTAAATGGATATAGATAAAGAGTTAAAACCTGGGGGAATAGATGTTGCAAATGACACTGATGGTCAAGAGCAAGAAGAACTAAATTCCCTTGGACAAATTTTAGAATCAAAATACACAGAGTATAAAGATGCTCGTGATGATATAGAGGATGACTGGATAGAAGATCTCAGAGCATTCATGGGTCAATACGATCCCGATGTTCTCGCGAAGATTCAATCTAAGGGAGATAGATCCCAGGTCTATGTTGGTCTTACTAGAACAAAGGTACTTGCTGCCTTCTCACGAATGACAGACTTACTTTTTCAACCAGGACAAAAGTTCTTCTCAATTGAATCAACCCCGATTGCCAAGCAGCCATTAGTAGAAAAAGAATTAACCGAAGCCGCAGCATTAGAAATAATGCAAGCAGCACAGGTTGTTGATCCAGGTCTTGTTGATGATTTAATACAAGCCAGACTTGAAGAGCTCAAAGAGGAGCTCGCCGAGGAAACAGAAAGAAGGGTCGATAACATGGAAGAGGCTATCCTTGACCAAGCACTTGAGTCTAACCTTGAGGGCAAGATGAAAGATGCCATCATGGAACAAGTTATATTTGGTACTGGTGCTATGAAGGCTGGTACTTTAAAAGTAGAAAAAGATCATAAGTGGGTCAAAACGGAAGAAGGCTTTAATTTAATATATGAAGAAAGCCCAGCCCCAGAGATGGAGGCAGTATCTATATTTGATTTATATCCAGATCCAGTAGCAACCTCTATGGAAGATCTAAGAGATATATTTAGAAGACATATTATATCAAGACAGGAGTTTACTGACCTTAAGGACTATCCAGGATTTAATGTAGATCTAATTAATGAGTGTATAGAAATGAATCCCGATGGGAACCACGATGAAGCACAACACGAAAGATCAAGAAGAGAGATAGCTAACGTAACCGATAGAACAACACAAACAAAGAAATTTGAGTTACTTGAGTTCTGGGGATCATTAAATGGATATGATTTAGAGGATGCAGGAGTTGAGTTTAATTCAGATGATGATCTTTCACAGGAGTACAGTGCTAACGTATGGATAGTTGATGGCAAGGTTGTAAAGGCACAGTTGAACCCACTACCTGGACAAGTAATGCCATACTTTATATTCCCGTATGAAAAAAATCCACACGCGTTTTGGGGAACAGGGGTTCCAAGAATGATGCGTGATTCACAGACAACAATGAATGCTGCAACCAGAATCTACTTAGATAACGTAGCATTATCGTCAGGACCAATGGTTGAAGTTAATACCGATATCATGGCTTCAGGGGAAGACCCAACAGAGCTTTACCCTTGGAGAGTATTCCTAAGAGAGGGGGGAGATGGTAATCAGCCAATGGTAAGATTCTATCAACCACAATCTAATTCACCAGCCCTTGTATCTGTTATAGAATTATTTAGAAGGTTCGCCGATGAAACCACCGCGTTGCCATCTTATACACATGGACAAACACAAAGCTCATTAAATAGAACCGCTACAGGTATATCTATTCTAATGAGTAACGCAAACATAGTTCTCAAATCAGTTATTAAAAACATTGATGACTATTTAACTAAACCAATGATACGTTCTTTGTATGATTGGAATATGACCTGGAATGAAAACGAGTTAGTTAAATCAGATATGCGTGTTGTCGCTAAAGGATCCACAGCCCTAATACAGAAAGAAGTACAATCACAAAGATTGCTACAGTTCCTTTCTTTAATAAATAACCCAATGGACGCACAGCTAGTTGATCGTGAGAAACTACTAACTGATATAGCTAAATCATTAGATATAGATCCAGAAGAAGTTATAAAATCACAAAAGGAGTTAATGGATGAGCAAGCACTACAACAAGCTATCCTTGCCAGCCAGCAAGGCGGTGAGGCTAATCAAGTCCCAAATGCCGAAGGAATGGTCGGTGCTGATGGACGAAATGGAGTCGCTCCGCCAAATGGAACGGGACCAGTTGGAAATAACGGAGGACTTCCGCTTTAGCCAAGGTCGTTGCGACATACTTAAATTTGTTGTATCTTTAGATACAATTGCCACAAAGGTAATAGAATCGTTAGGCTCCAGAAGGGACACACCTAACATTTATAAATAATTTTATCGACACCCCACATAAGGACCGAAAAAATGGAAAGAGAAAAAACTAGAGGCGAGGTAATCGCCGAAAAGCTTGAACTAGAAGCTGATGAGATGATGAAGCAAGTTGCTGAATCTAAGACGGAATCTGAAGTTGAATCTAAAGGGTTAGCTACTCAAGAAGATGAAACCACAGACACCCCCGAAGAGATTGAAGAGGAACTAGTAGAAACTTCACCCGATGAATCTCAGGAAACTGAAGAAGCATCTGATCAGGAAGAACAAGAGATTCAGGAAGAAGATGTTAAATCTGATAAGGGTTTATTATCTGCTGATCAATGGGAAGAAAGGTACAAGAATGCTCAGGCACGAATGACCAAGGCAACCCAGAGAGAGAAAGAGCTCGAAACGAAAATAGCAGAGATGGATAATAAAATCAAAGCTATGGAAGTTATGAAGTCCGATGTACGGATTGAGCAACAGAAAGAAGAGGTTAATGTTGATCTGGGTGAGATAATGAAAGATTATCCAGAGATCGTAAAGCCACTTCAAAAATACGTTGATGCTCGCATCGCGTCTGTTGACCAAAAAGTTAATCAGGCTACAGAAGAGGTCTTGAAGACTCAGAAAGAAGAAGCAGATAAGAAGCATTATGGTGCTATTGCAGATGCACATGCGGATTGGCAGTCTGTATCACAGAGTGAAGATTTCACTTTATGGTTAGGAAGGCAGTCTAATATGTGGCAGAACGCAGCTAGTGGCGGTGATGCTGAGGATGTAATATCCCTCTTAACAAAATATAAAACTGATTTAGGTCTTATTTCCAAAAAAGTTTCTAAAAAGGAATTAGTAGAAAAGGCGAAACAAAACATTGAACCTTCACTCTCTAAAGCCAGGAAACAAAACGTAGGTAGTAGCAAAAGAATTTGGACTGCAAGCGAAATTGGCAAGCTAAATGATAAACAGTTTAGTAAGCACGAGAAAGAAATTGATCAAGCTTATGCCGATGGAAGAGTGAAGCCTTAATTAATTTGTTGCTATTAAATTAAAATTTTTTTAAAAAAGAGGTAATTATAATGGCATATTCAACTTCAGGCGGAAACTTTGCTTTCGCTGCTGGTGAGAATCATTTTATACCTGAAGTCTTCTCAAAGAAGTTACAAGCTAAGTTCTATTCTCAGACCATGTTGTCTGAAGTTACAACTAACGAGTACGAAGGAGAGATCTCAGGGTTAGGTAATAAAGTAAATATCAGAACAGTTCCTGCTGTATCAGTAGCTGACTATTCTGGCTCAATCTCATATAGTGATGTAACATCATCTACTATTGAGTTAGATATCAACAAGGCTAAAAGCTATGCTTTTAAAGTTGACGATATCTTAAGAGAACAAGCAGATATCGACTTCATGAACGAAGCAGCTAATGACGCAGCTCAGAACATGAAAATCGCTATTGAGCAAGATGTGTTCGCAAACGTAGCCGCTGGTTCGTCTTTAACAGACATCAACGGAACACCTGCAAACGTAACATCTGCAAATGTTCTTGGGCATATCCTTGATGCTGGACAACAGCTTGATGAGAATAACATTCCAGAAGATGGAAGATTCATGATCATCAATCCTGCTGTTGCAACAGTATTAAAGCAATCAGAACTAAGACAAGCATACTTAACTGGTGATAATGTATCTCCATTAAGAAATGGCTTTATTGGAACGGTTGATAGATTCAACATGTATGTATCTAACAACTTAAGCACAGCAGGCGGAGTAACATCTGGTCTGTATGGGCATCCTAAAGCTGTTGCTTATGCTTCTCAAATGACTAACACTGAAACTGTAAGACTTGAGTCTTCATTCGGTGATGGCGTTAGAGGCTTGGCTGTATACGGATACAAAGTTATCCTTCCAACAGCTGTTGGTGAGTTTAAGCTGCAAACTGCTTAACATTGCTTAAGGGGAGTTTCGGCTCCCCTTTTTTTATTCAAATCCCCACTAGATAGAAACCACATATTTGTGATACCTTAAACGTAGCTTAAACATAGCGAGGTAAATATGACTAAAGATGAATTAATCAAGAAAGCTAAAGAAGAATATAATGTTTCACTAAACCCAAAAGACAAACTTGCAGACTTAGAAGTAAAGCTATCTTCATTAGAAGATAACGTGGATGTAGCAGAAAAGGTTGAGGTCGTTAAAGAGGGTTCTGATCCTATAGCTTCGAGGGGTGAACATGGAAAACTTGTACCATGGCATCCATTACACAGAGAGGAAAGTTGGACTTTCGTGTATAAAAAATCTGATTTAAAAAAAGAAGAACTTAAGAAACTAGGACTATAAATGGCAACCGTTAAAGTAATTGATTTAATAGATAGGGCTGAAGAGATTCTCCAGGATACAACCAATGTGAGATGGTCACAGCAAACACTTCTTGATTATCTTAACGATGGTCAAAGAGAGGTTGTGCTTTTTAGACCAGATGCCAATCCAGTAAATACATCTTTTACTTTGACTGCCAACAGTGCGAAACAGACACTGCCTGGTGCCGCACTTAGATTGCTATCAATCTATAAAAACGCTAGCCCAACAACCAAACCAATAACAAATATTGAAAGAAGAGTTCTGGATGATCAGATAGAAGACTGGCATGGAACCACAGATACAAACGTAGAGCACTATGTTTACGACCCTATGGATCCAAAAGTATTTTATGTTTATCCACATTCCACAGCATCGGACGCAACAATAGATTTGGTTTACAGCTCGGCACCTGTGGATGTAACCATAGCAAACTTTAATACAACGAGCACAGTAATTTCATTGGATGACATTTATGCAAACGCTATACTGGATTACATTCTCTATAGAGCCTACCAAAAAGATACGGAGTACGCTGGAGACATGAACAGATCTGGAGTTTACTTGCAGTCATTTCAAAATGCATTAGGAATAAAAAACCAAGTTGATGCAGGATCTACTCCTCAGCCTTCAACACCAGCACAATAGTGATATATGGCAGTAGCAAAAAATATAAAGTCTTTAGTTCCTAAAGTAAAACGCGAGGCACCAAGCTGTCCATCGTTTATAGCTATAGAAGAACTAAGGAACACTATTATAGATTTTTGTATAAACACAGACATATACTTATCAGATCTTACCTTATTTCAAACAGTTACAGGTATTAACGAGTACGAGGCTGCTGACCTAGATATACCAGTCGGCACAGAGCTTAATCATTTAATAGATTTCTTTTCTGAGTTTGGAGATTCGTCAGTACAGGTATCTGAGAAAAGCTTTACAAGACTTGAGCCAAAATCACTTATAGGATCTCCTTCTTTGTTTGACGCATATGGTAAAGGCAGACCTAGGTTTTATAGTCAGAAAGATCAAGAAACAATCCTTGTGGCTCCCACGCCAGACAAAAACTATTCGCTCTACGCTCTTTATAGCCTAAAGCCTACAGCGACAGCAAGCACAGTACCTAACATTATAGCTAATGAGTACCAGGAGCTAATCATTCATGGTGCTTTATATAGATTGCAGATGATGAAAGACAGTCCATGGTATGACGTACAGGCAGCAGATCTTAATAAAAGACTATATGACAAAGGAGAGGCACAGGCTGTAAGAAAATCTAAATACGGATTGGTTGGTGCTCCGCTAACAATAAGATACCAGGAGTTTGTATAGATGGCATATTCAACAACAATTAAAGCAGTAGTAGGCGATACTCATCCAGAGCTAAACTTCACACTAACCGACTCAAACACGGCGGCTTCTGGGAAAACATTAAACCCAGAAGACCCTACAACATTTGCACCTATAAACTTAACGGGTGCTATCGTAAGAGTAAGAATAAGAAAGATTGGAACAACAAACGTACTGTCAACAATAACATGTTCTAATACAGCTCCCTCCGATGGAAAGTGTGCAATGGTGTTCACATCATCTACGTTCGCAGAGGCAGGGTTCTACGAGGGAGAAATAGAAATAACCAAGGCTGACAGCAACATTCAAACAATTAATGATTTAATTAAGTTCAATGTGAGAGATGATTTTGACTAATGGCTATAAAGTTAATTGTAGAATATACGAATCTACAAGCGGCAATACAAAGCCAAGAACTATCTTTATTAGTACAGCCAGCAGAATCTGATTCCCCCTCATTACAAACATCTGTAGTTAGCCCGAGTGTAAATGTTGGCGTTTCAACTATTGCTCCTATATCTGGAACATTGCTTAGTTATGTACAGCCGAACCTATTAATAAGTAGTGTAAATCTTTTTGCTGACATAATCACAGATCCAGATACTAAGAATCTTTATTTTACTGGCGACAATCCAAACGTAGTCGTTCTTAATATATTAGAGGACCTAGCTTACAGTGTTAACAAGCCATTTGCAGATACCTTTGGTTTTTCTGACGACACGACTTTTGACATATCTAAGGCTCTTAATGATACAACTAGCATAACTGAGTCCATAGAAATTCTATTAGAGTTCTTGAGAGAGTTTAGTAATACAACAACTATTGTTGATGCCCCAGCGTTATTAGTATCAAGACCAGAAAGCGACAGCTTTGCTTTTTCAGATAGTCAGTTATTTGGGTTCAACAAGAATCACTTAGACGCGTTTCTTATATTTGAAAACTCAGATTTTGATTTGGGGAAAAATGAAAGCGACACCATACCCCTTACAGACACGCAGGCATTTAACACCGCACTACCCAAGCAAGATGATATTAGCGTTACAGAGGCAAATGCAAAAAGCCTTAGCACCTCAAAGACAGACAGCTACTCTCTCACCGAGCAAGCGACACTGCAACCGTTACTCTCAAAGGCAGACAGCTTATCTATGGGAGAGTCTTTAAGTAGAACAGTATCTTTTAATAGATCATTCCTGGACGTTATAAGCTTAGATGATATAGCCAGTGTAGATGACCCGTTGCAAACAGATATAGCTAGCATCAAGAACAATGTAGCCTTTTTAACAGAAGACAATATTTTTTCTTTAAGTAAGGCACTGACAGACAGCACAAGTATAGTAGAGCAAATAGCTAGCTCTATAAGCAAACCCGCGTCAGACACACTTTCCGTTAATGAGTCCGCGACCTTACTATCAAGCCTTTCGCGGTCAGATATCCTTTCCATATCAGAACAGGATGTGATATCTTTTAGCAAAAGTATTGATGACGCTTTAACTATAACTGAGAACATAAACTTTAAAGTTATAGTAAGTTCTAAAAGCGTTTTAAATACAGCAGCACTTAATACAAGTGCTCTTAATTAGGAGCAAAAATGATAGTTGATAATTTTAAACTAACAGGTAAATTGAAAATAGAAGTCAACAACGAGGTTGTTGCAGAGGTACCTAACATAGTCGTTACTGACGGTAAGGAATATGTGGCATCAAGAATGAAGGATGCTTCTACTACTGCAATGACACACATGTCTGTTGGCACGGGATCTACAGCAGCAGCGGCTTCAGACTCAGCCCTGGGATCACAGATATCAGGAAGCAGAACCGCACTAACATCAACAAATGTTACAGGTAATGACATTGTATATGTTGCAACATTCGGTCCAGGTACAGGAACTGGTGCAATAACTGAAGCTGGTATATTCAATGCATCGTCTAGTGGTACAATGTTGTGTAGAACAGTCTTTTCTGTTGTAAATAAAGGATCTGCTGACTCAATGACAATTACTTGGACGGTCACAGTTAGTTAAATAAAAAGAGGTAGTTAATGGCGATTGTCTTTCAAAATAATGCAAGGACGACACTTGCCAGTGGAATAAACAGTAGTGCAACAAGCATTACAGTTACAGATGGTTCAGTATTACCATCGCCTACTGGCGGTGATTTCTTTTATTGCACATTCGATGACGGAACAAATAATGAAATAGTTAAGGTTACTGCAAGAAGCGGTAACACACTTACTGTTGTTAGAGCCCAAGACGATACCACAGCAAGATCATTTGTTACAGGCGACCTAGCAGAGCTAAGGTTAATAAAGGCTGTATTAGAATCATTTCCCCAGGTTGGATCTTCAATCAACGAAGAAGTAGAAGCCTACCTAGATGCCAACGGCACAACCTTCCCAGACAATGTTAAAGCTCAGTTTGGTGCTTCTAATGATTTACAAATCTACCATGATGGTACAAATTCATATCTTAAAAATAATAATGGTGATTTATACATTAGACAAAATACAAATGATAAAGACGTTGTTATACAAAGCGACAATGGTAGTGGCGGTCTATCAGCTTACTTTA
>Ga0206682_10000685_pt1 | contig 35643 bp, 41 predicted proteins | sample M240m12015metaG_FD_155444 | JGI IMG/M metagenome (GOLD analysis project Ga0206682, IMG submission 155444) | Ammonia-oxidizing marine archaeal communities from Monterey Bay, California, United States - M2 40m 12015 | ecosystem: Environmental > Aquatic > Marine > Intertidal zone | place: USA...
ATCGAAGAAAGTGGAACGGGATGCCGAGCGAGAAAAAGCTGGGTATAGTAAGCGAGCAATCGCCGCCCGAAAGAATGCCAAGAAACTTAGTGGAGGGAAAGATTTCCGCTTAGTATCTGCAATTGATGCGACTACCTTTCTCAGACATGAGATCCAAAACAAGGGCTGTATGTCTGATTCAGAATATCGCCGAGACTTCGCAAAATCGAACCCCGAAACGGTAATCGGAAGTTAGATGCGGACTGTAACCTATACCGAACTTAAAAATCGATTCACCTCGGCCATCGGGGTGGATACTTTATTATCGGTAGAAGAAACAGCATTCAAGAACTCGTTAAACGACCGAGTAAAGGGGGCATGGACCCGCGCACAATGGCCCGAGCTAATGACAGTAGTGGAGAAGACTGTTGCCGCCGTTACCTCGCCAATCGTGGCAGACAAAGCGGTTCAGATAGACAACGATGCCAATCTAATGGATGTGTTTTCGGTCTTCGATAAGAATCCATTATCAGATCGCACAGCATTCAAATTAGATTACAATTTAATCAATGGGTATTTAGTTTTACCCGCCAATTCTTCACAGGATTCAGTATTCGTAATGGGCAACCAGGTAACTCCATCGAGTTATGGTGAGTCAGGCGATCCCGACCTCCCAAGATTCTTGGAGAGGTACTTACTTTTAGCGACCATTTCCGACTGGTACAAATCAGACGGCCAGTTGGAGAAATCAATGCAACAGGAACAAATGGCAGAAGAAACCTTGGCACTCGAAATCGACCGAGTCGAACGCCTAGAAGGAATGAATAAAATATCGGTCAACACTTATCCAAGCTACAGCTTCGGAGTTAACATTTTAACCACAGTATAAAATTATGGGATTATCAGCAATTAATGTAAATAACAGCATGGGTAGCAATGGCTGTGCCTATGCCAACGATACCGCTAATCACACAAACGGCACAGATGGCTGGACTGCAATCCAATTCACGGAGGACTCGGTCCTTGCCGCTCTAGTCGGCAAAATGGATGACTCAGCGGACTTAATTTCCGATGCAGTTACCTTTGCGGCTGGGCAAGTTCTGTATGTACCTTGCACATCGGTTTCGCTCACTTCGGGAGCTTGCATCTTGTACAAAGGATAAGCGATGCCGGATCTCGCACTAGGGCTGATGATAGGGGAGGCGGATGCAGATTCGCACATTCCGCCCATCGGAGTCGATGGTGCAATTCAAGCAGAAAGCGGACCCTATTTAAACACAGAAGACGGAAACATTTTAGCATTTGATTAAGGAAAAATATTATGGCAAATCGGCGCATTAGTTCACTTTCATCTCTCGGCGGAACCCCAAATACCGCAGATATTATCCCAATCACCGATGTCTCGGACACCACTGGTTCGGCACAAGGTACAACAAAAAAAGTAACTGTTGCCAACCTAGTAGCCGCCGCCCCACAAGGGGATTTACTCGCATCCAATAATTTATCTGATGTTGCGAATGCCGGAACGAGTCGGACGAATCTTGGACTTGGTACAGCAGCAGTCGCAAACACAGGTACATCGAATGGTAATGTAGTAGTGTTGGATGCAGTTGGGTTGCCAGCGATTAACGGATCGCAATTAACTAACTTACCTGCAGCAGCAGTAGACGGCACAGCAGTTACTTCAACAGGAGAAACAGGAGCTACTAAATTCTTACGAGAAGACGGAGATGGTACTTGTTCATTCAATGATATTGTAGTTGGGGATGCTCAACTAAGAGGCACGGACAATCCACACATCGGAGCATTTCCAAATCAATCCTTCTTAGTAGTAGATAATCCGACTAACTCAGTGATGCTAGCTTCAGATGCTGACGGAACTTTAAATATTATAAACTCGTTAGGTAAGTTTGCAATAACAGTTGGCTTGTCAGTCTCAGAAGATTCAACAGAACCTGACATTGAAATCACCACAACATCAGGAACTTACTCAGTTATAACAGGAGACTCAGATGGCTTAGGTGCAAATGGGCTACCTATTAGACAAGGCTTTAACACTCCTGATATAGGAGCAAACCCATCACCACTTTTAATCTCAGGCGGTTCAATCGCTTAACTCAATCTTAACTAATACTCATCATGTCTATAGCATCCATTCAATCTAAATACCCATCCGCCATTTGGTACGATTCCAATCATGGAGGAACAAACTCAGGTACGCTTGATAACCCGTACACCTCCCTTAATACTGCAATGACTAATGCTTCTAGTGGAGGAGTTATCGCCATTCTTAACGGCACACACTCCGAAGATGCTCAAGTTACTCTCCCAAAATCACTTACCTTTGTAGGCGAAAGCACACAGGCTGTTTTATCTACTTCAGGAAGTACTTACGGAGGTGCGATTAATGCAAGAAATACCTCCTACTCAATCAAGTTGGAATCCCTTAAAGTTTCCCATAATTCATCATCTGCTACCTATGGGTTAATAGCGGCTGGGAATGTAGTGGGAGCAACTGTTACAGTTGAAGGCTGTATTTTAGAGATGGGGTCACTCACACTAACAGCCACAAATAGAGGTTGGTTTAGTGGACACAGTTCGCCTACAACATCTCTTACATTAAGCGATTCTGTGATCCTTGGAGGAAGTTCATCAAGTGCTTATGGAGCAATAGTCGGAGGTGATGCCTTCCAAGACGGCTACAACCAAATAGACTTACAACGAAACACCATCGTACTCACAGGCGGTTTAGCTACTAAACTTTCGAGTTACTCAAGTGGAATCACATCCTCAACCTTTAAAAACAACATTTTCGTAGGGAATGAGAATAGTGAAACGATTGGTTATACTCCTTTAATTTACAAAAATAATTGTTTTAATAACACAGGAGAGACAAGTGGAGGGACAGATAACTTATTTGAAACAGACCCACTATTCGTAGATGCCGCAAACGGCGACTATCGCCTTCGCCCATCCTCACCTTGCATCAACGCAGGTACAGCTTCCTAAGTCATGGCACAGCAAAAGTTAGGACGCAAGGATTACTCCATCGCTGTTAAGACAGGGAGTGCCAGCAACGATCACTTAAAGTTTGCGAGAGAGGCGAGTAAGGGTGAGATGTTTTACAACACCTTCGATGATAAACTTTACATCGCAGCTAGTGATGCTGGTGCTGGGGATGCTTCTTTAAAGGACTTTAGTTCTGCTTTCTTTAGCACTGTAGCGGAAACAACAACCGCTCGTACACTTAGTGATAGTGATAACGGTAAAGTCATAGTTTGCACGAACTCTGCAACCATAACTGTTACTATTCCATCTTCCCTTACTGCTGGTTTTAATTGCAAATTAGTACAAGGTGGGTCAGGTCTTGTTGGTGTAGTGGCTGGTTCGGGAGTAACTTTATCTGCAATAGGTGGTAAGAACTTCACAGTCAATCAATATCAAACTGTAGATTTAATAAACTACGCATCTAACTCTTATGTTTTAGATAGTATAGCTTTACAGACTGACCCAGCAGCGTGGAGTGGTAACGCTCACTCATTAAGTTTTGATGGAGTTGATGATGGATGCTCATTTAGTTCAACGACTTTTTCAGGAGCTAAATCAATATCAGCTTGGGTTAAATTTTCAGATGTAGGGTCAGGCGTAGGCATAGCTAGTATTATCGGAGGCATAAATAACCCTTACTTAGCTTGGAATCCTTCTAACAAATATATCTATTGGCAAGACGGAACAACAAACGCACGATACAAAAATTACACAGGGACGATTGATACTAGCACATGGTTTCATGTAATGGCTATAGATAATAGTTCGGGTTCAGTCGGTAATTGTAATTTTTATGTCAACGGAAATAATTTAGGAACTCCAGCACCTACAGCCAACTCATCAAACCCTGGAGATTTTACAGTCCAGTATATAGGACGAAGTAATTTCGGGCAGTATTTTCCTGGAGTTATTGATGAGGTAGCTATTTGGAACTCTGATCAAACAAGCAATGTATCGTCAATTTATAACAGCGGATCACCTGACGATTTAAGTTCTCTTTCCCCTTTGCATTGGTGGAGAATGGGAGACTTTGAGGGTGGTGCATCTTCTTCAGTCAAAGACCAAGGAAACGCAACAACAACTATAGATCTAACTGTGAATGGAGCAACCGCATCAGTCGATGTACCTTAATTAATTATGAGAAAATATGTAATAATAAGTGCCGATGAAGTTAATGAGGTAGACTTTAATAAAGTAATAGAACAATCAGCAAATGATCTTCGATACTCGTCTGATAGTTCAAAAACTATCGTTAAGTACGAAGGAACTCAACCATCATTCCTCTCAGGAAAGACCGAATATACATGGGTTGAAATAATGACAATTCTAGCAACAGACGAGTGGACTCCTGACGAACCTCCTGGCGAATGATCTACACCGCCATAATAGTATTGGCGCTATGCCTCACAGGATGTTCGATGCGCTCTGTTTACCCAACACTTGGCGGTATAGCTGGTGGTGGAGTAGGTAGTCTAGGTGGCCCAGGTACTGCGGCACTTGGTGCTGGTGCAGGTGTACTTGCTGGTGAGGCACTTAAAAACAAAGATGCCCTCATCGAAGCAGAAGAAAAGCTTGATTTACTTACACACGGAGATGTGAGTGAGTTAGTTGCAAAGGGCATGGAAAGTCACAAAACAGGTTTCGATGCCTTCACCTCCTACATAAAGAAAATTCTAATCGGAGCGGCCATCCTCCTCGGAGGCTACCTCGCCATTCCAATCTTCGTGGCAAAACGCACTGCCCGTCAATGCTCTCAAACTGAAGCAATTAAACATCAGACTCGCGCACCATTCCCCGTAAAACCTCCCTCCCGAAATGAGAAATCTTGAATTATTAAGAGACAAGTTCTTGGACATGTCGAAAAAAGCTAAAATGATAACCATATTTGCGGGACTAGTCGTTGGCATCATCATAATCGATTGGCTTTTCTAATGGATCGCACTGCACTAGCTGGTTTTGGTGGCTCGTTAGCGAGCATAAGCGGATCTCTACATGAAATCGTAGGTTTAATTGCCGGGGCTATGACAATCATTTACATGGCGGTCAAGATTTACCAAGAAATAAAGAACAAGTGAGTAGATATCGTTCATACGGCAAACTAGACGATCCATTCACCTCAGAGGGGGATACTTTCTTTCTGCGGATGAATGCCCGTTTGCGGCCTAATCAGCTAAAGCCTGGTGAGGTAGCTTTGTCGAAGAATGGTCGGATGAATAAGGACGGGACTTGGCAGACTCGCAAAGGTTTATCGACTCTGTTTGGATCGATCACTTCGGGAGTAAATGCGATCCGATTGCCTTGGATTGTCTTGTCGGCTCAGAGGCAGAGCAATGTGGTAACTTTAGTTTTAAATGCAACACCTTCACTTTCATTTATACCTGGTGATGATTTTCATGTTGATGACCTTGATGCTTCAGTAGATGGCACACAAACTTTAGCTTCAGTCAATTTCACAACTAAGACTCTGACTTTTGCCAACAGTGGATCAGATACTACTTTTACAGTAAAGGGTGAAAGTGTAGGGAATACTTCCGTGGTCGCTTCCGGCACGGCAATTGGTACAACTTTAAAGTTTCAAGGAGGGGATGCAAGTGACCCTGATAATTATTATTTTACCCTCAACGACAACGGAGTAAATGAAGTCTTCGGCTCGGCAGTTTTCTCAGATGCCACATCGAATAATGATGACTATATTTTTACGGCCACCGATACGACCTGTATCATTCTGCGCCTGAAAGACTCTGCACTTTTTAAGTGTCGGTATGAGGCGGGTGGGGAGTCAGTCGATGGACCGGTTCAAATGACTCAAGGACTCGGGAAGATGTATATCTTTCGCACTCGACAAACAACTCTCGAGGCCAGCCCAGCAGTTCAGCGAGTGGATATCACATCGGCATCGCAAAGTGGGCAGACAATAACAGTAAATGCAACCGCACATGGCCGCTCGGCGAATGATTATGTTACCTTAACCGGTTTAGGAAATTGGACCAATAATCCGAATGACTGTTACCAGGTGGCAACTGCATCGACAAATCAGTTCACCGTCACGATGGCAACCAGCCAAAATACAACCTTTAATGTTTCCGGCGCACAGGTAGAATTTTTCTTGGATTTTAGTAGAGTTGCGAACGGAACTTACACCGCACCGCTTTACCTGACTGACACCACAACAGTAGCACAGGACGGAGTGGTAACAATGGATATAAATAGCCACGGACTATCCGCTGGGGATGACTTAACTATTCAGTCCGGCACAAGCCCGTTCGATTTATTTGCCGACCAAAAAGTCAGAGTTACGGGAGCGCCAACAGCCAATCAATTTACTTTTAATTTAGAAGTCGCTAATGTCTCTATCGGAGATTCAAAAACTCTGACAGTCAATAAACCCCTTGCAGTTGGGAAAGGCTATATCCATCAACCCGCCGCACCTTGGGGAGTGGTTCACGAACGAAGACTGTGGATGCCTTACTGGTATACCTCGGATGTCAATCCCACGGACCGAGGAATAAGGGATGAAATTGTAGCATCCGACATCATGGATTTCGATACTGTAGATGTAATCGGCAATCAGTTTAGGCCGTCTGCCGGGCAAAGTGATTACCTCGTTCAGCTTACTCCCTTTACCAAGGATTCGCTAGTAGTATTTAATCGAAAATCGATCCATCTTATGAGTGGGATAAGCGGATCTCTCGCTGATGTTTCGACCAATGTGGTAACTACAGAGATCGGATGCTCGGCAAGGAAGTCTGTTGTCCAAGTAGCCAATCAGATAATGTTTTTATCGGACCAAGGTATATATTCAGTCGAATTTCTTGACGCTTATAATTTACGGGGAACAGGCACACCAATTTCCGAAACCATCCAGCCATTTATCGACCGAATTAACCAAGACTATGTTCATCTGTCTTGCGGAGTTTATTTCGATAATAAATATTGGCTGGCCTTACCATTAGACATTGTTCCTGGGAGCGGAGATGCGACTAAGCTTAACACTATAATCGTGTACAGCTTCCTTAATGGTGGCTTTGAAAGTATTGATACAGTTAACTCCACCGAGTTTGCGATTCGTGAATTAATAGTAGGCAAAGAAGGTTCTCAGAATGCACTTTACCTAACCACAGAAGAAGGTGGAATCCACAAAGTCGATGGAGCGGATGGCGGAGATGTGGTAAGCATGACTGCCGGTCAGGCGGCTCCCGAAACAATAGCAGTAGTATCTCAATGTACAACTCGCCAATATGATGCTGATACTGCCGATAGGAAAATGTTTGCCCGTTCCGAGCTACATATAAAAAGCTCAGATGAAGGACTTTCCGATGGCGATATTAGTTTTATAACTGAAGATCCCGACTCTACATCCACGGCCACATCAATATCCACTCTGCTGGGCAGTACATTACCGGCAAGCGAAGATTCCTCGATTCGATTGGGAGTAAGAAAAAGGGGATTCGGCATACAGACGGACTTTAAGCCCACAGCGGGCAGACCATTTTTAAGGGCAGTTAAGATAGATGCCCGAATAACAGACAGAAGTACCACAAGCATTTCATAGGAGAAAAATTATGGCAGTATTAAGCACAGGACAGAGTTTTAGCAGTGGCGATCAAGTCACTGCTCAGAAATTAAACGACATAATTGGTCAAGCGACTTTCACATCTGCCGCCTCTACTACTGATAATTCGACCCTTACTCTAGGTTCAAGTAAATTAAAAGTTAAGGATGCCGGAATCACAGCGACCCAGCTTGCCACGGATTCCGTCATTAATGCCAAGATTCAGGATGATGCTGTTACCACGGGTAAAATAATAAATTCTGCGATCACTCTTGCGAAATTGGAAAACATAGCCACATCTAAAGTGATTGGTCGGACTACTGCGGACGCTGGGACTCCTGAGTTAGTTTCAATTTTGGATGAGGATAATATGGCTTCGGATTCGGCTACCTCCATAGCTACTCAGCAAAGCATAAAAGCTTATGTAGATAGTGTTTTTAGCGGAGTCCCCACCTTTTATGCTTTTAGTTCGGGATCTATAACAACAGAAGCACAGCATACTATAAATTATCCTAGTGGCTGGACGGGTGGTACTCCGGATAAAATTTTAGTAAGCACTAGATATCCGACTGGCGATGCGTCCTCAACAGTCTTCTTTCAATTAGTCTCGTTTACTACCTCGGCCGTAACAATATTTGCACAGGCTGGTGCTAGTTCATTCACCTCGCACTTTGCGGACATACTTCTAGTTAAAAACTAAAATTTCTTAATATGGACTTTATAAAAAAATTAATCGGGCCTTCAGAAGAGGAAATTGCAGAAGAAGCACAACTTCGTTTGAGTGGGGTAAGAAATGCTCAGATTATGCCCCGTCAGGTGATAGCGGCTCAAGACCCTACAAGCCCTGAATATAAAAATACACATGTGCAAATGTTGAGGGCAAACAACGATACTGAATTTTTCGACACCAACCCCGAGCATTTTAATCAAGATATTTCCCAAAACGATGTAATTAAATATTTAGCCAGCCAATCCCCATCGGGTGAATCCCTAGCCTATATTAATCCCATCGAGCGGGAACTTCTTATGCTATCCGGCGCAAAGGGTAAAATGACAAAGGACGGAGTAGTTTCTTTTGCCCCCGAAGATCCGCTTAAACAAGCGGCTATGCTTCTTAATACTGCCGCACCTGAAGGTGAAGGATTAGCGTACATTAATCAAGAGGAAGCCCAAATGCTCAAAGATGCGGGTGGAGCGGGTGAACCAGTTAACTCGTCAGGAGTCCCCTCGTTTTTCTTACAGAAACTTTTTGGAGGTGGAAAAGCTCCCCCTCCCTTACCCGAATTTAACGCTGGAAAATCTGCCCGAGATTATGTCGGAGCAATGGCCGACTCAGGGCTTCAGGATCAGATGCTAGAAGTCCGCCAGCGATACGATCCGCAGTATCAACAGCATCAGATTAACATGGCTCAACGGGCCGCCGATCCGATGGCAAGCCTGGCAGAATCAAATGCCATGCGGTCACAGGATTTTGGTGCAAGGATGGCGGAAAGACAGGCGGGGTCAGATATTTCTATGCTTGGTCGATTTGGTGCAGATTTAAACCAAGCATACCGGGCATCCGATCCGCTCATGCAAGCCCGTACAAACCAAGCTAACCAGTTAGCCGATCAGGCGTTCAATGAAGCACAGATGACTGACCTATCGCCTGAAATGAGACGGAGAGCCACTCAGTCCGCCCGTGAAGGATTAGTCGCACGGGGTAGGGGAATGGATAATGCGGGCATTGCCGCTGAAGCGATGAGCCGAGAAGATTATTTGAGAGATATCATCGGACAGAATCGCCAACAAGCACAAAGCCTTGGATCTTATGCATCGAATTTAAATCGCCAAACATCAGTCGATCCATTGGCCATGCTAAGAGGTGGGCAGAATTACACAGCCCAAGGATTTGGAGAAAGGTCCGCACTTTTTGGAATGCCACAGGAATCGGTGACTCGAATTAATCCCGATGCTGGAGTAAATATCGGAATGCAAGCATACGCGAACAAAGCAAATTATGACTCAGCAAACTATGCCGCCCGAGAGAATGCGGCCAGTGGAATGGCTAGTGGGTTGATGGGAGCGATTGGATCATTAGGCGGTGGATTTTTAGCTGGAAGGAAATAATTATGGCAATTGGAGATACAGTTCAGGCGGGCTTAATGAGAATCGATACCTCGGCCTATGAAAGGGCGGGACAGGCAAATGCGAATGCAAATATGGCATTCGGTAATGCCCTTAACCAGGTAGCAAAAGGATTTATCGAAGGGCGGGAAAAGAAAGCTCGGTCCGAAGAGATGACTGGCTATCTGATGAACCAAGGGGTGTCGGAAAAAGATGCCAAAGCAATCTCCAAGAATCCATTTCTGCAAAAAGAATATCAGCGGAAAAAAGGTGCTGAACAGCAGATGGAAATCGAAAAAGGCAGACTTAGCGCACAAGCGGCGGCCCTCAGAAGTTCTGAAAAGATTGCTGGAGATAAAGCCGCACAGATACAATCGGAAAGAGATTCGATTCGGGCAGATGCTGATGAGTTGAAGCAAGCAAAAGGTGATTTCTTAGGTAAATTTTATTCATCTGTTCCGACTGGAGAATTAAACGAAGCGGGACAAGAAGAAGTGGCAAACTTTCAAGCATTTGCCGCTCCCGAAGATCCCCGTACAAATCCATTTATTCAGGAGACTTTACAGAATCCCGAGTTCCAACAGACCGAGCCTGTTATGGATATGACTGGCAATCGATTTGCCCAGCAGTTTGCCGGTGATTCCCCCGAGGTTCAGCAATTGGCATTGAATTTCATGCAAGCTAACACCCCGAAACCAATGACTCCCTTGCAACTTCAAGACTATAAGATTAAGGAAGCAGAAGAAAATAGAAGGCAAACAGAGTTTAACGAAAGAAATCAAAATCCAAGCGAAAACCTTTCAGTCGGACAAGAGACAATAGATCGGGAGTTTGCGAAGGATATTGTTGAATTTAATTCAGCAGATGTTGAAAAAGGGCTTACTCAACTTCAAGAGGCTTCAGCTAGATTGGGCGGAACAGCAAAAGATGCAGACGGAAAAGCAATAGAACCGGAAAATCTAACGGGTGCAATGATTGGATTAATGCCTGACTCATTTAATGACATTTTTAACCCAAAGGCATCTGAAGTTAAAGAAGCAGTGGAAGAAGTCGTGCAAAGAAACCTTCGACTAGTTCTCGGCGCTCAGTTTACTGAAAAAGAGGGACAGCGTTTAATTAGCAGAGCATACAACCCAAGGCTCGATGAAAAGGAAAATAAAAAGCGTGTAGACAGGCTAATTAAATCTATTGAGGGTGCGATGCAACAGAAGCAAGATCAAGCGAGATACTTTAATGAAAAAGGAACTCTTAAAGGGTATCAATTCGCACCAGTATCGATTAAAAGCATTGAAAGGGATGCCTTTGATGGAAGTACCACCCAACCGAGTGCCAATACCATAGACCCAACAGATTTAGAAAATGCCATCCAAGCTAAAAGGAAACAATTGGAGCAAAGGACTATGATGCAACAGACTTTGGATAATCCAAATGTCCCGAACTATGGTTCTCAATAATAGGCTTTAATATGGCAACCCAAGCGGAACAATTAGCCGAGTTACAATCTCTTAATGCTCAACTCGGACTCCCCGAAGGGGATGGTATGCCATTGACTTATGAACAGAAAGTTCAAGAACTTCGAGCATTAGACGAGCAACTAGCATCCACTCCCGAATCATTCGGTGAGTATGTTGAAAGGCGGAAGGTCGAGGATAGTCGATCATTGGGTGATAAGACCGCCGCTTTCACAGAATCCTTTATGACTGGTGCGGGTGCATTAGCATCGGAAGGAAAGAAAGCAATAAGCGAACTCTTTTCCGGCGATGTGGGAGCGAGCGAAGTAGGCGGAGTATTTCAAGTCGGAATAAATGATTTCGGTAGATTCGCTAAAACTCTAGGCGGTGCGGCGATGGATAACTTCTACTCGGATGAAAACGAGATGCAAAGGGAGTATCAAAGATACAAGGATAACTTTCTTTATAATCAAGAAGTCCGTCCGGCCATGCTCGAAACCTACGATGAAGAGGGTAGGGACTTTGTCAGCTTTGGAGCAAACTTTGTCGATCCCACTTTACTTGTACCAGCCGCCGGATTAATCGCTAAAGGCGGATCTCTCGGAGCAAAGGCAGTTGCAACAGGAGCAAAGGCGGGAGCTTTTGCCGCCCGTTCACCTAGGCTTGTGCAGTTATCTAAAGCGATGGCGAGGACAAGCCGAGGTGCGGGGGAGGTAGCCAAAGGTTTAGACAAGGCATCCGAAGTTGCATCTATTCCAGCCAAACTTGCCGCATCGGGAACAAGGAAAGCGATTAAAGGGTCGGCATTTGTCGGTTCAAAGATTGCCGGTGGAGTAGGTAAGGCTGGAGAACTGACATCGAAGGTTGCTGGACTACCGAGGTCCGCAGTTACGGGTCTTGCAAGTAAAGTTATCGATCCAAAGATTGCCGGTTCAGGTATCCTTGGCGCACAGGTAACAGGAGCATTAACTGGGCAAGTCCCAGGACTCGGATTATTAACCGGGGCAGAAGCACTTGGATATTTAGCCAACAAGACGGGTAGGGGAGTAGAAAGAACTTTATCTGCTCTATCATCTACTGGCGGGCAGAAAAGATTTCTTCAACGATTAGCCACTACTGCGGACTCCCCAAGACTTCGTAAGCTCGCCCTTATGGCTCATGCTGGCGGTGCTACCAAGCTAACCGACCTAGCATTCAATTCACTCGTTAATGGTGCATCTGTAGGGACATTAAATGGGGCATTGGCATATATATCGGGAGAAGGCGCGGAAGGTGTTGGCGCGGCAGTTGGTTCGGGTACGCTAATGGGCGGCTCACTACCATTCGGCCAACCTGGTATGAAGGGTGGAAAGAGTCAGGCGGCTAGGGATCAATCGAGTATAAACTTTCTTGATGCCAAGTTGGCAGATGATCAGATTAAACAATTTCAAAAATTATCCCCCGAAGCACGATTGGCATTTGCCACAGTGGAAGAGGCGGGGATTCGTGCGCCTAAATTAGCATTCTTAGATAAACAGACTTATTTAGACTTCCTTCGTCAAGACGATCCAAACCTTCGACAAGCACCCAATGCTCATTACGATATAGGCGATAATACTATTTATGTTAATCAGGATGGTAATGCTGGCAGAAGCTCAAAGGAGGCAATGGATATTCTTACCCATGAACTCGGCCACCATTTTATTACTCAAGGCATAAAGGACGATGCACTCTTTGCCCGAAAGATTTTAGAGCAGTACGAGGCAAAGCCAGGAGAGGAATCATTCGAGTTTGCATTTACAACTGATTCAGCTGGTTCACCGATTGATTCGATTCAATTAAATGCAGATGCCAAAAAGATTTCAGATGGATACGATTCCATCCAAAGCGGTGACCAGTCAATCAGCGTGGGAATGGATGCCAATAAACTCGCCCAAGAGATTGGAGCAGAGCAGTTCGCCATGATGATGGTCGATAATCCCAATATCTTTAACACTATCGAACCATCTCTCAGGCAGAAACTTTTGGATGGATCTCGCAAAGTGCTTACCATGTTTGGTGCTGTGGATGGCAATACGGGTAACCCGTTGGACATCTCAATATCTCCTATCCTTAAACGCAATAAACAAGTCCGCAACTTATATAAGAATTATATTAAGCAGAGAGAAAAGTCGATTGTGGATAAGGTTGACCTTGCTGAGAGGGGAGTGGCGATTAAGGTGCGTAAGGGCGAATCGGCGGACCAGGCAGTAGAAAGAATGTTTGGCGCTCAAGGGATATCCTTAAAAGATTCGGGAGCATTTCGGATAAATAATAAGAAGGTAAAAGAAAAATTATCTCAAATATTAAACCGATTGGACGAGCAACCTGAAGGCCAAATGTCCTCAGAAAGGAATCCAAGAAGTGGTAAACCTCAATCAATTGTCGGGAAAGAATTATCTTCCGAGCTTAGAAATGTTTTTACCCGAAACGATCCAAGGGGGACGATTAATGTATTAATTAATGACATTACTGAATCTATAAAGAATCGCATTCAGCTAAACTTTTTATACCGCTCGGGTAAACCGAGTAAATATTCAGATAATGAGCTAAAGGGTAGGGTAGTATCTCCAGTTAGATTCAAAATCACCGGACTATCGAAAGGTTCTCGTTCAGCCGCATCTTTAAAGATGGATGCAATCGATGAAGCATACCTTCGTAATAATGTAGAGGTATTGGTAAAAGAAGGATTTGCCAAAGACCCGAACAAGTTAATCGAACAAGCCCGAGAAGTTGCAAGACAAGCGTTGGATAATGAAGGTAGAATTAATCCTAAAGGTAACTTTAAAAATGAATTAATAACAGCAGTATTTGGTCAAAAAGAATCTGCTCCTCAAATAAAAGATGCAAGGCTAAGGGAATTACTAGCGGCCAAGGATTCTAAACTCCAACACGCATATCGTTCCTACGATGTCGATGCGTTGGCGGGTATTGCTCCAACCGGTAAAAGTGGGATCGCATTTGATTACTTCAATATCAAAAACAATTACTCGCCCTTCGATGATAAACTCTTCATGCCAACCGAAACCTTTGAAGGTTCACCTGGTAGTTACTTTAGACCAAAATCTTCAAGGGATACATCTGCTCAAGTCAGAACCTTTAAAAGCCCAGTCCAATTAAAAGACGGCTCTCGCCTTTCAGGAGTAGCAGATAATCCCGAGCAGAGTCCATTTTATGGCTTCGATAAGAATGGACAGGAATTTAGCCAAGGGCGGGAATATATAAACCCACAGGATATTACTAAGTCTAGGGACTCGGATCGCACAGCTAATCAGATTCGTAACGAATTGGAAAGTGGGCAGAAACTCTTTATGCCGGCCTCCGAAGCGGGTGCGGGGAAGGGGAAGATTCCCAAGTCAGGCGATATGCTCACCCTTGACGATAGCTCGCTTAAACTATTCCTACCTTCACCAAGTAATCCGAATGCATCGCTAAGTGAGTTTAAGGGCAAGAATGTTCAAGTCCTTACAGCAGATCTTTCGGTAGTTGGAGATAAGAAAGCGGATGGAGCTATGATTTCATTTACAGGCGGTCCAGGTTACTTATCTGTCAATGATGCATGGGGCTTTACTAACGAGGCTGGAGCAAAAGCATTTAAGACTAGATGGGAAAGGGATGGTAAACCATTGATCGGTATTACTTCGATGAAACAAGAGAACCATCGGGCATCGACCCTGACTAGAGAGTATTATGTCCGTAAGTTCATGGAAGCAATTAATGGTGGAAAGATTTCTGAGAACACAGTTAACAGGCATATCAAAACAGCACTTAAACGAGCTATTGATGGAAAGAATGGTCTGACAAATAAACAGAAGGATGCTCTCAAAACTGTCAAAACGATTGAAGACTTTTTAAAGGTATTCCCGGATAAAGAGCTTATTCCGTGGAAAGCCACTCCTATGATTTACGGCAAACTTGATGCCAAGACTTTACCGATTAAACAAGATCGCTTAAAGAAATTAGGATTAGATACTGACACAATATTGAGGGAAACTCGCCAACCCGAGTATAATGATATTAAAAAGGGTTCGCTTTTAGCAATAGCTGAGTACGATGGTAGTGGTGCTACATATCGCCCTGACCTTAATTCAGCTTACCCTTGGTCAATACCGTTGAATGAAAAAGCATTCTTAAAAGATTTTGCTGATATTCAGGATTTATCTTCTCGGCAAGACTTACGAGGATCAGATGGTAAAGCTAATATGGCAGTAGCTATGGGTGCTGGTGTAGTTTTGGATAAGCTAAGTCGGGGAGATGTAAACTTCATGCCCTCAGACCCCAAAGCACAAACCCGCCAACCCGCCAACCGAGTCCAACAGCAAGCACCCGCTATGCCTGGTAATCGCTTCATGGCCCCAGCGGCAAGTGCCGGTGCTAAGTTATCCGAAAGATTTCGGTAAATAATCTATTAACAGCCTCCAATTTCTTTCGCTAACCCTTGCGTTAGAATAGTCCCATTTTATAGCAATTTAGTCCTTGCACGGGACATTTCATGCCTTTATTGTACGCAACCACTAGCGAAAGGATAAAATGAAAAAAGGAACTAAAAAATGGATAAACGACCTAAGTTGCACATTGTACTATAAGGGTGAGAATCGTAAGTGCTTTGCGCAAGATTTTAGGCATATGAGACTCAAGCTACCCGAAGCGGTCCAGCGGAAGTGGAAACTTTGGTGTAATATGAATAGTGACAGTTTAGCCCAAGTAAGTAATAATGAGTGGCATGGTCATACAATCTGTGCAACTGGAGAACGAATTAATTACACCATCATCGACCGCAAGGACAAGGTCAAAGAGGCGGCTAGGCTTTTGGGCCAGGTTGGCGGCCAAGCTGGATATGGTAAGAAAAAAGTTCGGGGAGATTCTAATTATTACCGCTTACTTCGAGCAAAAAGAACAGTCAAAGAGTTGAAAAAAAATAGTAAAAAATGATAATTAAACAAGAAAAAGATACTTTTTCAGCAGATTTTACCCAAACTTGTTGACATGATCCGAAACTTTCCATTTAAGAGTATTATCAACCTAGTGGATGGGTTGAATTTGATCTTTAAAATTCTTAACATAATCGGTTGGCGTATATTTTGTTTCGCACAATATGGATTACGGTTCTATTTCGACAAAAATAGTTGATAAATAGGACTTAGTTTTTTCCAGCCGGTTTTAACACTAACCGGCAAAATGGACAAAACTAACCTTCAAAACTATCATGCGCTTTTCCTGACAAAGGACGAGCTTAAAGAAATATTCCGACTTAAATCGGACAAAGCTCTCAATGCTTTCAAGCGAGAGTTTGGCATTCGTAAAAGAGGCCAGCACTACCTAGCCTCGGATGTCCGAAAAGTAATCGCCATCTTTTCAGAGGAGGCGGCATGAAGCTGACTATCGGAATTGATCCAGGTAAGTCAGGAGGTTACGCAATCGCTTGGGATGGGATGCATAGTATTAATCTGCATACCCTCGGGGAAGACTTTGAATTTGTTGAACATATTCAAGACTTAAAAGATCACCCCGATGTCACATCGATTGAGGCAGTGGTCGAATTGGTCCCGCCCTTTGCCGGTAAGATGATTCCTTCTAGTAGCTCGTTTAAATTAGGCAAATCATGCGGATTCCTTGAGGGGGTTCTTCGGATGGCCGAAATACCTTTCACTTTAGTCCGGCCACAAGAATGGCAAAAAGGACTGAGCGGACTTGCTGGGCTTACTTCAGGCAAACGCAAAAAGGTTTTGGCAAACCACGCCAAGCGGTTCTTCCCATCGACAAAAGGGGTCACCCTCAAGACAGCCGATGCGATTCTTATATTAAGACACTTTCTTATCAATAAATAACAATGAGTCTCCTACTCGTAAAACAGGGAATAGAAAAACATAAATAGCATGGCTATATTACAGCAATCATCAAACACAGGCGGACCTATCACAGGCTGGCCTCTCACTACACTCGCACCAGCGGGGCAGACATTTGCAGTCTGTCTTGCAGTAAAGGACTCGATGAGCATTCAGCGTCCGTCCTATGACGATCCATCCATCATTGAGACTAAAAACTTCTGCCGTTTCCTTTTTGGATTAACTGACGGAACAATGATTCAAACGGGAGAGATGACGATTTCTCTGCACGAAAAGAGTAAGTTGTTTAAAACATTAACGAGTTGGAACGGAACGATGCCTTTTGGAGGATTCGATACTGAGAGCATGGTAGGCAAGGGTGCAACTCTGAACATTATTAATAAGGTCAGCCAAAAAAATCGGGAATATGCAGACATTACTGCAATTATGCCGGTCATGGCGGGGATGGAAAATCAGATTCCTGATCGTGCTAGATTCGTAATCCCTACTGGAGACGAAGCACCATCTGCTGTTCAGAATGCTCCTGTGGTACAACCTGTCCAACCTATGCAGAAGTTCAACCCGCAACCGATTCAGCAAGCCCCCGTCCAAGCGCCGTTGCAAACGGCTACGACTGTGACAGTTGATCAGCCACAGCCTGTCCCCGTACAGCAACCTGTACAACAGCCAATGCCCGTCCAGCCCCAACAGGCCACAATGGGAACTCAGTTTACAGGTCCAGCACCTGAAAATGTACCATTCTAAAGATGAATCCGATAAACATATTACTAATGATGGGTTGGTTGGCCGTAGTCGCTGACATGGTTCTATGAGCATGACGATCGAGGATATTAAACGAGTATCTGCTGAAGAATGTGGAGTTGAGGTAAGTGATATAGACGGGCGAGGGAGAACTGGAAAAGTATCCCTTGCCCGCTCTATCGCCATTTATTTGAGCAGAAAATTAAAGACAGGTACTTGTGCGGAGATCGGAAAAGCATTTGATCGCGACCACAGCCAAGTTTCATCTACTTGGAAAAATTACAGCGGATACATTGAAACAGATTCTTCGTTGCAATCTTTAATAAAAAAAGTGGAGGCGAAGTTAGGATGAAATATCTGAAGCGAGCAATCCACCTGGTACTCTTTCTTTGGAAATGTGGAAAGGAGGTAATCCGTGGCTATTCTAACAGAAAAACCTAAGCGTGGCGGAGGTGGGCATTGGTACACCCGAGAGGGTAAGGCCAAGCATACTATGCCTCGAGCGAAGGGAGACGGCGAACGGAATACCACTCTTCGAGATGCTAAGAAGCATGGGCTATTTCCATCCGTGACAACTCTTCTTGGCCTGTTTGCCAAGCCGGGGTTGGAGCGATGGAAACAGGACCAGTTACTTCGTATAGCATTTGATAATCCGGCGAAGCTTGACGAAAGTTACGAAGGATATGCAGACCGATGCCTTGTTCAGCACGAAAAGCCTGTTGAAGAAGCGGCAAGCTTTGGGACGAAAGTTCACGATGCGATTGAAGCATACTTTACCGGTCAGCATATACCCGATGAACTATTAGAGTATATCCAACCCGCCCTTGATTGGAAACAGGAGCATGGCCTTAACTTCATCGAGTTTGAGAAGATGCTGGTTAATACGAATCATGGGTTCGCTGGTACTGTAGATATTGTCGGACAGGGATCGGAAGGGGCTAAGTTTATATTAGACTGGAAGACTCGTAAGACGAAGAAAGGGGTCAAGGTAACATCCTACGACTTCCAAATCCATCAGATAGCCGCCTATGCCGCAACCTATTGGGGCGAAGAGGCGGTGTTGGGGCATAGCGTCCACGGAGCTAACTGCTACATCAGTTCGACTGAGCCAGGAAGGTTCGAGGTGATTAAATATTCCCCCGAAGACCTCGCCAAAGCATGGGTCGATTTCACCGCCCTCTGTCAGCTTTGGCGGAGTCTTAAAAACTACGATCCTAGAAGTCATGGAGAATAAATATTGGCTATTAGAACCTCGGGACAGCTTCCTAGATGTCAATCAGGATGACATCGATGAGATGAGGGAGTTAGCCGGTCTTGAGCCTGATGCCATGACTTTGGCAAAGGCCAAGCGGGAAGAGGAGGAGTGCGAAGATGCCGAGGTTTAAATCGAAGGAGTGGGGCATGGGGGAGAAGATAGACCAGGCTAGTGTATTTATCGCCATGCCCGCTCGAATAAAGGAAGTCCTTTATCGGGTAACTCAGTCGGAATCGATTTCGATGAGCCGCTATACATTAAACCTAATTTTGGACGATATCCGAAAGAAGGACAAAGAAATAAATCGATGGCTCAATTCACAGAATTAGATTTCGGAATCAATTTAGCGAAGGAAGTCGCTGAAGGATACCAACGATTTTGGGATAAAAATAAACTGACTATCATTCACGAGAATGGGCGGGTTCGGATTGTGCGGACGGATGTCCCGCGAACCCGCCCATCGGCTGAATTTGATTATGGTCGGTATAAAAAAAGGAAGGGAATTTAGATGGCAAAGTTTATTAGTTTATTCGCTGGGGTCGGTGGATTCGATCTCGGCATGGAAAAAGCGGGGCATGAATGTGTTGCCCAAGTGGAATGGGATAAGAATGCGGCGGGTGTATTAAAGCATCGTTGGCCGAATGTTCCCCTGTTCTGCGATGTATCAAAAGTGTCGGCGGATGATCTGCCCGATGCGGATTTTATAACATACGGATTTCCATGCCAAGATTTGAGCGTGGCCGGTTTAAGAGAGGGATTAGATGGAAAACGATCAGGATTATTCTATGAAGCAACTAGACTTATTCGGGAACTGCGAACCCGAGGATGCGGGCTACGCTTTGCCGTGGCAGAAAATGTTGCCGGGCTGTTCAGTGCAAATGATGGTGTCGCACTTGCAAGGTGCATCCGAGAGCTACTCGACAGCGGGGCTTGTGAAACAGGATGGAGGTTACTCGACAGCCAGTATTTCGGTGTGGCCCAAAGACGGAAGCGCGTGTTCATTGTCTCAGATTTTGGAGGCGAATCCGTTGACGAAATACTCGCTATCACCGAGAGCCTGCCAGGGCATCCTGCGCCGAGCAGAGAAGCGGGGAAAGGAACTGCCGGAGATGCTACAAAAGGCGTTGGAGAGGGTGGCAAGTGCGACTGCGATCCAAACGGAACAGCAGGAACACTCCTTGCAAGAGACTACAAAGGATTAGGAAACCGAGACTTAGAGACGGGTAGAGGTTTAGCATTACAAGCCCAATCCACAGGAAGTGATCCTAACCTAATGGCCACCCTATGTGCGAAGGATAATGAAAAGGTAGGATCGAACCAATGGGTGAAGGAGGGTAAGGCGATTATCGAAGGCGTAGATTGGTACAACAATGCAGTTACCGGTGATATAAATCATACCCTTAAAATAGGTGGAGATGTACCTGGTGTAATTCAGCAAGAAGGCATCGCATTTGAACCTAGAAGTGCAGATGGTGAACCTAGAATAACAGGTGATATTAAAGAGGTTGCCAGCCCTACCTTGAACTGCATGGGCGGAGGGCAGCGTGAACCTTCAGTCGTCTCATGGAACGGAGACACAACCCCCAAGGCTTCCGAGGATGTATCGGTAACTCTGCGTAGTCAGCAAGGCGGGGAAGGCGTGGGGGTGGCATTTACCGCATCCGACCGCTCAAACAAGGCGGCATGGGAGGGTGATATTAGTGGGACGATAAATTGTCAGATGAACTCGGAGTCGAGCAATCTGCAAATGGGAGTCCGAGAAAACCTAACCGTCCGCCGACTCACTCCAATCGAATGCGAACGCCTACAGGGATTCCCCGATAATTGGACATCGGAAAAGATGGAACTGATCCTTGAGGGGAACGAGTGGAAGGCTACCGGCAAGGTGGTCAAACAGGCAGATGGTCCACGATATAAGCAGATGGGAAATGCAGTCACCGTTAATGTGGCTGAGTGGATAGGGAAACAGATTGGAAAGGTATTAAATGAAAACACAATATAAAATGGGACGGGGATTACCTCGAGGCGAGAAGGTAGTCGTAAAAGTGGGAAGCCGCCAAGCGGATGTAATCCTAGATACCGATAAAATGAATTGGCGGGTCAAGCTGGATACCCCCGACCTTCCCGAACTGGAATATCCGACTCTTGAGAATGCGGTAATGTCCGCAGAAACAATTTTAAAGGAGGATCGGAATTGATCGCCCTCGATGTTGAAACCATTTGGTCAAAGCAGAACAGCGTGGCAACGCTGGGACTCGATCGCTATGTAAAGCACCCCGACTTTCGGGTAACTATAGTTTCTTTGGTATCGGATGACGGATTTGAATGGGTTGGAGATCCAAGGGATTTACCGGTGGACCGCTTAAACGGCCAATCGATCTGCGCACACAATGCCGAGTTTGATTCGGTCTGCTGTCGAATGGCAATGGCGAGGGGACAGATGCCACAGTTTACTCCGAAGGAATGGATTTGTACGGCGGATATGGCAAGCTGGCATCAGTTGCCGCGGTCATTGGCGGGCTGTCATAAGGAATTATTTGGCGAAGAACTTAATAAGGATGCCCGCAATGAGATGAGCGGACTTCGACCCGAAGAGATCCTCGGAAATGAATCTTTTAAGCAGTATGCATTGGGCGATAGCCGAGCGTGTATCCGCATTTATAATGAACTAAAAACCTCCTTCCCCGAAAAGGAATTTCTATTGTCCGCATTTACCCGAAGGACGGCAAGCCGAGGCATGGCAATCGATCAAAATCTATGCCAGCAGTCTATTAATAAGACCGAGGCAATAATGGCCGAGGTCGAAACCTTTCTGCCTTGGGTAGGACAAGGTGGAGGTGAACCCACTTCGACTGTTGCTATGGCCGCCTATTTAAAGATGCAGAATGTAGAACCTCCTAAATCGACTCAGGAGGGTGATTCGGAATTACTTTTATGGAAGGCTAGGAATCCGCAGTACGCTCCGATCCTTGAAGCGATGACAAGGTGGAGGAAAGCAAATAAAGCGAGGCAGACATATATCAGTATGATCTTACGAGTCCGCCCCGACCATCGAGTTTCAACCCGATTAAAATATTGCGGTGCGCCGCATACCGGTCGCTGGAGTGGTGCGGGTGGGCTGAACTTCCAAGGCATTCCTCGGGATGAGGTGGAAGGTACATCGGCAAAGAAATGTCTGACACCTGGTAAGGGACGAGTGATCGTCTCTGCGGATCTCTCGCAAATCGAGCCGCGCGTCTTAGCGTACTTGTGCGGGGACTTTGATTTCTTAGGTTTGGTCAGAGGCGGGATCGATCTTTACGAGGCACATGGCCGAGCAACTGGGCTTTACACGGAAGACGAGCCAATGAAGGACTTAGCCCCCGAACTTCGCCACTTATGTAAAGCCCGTGTTCTTGGTTTAGGATATGGATGCGGTCCGAAGAAATTCGGTCAAGTGGCACAGGCCTTAACCGGTGGGAAATTAAATATGACCGATTCTGAGTCCCGTAAACAGGTCAAAGATTTCCGCAATCAGAATCCAAAGATTGTCGAACTATGGAAGAAGTGCGAGGACCACATTCGTGAGGAGGCAAGGCAGACTCCTGAATGTGCAACCATGATCTGTAAATCAGGGAAGCCAATCCGATATTTCGATGTGAAGGATGATGGCCGAGAGTTGACTGGTCAGAAGGTCAGAGGACAGGGGCGGATGAAGCTGTATGGCGGATTACTTTTAGAGAACCTTGTTCAAGCAACAGCGAGAGAGCTGATGGCAGATTCACTCCTCAAGATTGAGGCGGCTGGACTCCCCGTTGTCCTTCATGTCCACGATTCCGTAACTGTTGAAGTTGCCGAATCGGAGGGACAGGCGGCACTTGATTTAATGATCAAACTATTAACCGAAGAACCTCTCTATATGCCAGGGCTACCCTTGGCGGCAGAGGGGGAAATTAAAAACCACTACTAAATATGATAATCCAAATAAATGATAACCTCAGTCTAAACCCATTTCAGGTAACATCCGCCCAATATTTAAATGGGTCTTGGACAGTTAAGACTACAAGCGGAGAGACTTTCCGATTAACCCCCAAAGAGTACATGAAACTCGATGATTATGGATTCGATGTGAAATTACTCATCGACAGGCTTTCTGACGGAAATTCTTAGATGATCGAAGGGACAGCATGAACCTCCTCCGAATCATCGGCTTAATCGTATTATTCATTACCTCAGTCCTCGCCTTAGCCTACATCGTGGCCGCATTCGTACTTACAATAATAACATCACTATTCATCACTACATGACTAATAAAATTATCGGCTTAACAGGCCCAAAGGCGGTAGGTAAATCGACCTATGCAAAATCAATCGAGGGAGCGGTAATTCTCTCCTTCGCCACTCCCATTAAAGAGATGCTCAAGGTGATATTGCCGGGGGAAAAGTATCTGCATTTTAAGGAAGAACCAATACCCAACTTTCCCGACAATATTAATACCAGGCAGTTATTACAGAGCCTCGGGACGGAATGGGGAAGGGAAGGGGTTTACCCTAATATATGGATCGATCTAGCTTATAAGGCGGCTCTACCCTACATCGGGAATAAAACTATTGTTTTCGATGATATCCGCTTCCCCAACGAAGCTTGGGCGATTCGTAGATGGGGCAATACACATGAGGTACTGTCAGAAATAGTTCACATCGCTCGCAAAGGCTATGAGCCTGACCCGAATGATAACCATGTCTCAGAGGCGGGACTTCCAAAGGGAATGATAGATAGGTGGGTTAGTGTCGATGGGGACGGACGATAGCCAAATAGCCAAGCAGATGGCAACCGATGCCAAGCTGAAAAATATGCTCCTCAAGATTCCCGAGGATCATCGGGGTTTTACTCAGTCCGAACTGGCCGCGAAAACAGGGATACCTCGCCGTACTTTAAGGCGGATTGAAGACGAGGCGATAGGCAAGCTGACTGATTATATCCAGCAGTTTATAGAGGGTGAGGGTTCCGAGTAAATGGCAATTCTATCAGCAGACATGGCGGGGTTCTTCGACAGACTCCCGCAAGGAGACTTTGGCCATCATACCTTTATTGCCCGCCTTACCCTCCGTGCCGCAATGCATCAATCCGACTTCGAGAAGGCTCACGATTACTGCATCGAGGTAGCAAAGGAATTTACCCGCCGACCACTCCAGCCGAACGAGATCCGCAATGCATTAACCGGTGCGTATCAAATCCTTTCAGGTGAGAAGATTATCAGTCCCACCAAGAGAGTATCAATTGATACCGGAATCTCAACAAACGCAAAAGGTAAGCCCGAGGATCTTGAAATGCTACAACTCCGCTCCTCCGCCATTCCTTTGAATGCGATGGAGGCGGTTTCCAAGCTATTCCGCCCCGACCAATGGATAAACATCCAAGCGGATAAATTTAATACTATGATCAAGTCGGCGGGCGATTGGGCGATCAGTCAAGGGGTAGGGCAGATGGAATTTATTTCGTACAATCCATTTAAGCACATCGGTCCTCGGGTAAAAGAGAATGCCGGTGAGCGGATGTATCTAGTACATGAGATCGATGACCCGACTTGGACGAAGGCTGATCAGATTGGTCCAGCACTTACCCTCGAATCAATCTGCCCCCTTAAGATGATAGTCGATAGTGGCGGTCAGTCCTTACATTGCTGGTACGATTGGATACCTGGTAAGGCCGAGCAGTTTAAACATATGTCAATGAAGCTCGGAGCCGATCCATCGATTTATAATTCACCCCTCGGATTAGTCCGACTGCCTTGGGGGACGAGAAAACCAAAGACCGAGAAGGGCGAGAGATTTTCTGCCCAGCAACCTATTCTTTTTTGGCGGGAATGATTAATACTCTTCTTAAAGCAACCATCGTCAGACGGTTTATTAAGCTCGGGATTTCACCCGTTAAAGCAATGAAAATGGCCGACCGGTTAGCCGAGGGAGATGCTATTGTGCTTGTCAGAAATCACATAAATTTACAGCCCCAAATAATTTTAACACTAATCAAAAATAACATAAAAGATAATGAGACCTGAAACCGACCCATACTACAAAGCACAACTTAAAGCGGTAGAGCTGGAATATATGCTCGATAGCCCGACTGTCACCAATATGCCCAACCGATCAATCGAGGTGAGCAATGACGACCCAAAGCCGCTTCCCGAGATTATGTCATTCGGCCAATGCATGGACTTTGCCACTAATCCGAAGAATGAACTTGAAGAGATAATTGAGGGCGTACTGCACGAAGGTTGTAAGATGATTATATCGGGGTCCAGTAAGGCGGGTAAGACTTGGAGTCTCATTAACTTGGCCATCGCCGCATCCAATGGGATGCCGTGGCTGGGGATGCCGGTTAAGCAGTCGAAGGTTCTATACTTAGACTTCGAGCTAAAGAAGTTCTTTGGTACGGATCGGATAAAGCGGGTAGCCAAGGCAACCTTTAACGGAGAGATTAAGCCCAACCATCACTTGGACTATTGGCCGCTCCGAGGTCACCGGGCAGAACTCCTCGACCTCCTCACAAAGATCCGAGCGGAAAGGCGGGAATATGATCTGATCATCCTCGATCCCTACTACAAATTAGCCACAGGAATAGATGAGAACGATGCTAAGGCAGTAGGCGAAATCGTAAACCTAATCGAGGATTTCTCCGAGGAGACCGGTGCCGCCATAGTATTTGCCCACCACTTCTCCAAAGGGAATAAATCAGAGACCGATCATATCGACCGAGCATCCGGCTCAGGGGTATTTGCCCGCGATCCTGACGCTATCCTCACCCTTACCTCTCACGAGGAAGAAGAACACCTAGTCCTCGAGGCAACTAATAGAAACTGTCCATTCTCACCGCCCAAAGTCCTCGAATTCTCCGCAGAAACCTTTCCACTCTTCATACATCGACCCGACCTAGAAGCTAAATTCAGAAAGCCAGGGCAGATATCCACCATTCAAAAGAAGATTAATGAGGGCTTATGCGAGAAGTTTCTAGAGCTGTTGAAAGATAAGCCGATTGCTGGAAGAAACGAGATAATGGAATTACTTCAAGCTCAAACCAATAATAATATCGATGGTCATGTTTTTAAGAAAATATTATCGATGACTAAGGATCAAATTGAGGTCGAAAAAGGTGGTCCGAATAACAAAACTATCTACAGTTTGAAGCTAAAACTGAAAGGAGAATAAGTTAACTTTATTGTCGGAAGAGTGGTAGTGCGACCCTATATAGTATATATGCACTACTACTCTCTAAATAAAAAACAGGCTGTTAAGTAGTTAACCTTCGCACTAATGCTTTGGCCCGTAGCCGGCCCAAAAGCTAAAGCTTACGCACCAGTGCGCCAAACCACCTGAAGGCGGCCCGTACCAGGTTAACTACTCCGCCAGCCTACAAGCTCGACCGATTAAAAGATTAAAACCGAAAGAATGAATACACTCGTTAAACAGATTAACCGCTCGAACAGATCAATCCTGTCAAAGAGGTATAAATATATCCATCAGCCAATCGATAAGACTGGTAGCCAATCAATCACAGCAAATCGGGCATTCAGAGGAATGGCGGGATTGGCGGCCTTATACCCTATCGTGGTAGATTGGATGTATCGAAGTTAAAAGACAGCCCTGTGTGCCTTCTAGGCGATTATTCGGGCTATCTTGAGATTATATGTCGGTAGTACTTCACTCCAATATCTTAAATATTACCTTCAAGGAAATAAAAAAGCATTCGATTATTAAATCTCGTTCGAGGAAAAAGAAGAATAAAGTCAGGAGAGCATACCACTCTCGTTGATGGTTATGTATCGGTGACTTCTGCCTCGATGATTTTTTCATCCTTCAGATTGGCAAGCTCGGCTCGGATCTCATCGAGGCTGAGTGATTTCTTTACTTCGATGACTTGAGTCGGCTCACCTTCGTACTGGCGATGCTTGTCGATTAAGATGCCTGTGGCGATTGGTAGGACTCCTGATGGGATTTCATCGTCCTGGAGTTTAGTTATCAGACTTTCAACCGCAAGCTGAGTCGCTGTTCCGATTAACCCTCGGAGATGCTTTTTCGTATCTTTCAGCGTTTCCTGTTCCCTAGACTTAACGACTGCAACTGTATGGGCTGATATCTTACACTGCTTTGTAATACTCGTTATCGTGGAACCCTCTGCTAGCATCTGTACACATCTAGCATAATCATTAGGTCTCTTATCAAAAAGCTTCTGCCCAGTCCAAACAGCGGGACAGGCTTCCTCGACAACTAAATTAGCCGGAAGGTTCTCGGCTTTCTGATATGCTCTCGGTCTTTTTGTAGGCATGATTTTAATCGGTGTGGCATAATGATAATGAATTATCAATAAGGATATTGGCAAGAACAATTAGACATAATGCTTATTGCACGAAGTTAGTTTATTTATTAAGTACATTGATTATCAGCGACTTACGCAAATGCTTTTGGATCGTGCAAATTATGTAAAAGTATTAGGCAATGGTAGGAGGGGGGGAGGGGGGTCGGATTTCGCGGCCCGCCGATCACCGCGACCGATTGTAGCCCATAAAAAAATTTTAACTAATTGCGGCCAATCGTACCGATAATCTGTTATCATTAAGCCAATGCCTCTCACATGGACACCGCACCCCGCTCTCCCGCCTCTGACAAAATCGGAGATGCTGTCCATGTCCCCCGAGTCAATCCTCGCATATTATGAGACTAGAGAGGAAGCAATCGCCAAAGAGAAAGACGATCCATACCGGCACGGGTTTGAACTGGATACTTGGAAGTTAGCGGATAAGGAACTGAAGACTCATGCCGAGATATTGGTCATGGGCGGGAATAGAGCTGGAAAGAGTTTTTGGGCGGCCAAGCGGGTAGTTCAATGCCTCGTAGAAAACCCCGGCACGATCATATGGTGCTTAACGGAAACATCGGCAAATTCTGTGCAATTCCAGCAGAAGCTCGTTTACGATGCTCTCCCAAAAGAGTTTAAGTCGTTGGGTAGAGGTAAGATAGGATATGTAATGTGGTCGCTTAAAAATGGCTTTACCTCGCAAAAGTTCACTTTGCCGAACGGAAGTCAGTGTATTTTCCGTAACTGGAGTCAGGACATTTCGACAATCGAAGGAGGAGAAATCGGCTCACCGCAAGAACCGGTAAACGGCACACATAACATCGGATATTGGGCAGATGAACTCGTACCTATGTCGTGGGTCAACACGCTTAGATTTAGGACAGTTACACGCAATTCCAAGGGAATTATCAGCTTCACCGCCGTTGACGGATGGAACAGCGTAGTCAAATCGATGCTAACGGGAGCCCGCACCATAGAATCAACGAAAGCGGATCTCCTAAATGGCGAAGAAGTCCCCCTCGTTCAGCAGCCCATCCGCAAAGCCAGTTCTGTGGTTTATTTCCACACAGCGGCGAACCCCTTTGGCGGCTGGGAGGCAATGAAGAATCAGTTAGAGGGAGAGAAGAGAGAGACTATCCTTTGCCGGGCTTATGGAGTGCCTGTGAGGCAGTCTAGGGCTGTGTTCCCTTCGCTTGGGGACAAAAACATCGTACAGGCTGAAAAACTCCCCGATTTCTCGGAAGCCAATTGGGTCATGTCGATTGACCCAGCGGGAGCAAAGCCCTGGACAATGGTATTATTTGCAATCGATCCTCATGGAGTCGCTTGGGCGGTCAAAGAGTTTCCTGACTTCGACACTTGGGGCGGTTGGATTGATCTGACAAAGGATAAGCTGTCTGCTGGCGAGGCCGCCCAACCGAACGGGTACGGTCTCAAGGATTATGCCGATGAGATTCGTAGGATGGAAAAAATTTGCGGGGATAGTGAGGTCATCCGCATAATCGACCCCCGTTTAGGGGCGGCAAGCTATCAAAAGTCGGAAGGATCTTCTAACATCATCGATGATCTATCGGATGAAGATATCATCGTTCAACCGGCAGAAGCGTTAGACATCGAAACAGGACTCCAGGCGATCAATAATTTATTAGCATGGGACCGCGATAAACCGATGGATTTGGATAATAAGCCCAAACTTATGTTTTCGGATGAATGTCAAAATCTCATAAGTTGTCTGCAAGCATATGTCCCTGGTGATTTAAAAGCCGCTCCAAAAGATTTTGTAGACTGCACCCGTTATTTTTGCATCGGGAACTTTGAGTATTTCGGCAAGGAGGAGTTAATTTCAACAGGCGGAGGAGGATATTAATTATGGGAGTAACTAAAAAATGGAGTCCGATGAAGCGGGACCAGGTGGTAATTTTGCGAAAGACTGGGTTGAGTTGGCCGAAGGTCAGCCAATCGGTGGGTATTCCCCGCTCCAGTTGTCAGAAAATTTGGGCGGAGGACTCAAACGGCGATATGGAACTGCCTAAACCACCGGCAAAACAGATAGAAAAGGCACGGGTTCTCAAGCTCGTCCCAAATCCCCGCCTTATGCTCATCCATTTCGAGGATCGGGAAGGGGTGGCAAGATGCGTAAAGCGTCCCGAGCAGAATCACCCTGTTAAATCGGAAGTATATGTCAAACGAGTCGAAGGAGACGATGATTTGTATCGAATCGCATGACCAACAGGAGAAGCGAATTGATGCCATGCTACAGGAAATGGTGGTGGAGGAGGGCTTGTCGGCATTTGAGGCGGGGCGTGAGCCAAACAATTTCACGCTGAAGGAAATTAGCGAATTTATCGGAGTGCCAATCGTGGCAGTACACAGGGTCGAAAAAGAGGCTTTGAAAAAACTTAAAAAAATAATGTTAGAATTGGAGATCAAAAATGGAAATACAGGAATTTAGCGAAAAAGGCCCGGATGTTGATGCCATCAAAAAGGAGTTCGATTCAGCGAAAGCGGATCTCTCGTTTTGGATGGATAAAGCGGAACAGGCGAGGGAGTGTCGATTTAACGAGTGGGCGGGCAAAGATGAGTCAGGCAAGAAGAACGGACCGGAGGCATTTCCTTGGGACGGGGCCAGCGATCTCGAAGCAAATCTGATTAATCCGCTAATTGATGGGGATGTGGCCTTACTTTCGCAATCTCTGTCACAGGCCAACCTCGTAGCCGCTCCCGTGGAGAGTGGAGACATTGGCAGTGCGAAGATGGTAAGCGAATTTTTAAAGTGGCGGATGAACTCAATGACTGAACTCCCGAGGGAGGCGGCCATCGGAGCAAACTATTTATTGCAAAACGGTATTACTTTTTTTGGCACTTATTGGAAGCGTGAAACCACTCGAGTATTTAAAGATATATCACTCGAAGAGATTGCCCAAATGTCCCCCGAGCTGGCAATGGCGATCCAAGACCCTGAGATGAAGGAGGGAGTTGAAGAGATGCTATTCCCGCTATTCCCAAATCTGAAAAAGCGAAGAGTCAGAAAGATGATTAACGAACTTCGTAATAAAGGAGTATCGAAAGTCCCGACTGAAAAGGCGGTAGTCAATCGTCCGGCAATCAAGGCTTATGAATTAGGTCGGGAAATAATCATCGACTCAAATGTAATTGATTTAGAGTCTGCTCGGTCAATTCATTGCATCCACTACTATAGCCCCGAGGCTCTCATGCAGAAGGTCAACGAGGGATGGGATAAGAAGTGGATCGAAGAGGTACTGGAGAACAGTAAAGGCTTTTATGCGAATGAAAGCTACAGTTCTGACTTAATGTCCTACGATAGTGGCAACTTTTACGGCACACAAGATTATGAAGGTATGGTCCGAGTAATTACAACCTACCGCAAGGAACTTGATGAAGATGATGTACCGATCTGCACAATTACTTGCTGGGCAGATGAATCGGAAGGGCATGGTTTTCACAGCCCGATGGAATACGATGAGGGCAGATATCCATTCGTCTGCATCACCCGCGAAAACCTCAACCATCGCCTACTCGATTCCCGAGGTTACCCCGAGCTTTTAAAGAGTTATCAGGTTGCGGCGAAGACCGAGATGGATGCGAGGCGGGACCGCGCATCGATGAGTACCTTACCACCCGTGGAACATTTGGCTGGCCGCCGTCCCGAGAGGATAGGTCCAGGGGCAACCTTGGCAGTCCGCCGAAGAGGAGAAGTTGGTTTCATGGAAATCCCAAGGTATTCGCAAGCCTCGATGGAAGTCGAAATGCAAATCCGCCAACTCGCCAACAAGATAACCGGTCGAGCAACCTCCGCCGAAGACGCAGTTGAGGCAAACAGCATTCGCCAGCACCTCGTTAATCAGTGGCTCAATGGATTTAAACAGGTTCTTAATCGGGTATGGTGCTTGGACAGAACTTATGGTGGTCCACAAATTTGGTTTCGGGTCACGAATAACGAGCAAGGCGCTCAGTTGATGCTCGATGAGACTGCGGAGGTTTACGATTTTAATATCACATGGAACAGCATGAACCAGGACGAGGAGAAGGTTCTTCAGAAACTTGATACAGTTGGTAAATTAATGTCAACTTATGACCGGCAAGGAGTTGGTCGATATGATGTATACCTTCGTAAAGTTTTAGAGGCAATCGATCCAAATCTAGCCGGTCAATTAATCGCCCCAGTTGAAGAAGCAACAGACAAGGAGATTCAGGAAACTTCCGCAGACATTGCCAAAATTGCATCGGGGCAAGTGGTCAATGTACCGCAACAAGGTGTAAATTCTCAACTTCGTCTACAAAAACTTCGAGAGTTCCTTGAAGGTACTCCCGAAATACCGGCACAGGATGTTCAGCAAAGAATGCAAGAGGACGAAAACTTCGCGAAGAGACTTCAGACATATGCTGGACAGCTCGAAATGATGCAAGCCCAACAAAGAAACGCAATAATTGGCCAGCTGGGTACTGCTCCCGGCAATGTGCCAGGTACATCAGTAGCCGCTTAACAAAAGGAAATATTATGGCATATGGTAAGGGAACATACGGATCGAAGGTTGGAAGACCTTCCAATAAAGCTAAAGCAATGGCTCGTAAGAAAATGAGTCCAGCAATGAAGAAAAAGCTGAAAAAGAAAAAGTGAGTAAGGTATACCGAGGCGTTACATTTGCTGGATATTCAAAGCCCAAGCGAACTCCAAACCATCCGACTAAATCCCATGTGGTTTTAGTTAAAGATGATGGTAAGGATAAAATGATTCGATTCGGCCAACAGGGTGCGAAGACTGCGGGCAAACCAAAAAAGGGTGAGAGTTTAGCAATGAAGAATAAACGGGCATCGTTTAAAGCCCGTCACGGGAAGAATATCGCAAGAGGAAAAACATCAGCCGCCTATTGGGCTAACAAAGTGAAATGGTAATATGAGTTTGTACAAAAATATCGCAAAGAAGAAGGCACGAATCGCCGCCGGATCAAAGGAACGGATGAGGAAGCCCGGAGCAAAAGGCGCACCTTCTGCTAGTGCATTTAAAAAAGCGGCTAAGACTGCAAAAACACGCAAATGACTTTAGCAGATGCGATTAACGGCCTTGGCGAACAAACCGAGTGGCTTACCGTTAAAGAATTTATCCGCGAACAGCGGGATATGTGCTTGGTCGATTTCCAAGACTACACCCATGTCGATAATCCGCAAAAACTTGCCCGTTTGTCGGGTGAGATTGCCGGACTTACACGAATAATTGAAAGCTTAGAAAATGCCGAAACTGACACCCCATCAGCAATTTAAAAACGAACATCGGGCCTTGCTAAATCGCTGGCTTGAAGAGAGTGATATCGATGACCAGGAGATGGCTCAAATCGCTTTAACCGATGTCGAGGAGTGGATGGACGAAGAGGTGGTCGGATTTGATTGCGACATTGACCTCGAAGATGACGAAGAACACGAAGCGTAAAGGCTACATTTACGAGCAGACTTTTTTTACTGAAGCGTTAAAGAATGGGTTGGAAGTTTTCATCCCACTGGGTGACCATTTACCAGTTGACTGTATCCTCGTAAATTCGGCGGGCAAAAATTTTAATGTTCAAATTAAGGGGTCTGAAAAGTCAAGCAAAGGGGAAAGAAAAAACGGATGCAAAAGGTATAGATTTTCCACTACTACTGGGCGAGTAGTAAAGCAACCACTAGACTGCACGAAAGTCGATATAGTGGCAATATTTTGTGCCGACATAAACACTTGGTATCTAATCCCATGTATGGCTTTGGACGGAGCATTAACAGTTGCGGTTTATCCTGATAACCCCGCCTCCAAAGCCAAACACGAGAAATATCGCGAAGCGTGGGAAGTGTTTAAAACTCCCTGAAAAATTTTCTTGGCCCCCTGTCATAATGGGATGTGGCGAACCATTTCGGTACGCAGAAAACGCAAGAGTGCGAACTTCCCAAACGCAGAGAAAATATGGCAGATACAGAAATTAGCGAGGCTCCGGCTACGACAGAAGCAGAAACAAACACGCAAAGCATTACGACCCTTGAGGAGTTAACGGCATCGTTCGTTGACAAAGTTGAGGAGAGTGAAGCGAAAGAGGAATCTGAAGTGGAAGCGGGTCCCGAGACCACAACCGCAGACGCAGAGACCGACCAAAATGATGTTCTTTTACAGTCTACCGAAACCGAGGAATCGGAGGAGGAAACGGAAGAGATAGCCGAAGAGGAGGAGTCCACTGATGAATCGGGGGACGATGAGCCGCAGTCTAAAGCTGTTGGTAAACTTCTGAAACAGGTGAACCGCTTGACCGCTCGCTCGAAATCGAGCGAAGAGCTTGTCGATACACTTAAATCAGAAATTGCATCATTAAAATCCAACCCTCAGAAGCAATCGGAATCTAGTCAGCCAGCTCTCGAAGAAGTCCAGGACTTTCAGTCATTGGAAACCTTACGAAAGGAAGCAGTAGCCGCTAAGAAGTGGGCATTGCAAAATATTGGCCGTGATTATGTAGAATCTGGTGGGAAAGAATACAGCGATGACGACATTCGCAATATTCTAACTCAAGCCGAGGACTACTTGTCGGAGAAGATCCCCGAAAGGGCGCAATATCTCCAGTCAGCGGCACAGTGGCAACAGGATACGATAAACACTCATCCGTGGGTTTCAGAAACAGTCGATACCGATATCGCCGAGGAACGGAGATCCGTTTTAGGTCAGATAAAAAGTCAGTATGCAGACATTCTAAAATCCCTACCAAATGGTGATTTTGTAGCGGCAACACTCGTAAGAGGTGTTGAAGCAATTAAACAAGATCAGGCGGCCAAGTCGGCTAAACCTAAAGCCAAAAGGGTAGCCAAAGCACCTCCGACAACGATGGGCGATTCATCCCCACCGGTACAGACCTCGGCCACTCGAAAGACTGCAAATAAGCAAAAGATTTTGGAGCGTAAAGTCATCTCGGAAAACGATCTCGCCGCATTTCTTGCGGACTAAAAAATTTAAAAATCTTAAAATAAGGAATTACTAAAATGTCTATTGCTACAAGTTACAATGTTACCAGCACTAAAGGTGCTAGGGAAAACCTCGAAAATGTATTAAAAACAGTTGAACCTACAGAGACACCTTTGTACTCGACTTTATCTCAATCCGCCGCACCTAAAGCGACTCTTAACGAGTGGCTCGTGGACTCACTTGCTAGTCCTGAAATCGGTGGAGTAATTGATGGGGTTGACCTCACAATTTCTGATGCTCAAAATCTTATCGACACAAGGGCGAGGCTCGGAAATCGAGTACAAACCCTAAGAGATATTTTTTCCGTATCAAGGCAAGCTGAGATGGTAGATGTTGCTCCTGGTGGGTCTTTGATGGCATCGAGCCGTGCAAAAAGTTTACTACAGTTAAAGCGTTCAATTGAGACGGCAATCGGATCAGGTAATGATCAGTCTGCTGGAACAAGTTCCGCGGGTGCTTTGATGTGTGGCCTCGGGATTTGGTCTGACCCAACTGCAACCGGTAACACTTTCGACACATCCTTGAAACAAGGTTTTCGTGCAGTAAGTGGTTCAAGAGTAAGTCTTGCAAGTTTGACTGAATCTGCTTTTCGTGGACTCCTTCAAGCTGTTTACACTGCCGCCGGTTCTAAAGGTACTTACAACCTTTTTGCTGGTCCAGCCGTGATGAACAAAATTACTGACTACACTCGTTCGACTACAGCTAATGGAAACTTTAGCTTCGATCAGGATGTTAGTGGCAAGACCCTTGTCAGAAGCGTGTTAACTTATGTCTCCGACTATTCAACTATAAATATTATACCGGACCTTTTCTTAGGGCGTGTAAATGGTTCTGCTAGTGGTACAGACACAGTTGAGGGTACAGTGAATACAGATCGTGCTTACCTCATCCCTGGTGATGACACAGTAAGTCTGAAATTCTTGGAGGGTATCACGATTCAGGATCTTCCTGACAACGGAGCCGGGAAACGGGCTTTCTCTGAGACGATGCTTTCGTTGAGGGTCAGTAATCCCCGCGCACTTGGAAGTATAATTTAGGTTTAATTGGTTTATTTGGTGTTATTTTGGGAGGCCGGTTGGGTAGTGGCCGGCCTCCCTTTTTATTTTTAAAATATGAGTCTTAATATCATAGTCAAAGGCGGGAAGAGAAGTGGAATGTCGGGCGAAGAAATGGCCCACTACTTATCGAAGAAAGTTGAACGGGATGCCGAGCGAGAAAAAGCTGGGTATAGTAAGCGAGCAATCGCCGCCCGAAAGAATGCCAAGAAACTTAGTGGAGGGAAAGATTTCCGCTTAGTATCTGCAATTGATGCGACTACCTTT
>Ga0206682_10000686_pt1 | contig 35604 bp, 32 predicted proteins | sample M240m12015metaG_FD_155444 | JGI IMG/M metagenome (GOLD analysis project Ga0206682, IMG submission 155444) | Ammonia-oxidizing marine archaeal communities from Monterey Bay, California, United States - M2 40m 12015 | ecosystem: Environmental > Aquatic > Marine > Intertidal zone | place: USA...
CTCTCTTCCTCATACCAATTAAGAGTCCAAGGTCCTTTCTCATCATTATCATCTTGTTCCATTTCTATGATAGATTCTTCTATTTTACGAACCTCACCTTTAGCTTTATCTAATGCTTTGTATAACCTACAAATCTCTTTCTCTTCAATGTCTCTCAATACTGACTCTCTGAACTCAACTAGTTCTTGTGTAGTCATTAGTTTAGGATTATAAGTTCTGTCTCCATTAGTAACAACTCTAACTCTAGTAGTACCATTGATTTTATCATTACTCATGTAGAATCTAAAATCTTCTAATGATACATTCAATCCTTTTAACAATTGGTTTACTCTAATATTATATTCCATAACACTTGTATTTATTTAATTAATTATTTATTTATTTATTTAGTCTATAACAAACATTCAGGTTTTAACGCATAACCTTATTCCCCTGATTCTTTACTCACTCAACCAATTGTTATGGTATCTACCCTTGTTTTACAAGTGAGGTTATTATTGCTTAGACTTTACTTTACTTTATTAATTTACTATTGACCCATATCCATATCATTAATCATATCTTCTTGGAAGTTACGATCAATACCTGACATTGTATCTTCAAGTTTCTCTGATATTGATTTAGGAAATGTTGACTTAATAAGTTCTTCCTTTAACATCTCGAAGTTTTCTTTAGTAAATGAAAGTTTATTAATCATGTCTTTGAATTCAATTCGGTTCATAGTATAATAGTACGATGCTCTCCAGCGTTAAACTTGTGAAATTAGAAGTCTTACGTCATCTACAATAGTAACTACTTCAGTATTATTTATTTCTTGTGTTATAGTTACACTGTTCCATTTATTAGAGTAATGAAATTTCACTACATCTTTAAATTGTCTTATTGATTCTTCAGTTTTTATAATTATCTCAGACATTGTTACAGCTTTAAAGGGTTATTATTTGTTCTTCTACTATTTGAAGTTCTATTGAACTCACTAAAGTCAAAGTCCATAAACTCTTTTAGTGTTGGTACACGTCCTAACAATAAGGTAAGTATACGATAATCTGCATTTGATGACATAATGTTTTAGTACAATGCTCTCCAGCGTTAGTTAGTTAATTAGAAATTAAATAGATTATGTTCTGTTATTACTGTATTACCATTCTTGTCTTTCCAAGTCATGGTATAGTTTCCTTTATCATCTGATGATGTTTGTGATATAAATTTCATAATATAATAGTACAAAGCTCTACAGCGTTAAATGTTATTAATATAATACGATATCTGTCATTGGAATCCAAATACCATCTATGTACACACAATGTATATTTATGTAATCCTGTACAAATCCAATCTCTACTTGTAAAGGTCTCCACAATCCTAATGTCTCTGGCTTTGTGTAATATATTTCTAAATCATCAAGCATGGTTTAATAGTTTTTATAGCTCCCCTAATAATAATATATATAGAGAAGAAAGTTATAATACATATAGAGCAAATGTTTGAGTTAATGCTATATGTATCTTCTTGAATATGATTTTCATAACAAGGAAAATAAGAAGAATAAACTGTTAGTGTTAAGACGTACACTACATTACACACAAAGAATGTATATGTATAAAGGAGAACATTACATTCTCCTTATTATATATCATTAGTTAAGTGTTCTAATGCATTTAGTCACACCATTGATGACATCTAATGTCTAATCAATGTCTAAAGGGAGAGTTTAAATAGTCTACATACTCCAAGACCAACGTATCGTTTATATAGTTTTTAAAAGGCCCACCCTAAAGTCTCTGACCCACCCTATATATAAAGAGAGGTGTGAAGGAAGGCTTCTGCCTCCCTCCCTCCCTTTCAAACTTGTAGCCCTTACAGTGCTACTAGCTCGTCAAGCTTACTTGTTGGTGCAACGTAAGCAGTTGCCTCCTCAGTAATCTTAAAGTCCTCCATTTGCGAACCGCTTGGCATGCTCACAAAGTTCCCAGTAACTTTCTCAGTCTTACCTGTTTCAGCGTTAATGGAATCCCAAGTAGTCTCAAGGATTGGAAAGCCTTGAACTTGTGAAAGGCTGATGCTGTGTTCACGCAAGCCTGCACTCACTGCTGTTGAGCAAGCTACTACGGTACTACGACCGTCTGCTAATTTAATCACTAACGCAACCTTCTTGTTAGGATTCTTAAAGTTCTTGTCAATCAAAGTGATTGCACCGTCTTTACCTGCATTGGTTGCTACTGTTCCTAGGTTTACTAGGTCTGTTCTGTTGTACTCTTGAAATTTTAAAGCCATCTTTTTGTTTTGTTTAGATGATTATCAGGCGGGGACTATTCCCAACCGTCAAACTTTGTGTGGGGTCTGCATTAGAAGGGGTCTCCTTTGCTACACATATGAGGGGTGGGGGTGTTTTGAAAAAAGTTTTTTTTAAAAATTTGGTTGGCTACAAAAAAATTGTATACCTTTGGGGGTGGGTGGGCTAGTCATGATTGTTCACATTCCTAGGTAAGGATAAACAAACAGTAACTAAATATGAAACAACCAACACAAATAGTACAACAACTACAGAGCACTCAAGTTAATGAGTATGCATTGGCAGAAAAGTATTATAGCATACTATCTGCAATAAACAATTTGCACCTTACTAAAAGGGAAATAGAACTTGTTGCCTTTACAGCAGTTAAAGGAAGTATATCATATGCTAACCATAGAACAGAGTTCTGTGAAAAGTATAATACAACAACAGCCACTATTAATAATATTGTATCTAAGTTAAAGAAGCAATTCATCTTCTTAAAGAATGATGGAAAGATAGAAGTGAATCCAGTGATTGTATTGGATTTCAAAAAAAATTTAAATTTAGTAATTAAGATTACACATGAGGTCAAAGAAGTTGACATTAACGGAGAAGATAGTCAAGCAGATATCGAGGGATAAGATTATCTCGGAAAAGGTAATTAACCAAGTAGTGATGCATCAGTTTAATGGTGCACATGACGCTTTAAAAGACAACAATACTGTTGAGATAAGTGGGTTTGGTAAGTTCACCTTTAATGTAAGAAAAGCTAATCAGAGATTAGTGAAGCTTCAAAGGTTTAAAGATGGTTATGAAAAAGATGTTGCTGAAGGAATAGAACAAACTAAAAAAGAGGCTTGGATTAAAAATAAAATTAGTACATTAACGCTAACAATTAATTCGTTAAAGTCAAAGTTAAATAATGAAGACTAAATTTGGACAAATAGTAGAAGGTTGGAGGAATAATTTAATACCCCCAGCACACCTTAAAAAGGAGATAGAAAAAGTATCTACTGAAAGGACATCTATTTGTGAGAGTTGTAAGTTTCATTCAAAGAATTATAAGTCAGTTAGACCAGATGCACATTGTGTAAATTGTGGTTGTACACTGTCAGCAAAAACAAAATGCTTATCTTGCGAATGCCCTACAGGCAAATGGAAAGCAGAAATGTCATCTGAAGAAGAGACAAAATTAAAAGAGAATGTCGAAAAAAAGAACTCTAAAACTTAACAAAATACCAATAACAGCAATGATGCAAATATTAGCAGAATTGTTTGAAGAGGGTGTGGACTTTATTGACATAGAAGGAGAAGAAAACGAGATTAAAGGTGAAAGTGATAGAATAAAGGTGACAATTAAACCTGAGTACTATTCCAAACAACCAGAAATAGAATTAGAACTAGAGCAGGATCAAGAAGGTATATCAGATTTCCTTCCTCAAATTGAGATAAGTAAAAAACTAACTGATGAAGATATAAATGATCTAATATGAAATTCTACGAAAAAATTTTAACTACATTAACTGAGTTAAAAACATCACATCCAGAAATATCCCTAGGTAAGCATATAGCTACAGCTATAGACTCAAAAAACATGAATGACCTATGGGCAACCTCAGATAAAGAACTACATAATAATTTAATCAACTATCAAGCTAGTTTAGATATGGATATTCCACATCAGGAAGATGACATAGAAAGTATACTTATGGATGGGAAGAATCTTTATAATATAGGCTTTGATGAATACGAAGATTAACATATGGCAACAGCAAAGAAAACTACATACATTAACGCAGAACTTGATTGGGCTGAAAGTCAAATAAGTAACTGGCAAAAATATATTGAAGACAATCCTTTACATGAACTTAAGGATAGAATCACTTACAAAGAAACTAAATCTGGATCAGTTCCTTCAGTTGTAGCAACAGTTGAACAACAAGGTAAATATCTTCAAGATATGATGAAGAATTACTTAGCATTGTTAGACCAGGTAAATAAGCTACGTGAAAAGGAAGAAAAAAAGAAGCTTGAGACAAGAGGTGGTCAAGAATTAGGTCAAATGGCAAAAGCTTTTGCTGATAGCAGAAAGTAAATGAAACTACATAATATAAGTTACAACGAATGGTTTATTAACCAGAAAAGAGTCCCAGATGAGGATTCTGAAGAGTACACAGAGTTCTTTAATTTTCACAAAGAGCTGAGTATGAACGGTTGTATGATGGATGGTACTTATATTAACCCTTTCTTATACTGGCATTTAAATGCTTGGCATACAGAAGTAGATATCATAGATGATTTTGGTAGAATTAACCAGAAGTACGCAAATCCATTACTAAGAGATAATGAATGGCTTGTAACTAATGAGATAGATAGGGCACAGAAAGAAAAGAAAGGACTAGTTATACTAGGAATTAGACGTTTAGCAAAGTCTGTTATTGAAGCAAGTTATATTGCACAAGGAGCTACGTTTGATGAGAATTCACAAAATGTTATTGCAGGACTAAACTCTCCTGATATAAAACTTATTACAGATAAGATTGATAAAGGTTTAAACTTCTTACCTAAAGCTTGGAGGTGGCAAAGAGTAGAAGATAACTGGAAGAATCAGGTTACATTGGGTATTAAAACTAGAGCTGGTGAAAGAATGCCATTCTCACAGATACTTATTCGTAACTTAGATGATGGTAACAATGAGGAAGCTATTGCAGGTACAAAACCTAGAAGATTGATTATTGATGAGATAGGTAAAGGTAACTTCTTAAGAGGTTTACAAGCAGCTATTCCAGGATTCACAACACCGTTTGGTTGGGGTTGTAGTCCTATACTTACAGGTACAGGTGGGGACATGAAAAAATTTATGGATGCAAAGTCCTTAATGTTTGATGTAGAGAACTTTAACTTTCTTACATATAACAACGCTAAAGATGACAAACGTATTCATGGGTTATTTATTGGCCATGAGTATAGAATGGAAGCAAAAGAAGATAGTAACCTTGGCACATTTTTAGATAAACCAAAAGATTCGCCCTTGCATGAAATACCTATGATGGTATCTAATAAGGAAAAGGCTGATAAGATTACAAATGATAATCTAGAAAGGTTAAAGAAGGCTGGAGATAGGTTAGCTTATCTAAAAGAAAAGATGTACTATCCACAAGAGGTAGATGATATATTCTTAAATGAGGATACAAACATATTTGACTTAGAAGCTGCAAAGCGTCAAAAAACTAGACTATTACAAGGAGAAAAAACAGGTACTCCTGTTATATTATATGATGATGGAGAAGGAGTGAAGCATGAGTTTACAGATAAGATGCCTATAAGCAACTTTCCGTTAAAGCATACAGACTTAAAAGATGCTCCTGTAGTGATATATGAATTTCCTATAGATAATCCACCATATGGCTTATATGTAGCTGGAGTGGATCCATATAGACAAGGTAAATCTGCATACAGTAGCTCATTAGGTTCTGTATACATATATAAAAGGATGCATGCCATAGCTGGTGAAAAATACCAGGATATGTTTGTAGCAAGTTACTGTGCACGTCCTGATAAGAAAGAAACTTGGGAGAACCAAGCTCGTTACCTCATCAAATACTTTAACGCAAGAACATTGTGTGAGAATGATGAGATATCTTTTATTGATCACATGATCGCTAAAGGAGATAGTCAATATTTAGAAAGACAACCAGATTGGTTAAAAGAAATTGTACCAAATACTACTGTAAGACGTGACTTTGGTATACACAGATCATCAGAAAAGATTAGAGACTTCCTACATGGATGTCTTAAAAAGTATTCAGAAGAAATTATAGCTTCTGAAGTTAACGAAGATGGTGAGGTTATATCTAGTACTAAAGGTATGGCTAAAATACTTGATCCATTATTACTAGAAGAAATGATTCAGTATAATGAAACAGGTAACTTTGATAGAATTATTGCAGCTGAGTTAGCTATAGGACTTGCTATGAAACTAGATCCAATTATTGGAAAGGTAGGAGCAAAGGACGATGTTAGATTAACAGCTATGCATAAGAACAAGAAAAACAAATTATTTACAAAATCTAGAGGTGTATTTAGCAGCTCTAAACATAAAATATTCTCATAATGGCCATTATTAGATATACAAAAGAGGAAAACATTAGATATGCTTATTTAAACATCTTTCCTGATCAGTTTAAAACAATAAAGCAAAAGAAAGATGATAGTTGGGTAAAAAATACCATGGACTATTTTTCTAACAAAGCTTATGCAGAGTACATTAAGAATAGAGATACGTTTGTACCTAACTATGACTTGATGAAAGGTATTCTAAGAAGAGAAGACTTTGCTATAGATGAGCCTGAGGTTAAGAGTTTTACAGATATGCTAGAAAAAGACTTATCTCTTCCTGGATATGTAAAACATTATTCAATTATTACTACACCAGTTAACGAACTTGTTGGTGAGATAAGTAAAAGACCTGACTCTTATAGAGTAAAAGCTTTTGATGATGATAGTAAAGCTCAAGAGTTACAGTTTAAAACTGATACACTAAAAGCTTACGTAATCAATCAAGTTAAGCAACAAGTTATGGCAAAAGCAGCCATGTCTGGTGAAGAACTTCCAATGGAAAAGGTTGAAGAGATCACAATGCAACAAGTTCAAGAAGAACTTGATTCATACACATCTGTTGCAGAAAAGTGGGCAAACCATACACTTACTTGTAACAAAGCAGACTTTCATTTAAAAGAACAAAGTGAAGATGCGTTTAGAGATTTACTTATATCTGCAAGAGAGTTTTATCATATCTATGAAGATAATTCTAAAACAGGATTTAATGTAGAAGTTGCTAATCCAAAAAATACTTGGTTTCTTACTACGCCAGATAAAAAATATATTTCAGATCCTTCAGGTAGAAGTAGAGGAGCGTATGCTGCTGGTACTGTGGAGGTTATGGAAATATCAGAAATAATAGAAGCGTTTCCAGACTTAACTAAAACTGAGATAGATCACTTAAGAAGTTCATTACAAGATTATGGTCTAATTAATGTAAGAGAATCTAACCTTGGAAATCCTGATGTTACACCTGGACAAGACTCTGTAATTTATGATACGTATGATCCATTAGTGTTACAGACACGAATGATTATAGAAAGTGAAATGAAGGAGAATAACGATGGTCTTCGTGATTTTTTAGGACTTACAAGTAACGTATCTTCATTTGGATATAAATATGTAGTTGTAAGAAGTTACTGGATATCTAAAAGAAAAATAGGAAAGCTTATTTATGAAGATGAAATGGGTAACGAGCAATCAGCTTTAGTTACTGAGGATTACAAGTCAGGAAACATGCCTACACAGATATCTTTAGAGTGGGGATGGGTTAATCAATGGTACCAAGGAACTAAAATTGGTCCAGACATATATCACGTAAAACCTTATACATTACTAGATTACTGCCCTATTATTGGAACTACTTATGAAGTAAAAAATACAGAAGCGAGATCATTAGTTGATTTAATGAAACCTTTCCAAACTATATACAATGTTTGTATGAACCAATTATATAAGCTTTTAGAGAAAGAAGTTGGTAAGGTTCAATTAATGTCACTTAGACATATACCAGTTCCTAAAGATGGTGATGCACAAGATGCATTAGATATGTGGGAAATGGAAGCTAGAGAACGTGGTGTTGTATTTATTGATGATAGTCCAGAGAATCTAAAAGCACCAAGTTCATTTAACCAATTTACATCTTTAGATCTTACACGTACACAGGAAATACAATCTCGTTACAACTTAGCTCAACAAATGAAGATAGAATGTTGGGAACTAATAGGTATGTCTAGACAGCGTATGGGTTCCGTAGCTGCATCAGAAACAGCTACAGGTACAAATACTGCTATGCAACAGAGTTACTCTCAGACAGAGCCTCTATTTGTTGCACACGAGTATGTAACAGGTCAGTTATATCAGGCAATAATAGATGCATCTTTAAAAATACAAAGCTCTAAACCAGAATCTACGTTATCTTATATAACTTCAGAAGGAGAATCTGCATTTGTTCAAGTTAATGGGAATGAATTAAAACTTCGTGATTTAAAAGTATTTCCAACAAATAGACCAGAGGATACACAAATGTTTAATGAGCTTAGACAATTATCTCAAGCACTTATTCAAAATGGTGGAAGTCTATATGATATCATTGAACTTTATAGCACTAAGTCTATGAGAGAAATGAAGAAAACTTTTAAGGACTTAAGAGATCAGCAATTGCAACAACAACAAGCAGCTCAACAGCAACAACAAGCTCAAATGGAGCAACAAGGTAAAATAGCTGAAGCTCAAATGCAACAAGCACAACAAATGGCTGCTCAGAAAACTGCTAATGATAATCTTAATAATGAACTTGATCGAATTAATAAGAAAGAGATTGCTATGATAAATGCAATGTCTAAAGAAGGTGGAGCATCATCTGATCAAAATAGTAACGGTACTCCAGACTCTTTAGAAATAGAAAAACTAACTAGTCAGCAAACTATAGCTCGAAATAACTATGATAGCAAAATAGCTGATATAAATTCTAAAAATGGATTAGCTCAACAGAAATTGCAAATTGAAAGAGAGAAAATCAAACTAGCTAGAGACAACCAAGCAAACGATTTAGCTGTTGCTAAAATGAACGCAAAGGGAAGAAAAAATAACTAACCCAGTTAGTTACCAAAAAAGTTAATGCTATATTATGCATAAATATTTTACAAATAAGTAAAATATCCTTTGTAGATACATAGTGTTGTTCTAATTTTATTCAAATAAACCAATTTTTAATAAAACATAACTACATATGTCTGACAAGAGTAATCCTTTTGGTATACAAAATACTATGGAAACAGGAGCAGGTGATGCTCAACTGTTGAATGATTTAATGGCTCCAGAAACTGCTTCAGGTAATCCTGAAGATGTTACAGCCATAGTAAATGAAATAGATACACCAAAAGAAGAAACAAACGATAATCCTCCAAGAGGAAAAGATATCACACCTCCTAATAGTGTAGATGGTAAAACTGATGAAGAAAAACAATCAGGAGAATCATTAATTGCTGACTTCTTAACTGATAGTGAAGATGATGAATATGAAGATGATGATATTCAGGTAGATCCTCCAAACGATGCTTTAACTGAAGCGAGTAGGGATTTAGATGATTCTGATGATGATGATGATGATAGTGAAGATAATAATAAGTTTACTGCTTTATCAAATGACCTATTTAAATTAGGAGTATTTAATAAAGAAGAAGATGAAGAAGTTTCTATTAGTACACCAGAAGAGTTTCTAGAAAGATTCAATGCTGAGAAGAAAAAAGGAGCATCTGATTTAGTTCAAGATTTCATTGGTCAATTTGGAGAAGATTACCAAAATGCATTTGATGCAATTTTTGTAAAAGGTGCAGATCCTAAAGAGTATTTTGGAGCTTACAATAAAGTTGTAAATTTTTCAGAAATGGATCTAAGCAGTGAGCGAAATCAAATATCAATAATGAAACAAGCATTATCTGATCAAGGTTTTGAATCAGAAGACATAAGTAAAGAAATTGAAAGATTGCAGAATTACGGTGATTTAGATACTGTTGCTACAAGACATCATAAAGTTTTAGTTAAAAAAGAAGCTAAAAAATTAGAAAAATTACAAGCTGAAGCTGGACAAGCTCAAGAACAAAAAGCTCAAATTAGAAACGAGTATGTATCTAATGTTCAGTCTATATTATCAGACAAAGTAAAAGAAAAAGAGTTTGATGGAATACCAATCAATTCTAAATTAGCAAACGAACTACAAGATTTCCTATTAGTAGATAAGTGGAAAACTCCTGCTGGAGAAACACTTACAGACTTCGATCGTGCTATTTTAGATATGAAAAGACCTGAAAATCACGAAATGAAAGTAAAGGTTGGACTTTTGATGAAAATGTTAGAAAAAGATCCTACGTTAGCTACTATACAAAGAAAAGGTGCGTCTAAACAGACAAACGTATTATTTGGGGAAGTTGCAAGACAAGTTACAAAAGATAAAAGTAACAGGTCAACAAAAAAAGGATCTAAAGCCTCATCAAAGTGGTTTTTATAATAATCAGTAATTAATAATTAATAAACGAATAACATGTCAAAAGTTCAAACTATACCAGGATTAACTGGTTTTACTTATGCGAGAGTTGCGTCCATGGATAAGCGTGCTGTAGGGAAACTAACAGATGCAAATCACTTGGAAAGCTTCCACTCAACAGAGCCTGCAGATTATGATAAGAAAATTATCAGTTTGTATACTCAATCATCATTGTATAGCAATGATTTTCTAGATATGATTAATAAGAGCACACCGTACTTCATTGATACGAATAGTGACTCTTGGAAATGGGACATCGCTGTACCATACAAATTTCCAAAAATCATTGATATTCCAGAAACTACAACAGACCTAGCTAAGCCAGGTATTGATGGTCAAGAATTTCAACTTGTATTAGATACAAATGAATTTTCTAAAAATGCTATCATTTCTGTAGGAACACGTCAATATGGACCACGTCTATATGTGATAAAAGATCCACAGCCTTGGAATGCTGGTTGGTTATATACAGTTACACTAGTAAGTGATAATCCAACAGTAGACTTTATATCATCTACATTCTTACAGCCAGGTATTGAGCTAGAATTGATCGATGCTGCAATTGGAGAATTTGATCAAGATTTATTAGGTCTTCCTAGATTAGGTGAGAAAATAACAATGTTTGAATCATTAGGTTCAGGATATGGTTATGAGCACAAAATTACAGAATGGGCTGATGATAAAATGTTAAGAGACAGTTCAGGTAAAGCTTTGGACATCTTAGTATATGCTCCACAAAGACGTAATCAGTTACCACTAACTCGTAATGATGTTAAATGGGAACCTTTCGTTGAGTTCTGGATGCGTAAGTCTATGATTGAACTTAAAGTTAAGCGTATGATCTGGGCTAAGCCTGGTACCGTTAAGACTAATGGTTCTAGACAAGAGTTAAAGCGTACATCTGCTGGTGTATATCACAGAATGCGTAATAACGGTAACCTAGTACAATATAACCGTGGAGAATTTTCTGCTAACTTAATACGTTCAGTATTTGGAGATTTATTCTACAGACGAGTGGATGTTAAAGATAGACGAGTTAAGATGTATACTAATGAAGCTGGATTCGATGTATTCCAACAAGCTTTAAAAGATGATGCATTAAACTCTGGATTAACTTTCATGGCAGATTCTGGAAACAGATATCTACAAGGAGAAGGACAGTCAATCACTTACAACTTTGCATTTGATGCGATGGTAACTCGTGAGACTGGACGTGTAGAACTTGTACACTTGAAAGAGTTAGATTTACCACAAACTAACTTAGAATTTGGACAAAACAAGAAGTCTACTCCTGTATTTATGGTATTTGATGTATCTCCTGAATCTGATGGTTCAATGATCAACAACATCCGTGAAGTACGTATGAAGGGCGCACCTTCTATGACTTGGGGTTATATTGATGGAACTCGTCATCACTTAGGATTTGCAAAATCTCAAGGAATGAGCTCTGCTAATAAATTCCCAGGATATGAAATCTGGATGAAAGATCGTTGCGATGTTTTCATTGAAGATTTATCAAGAACTGTGTTGATCGAAGAGATTCCACAATTCTAATAAACGTAATAGTAAATATTACAGAGAAGCTCCTTCCTCACACACCCTGTCCCTCCTTAGAGGGAGGTTGCTTTCTCATAAATACCAGAGTGTCGGACTAGATCCTATCTGTTTGATCAGGACACTCTACAAGAATAAACCAAAAATTAATTAAACTACATTATGGGTAAAATAGGAAAAGTCTCTACAATTAAGAGAGAGTACAATAGTTCTCAGTTGCAAACTATGGATAGCGGACTTGCTAACCAAGGATTAAGTAGAATCCCTGGAACAGGAGTTTTTAAGTATCCTTATAAAGAATTAGACGGTAAGTATAGAACAGGATTAGATCCTACAGCTTCTTACATTAAACGTATTCAAGATCCAACAGAAAGAGAGCTTGAAGTAGAAAGAGTTACGGAACTTAGAGATAGACTTCAAAATGAAATTGGAGATGTTGACTTAGGACCAAGAGCACAATTTTGGAACTATGGGAAATCAACTGGTACAAATGATGACTTACATGTTAAACCTGTTAAACTGTTAGACGGTGATAACTTGTTCGACTTAAGTCAAACTTTTCAAGAACTAGCATTTGCATGGTTAAGAGTACATCCAACTATTGCATCTAGTTATCAAGCTTGGGAACGAGGAGAGTTTCCAGCAGATACACAGTATTACATAGTAGATGATGAGATTGAAACTGCACTTGTTTACAAGAAGAAGCAGCTTATCAACAGAGCTATTATTAGCTTTGATACTATGAGCATTGAGAAGAAACGAAAAGTTGCAAGACTTTTAGGACTTCCTATTAGCAGTGACACGAAAGAGGAAACTGTTTATAATCAAGTAGATACTTTGCTAAAACAAGTAGAGGTTAAATCTGGTAACTTTAGAGGATTAAATCCTGTAGAAGTGTTTAACAGATTTGCTAACATGAAAGATGATTTACTCCATATTAAGGATTTAGTTAAACAAGCTATCCAACATTCAATTTACAGAATTAAGCCAAGTGGCGTAGTTTATGAAGGAGAATATGAAATAGCAAAAGATGAAGAAGAATTAGTAAAGTTTTTAATTAACGAAGATAACCAAGATGAGTTATTAGTGTTAGAAGGAAAACTTAAATCTAAAAAACTAGCTGCTGTATAGTATCTAGTTTTACTAAAAAAAGTTAGGTATGATATCTGTAGATAGTTTATTATATAAAATAGATCAAAGACTAAATAAACTATCGACTAACGAGCATCAGCAAATTCAACTAGAAGATAAAATCTTAGCTTTGAATGAAGCTCAGATTAAGTTGATAAAACAAAAAGTTGATGGCTTTTCAGTCCCAAGTAGATTGGGGATGGATTCTTTTAAAAAGAGGTATGAAGATTTACAAAATCTAATTATAGATTATACTAATCAACCATTACCTCTTACAGAATCTAACCCAGCAATAAATCAATGGGATGCTGATGTAACAGTGTTAGAACCTAAGTATCTATTTTATGTAGATAGTTATGTTTTAGCAAACAAAGGTAAGTGTAAAGATAGAATCCTTTGGATTAACGAAGATCTTAGTAAGCACGGAGATCTATCAATATTATTAAACAATGATCATTATAAGCCAAGCTTTGAGTATCAAGAAACTCTAAATGCTGTTAGCTCGGATGTAATGAGTGTTTATACAGATGGTACATTTACACCTACAACTGTTAATATAATGTATCTCAGATATCCTGTATACATTAACAAAGAGGGTTACATTCAATTTGATGGTACCCCTTCAGTAAATGCAGATTCTGAACTAAATGATTACTTAGAGGATGAACTTTTAGATTTAACAGTTCAAAATCTAGCAATGTATACTGAAAATAGTGCTGCTGTACAAAGTGCACAGTTCAGGATACAAACAAACGAATAATTAATAACCCCTTAAATATATAATAAAATGGCGGATTTTTCATTGACTACATTATTTGTAGTCCCAGTAGGGCAGACAGAACTCCCTAGCTCTGGATCAACACAAGACTTGACACCTGGTCAAGTAGGATTTTTTAACCCTTCTTACGAAGCATTAGGTACTCCAGAAGACACAAGCAATGTAGGATACTTTTACATTGCACAAGGTAGAAGAAACACTTATCTTCAAGGATCTAAAAGATCTGATAAGATTGCTATTAATGCAAGTGATAGTCGTAACAGAAATGTTAACAACGTATCAGAACTTTATTCTGTAAAAGGTTGTGCAACAGCACTTAACCAAATTACTGAAGTAGATGGATGGAATGTACAATGTGGTGAAGTAGTAACTTTAACGTTACGTGCTCACTCATCTTACATCGATACTCTTTACTTTAACGGATTCACACGTTCAGTAACTGTAAATGCACCATGTTGCGAATGTGGAGGTGATCCATGTACAGACGTTGATGTACCAGCATTAATTGATCAATTTATTGCAAAACTAGAGCAACAAGCTCCAGGTAATAACCCAGACAACATTAGCTTTAATACTTTCTACACTTTTGAAAGAGTAGGAGATGATGCTACTGCAAAATTAGTAATTACAGGTAAGCCAGTAACTAAATATGGTCAACCATGTGATGTAGCAGCTGATCCTTTTGAGTTTGATAAAATGCGTTTTGAAACATTTGTTTACGCTGGACCTGCAACAACTGCAGATTTCATAGTAGCAGACAATTGTGATATTGTAGCAGTTGCTACAAAAGTTCAAGAGTCTTCTTTTCCAAGAGGTACTTCTGATGAAATCGCTCAATTAGAAAAGAACTATTACAGTTACCAAGCTGGTTACTTAAAGTCTTTACTAAGAATGAAAGGTTTTAATCAAAACTTTGAATCTCATGTAACACATGGTGTTATTTATGATACAATTACTATTAGATTTAATGAATTTGATAAGTCAGCTTATCAGTGGGGAGACTATATCATGCAAGATTCAACAGTGATTATTGCGATTCCTCAAGGACCATTAGCTGATACTTTGATTGACGAAATTGTTGCATATAACGATGGTCAGGAGTATGGTGCAGTTTGTCCAACTACTAGTACAACTACAACTCAACTTCCATAAGGAAATTAGACAAGTAGATATATAATAAATGCCAGAGGGTGAGATGGATTCTCATTTTCTGGCATTTTATTTAAAATAAAAAATTAAGCACATGACAGAGTATAATTTAGATTTAGTAACTGGGTGTAATAACAACCCTCTATACCTTATTGTTACAGATGCTTCATATTATCCTACAGATCCCCCAGTAGCATTTAATCCAACTATTACAATTACACCACCAGGCTTTGATGAGGTGGTTTTACCTTTTGTAGTAAATGGAACAAATGTTTATGGTTCTGATGATTTAGGAATAACTGAAGCAGGGTGTAAACAAAATATTCCTGATGGTATATATTGCCTAGAATATACTATAGAGATAAATGAGTTAATTCCACCAACTACTATATCAGTAAAGAAAACAATATTACGTACTGCTAACTTACAGGAAAAGTTTAATGAAGCTTTTTTAAAGTTAGATCTTATGCAATGTGATGGCGAACTAGCAAAACAAACAAGTGTAAACCTTAATACGATTAATTTCTTTATTCAAGGTGCTATAGCTGCTGCTAACAACTGTGCAGACAAAGAAGCTATGCGTTTATACGATCAAGCAAATAAGATGTTACATCACCTTAACAAGTGTGGATGTGGATGTCAAGGGACTAACTATTTAGTAAACTTTAGATAATATGGCTCAGTGTGCAAATTGTGGGGCAAAAGTAGGGTGTGGGTGCCAATTAACAAATGGCTTATGCACTTACTGTAACGGTTCCAAAAAATAAAAAATAGTATGTTAGAAAGTAAGTTTACAAATTGTGAGAATTGTGGCGACATAGCAGATCTACTTAAAAGGATAGATTGCAAACTTGCAGAGTTGAGTTATAATATGTACAACAATGTTGTATTCATGTTAAACGCATGTGTACCTAGTTATGAACTTACTCAACTATTAGCATACAGAGATATTCTTATAAACAAACAGAATAATCCAGATTACGCAGAACATTTTTCTGTAGAAGATATTGCTGGTAAAGTTATTAGATTAACTGCAGGATGCGAATTAAGATGTCCTAAAGTAAATCAAGTATGTATACCAACTACTACCAGTACAACAACAATAAGTTGTGCAATTACAAGTGGGGAAATAACATGTGTTATTCCTACTTAACAATAATTAATAATAAAATTAAAAAATATGCCTTGTCAAAATTGTTTTAATGGATGTGTAGAGATTACATCAGATAAATGTGTTAGATACACAGGTGAAGACTTTCCTATATTAGGAATAAGTACTGGGGATACACTACTTAGTGTTGAGGAGAAGATACTTAACTTCTTACTCTCTATATCTACTGGTGGAACTATTTTTCCTGTAATTTCACAAGAGAACGTTTGTAATCTAATACAAGATAACTTACCAGCAGTAGGTCCTTATAATTTAGATGATTATCTAAATACATTAATTAAAGTTGCATGTAGCTTAGATTCTAGAATTACAATTCTTGAAACACAAAATCCAAATACACCTTATGAATTAAATTGTTTATTTTCTGCTACTACAGACAGTAGTGATACACATGCAGTATTACAGCTTGTAATAGATAAATTATGTGCAACTTCTGCAGGCTTAGCTACTTTTGAAGCTTTAGTAGATTCAACATATGTAAAAATAACAGATGTAAATACTTACATAGCAAATTACTTAGCAACAGACCCTAGTCAACAATTAGTAAGCAACTCTATGACACCTTTTTCAATTACTGGATATGCAGGTCCACTTAGCAACTTTGATGCTTCTGGAGCTGGTATAGGGGACTGGAATAGAATATTTTTATGTAACGGTTTTAATGGTACTCCTGATTTAAGAGGGAGAGTATTAGTTGGTACTACTTCAGGAATGGGTGGGGCAGGACTTAACAATGCAGTAAAGCCAGGAATTAATGGTAATCCAGGATATAATTTAAATGAATCTAAGGGATCGAATCAAGTAATTTTAAATGAGTCTGAGCTTCCTTCTCATACACACACTGCTTCAACAAACCCTGTACCAAATCATGTACATGGATTTGAAAATCCTGTTCCATCAATCTCTTCTGGTCTTGGATCAGCACAAAGACTTACCACTACTAGTGATATTAACTCTCTTGATATTACAGAAACTGAGCCTGCTGGAACACATTCGCACGGTGTTATAGTTAATTCAACAGGTGGTAATCAAGGACACCCTAACTATCAACCAGGAACAGGAGTTTATTATATAATTCATATTCCAGTATGATAGGATGTAACAAGGATGCATTTTTACCTGTAAATCCTAAATGCGAGAAAGTTGTTTTAAATTGGCCTTGTGGTTGTCAAACTATGTATATTAGAGGTGAGACACCACCGAGTAATTGTTCATGTAAAAAATAATAATAAAATGTCATCATTCGTAGAAAAATATAAAAAGTGGTTAGCTGTAATTTTAGGCCACATTTGTTTACTAATTGGTTTATATGCTCCAGCATTATCAGCGTTATTAATAACAGATGATAATATGCACTGGGGATTAAACAATACAGTGTTTACTGGATTAGGAATTATTTTTTTATGGGGTGAGATAATTGCATTTGCAAAAATTGTTCAAAATACACTAGGTAATCTAGGTAACAAAAAAAAATAATAAACATGTACTATAAAATAGAACTAGCATTAATTTCACTTATGATAATGGCAGGAAACGAATTACTAGCTACATTAGTAGCCCTAATAACAATTGTATACTACGGATCAATGTTGAAGGTCAATGTTGTAAATAAAGTTTATGATGGGAGCTGGATAAAATATTTTAAATCTTTTTTCTGTAAGTACAAGACAAAGAATCTAAAAAAATGACAGTAGAAATAACATTAACAACAGCGGGAACAGATACTTCTTTATTTGATATTTATTCAGATAGTGATAGTTTTCTAACTCCTATAAGTTCAAATATACCTGTAGCTTTTTTATTACAAGGAACTGAGATTACTGTTCCTGATAATGCTACAGAGGTGAGAGTTCAAGCTCTTGGAGATTGCGTTAATTATATAGACATACAACTAGCATAAAACAAAAGCATATGCAACCAGAAATACAGATATCATTAGTCATACCAGCAGGTTCTTCAGTGGGACCATTTGATTTATATTCAGATGTAGATGGGTATGCAGTACCTTTTGAAACAGGAATCCTTGCTTCTGAATTTGTAGCACCTGGATACATAACTACACCTCCTGTTGGAACAGATTATGTAAGAGTTCAATCTAGTGGATCATGTAAGACATTTATAGAATTAAAAAACATATGTCAACCAACAACCACTACAACAACTAGTTCTAGTACAAGTACAAGTACAACAACAAGTACTACTACTATACCCCCTACTACTACCACTACTACTACAGTTCCACCAACTACCACAACAACAACCAGTAGCAGTAGCAGTACAACCACAACAACAACCACAATACCTCCAACTACCACAACTACTACCACAAACCCATTAGGAATACTTAAATGGTCACTTCAAACTAACACTCCTTCAGAACTTGGTATACTTGATCTTTTAATAACTGTTGATGGTGTCCCAACTGTAAGTAGCACAATAAGTCAATTTGATAATTTTGAGGCTGGTCAAATAATTGTAAGTGTTGGATCAATTGTAAATGCAACATTAACTAACCAAAGATCAGGAACTTGGGAGTTTTCAAACAAAATGGCATTAAATAATGTATGGTATCAACCAAGTGATATTTGTCCAAGTTGTGTAGACGAATTAATAACTCCAATGACTACACCTTACACTATGGAAGGTGGTACACAAGAGTTTTATTTTATTAACTCTGTATCAGCTGCTGTTACTCCTAAGCTATTCTTTTCAGCTACAGCTGTTCAAGCAAGTTGTTCAAACTTCTGTCAAAACAATTTTACTATAGCTAAATCAGTAACTACACTTAGTGGTAATACATTTATTAATTTAGCAGTGGGAGATGTAATAAGTGGAGCTATTAATGTTGCAGGATGGTATGCTTATGCAAACACTAGTACAACTACTCAATCAGGAGCTTCATTTAGAATATTCAGACTTGATGGTGTAACTAATCAAGTTCAACAGATAAGCGATTGTAACCTAAATACTACATGTAACCCTTTATAGTATGACAGGAATAATACAAATATTAATCATAGGAGCAGATGCTGATAACTTTTTGTTATTTTCAGATGTAGATAATTATACATCAGCATTTGAAACTAATGTTTCTAGACAACAATTAATAGATGGATTTCCAAGTGATAATATACCAGATGGTACTACTATCATAAGAGCTTTGTCTACAACAGCGTTGTGTGATGTTTCAATTGATATACCTGTACCTGCTACAACAACAACTACAAGTACAACAATTCAAATTTCAGCATTACTTTTACAAACTGAAGAACCATTAGAGCAACAAAATACTAACTTTATAGAAATACAAAATGGCAAGCAATAAATTAACAGACTTAACACCTATAACAGCTGATCAACTAAGTGGTTCTGATCCTTTTTATTTAGTAGATATATCCGTAAATCAATCTAAAAAGATACTTTTAAGTGAGCTTTTTCTTTGGGCAGATAGAAGAATTAATGCTCAAGTACCTTTTAACATTACTGCAACTCCAGGTGCTCAAGTTGCATATGCAACGGAAGATACAAATATTATATATTTAACTTGGGTTGGTGGTTCAGGAACATTTGATTTAATTTTACCATCAGCTACAGATATCCCATATAGAAAAATACAGATAATATCAGACGGAACATTAAATGCTAATGATAAAGTACACGTACAAGCACCTTCTGGTGAGAGAATAGATGGACTTATAAGCCCTGGATTCTACACTTTAAACAAAGCATATAATGGAGTTACTGTTTGGTCAGATGGCACACAGTGGATAGTTACACAAGCTAAAGCATCTTAAAATAAACCATATTTAAAACCTTGTTTTGTTGGTTTACAAGGTTTTTCTCCTGAGGGCTAGTCCCTTGGGAGTTTTTATTTCTAACATAGTTAATTATAAATAAAAGTAGCTATAGTCAATTTTATTGAGATATGCAAAATAATTTTTATATCTTTACGATATTTGTAATTTTTAAACCATGATAAACGATCCACAGTTACTACTTAAGTTAAAGAATTTATTACATTGGAAAAAGAGTAAAAAGTTTTATGCTGAAAAGCTAAACATTACTGAACAAGAAGTTATTGATTTAATTAAAGAGATACGAGATAAAGGAGAAGGTGATGGTGATCAATTTTTAGCAAAAGCAAATTCAGGAAAAGGATATAATGAAGTTGTAAAAAAAGTAAATGTACAAAAAGGTACAGTTGAAAGTACAGTTACTTCTGATTATGAACCTAAGGACCATATAGAATTAGCAAAGCTTCATAAGATAAATCTAGAAGAATATATAATTACAAACTATTGGTCTAAGATGTTACCAAGTGGTAAGTTTACATCTTCTATATTCTCAAAAAGAAAAGGCCCATCAGATTATACAGCTGAAGACTTTTCAATATTTCTAAAAAACTTCGTACCTAAGAAGATAGAAATAAACAAAACTAAATTAGAGTCAGGTAAGGATACAATAGATGTAGAGCTTTCTATTTCTGATTTCCACTTGGCCAAAAGATACATTGAAGGAAACAATGATATAAGTAAACGTGTTAAGTTATTTCACGACATGACTGAAGACTTAATAGTTAAAACCTCAAAGGTCTATAATATAGATACAGTTGTATTTCCAATATCAAATGATTTCTTCCATACAGATAACTATCAGAACCAAACTACACAAGGAACTCCACAAGATACTATTATGGAGTATGATTCAGAATATGAACTAGGCTTTGCAATGCTTATAGACTCTATTAATATTCAAAGAACATATTCTAATAAGGTGATTGTTGTACTTGTTCCAGGTAATCATGATAAAACTAAATCATTCTATTTAGCACATGCTTTAGATATTTACTTTTCAGATGATAAAGATGTAGAGTTTATAAGAGATAGTTCTCCAGTAAAAGCATTAACTTTAGGAAAAACATTTATTGGTTACCATCATGGAAATTGTAAAATAGAATCTTTACCATTACTGTTTGCAACTCACTCAGTTTGGGGAAAGATGTTTGGAAACTCTAAATACCAAGAAGTTCATACAGGTGATAAGCATCACTATATGGCTAAAGAAGTAAAAGGTTGTAGAATACAACAGATGCCTAGTTTATCAGATGCTGATAGATGGCATAGAGATAGTGGATATGTACACTCTATACGAGCTGCACTGCTTTTAGGATATGACAAAGAGCAAGGTAAAGTTTGTGAATTTGAAAAAAGAATATAATTATGTCAACACTTAGGAAATTAGTTTCAGATGTAAGATCAACACACAAGATCTTATCTACTGATGCACGAATAACTGACAGAGCAATAGCCTCTGAAGTTAAAAATAATGCAATAACTTTAATTAAAAGAGAAACTAATTTAAGAAGGTTATGGGCTAGTGATACTTTATTCACCACTATTCCTTGTTTAGAAATGATAGAAGTTCCTATCTCTGAGTGTTGTGACTATGTTGATCCTTGTACAGTGGCAAGATCAAAACATAAGATTCCTAAAGTGTCTGAAGGTAATTATCAGTACGTAATACAAGGTGTTTATTCAATAAACGCTATGGGAGGGAATGGTACTAAAATAAAAGAGATTACTATAAATAGGTATTTAAACTTATTAAAGCTTCCTATCATAAAAAAAGAAAGCTATTTTTGGATATCTAATGGATACTTATATGTGAGCAATCCTTTGTTAATCTCTGTAAGATTTGTAGCATTTCTTGAAGAAGATGTGCCAAAAGATATAATGTATCCAGATTGTGAATGTGGTACAAGCTACACGCTAGATGAGTACTGTATGAACCCCTTAGACAAACAATCTTTCATTCCTGGATACTTAGAACAACAAACGTTAGCTATGACCTCACAGAAGCTCTTACAGACGTACTTTAATATTAAGTCTGACATGAGTAATGAAGGAATAGACGGACAAGCACCAAACGCACAACCAACAAACTAAAATAAATGCCAAGAGTTGCAGTAGACTGGAGAAGCGCAAGTAAAGATAATTACAAAGACTTTTGTAAGACTCATCCACTTGTAAACTTAACCTTTGAGGAATGGAAAAATATTATATATGAGTTTAATGAACATTTTAAACATCATATTCTAGAGACAGGTGAAAAACATAGATTGCCTTGTGGATTTGGAGAGTTTTCAATAAACAAGAAGAAAAGAAAAAGAATTAAATCTAATGGTGAGAAAGACTTTATAAATTTACCTATTGACTGGAAGAAGACTAGAGAGAAAGGTAAACACATTTATAACTTTAACTATCATACAGAAGGTTACTTCTTTGGTTGGATGTGGTTTAGAGATAGTGCAAGATTTAGACACTCAACATGTTGGTTTTTTAAACCATCAAGAGTAACATCTAGATTACTATCTCATTATGTAAACACTGATAAAAAATACCAACACATGTATAACGAATGGACTAAAAGATTTTAGAAATGTCATATTATCATAAATATAATTTTGTATCACCAGAACCCATCTATGCTACAGTAAAAGAAGAACTTAAGAGTTACTTTGATACAGGAGCAGTAGATGATTTATTGTTTCCAACATATTTGAACAAATGTTTAAATAAGCTAGGTAAAACAAGTTACAAAATAGATGAGCAAGTTTTATTTGTAGAGGATTTTCAAGCAAGATTACCAGATAACTTTCATGCTGTTAGGGAGGCTTGGATGTGTGCTGAGGTTCCAGGTAACCCTTACCCATCTGCAACATCTTTTTATTCTCAAGCTGCAAATGCAACAACAATTCAAATATCACCTTTAACTATTGGTGGTACACCTTGTAACAACTCTGAATGTCAACATCCATCTTGTGATGGTACATGTATGCCTGAACTTGTTCAAGCTGTATACAAAACAAACAATGAGATTGCAAGATCTTACAGGTATGATTACTTACTTAGACCAGGTAATATATCTGCAAGAGAACAATGTGATGTAAATTATAGAAGTGATTGGAATAACTTTGCACCTCCTGTACGTGAGTTTACTCCTGGTTCATCAAGCTATGATAGCTTCGATATTAGAGACAATAAGTTTGTAACCAACTTTAGACATGCTGTGATCCATTTGCTCTTTTATTCTACAGATTATGACGATACTGGTAATCAAATGATACCAGATAACTATAGGATTTCAGAATATGTTGAGGCTTTTATTAAGTATAAAGTATTTGAAACGTTAACTAATCAAACTAATGATGAAACGTTTAATCAGTTACAATCAAAGTTAGCTTATTATAAGCAACTTAGTGATGAGGCTTGGATTATGGCTAGTACTGAATCTAAGAAACAAACATCTTGGGAAAAGCAAAGAAGAATTAAAAAAGATTTAAATAGGTTCAATAAGTATGAACTTCCTAACCGAGCTAACAGATACGGTAGAAGACGCAATAACTAAGAGCTATGGCTGAAGATAAGAAGAAAAAAGAATTAGGAAATATAAGGCTTAATGCTAATAGTGCTCAAGGAGGTTTAAACTTGGATAGTTCTGTTAGTCAAGTGGGACCAGGTAAGGTTACTTATGCTCTAAATGCTGCTGTTGAGAACTTTGACGATAATTCTGTAAGTTACCAAAATGAATTAGGTAATGAGTTGTGTCTTAAGTTTCCAGCAGGGTACAAGCTTATTGGTCAACATTATATTCAGGAAAAAAGAAAACACATATTTTTTCTAGTTAATTCTATTTCAGAACAAAGTGAGATTGGGTTTATGGATAATAACGATTGTAAATATCAAACGTTAGTAAACGCTCCTTGTCTAAATTTTAATATAAAAAATACAATTCCTAAAGTTGTACATAGGATAACTAACTGTACTACAGAGATATACTGGACAGATGGAGTTAATCCAAGACGTTATTTAGATATTGAAAACGTTCCTTACAAACTTGTAGGGGGTACACCTAGTTGTGATCCTGTATATGGTAATGAATTAGACTGTAATCAACTTAAGCTTCAACCTAACTTTTCTCTTCCTCAGTTAGATATTGTAAGAGTAGACAGTTCTGGCAACTTAGTTGCTGGTACATATCAATTTGGAATACAATATGCAGATGCATCAGGAAACGAACTTACTTCATATTATTCTATAACTAACCCACTTCCTATTGCTGATGAAGATATAGTATCAGTTAACTTTAACTATCCTGTAGGAAAGTCTATTGTTGTAGGTGTGTCTAACCTTGATCTAACTGGTCAATTTCAGTATTTTAATATAGCTGTAATAAAAACAATAAATAACATTGCTTCGGTAGAACTTGTTGGTACATATAACATTGAAGAGATTACCAAAGAAATAACTTATACAGGAGCTAATCAAACCCCCATACAACTTTCTACATTAGACATACTTGAAAAGTTTCCTTATTACGATATAGCTGATGATGTTACTGCTGTGCAAGATGTTATTGTTTGGAGTAACCTTACTTCTATAGATAGAACTAACTACCAAGAAATTGCAAGTAATGTAAATTTTCAATGGGAGACATATAGAATTCCACCAGGTGAAGATTATTCAGATGAGTTAAATGCTACAAACTTACGTGGATACATGCGTGATGAGGTGTATGCATTTGAGCTTGTTTTTTTATTAAAGAATGGTAAGCAAACAGATGGTTTCCATATTCCTGGTAGAGTAAGTAATGAAACAGATGTTATACCTATACCTGATACAAATCATGATTTTATAGGTGAACCAGAGTATACAGAAAATAACATTGGATATTCACCTCAATGGAAGATATATAATACAGGATCTGTAATAGGATTCTCTGAAGATTATAATCCTAACGCACGTAACTATAAAGGTCCTTACCAATATGGTGAATTATCTTATTGGGAATCTTTAGAAGAATACCCATGTAATGATGATATTTGGGGCGACTTAGCAGGACAAAAAATTAGACATCATAAGTTTCCAGATGTATTAGTAAGTCCAATTATTGAGAATGGTCCAATAATAAAAGATGATCCTGTAGACAATGGTGAAATTTTTTCTGATGGAGAATGGTTACAAGTAAGCTATAATGAAAGTGATGAATCTACTGATCCTTTAGAACTTATAGGTTCTACTACTTATAATGGATCTGTAGTAAAAATAGATTTTGGAAGTGCTGATATTGGAATTTATACTGACCCACAAGTTCGTGTAACAGTTTCAGTACCTTCTGGAGATTCATACTCTGCAAGAGTAGTAAATGCAAATAATGGAGATGTACTAGCTTCATTACCTACTGGTTCTGGACAAAGATATATTTATGGAAGTCAAAATGGATATCAAGACTTATTTCCAGATGGTGAATATATAGTAGAAATTCTTTCTGATGAATTAACACTTCTTTCTCAAGTTGCTGTTAGTTGGTATGTTAGAGCAACCTTTAGAGATGAGTTTGGTGTAGACTTAGATTATACAGCTTCTATAACTACAGGTCCAGTTGATCCAAACGTTGTACCAAGAGTTAGTTTAATTCAACCTGAGCTTCGTGATGATGGTATTTTTCCAATTGGAATAAGAGTAGATAACAATCAGATAAAATCATTAATAGCATCTTCAAATTTAACAACAGAACAAAAAGCTGATATAGTTGGATTTAAGATAGTGAGAGGTGACAGGGGTACTAATAGATCTATTGTTGCTAAAGGTATGCTTAGGAACGTAAATAAGTATACTAGAGAAGAGCAAGATTACTATTACCCAAATTATCCATATAATGATTTAGCAGAAGATCCTTTTATTTTAAAAAATAACAATGCTTATTACGATGAGGCTGTACCTTGGTTAGTTACTTGTGAGTTAATAGATCCAGCATTGGACTATGCAGTAATTCAATTTCGTGACATTAACACAAATAAATATGCAGAGAAATGCATTGAGAAAGGTGAAACTATTGAATTCTGCTCAACAGAAAAACCTACAACGTTAAAAGGTAGATGTGAAATTGGCCCTGGTAACTATGAGGTTTATTATGGTGATGCTGATAGCGGTATTAATAATGGGTATAGATACAACTGGACTACTCCCTTTACAAATGATAATACATTTGATGAGTTTTTACAAGAATGGTTAAGTAGTGGAGAAAGTATATATGTGAGAGTTTCTACAGGTGGCCCATATCCATATGCTACAGATTATAACAATGACTTTAGAGATTCACGTTTACAAGAATCTATTGAAATGCCTGTTGGTCAAGTTACTACAAGTGAAAGGGGTAGAATATCTACACTAAATTGTAAAATACCAGTACCTCAAGATCCTATAAAATCAGAAAGTGCTAATAGACAAATATTTAACTCTCCTGAAACATCTTTTGGACAACCTTTCTTAGGTGGTGTACTTAAGTTAGAGAGTGTAATGTTTGGAGCTGGTAAAGCTCACTTTGTAGAAGTTAAAGATAATGCTAAATATAAGCTGCTTTCTAAAGAAGCACAGATTGATGCTTTAGAAAGTTCTGAAGCAGTTGCAGAACTTTCAGCAGACTTTAATGCTGGAGCAATGTTTACAGTGTACCAATCATATCTTACAATTTATATAAATGGTATTACTAGAAGAAACTATGGAATGTCATTTAACTCTAGAGCTAGTTATGATTACTCTTTTGATATTGAAAATAGCGCATCATTAACGTTAAGTCCTCAAGATGTAGGTATTAAACAAAGAGAAATTGATATTTCTAGATACTTAATTCCTGGGGTGCAATCATTAGGAAAAGATGAGTTAGATGTTAATAATTGGAATAGAGAAAGTTCTGTGTTTGTTAAAACAGAAGATAAGGATGAAACAGTTCCTCCTCTACCTCTTCCAACAGATACTCCTACTATAAATCCAACTGGTGACCAATCTGACATTTTTGATAACTCTAGATTTACAATTACTTCTAATCCTGGTACTGGTACTGAATGTGGAAGTGGTACATGTGCTACACCTGCTAAAGAAAGAGATATTTCTGTACTTTCTTATTATGCATCAATGAAGAATATAGTTCCTAATCAATGGGGACAGATATATTCTTACCAAACTATTGATACAGGGTATCAAGAAATAATCCCTATTTTATTTACATCTAGTACTGAAGAAGATACAGGTATTGTTTTTGGTGGAGATGTATTCATCTCAAAGTTTGCATACAAAACTAAACTTCCTTTCTTTATTGATAACAGGGTAAATGCTCCTGATGACAGTGATATATTTTATGATGAAATAGGTAATGTAGGATATCCAAAATATTGGCACTCAGCAAGATCTATACTAGAAGATTATATAGTAGAAGACACTGTTCCTATGAGAAATATAGTTTCATACAAAGCTCATAACCTTGATTGTGCTACTGATCCATCAACTATTGCAAATGGTTCAGCTAGAACTTTCTACGATGGATATATGTATAACTTTGCATACGGTGTTCCTAGTTTCTATTGTGAAAGCACATATAATACAGATTTACGTCAAGCATTTAATAATAAAGAAGGAGATTTCTGGCCACATGTAAGTTCAGGAATACCTGATGATTGGGTACAAGAAACTAATGTACCTATTGCTCAGGATAATACATATTATTATAATGTAACATTCTCTAAGCAGAATAAAGAAAATTCATTTTCACACCTTCCTGCTGATTGGAAAGATGATAACTGCTTTACTAATTACCCATTTAGAACTATCTATTCTGATCCAGCTGCAACAAATGCTGACAATAGAGTAAATAACTGGTTAGTATATAGAGCACTTTCTTTTTATGACTTTCCTCAAAACTTTGGAAACCTTACATCATTAGACGGTATTCAGAACAAAGCAATACTTGCTCGTTTTGAAAACAAATCATTACTGTATAATAACCTATTAACAATTGATACAAGTAATCCTCAAGCAGCTTATGTTGGAAATCCTAGATTATTTAACGGAGCTCCACCAATTGATTATGCTGAGACAGACCTTGGTTATGTAGGATCTCAAAATAAGTTTTTATTAAAGATACCACAAGGTCAAATTACAGCTGATGCTAAGAGAGGTCAAATATTTATAATAGCTGGTCAAGCTGTTGATTTAACTTCGTTTAATTCTGGAGTAAATAAGTTCATGAAAGATGAGCTTCCGTTTCATATACTTAGATTTTTTCCTAATGTAGAAACAGACAATGCTTTTAGTGGTATCGGTTTACATGGTGTATACGATAGTAAGTTTGATAGAATAATCATTACTAAACTTGATTATTCTCCTTTGCTAGATTCTATAGCGTACGATGAAGAAGGTGACTTCTTTTATAATCGTGAGGCTCGTAGGAGAACACCTATATCATTATATAACGAAAAGTATTTCTGTAATAAGTCATGGACAATGTCTTATGACTTTAATATAAAAAGCTGGATATCTTTTCACTCATACCTTCCTAATTTTTATATATCAGATAATGCTTTTTTCTATTCAGGAAAGAATGATTGTTGTGATCTTAATTTTGATGTTATAGCTGGAGAAGTAGGACCTGTAATACCTATTACTACAACAAGCACATCAACAAGTCTACCGTTGTTTACTACAACTACAAGTACAACTCAACAAGCAGATTGTGAAATAGGAGATGGTACATTTACTATAACAAATTGTACATTAGCAGGAACTGCAACAATAGTTATTCCTCCAACTACAACAGCATGTTCAAGACCTTCTGGCTTAATAAACAGTTCTTTATTGGAAGGTTACCAAGAAAATCTAGATCCTCCAGTAATAAGTACAGGTAGTGCTCAAGATGCTTGTAGTGCAGCAGCATTAGTCTTTGGAGACCCTCAGCCATCAAGAGTTCCTACACTTAGAAGTTTTATGTATAATTCTTCAGATGGTTTAAATGTAGGTACTGTTCTTTATGATGGTTCAGGAATTGATTGTACTCTTGTTCCAGATGGTTGGTATTCTACAGAAAGCACTTACCAAAATGGTTTTAATGCTTATGTATTTAATGTAGAAAATGGAGTTATTGTTGAAACTGAAATTTGTGTACCGTTAGAATGTAATCAGTATGATGTTACTGGTCCATTTAATGGAGGATATCAAGCTTGTGAAACAAATGAATGGACACAATTAAATGTAGGAATTGGTGTAACAGTTAGCGTTTGTTCAAATCAACCAATACCTGGAGCAACATTAGTTCAACCTTCATCGTGTCAAACCTAATATATTAAAATGGCAAATACAAAAACAATATCAATAAGAGTTGTATCATCTGGTAATAATCAAGGACCATTTGATATATTAACTATCCAAGATGTTATGTTACGAGCTGGTGTAACTAAGGAGGAGCTTGTTGAAGGTATATCATTAGAAATAGATGAAGATGCAACTTCTGTAAAGATTAAGTCAACAGGTAGTTGTGAGTTTGAAATAATATTTCCATTAGAAGATATAACAAATGAAGAATGGGTTGATACGTCATATGTAGAAAATGGCACAGGATGTATATGGTCACACTTAACTAATCAATCTAGATATAATTATTACTATGGTCACATAGAACCTTATATCATTGAGTACCCTTTCTCTTATAAATATCAAGATGAGATATTACAAAATGTAAAAGATTATACTAAAGCATATAGATACTATACGAGTGAAACTGAGCAGTTTGATGCTAATCGTAGAGTGGAAGTAAACAATGAATGGTTTAATAAAGCTGTATTATTTAATGGTCAACAGTCTACAGGTGTATTAGAACTTGTGCGAAAACCTGAAAATAATTTATCAGCTTACGGAAATTATCCTATCTTTAACGATGATAGTAAAACTATTCTATATACAAAGAGTGATAACTTCTATCAATACAATACGTTCTGGGCACTACAAATAAATAGTAGTATTCCTTTATTTAACACACCTTGTACATCTAAGTCTTTAGATAAGGTGGTTAATCAGGAAAATATGAACTATGGTCCTAGCACGTACAGAAAGTCACCTCTAAGAGCAAAAGATTTAAAAGTGAGACATATCCTTGATAATAGATCAACGGTACACTTAGTAAGTCAATTCATAACAACACCTGCACAAATAAGTTATAAATAATGGCAAAAGGTTTATCAGCAGCTAAAGCTAAAAAGATACTTACAGATGGTTACGTAAAAGGTAAACCTCTCACAGCAAAGCAAAAGAAATACTTTGGAGCTATTGCTAGTGGAGCTACGCCTTTGAAAGCAATTGATGGAGCTGGGATAGAGAAAGCTCAAGGTGGTAAGATACTCAAGGGTCTGAAGAATATGTATCAAGGTTCTAAGAAGTTTGACTCATCTATAGATTGGGCTAAGTGGAATAAAGCAATACCTGAGAACAAAGCATTAATGAAAGAATATAATGCTATAGAAGAAGCTACTAAGAAAAATGGTACATGGATGAAAAATCCTGATGGGTCTGCTTTTAATGGTACACCTGAACAATTTGTACAAGAGAATAGTGAGAACTTTAAAAAAGCTTTTCCAAATGGGTTTGGTACTACAACTAGGGGAGATCGTGTTCATTATGAAAGTATGAATAAAGGTGTTACTTTTAGTGGTGATAAACAAGTAGCTCTTAATTATACTTATGATAATGCTCAACCTTTTACAAGAAATTCTCTTTTAGGAGAGAATCCAAATCCAATAGGTCCAGGTATACATGATTCAGAAGGATTATATGAATTATATTATCCAAAAAAAAATAATACTTTAAAAATAGACGGAAAAGGAAGAAATTATAGTGATATACCAGTAGAGGATGAAGGTCTTATTGAATATATGAAAGGGAAACAAGTATGGACAGATGATGTTGCTAATTATATAAAATCTAAAGATATAGATAGAGCAATCATAGATAATATATATGATGATTCTCTTGAGCCTGGACAAGTTATTATAAACAATAATAAACCTGGTAATTATCTTAAATCTATATGGGGAAATGATGGTATGTTTGATATGAACAATCCTAGTATATACAGAGCTATAGTTCCTGGTGCAATAGGTGCTGGAGCAGTTTCTCAGATGGGACCTAAACAAGAAGATGGACAGTTTAAGAATGGTGGATGGTTAGATAAGTATCAGATGGGAGGAAGTCTTCCAAGTGCATCAGGAATGATGTATGGTCGTACATCTGGTAGTCCACTAATAGAGCCTGGTAAATTAAAGAAAGCTCAAACAGGTATAACAGAAGGTCTTACTAGAGAAGATTTTGTTAATAATCTAAAAACTGGTATGTCTAATAATTTGTTATATGAACTTCCAGATCAAGGGGGAATGGGAGGAATGACAAATACATACATTAGTGATGATGGAAAAATTGATACTACTACTGGTTTAAATTGTATTAATGGAGTTTGTCAAATGACAGAAAGTCTAACAGGTAAAGATTTTACTGGGGGTATTCAAGGAGCTGATGGAAACTATGTAGGTAATCAAACTTTTAATAGTAATTTAGAAAAAGAGGGATATTATAATGTACAAGTTGGTGATGATAATCCATATTTAGATTTTGGAGATGTTGTTCAGGCTTCAAAGTTTAAATATAGAGCTAGTCGTGCAAAAAATAAAAGACCTGTAGGTGCTGATAGACATACGTTAATTCCTCAACACGCATATGTTGTTGGAGACATTAAGTATGATGAAAATGGAAAACCTGTATCATACGATTTATATCACAATTCTGGAGAGAAGGAAATTATAAAACGAACCTTATCTCAAAAAGATTTTGAAAAACGTATGAAGAAAGGGTGGAAACATCAAGTAGGACAACACGCTAAGCAATACGATGGTTATATTGTAAATAGATATGATCCTTCTGTTATATCAGACAGAAATAAATTAACTCAAGCTGAAACATCTAGAGAAGATCAGTATGAATCACTATATGATAATGCTAGTAATCCTGTACAACCTAAAGATTTAGAAGGGATCAATAAAGAATACCCTAAACTTGGTAAAGTGTTTGAGTATTTAAATAATAATTATGTAGAGTTAGGAAAATTAAGCGATGTTCCTAAACCTATATTTGATCAAATGGTTAAGTATCAAATAGGTTTAGCTGGAAAAGAAACACGATTTGGAGATGATGAGGGGTTTCCAATTGATTTGGGAGGACTTAATGATCTTGGAAGAGGTGTTAAAGGTATGGTTATGGACACATCTAGTCCTGACGCTTGGTATGAAGATGCATGGTTAAAAAATGCAAATAATGTACAGTCAAAATATTCATCTGTAGAGGAATATAAAGAAGCAACAAAGGCTAACTTAAAAGCAGAAAAAGAAAAGAAGTTAAGTACTAAGTGGAAAAATGAAGAAGCTGTAACAGCAATTAGTAATCTGTCTGATGCAAAAAGTGTTGGAATGTATCAACAAAAAGAAATATCCAAAAAAGGTAAAGAGTGGGGATTAAAAAAGAGTGACATAAAAGGTAACCCTACTAATCAATTTAAGGCATCTCTTGCATTAATGATAGATAACTATGAAAGATTAAAGAAACAGTATCCTGATAAGTCTGATGATGAATTAGTGTACTTATCAGCAGCAAGTCATAATGCTCCAGGTAAGGTTTCAATTCCTGACTATGCAAACTTTTATGGTCCTAATAGAGATATAAATTATGTAAACACTGCTAACCGTATTGGAGAAGCTATTTTAAATACAGGTGATATTAAAAGAAGAACTAAAAAGGCTGAAGATATAGAAACTTTTGTAACTGATGAGGATAAATTAGATAGTATAGTAGATAACAAATATTTAGTTAATGAATTTGACAAAGATAATTTTGAAATACCAGACGAAAGATTACAAAGTTTAAAAAGTGCAGAGTCTACACAAACTAGAGGTTGGCTAGATAAATATGAGGACGGAGGTGAGGTAGAAAAAGCTCAATGGGGTAAGATGTTAAAGTGGGGAAAAGATGCGTATAAAAGTTCTTCCTCATTTTTAGAGAACCTTCACAGGTATAATCCTTTTGCTGAAAGTTTAAATGATATCAACAGCTCTTATAGAGTTGCAGGGATGGATGCTGCTGAAGATTTTATAGAATCAGGTATGTTAAGAAGTCGTAAAACTGGAGCTGATAAATTATGGGATCCAAATGTTAAGTTAAGTTTATCTGAAAGAGTAGATTTAAGAACTACAGGTTTTCCTTCTTTTCAAAAAGGATTTGCTGACAGCAAGTACCTTCCTGCAGATGGAAAGGGTGTAATTTTTAAAACAGATTTACCTACTTTTAAAAGAGGAGAGCGTAATCCAGTTACAAATAATATTATAAAAGGAAGGCATTATGCACATAGAGTTATAGATCCTCAGACAGGAAAAGTTGTTCCCTCAATTTCTGCTTCTGATGTAGATATGTATGAGGGATTGCCTCACTGGTTAAAAGGTTATCGTAAAATAGAACTTCCTAAAAGTAATTTTAAAAAAGGTGGTTCTGTACCAAAAGCTCAAAATGGAAACTTTGGAGGAGTGAATACTGATATACGAGATACTTCTGGAGAACCCATTTACGATATTGTAAATCCTGATGATCCTAACTATGATGCTAAGTATAAAGAAACATATAATGCAGGTGCTTTTGCTTCTATGCCTAATCAGTTAGATGAAGTTGTTTTAAATAGTGGTGTGGATTATGAAAAGTATCCATTGTATGATGATTTAAGTGAGCAAGATAGACAGTATTTTAAAGATGATGGAGCTATAGGAAGAGGTGTAAGAAGAAGGGCTCAAACAAAAAAAGGACTTGCTGAAGATACGTACGATGTTGTTAATCCTTTAATGTATGGAATGTTGGGTGTTGCTGGAGGTATGATGGCTGGTCCAAGTATAGCAAATTTATCTAGGGCTGCTGCACCTTATGTTGTATCAACAGCAAGAACAATAGGTAACTCTCCTGTTGGTGTAGGTATTAGGAAAGCGTTAAACTACAAACCTATGGGAGGTCCTGCAAGCCTAGGTAATATGATGGATGTTGGTTTTGCAGATATGGCTTTGCGTGACACTCCTGAGATGTACGATGCTTTTAAAGAAAACCCTAATTGGGATACAGGAACTGATTTAGCTCTCACTGCATCTGATCTGATTCCTTACGGTGAAATTGCTACAGGTTTTAAAGGTACTAGAAGGTTAATTAACTCAGCTGCTAATAAGTTTAACGACTTAACTAGTTTAAAACCTAACTTTACACCTATTGAAAGAGTTGTTGAAAATGAAGCAGGTCGTCTTAAAAATCTATTTAATCAACCAAATATTTATCCAACAAGTAGCCCATTACCTAAAAGGATGGAACCATACTTATCACAACGTGAGATACCTATAAGTAAAGAAGAAGAATTATTACAGTCTACTTTTGATTGGAATGATCCTGAAAAGTTAAAACATTATAATGATGAGCTTGAATCTAGACTTATACGATATAATCAAAAAGGAGAAGTAATACCTAAACAGAAACAAGGAGGAGTTATAGAAGATGATAGAGGACAATGGGCACACCCTGGAGAGGTAACTAAAATAAATTCCAACAATATAACAATGAAGGGTGTCAACTACCCTGTACTTGGAATATCTGATACAGGAGATACTCAAATGATGTACCCTAATGGAGAATATCAATATGATGGAAGTAGTGTTACAGAGTATCCTATGGCAAAAAACGGTAGTTCCTTGGTAGAACTAAATCAATTAACTAACTTTACTAATTACAACACCCCACAACCAGGAGGCTGGTTAGACAAATACAATTAATATGAGATCTGAATTTTTAAAAATAGCAGGCGTTAAGTCTGAAGCAGAGTTTTACAAGAAGTTTCCTTCTGAGGAAGCCTTTATGAAAAAACATGGAAAAGCTCTAAAGAAACTTAAAGCTAAAAAAGCAAAGGTGGGTACTATGGTTCCTAACATAAGCACCCCACAATCAAATCTTACACCTATTCGTATTGATCAGGAGTACATGGATGATAGTGCTGCTAAGTTAATGGGTGGTAGAAGTACTCAAGAGCTTAAAGATGATGCTATGTACAATGCCAAGTTAGCAGCAGATCAACAAACTGCTAATCCACAAGGTGGTGGACTTGGTGATATGCTTGGTCAACTTGGTGGTATGCTTGGTGGTTCAGGTAGTGGTGGCGGTGGTGGTGACACTAGTCAATTTTCACAATTTGCAAGTTCAGACACGTCTGGAACAGGGTTTGACATAGGTTCTTCTTTAGGTGGAGGTGGTAACTTTAAAAATGGTGGAACAACTAAGAAGTTTAAGGCACATAAAATGTATGGTCCTAAAGGAAAAGTTAAAATAGCTAAAACTTTAAAGGAACATCTAGCTCTAAAGAAAAAAGGATGGGGACATAACCCACCAAAAGCTAAAGCTGGTGATATGATGAGTAAGTTTGGGGATGTTATGAATTCTGACGCAGTTCAAAACTGG
>Ga0206682_10000687_pt1 | contig 35574 bp, 35 predicted proteins | sample M240m12015metaG_FD_155444 | JGI IMG/M metagenome (GOLD analysis project Ga0206682, IMG submission 155444) | Ammonia-oxidizing marine archaeal communities from Monterey Bay, California, United States - M2 40m 12015 | ecosystem: Environmental > Aquatic > Marine > Intertidal zone | place: USA...
CTTCGACCCAATTTTACCAACATAGTTTAATTTCTTATAGGCGGATTGACGTAAGTTCTCTTCTTGAGATTCATCAGATATTATAGATTTTAGAACTCTTTGGGTTTTTTCTACTTTTTGAAACAGTTTTCGTTTACGTTTATCTTTGTGGATTAGATATTTCATAGTTAATAAATGGAGACAGCCGGACTCGAACCGGCAACTTCTTGCATGCAAAGCAAACGGTCTACCAATTGACGATATGCCCCCATACAAATAGGCTAGAGCCGGACTTGAACCGACATTGGAAAGGTTTGCAACCTCAGGCATTACCAATTATGCTATCTAGCCTTTAGATTTTATACCAGAAGTGTTGAATTATCGAAATCACGTGACACTTGTTGAAATATCAGTTGGCGACGTAAACTAGTACGTGTAGACATTGTTAGAACAATCGCTCCAACCATTGCTACCAATAAAATTACACCAGCTAATAAGAAATACACTAAATACTCTGTATAAAGTACTTGTCCAAGTGTTTCGATATTTGAAACAACATCAACCTGTTGAAACCAATCTAAATATATACTATTTGCTTGGCCATTAAAAGAAACAAAGTCTCCCTCAATAATGAAGAAAATTAGAAATAGAAAAATTAGTCCAATTGTTCCACCTACTGGTAGATATTGTAGAACCTCATCTTCAACTTCTGAAATCTTAACATTAAGCATCATGACAACAAATAGGAATAATACAGCAATTGCTCCAACATAAACAACGATGAAGATTAGCGATAAAAACTCCATTTCCATCAGAATCAATAACCCAGCCGCATTGAAAAAGGCTAAGATTAAAAATAATACAGAATGTACAGGGTTTCGTGCGCTAATCACCATAATTGATGAAATCAAAGCAATACCTGCTAGTAAATAAAATAAATTTAGTGTCACCATAGTTAATATGTGAATATGTTGTTATAAAAAGCTTTTTTATCGTTATTATTTCCAGCAGCAGGTTCCCCTACAGCTACCTTGTTACGACTTCACTCCAGTCGCTCTCCTCAATCTCACATACACCCTCCAAAAAGGTTAGGTTATAAGCTTCAATTAAGACCAACTTCCAGAGTGTGACGGGCGGTGTGTACAAAGCCCAGGTACAGATTCACCGTAGCGTTCTGATCTACGATTACTAGCGATTCCAACTTCATGTAGGCGAGTTGCAGCCTACAATCCGAACTAAGGCAACAGTTATAGATTGCTCCGGCTCGCACCATTGCTTCTCATTGTAATTGCCATTGTAGCATGTGTGTAGCCCAGCCCATAAGGGCCATGCGGACTTGACGTCATCCTCACCCTCCTCTAATTTATTAATGGCAGTAAGATTAAATAGCTTTCTTTATATCAAAAAGCCCTTCTAACCACAAGGGTTTCGCTCGTTAAGGGAATTAACCAAACATTTCACAACACGAGCTGACGACAGCCATGCAACACCTGTCTGACTTTATTAAGATGAAATCTATTTCATCAACATGTCAGATGCAAGAGCTGGTAAGGTTTTGCGCGTATCATCGCATTAAACCACATACCCCACCGCTTGTGTGAGCCCCCGTCAATTCCTTTGAGTTTCGGTCTTGCGACTGTACTCCCCAGGCGGAGTGTTTAACGCGTTAGCTTATTAAAAATATTTATTTATGTACTCAGAACCTCAAAATTGGCTTTACTAATTAAAATAGTAAAAGTGCCAATAAAAAATGGTTATATCTTTTTTCAAATTTACCTAATCAAACCTAATCAATTAAAAAAACAACTATTTAATTACTTTCGTAAAAAAAATTGTTTCTCTTGTTAATCTACAAATGGAAAAACAAGAAAATAAAGTTCCGAATACTAAACACTCATCGTTTACGGTATGGACTACTGGGGTCTCTAATCCCATTTGATACCCATACTTTCGTCCCTCAGCGTCAGTTTTGAGCCAGATAGTCGCCTTCGCCTTCTGATGTTCCTCCTAATCTCTAGAGATTTTATCCTTACACTAGGAATTCCACTATCCCCTCTCAAACTCGTAGTTCTTTAAAGTTTCAGTTCACTTTTCGGGTTAAGCCCACAAAGTTATAGAACTGACTTAAAAAGCTGCCTACGGACCCTTTACGCCCAATCATTCCGAATAACGCTAGCCCCCCCCGTATTACCGCGGCTGCTGGCACGGAGTTAGCCGGGACTTCTTTTGCGAAAAGTCATTATCTTTTCCGCTGAAAGAGTTTTACAACCTAAATAGCCGTCTTCACTCACGTAACATTGCTGGATCAAACTTTCGTTCATTGTCCAATATTCCTCACTGCTGCCTCCCAAGGGAGTTTGGGCCGTGTCTCAGTCCCAATGTGGCCGATCATCCTCTCAAATCAGCTAAAGATCCTCGGCTTGGTAGGCTTTTTTCCTACCAACTACCTAATCTTCCTAAGGCCTATCTTATAGCAGGCTTACGCCCTTTTAATCCGGTATTTAAATCCCAGACTATAAGGTAAGTTCCCGAGTATTACTCACCCGTCTGCCATGGTTTTACGCAAAACCATTAGACTTGCATGTGTTAGGCATGTTACAAGCGTTCATTCTGAGCCAGGATCAAACTCGTATTTGTTTGTTTCACATTTAAATAATGAAACTTTTATAAAATCCTTATATATGTAAAAAATGAGCTTTATATTTAATATTCCTACGTTCTATAGGATTCGAACCTATGACCCACGGCTTAGAAGGCCGGTGCTCTATCCAGACTGAGCTAAGAACGCTTTTATCTTCTATAATCTAAAAAAAACTATTTTTTTTAAGTTTAAATCCTCAGAGGAAGAAGAAGGGAATACAATTTTTTTTGAATTTAACCCCAGTGGAGACGTATATTCATACCCAAGTAGTTTATACGCCTTGTCCGCCAAAGTGACTTTAAAAATATCTGATCGAGACCAGTGTTGGTTCAGGCAATCCGAGAAGTAAATCATTTTAGCTTTGCTGCAAATGCGCCTTCTCACATCATCCGGACAACTCATCGACTTAAATGATCCATCTTCATTTAAGACTATATTAAACCCTATGCTGCGGAAATGCCCGATCGTTTCCACACCACATAAAAGACCATGTCGTGAAATTTTCACCAAGGGTGAATCGCGAGTTACATGGTATCTCCTTAAACAAATGCTTAGACGTTTGTCTTCAGATGAACCATATGGGATCAAATCGCTGTCATCAAAGGTTTCAAGTTTGTGTTTACTATCTGTACGGAACACTTTAAAATCCGTCGCCAAAAACTGACTTACAAACCCATAATGGTTATGCCAGCCAAAGCAAGACTTATAAGTATACCCAAACGATCACTTGTTAAGTGACGGGTATGCTCTTTGGCTTGCTCCCGAACCAAAGATTCTAACTTTGCATTCTGCTCCAAAACCTTAGGCAACATCTTGGCTTGTTCTTGCAAAAGTTGACTCTTCCCTCTTATAATTGAAGAAGCACCTTTGTTGTTCATTGCAATTTTTGAAGTTTTTATGACAACTTCTTCAATTTGTTCAACAGCAATAAGACGATTTTTAAGGGCAAATTCAAGTGCTTTTTTAGCGCCCATATTACCACGTAAATTGCTCTTTATAAGAGCTTCAGACACCTTAGACCAAGGTACCTTATACAAATCGGCTAAAACTTCTAAAACAACAGGGGTGTTAGCATAACGTTGCAGAATATTAGTCTGTATAGCCCCCCATACAAAACCAAGGGCACAGACACTCAACATTTCATGCAAAATAACGCCATTTTTCGTCATGAAATAAAAACTAGAACAGAACATCAACCGAAGTATCACATATTTACGAAACCATTTTAAAAAAGGATACTTTAAATGTAATTCAGCTTCACTCCTAATTGATACTTCGTGTTGTATTACCCGTTTGGTAATATAAGGCTTATCCACATCTGCTTTTAATCTAATATTCCGATAAGCCTCAAAAAGCAACGCAATCAGCGTCACAATCATAACAGCAAATATCCGAATTGCACCGTTTAAGTAACATATGTATAGAAAAAATATGAACAGGCTCAAACATAAAAACTTAATTATTAAGGATCTTTTTAAATAAGAAACAAGAGCAGATGTTAAATTAATATAAGTTTTAGTATTCCGAATATATAGAATCAAAACCGGTAACAAATATAGGTATGCAAACTGAAACGGATTGATGTGAACTATAAACAAAAACAAAGAAAACGTTTCAATGACCAAAATAGTGAGAAATTGAAACTTCTTATTTCTGAAATATAGAAAAAAGAACCTATTTTTGACAATAGGCTTGTAAAGGGCAAACCCTTTATGGTCGAAATTTATAAGGTTAAGAAACCATATAAACTGACGAGAATTAAATAGAGAATTAATTAATTTCATTTTATTTATTTGTAGTAAATTTTGTGTGCAGTTGAGCCTGGGTAGATTCGAACTACCGACTTTACACTTATCAGGCGTACACTCTAACCACTGAGTTACAAGCTCTTTTATGTATTAGGACCTAATCTTTAATTTCATCCTTATACACAGGGTGACTACTTGAGCTACCTTCAACCTTTTGCATCACAATATCAAACTTGTCAATCTCCTTTAAAGTTAAATTACCATTGATAGGTAGATGAGTTCTCGAAGACTCGTCCATTAACATCAAACAAAAGGTTGACAAGATAATAATAGAATGATAGTACTTTTGTTGAAATTTGGTCAAGTTGCAACACTAATACTATCAAACTTTGGGGAATGAGAGGGTTTGAGCCTCAACCTGCATTAAAAGCAGTCAACGTAGTACACCGAACGCACTCGGCCACATTCCCAAATTTTAGTAAGTAGATTATAGGTTTTGTATATACTTCTTACGGACCATATCTAAATCGGATAATAAATTACTTCTTACTCAAATCCTTAGACATTAATTGACCAAACGTGCTTGTTTGATCTAAGATTACTGGCTTTTTAACAGCAAATCTTTTAACACCAAACTCACTTGTGACAATCTCAATGTTGTTTTGAGATAAACATTGATCTGTTTTCGCACTATCGATAATACGGTCTTGAGAGCCTATAGCATTCTCGCTGCATAACCCACCCTGAGAATTTATCAGGTATTTATTAAACTCCGATGAGCTATTTTTTGCGGCTTCCGCAAAGTTTCGACTAACTATATCATTGTAGTTGAATAAATAGCCGCCGCTATTTTGGTGCCGAAGGGTCATATTCTGACCAAACACCGATTGGGAAACATCACCAGATTCGCGGGTACAATTATTAGAATCAGTGACAAAACAACCAACCATCCCTCCAATGCCGGCGCCAATGGCAACTAAACTAGCTGTATTATCAATCACTTTAGATACAACAACTCCCCTCGGATTTCCAAAAGAAGCCGCAATAGCCCGATTTATCAAGTTAAAACAAATATGCCAAATTCCATATTGCATTAATAAATGACATTCATATGAGTTTTCGTGGGTTAAGTAGTAAGCCACAATTAATAAATATTGACTTGCCACGAACTGATTATAAAAACCACTAATGAACATCTTGTTATTAAACAAATTGTTAATACGGTCATTTCGTGAAGAAAGTGTTTTTACAACAACATTCTCACTTAATCTATTGGATAGATTAAAACTGTTAGAATAATATTTAATATAATGTTTAATTAACATAAATAAAATTAATAAAAGAATAATCCATCGGGTACCAAAACATACAATTGAAAAGCATAAAAAAACGAATAATATTAGTATGCTTAATAACTCTAAAGCCTTATTATGTTTATTACTGAAGTTAACATATTTATTTAAAAAAAGGCGTACTGAGGTAATATAAAAAGACCAGCACATAATTCCTATTAGAGTTGGACCTAACATATCTGATGAAAAATGTACAGTACATGTATAAAGTAGATACGAAACACTCAAAATTACTACTAGTTGTAATAAAGGTATTTGTATATAGAGAAAAGGTAAAAATAGCTTTATAATTGGGTTATATGATTTATACTTAAGACGCAAAGCATCCATTGAAGGTATAAATCGAAAAAGCAAGTATGCCGCTTTGATATCGGACTTAAAGTCCTGTAGAAAATTATTATAACGCATAATTATCTATATGAGTTAACAAATTGGCACACGATACATGCAACTTATTGTTAGCACCTAGTGCATAAATAGTTATGCCTGTCGTAACTGTAGGTACAGCTAAAGAACTAGCTAATTTAGCTCCTTTTGTTAGAGCAATTTTCCCAAACAGCCTACTAAAAGGATTTCCTCCAACTTTGATAATAAATTCGTTGATAGTAATAAACCAGATGTTAGCAAAACTACAATAAATATAACTAAAACAACCATATTCAGAGTAATGATTGTAAGTTAACGTTAGTAGAAATACAAATCGAGCATAACGACTAAAAAGGCGAATTAAGCGCATATCGGTATCATAGTGTATTTCAACAGTTGCTAATTGGCTAGCAACCATCTTGGATACCTCCGATTTGGGTTTATAATTAATAAACCTAAGTATAATTCTTATAATATATACAAGATATAAAACAAAAATTATGTAGAAAGAGGGATCCAAAACATAAAATCCCAATATAATAGCAGTAAATAGAATGAAAATATACTTTTCATCTATTTTTTTTAAACCTAATGACTCTAACGAAGGTGTTAAAGACATTATTAAAGTTAAGATAGCGCCAAATAGTAAAAGTAATAAATAGACTTTATCACTTAATAAACCAAAACTTGTAAGGTTTAGGAATGTAAACATTATTAAACACACCAATTGGAACAATGGCGTTTTGATATAACAGTACAACCAGTAGATCTTAAATATCTCTGGTTGATAACCCTCATAATCTTGGTTTAGCCTTTTGAAATCGGGAAAACCAAGATCGTAATGTTTTATCATTAGTTTAACAAATGTCATCGATGCCTAAATGAGCTAATAAATTATTACAAGTAAGATGCATTGGATCTAAAAAGATCTCAGGATAAATTCCCATAACTAGAGTAAGTATAACTAGTGGAAGTAATGTCGCAAACTCACGTTTATCTACATCAGAAAACACATTCATATATTGAACTTTAATATTTCCAAAAGCAACTCGGTTAAATAACCATAAGGAATAACCACCCCCTAAAATCATTCCAGTAGCAGAAAGAACACATACTGTTGTATTTGTTTGGAAAGCACCTGCAAGAATTAGAAACTCTCCAACAAAACTGCTCGTTCCAGGTAAAGCAATATTAGCCATACTAAAAAACATAAAAATGGCAATATAAATTGGCATAGTATGAGCTAAACCACTATAATACTTAACTAAACGAGTATGGTGACGGTCATATATAACACCAACACATAAGAATAAAGCACCAGATACGAGTCCATGACTTAACTGTTGAAGAATACTTCCTTCTAGTCCTTGTAAATTATAAACAAACATACCAATTAGTACTAAGTTCATATGTGCAACAGAGGCATAAGCAATTATACGTTTAAGATCTGTTTGACGTATAGCGGTTAAACTTGTATATATAACAGCAATACAAGCAAAAGCATAAATCAATGGAGTGAAATAAATAGAAGCATAAGGAAATAATGGTAATGAAAAACGTAAAAAACCATAAGATCCTAATTTCAATAAAATTCCTGCTAAAATAACAGAACCGGCAGTCGGAGCCTCCACATGAGCTTCAGGTAACCAAATGTGAACAGGCAACATTGGAACTTTAACAGCAAATGAAGCGAAAAAAGCTAACCATAATAATTTTTGAACTTCTGGATCAAAAGTAGTTGTCAATAAAATTTGATAATCAGTTGTACCTGCCTGATAATAAATATACAGAATAGCAAGAAGCATTAGTACCGATCCCAATAATGTATATAAGAAGAACATATAAGCAGCACGTATACGTCGCTCACGTGAACCCCACACACCAATGATAATAAACATAGGTATTAAAACACTTTCAAAGAAAACATAAAATAAAATAATGTCTAAAACACAGAATACAGCGATAACAAGAGCTTCCATAGCTAAAAAGGCAATAAAATATTCTTTTTCATTAAACTTAATAGCATCCCAACTAGCTAATAAACAAATTGGTATCAATAAAGTAGTTAACAAAATAAAAAATAAGGAAATACCATCTACTCCTAAATAAAAAATAATATTAGAAGATTCAATCCAATTATACGCCTCAACAAACTGAAAACGTGAACTAGAGTTATCAAAGGACATCCACATCATTAATGAAAGTAAGAACTCTGCTAATGAAAAAGATAAAACCACGACTTTGATAGTCTCTTTATATTGGCTTGGAATAAATAAAACCAAAAACGAACCAATCAAAGGAATTAAAATTAAATTTGATAATAACATAATTTATGATTTAGATGACGCTTCTTGTTTCGTAAAAAAGCTACCCGAAGCAACCGCAGCGATCAATAAGATGAAAAATAATCGACCATCAACAAATGATGAGATTACGTCCCATAAGCCTAGAATGGCAATTAAAAAAGTTACACCTAATAACATTACAAATGCGTAGTGGTATAGAAAACCTGTTTGTAAACCAGCTAAAGTATCTCCACGTTTTGTAACCATACGTGAAATACCTAAAGGCCCTAAGAATTCAAACACCCCACGGTCAATTAATTTATATGACGTATGATAACCAAAGTGTAACATATTTTGTGTAATATACTCATTATAAACCTTATCAAAAAACCATTTACGGTTTAAAAAAGTATACAATTTACGCCCGAATGGGTGAACTTTAATCTCATATAACCAACGAGTGTGGTTTTTATATAAGAAAAATGCAGATATTGCTCCAGTTAAACTAAAAACAACAGGAACAAGCTTTATATGATGAGGAATAAACTCAGCTTCTAACAAAGTCAAATGACTTGGATGAGTAAATAGGGCATTACCCCAGAAATCAGTACCTACACCAATAATCATATCTTTAGTTACATACCCAATAAAAATACTTCCTAAAGATAAAATAAATAATGGAAATCCCATAGCAAATGGAGCATCATGAGCATTCACCATAATTTGACGATAACTATTTGTTTCAGCTAAAAAGGTCAAGTAAAGTAAACGCATTGAATAAAAAGCTGTAAAAAATGCAGCTAAAGTACCTAACCAATGAGCAAAATGACCATGAAGTGTATAATGGGCATATGCAATTTCAAGAATAACATCTTTGGAATAAAAACCTGTTAAGAAAGGAAATCCCATTAAAGCTAATGAACCAATAAAAAACATTGCATATGTATAAGGTAATACACGCACTAAACCTCCCATTTTACGCATGTCTTGCTCATCACCCATTGCATGAATAACTGAACCTGCACTTAAGAAAAGTAAAGCTTTAAAGAAAGCATGATTTGCTAAATGAAATACACCAATAGAGTAACCAGATAAACCACAAGCAAAAACCATGTAACCTAACTGACTACAAGTTGAATAGGCAATAACACGTTTAAGGTCATTTTGTAATAAACCTGTTGTTCCTGCAAAGAATGCTGTCATAGCACCCATGATAGTCACAACAACTAAAGCAGTTGGTGCATATTCAAATAAAGGCGAACAACGTGCTAATAAGAAAACACCTGCTGTAACCATTGTTGCTGCATGAATAAGTGCAGAAACTGGTGTAGGCCCTTCCATAGCGTCAGGTAACCAAGTATGTAAACCAATTTGAGCCGATTTACCTACAGCACCTACAAATAATAATAAACAAATCAAGTTTAATGTATCTACCTCAAAATTAAAAAAGGTAGTTGTTTGGCCAAGAACTGTTGGAGCTGCTGCAAATACGGTAGCATAATCAATAGATTTAAAAGTTAAGAAAATAGCAAAAATACCTAAAGCTAAACCAAAATCTCCTACACGATTAACTAACATTGCTTTAATAGCAGCTTTATTAGCTTGCAAACGTGCAAACCAAAAATTAATAAGTAAATAAGAACATAATCCTACACCTTCCCATCCAACAAACATTTGAAGGAAATTGTCTGCTGTTACTAGAATCAGCATGAAGAATGTAAACAAAGACAAATACGACATAAATCGAGGTAAATGTGGATCACCGCCCATATACTCAGTCGAATATAGATGAACTAGAGAAGAAACGCAAGTAACTACAACTAACATAACAACTGTTAAGGAATCAAACATAAATCCCCATGAAGTACTAAACATTTCTGAATCAATCCAAGTCATCAATTCAAAATAACAAGGGCTTCCGGCTAATGCAACCTCATAAAATGCCACTAAAGACATTAAGAAAGTTGTCACAGTACAGCCGACTGTGATCCATTTAGCGCCTTCACGACCAATGAAGCGACCAAATAGACCAGCAGTTAAAGCACTTATCAATGGTAAAAAAACAATTAATAAATACATTTATATAAAACGCGGATAACGGGATTCGAACCCGTGACCTTTTGCTCGACAAGCAAATACTCTAACCAACTGAGTTACACCCGCAAATTTTAGCGAAAGTAGGACTTGAACCTACGACATTTGGATTATGATTCCAACGTTCTAACCAACTGAACTATTTCGCCATTATAATTTTGAATTTAAAGAATTCAGTAAACTTATTGAATTACGCATTAAAAATTCGTTAAGTTTTTGAGAATTGTAGTTCAATAAACCTGCACAATCTTTAAAAGGTTTAAATATAGATTGATGAATCTTAACTTGATTCTCAAACATTTCAGGTAATTTTTGTAACTGTTTAACCATCAAAGGTGTTTGAAAATATTGACCATCAACTATACAACCCAATAAAAATATTTGAGGTGATGAACTTATAAACTTGATCAACTCTTTTTGCGCTGAAAAATCATTACTTGATTGTGGATATATTAAAACAACTTTTCCCTGAAAAACTTGATTAATATTATCATACTTAGAACCTGTTAATGTATTTTTTAAGCGTTTGTTATGAACAAATTTAGTTTTGAAACCTAATTTAAGTAAAGAATTTTGAAACTCAAAACGTTGAATACTATCAAAATTAGAATAAGAAACTATAGATACAAAAAGCTTTTCATCAAGTATCTTCTTAATATAAGTTTCTTTAACATTTAACTTTCTTTCAGGTTGCATTTGAAATAATTAAGCCTAAGCTTTTTTGTTATTCCTAATTTTCTACTTTCATACGTAATAAGTATGACTCAAAATAACCAAAGAATGGAATTATAATCAAGAAATAAGCGAAATAAAATATTGTTGCAACTTGACCAATTTCAACAAAAGGATATTCCACTACATTTTGACCAATCCAACCTAAAATTAAGAAATCAGCAATAAATATCCAGAATAAAATCTTAAATAATGGTCGGAAAGTTGAGCTTCTAATTTCAGAACTTTGAGTAAATGGTATAGTTAATAAAATCAAAATCGCACCAACCATAGCTACAACACCCCCTAATTTATCAGGAATTGAGCGTAAAATCGCATAAAATGGTAAAAAATACCACTCTGGAACAATATGAGCTGGGGTAACTAATGGGTTTGCAGGGATATAATTATCTGAATGCCCTAAAACATTTGGATAAAAATATACTACAAAAGAGAAAAATACAGCAAAAGAAATAAAAACAAATAAATCTTTTACATAGCAATAAGGATAAAATGGCATTTTATCTGTGGTTGTGTCAACACCTAAAGGGTTATTATTTCCAGTCTGGTGTAATAATACTAAATGGGTAATAACTAGACCTGCGATTACAAATGGTAATAGATAATGTAAACTAAAGAATCTATTTAAAGTAGCATTGTCTACTGAGAAACCTCCCCACACCCACTCTACAATAGCTTGACCAACAAATGGTATAGCAGATGCTAAGTTAGTAATCACGGTTGCTCCCCAGAAACTCATTTGTCCCCAAGGTAAAACATAACCGATAAACCCAGTTCCCATCATAAGAAGATATATAATAACTCCTGAACACCATAAGTGTTCTCTTGGGTGGGTATAAGAACCATAATAAAGGTTCTTTGCCATATGTACATATACAGCTATAAAAAACATTGATGCACCGTTGGCATGTAAATAACGTAATAACCATCCATTATTTACATCACGCATAATATGCTCTACACTTGCAAAAGCTAAGTCTACATGTGGAGTATAATGCATTGCTAAGAATATACCAGTAACTATCTGTATACCTAAACAAAGCCCAGCGGTTGATCCAATTCCCCATAAATAACCTAAGTTAGTTGGTGAAGGATAATCAATTAAATGTGCTCCAAGGATATCAAGTCCTTGCGCTTTAGTCCATCTTGCTCTCATAACAAAATAGAAAAAATGTCCAACAAAAAATCAAACAAAACTATTAGCGAAACATGTCAATTTTATTGGAACAGAAGGATTCGAACCTTCGATCCCCTACACCAAAAGTAGGTGCCTTACCACTTGGCCATGTTCCAATTTTAATTATTTAAGGTGAAATAATATATTATTCCCACTCAAGTGAACCAATTTTCCAGGCATAAATAAAACCTATGGTCAACTCAATAATAAAATCGAGCATACTCCAAAAACCTACATTGCCAATATCACTTAATGAAACTGACCAAGGAAATAAGAAGCAAGCTTCTAGATCAAATAGAATAAATAAAATAGCTACCAAATAAAAACGAATATCAAATGTATTACGAGCATCTTCAAAAGGTTCAAAACCACACTCATAAGGTGATAACTTTTCTGGATCACTCGCTTGGCGTGAAAGAAAATAAGAAGCACCTGAAATAATAGATGCTAAAGCTAAACCAATTAAAAGAGTTAAAAATACAGAAAAATATTCGGTATAAAAAGCGCTGTTAAATACAAAGATTTCTAAATTATTCATAATTAGTGTAAGTGCAGAGCCTCATTCAAGTAGATACAGGTCAAAATGGTAAATACATAAGCCTGAATAATAGCAACGGCAGTCTCTAAAAATAATAAGATGAAAACCACAGCCATAGGTACAAGATGAACTAGAATCATAATACCACCAGACATCACCATTGTCCAAGCAAACCCTAATAAAACTTTTAATAGGATATGACCTGACATCATATTAGCGAAAAGTCGAACTGATAAACTAACTACTCGAATAACATTTGAAATTAATTCAATACCAATTAACAGGAAATATAAAGCAAAAGGTGCTCCTGCTGGTAAGAATAAAGAAAGAGCATGAAAACCATGCTCACGGAATAAGATCCATGTAACACCAATGTATACTGTTAATGACAGTGCTAAAGTAACGATTAAATGACTAGTTACTGTAAAACTATAAGGAACCATACCAATAAGATTACATACTAACAAAAATACAAAAAGAACAAATAACATAGGAAAGAATCCTTGTCCACGTTCTCCAACATTACTAAATACCATATCTTGAATGAAAGAGTAAATACTTTCAATAAGAGACTGCCAACGGTTAGGAACTAAATTACCATTACCATCTACTAAAACTGAACGCGATAAAGCTACAAAGAATCCTGTAGCTAAAGTCATCATTAATGCAGAATTAGTGAAAGAAATATCAATTGCCCCAGACTTAATTGGAATAATTGGAACAATTTGGAACTGCTCTAGTGGGTTATTAATTATGCTTAAAATGTTTGTCATAATTAATTAAGCAGATTAAGCACCTCCCCACCAATAAATAGTTACAAATAAGAATAGCCAAACCACATCAACAAAGTGCCAGTACCAAGCTGCCGCTTCGAAACCAAAATGGTGTTGCTTTGTAAAATGATAATCAATTAAACGTAAATAACATACTGTTAAAAAGATTGTACCAACAATCACATGGAAACCATGAAAACCTGTTGCCATAAAGAAAGTTGAACCAAATACACTATCTGAAATAGTGAAACCTGCATTTACATACTCAAACGCCTGTAGTGCGGTAAAAAACACAGCTAAGATTAAAGTAATAATCATACCTACAATAGCTTGTGCACGCTCACCAGCTACAATAGCATGGTGAGCCCAAGTACATGAAGCACCTGAAGTTAATAAGATAACAGTGTTAAGTAAAGGAACTTCCCAAGCACTTAAAACCTCAATACCTTTTGGAGGCCAAACACCACCAATTTCTGGGGTAGGGTTTAAACTTGAATGAAAGAAAGCCCAGAAAAATGCAAAAAAGAACATTACTTCTGAAGTAATAAATAACATCATACCATAACGCATACCGGTTTGAACCATGTTAGTATGCCAACCTTCAAAGGTTGCTTCACGAGTTATATCACGCCACCAAGTGTACATGTTAAATAGTACCCCAAGTCCACCAAAGGCTAAAGTCCAACCTCCTAATGAATAACCATGGAACCACATAACACCGCCTGACACCATTGTAAACACCATAATTGATGAAAAAATAGGCCAAGGGCTAGGGTCCACTAAATGGAAAGGGTGTCTTTGAAAATTTTTTATAGAATTCGTAGACATAATAATTTTTTTTAATAAAATAATAAACCTCTAAAAATAGAGTTAACAAATAATATACCAGACTGAATACCAAAAAAAAGTGAAATTATTTGTTTGTTAAACTTTGCTTAGCGACGACGTTTACTACGTAAACGAGTACCATTAAATGGTATAGGTGTAACATCTTCAATAGACGTTACATAAACCCCTTCAGCTCTTATCAAACGTAAAAATTGACGTCGGGCAGCACGAGTAATACCTTTTAAACGAACATGGACATGTAAAATATCTAATTCAACCATTTGTTTAGCCATTTGAGTTATAGTAGATTTAGAAGCAAATACAGTCCTACGTACAGTACCTTTAAAGCCACAACGGCTCGGGGTCAACCATATAATAGTATTACCCTCTAAATCTGTTAAAGTTAAACGAGTTGTATTAAAATTAAATTTAGCATGTAGAATACCATTCGCTGGAGACTTAGGTGATCTATATATTAAATCCAAATCTTTTGATTTTAAAAACTCTTGTCTCATAATTAACGTTGTAAACGTTTAGACCCTAAACGTCGTTGGGTTCTTGAATTAGTTGTTGTTCGTTGACCACGAACAGGCAAACTTTTAGAATGCCTTATACCTCTATACGCTTGTATTTCAATTAACTCTTGAATTTTTAAATAACCATAGCGTTGGAGTTCACTGTCTAATGAACCAAAGGTATCAATAGCTAAAACCAATTCATCTAATTGAACCTCATTTAAATCTGTTATTTTCATACGTGGACTAAAACCAAGTTCTTTACAAAACTTAATTGCACGCGTGTGGCCAATCCCATATATTGCACGCAAAGTGATGGGTAGGCTTTTATTTTCGGGTATATAATTACCAAGAATATGTGTCATAAAAACTAATAACGGCGAATAACGGGATCCGAACCCGTGACCTCTAGAATCACAATCTAGCGCTCTAACCAACTGAGCTATACCCGCCTATAAATAATTCTCTTTAGGTTGGACTCGAACCAACGACCCCCCGGTTAACAGCCGGATGCTCTAACCAACTGAGCTACTAAAGATGTTAACCTAATATTTATTGTACAACACGGTACATGTTTTTTTTTAATTAAATTTGCGCATTACATCACGCTTTTTCGTACCATATTTACTACGGGCTTGAGCACGATCAATTACACCATGTAAATCATGCTTTCCACGTATCATATGATAACGTACTCCAGGCAAATCTTTAACGCGGCCACCTCTTACAAGAACAACCGAATGTTGTTGCAAATAGTGCCTTTCGCCTGGAATATAACTGCTAACCTTAGCTCGACTACTTAAACGTACACGAGCAACCTTACGATTAGCAGAATTGGGTTTTTTTGGAGACAGTGTATATACTTTTAAACAAATACCTTTACGCTGCGGCGATCCTTTTAACGCTGGGACGTTTGTGGAACGCCGCTTTGGACGTCTAGGTTTATTTACTAACTGGTTATGTGTTACCACTCACTCAAGATATTGATAAAGCTTAGAAATTTAGCACTGAAACCCAACCACTTATTGTATTAGGATCCACAGCATAGTAATAAGAATTATCAAGCATTTTGGTAAGAAATGCTTCAAGATTGCTATGGTCAACGGCAGACGTTAACTTGTAAAACTCAATAGGCGTAACCTTTTGAATAGTACCATTAGCCATATAAAGAAAACGATAATTAAAATCGTTATGACCTGCCATAAATTTAATTAAACCTAAAGAATGTATAGGAATATGACACATATACCACCAACCTACACTATGTGTCACAATCCAGGTCCATTTATATGTGAACCCAAGGTAAACACAAAGTGCAGGAGTAAGCCCACAGCAAGAGCTTAAATACAAGCCACTCGCTATCAATAAGCGTTTGACGAGTATATAACCAGTTATATCAGAAAAATAAGAAGATAAATCACTAATATTCATAATAAACTAAAATAGAGAAATAGGGCTTTGAACCCTACCTCTCCTATGCAAATTACATGTTACCAGTAATAGTTTCCTACTTTCTGTCCACGAACTAATGTTACGTATATAATATAAATAAAGAAAACACCACTTATAGCTGATAAATATGAACCATAAGATGCTACTGCATTCCACCCAGCATAAGCATCAGCAAAGTCTGGTATACGACGAGGCATTCCAGCTAAACCTAAAAAATGCATTGGGAAGAATGTAATGTTAACTCCAACAAAAGTCATCCAGAAATGGATTTTACCTAAAATTTCGGGGTATTGTAATCCGGTCATTTTACCGATCCAATAATAGTACCCTCCAAAAATAGAGAATACAGCTCCCATTGATAACACGTAGTGGAAATGTGCCACTACATAATAAGTATCGTGCATTGCAATATCAATACCACAATTTGCTAATACGATACCAGTTAATCCACCAATTGTGAATAAGAAGATGAACCCTAGGGTCCATAACATAGGGGTACGTAAATCTAATGAACCTCCCCACATAGTTGCTAACCAACTAAATACTTTAATACCTGTAGGTACTGCAATAATCATAGTTGCTGCAGTAAAATATGCACGGGTATCCACATCTAAACCTACAGTATACATGTGGTGTGCCCAAACAATAAATCCTAAGATACCAATCGATAACATAGCATAAACCATACCTAAATAACCAAAAATTGGCTTTTTAGAAAATGTACATACCATATGACTAACCATACCAAATCCAGGTAAAATTAGAATATAAACCTCTGGGTGTCCAAAGAACCAGAATAAGTGCTGATATAATACAGGATCTCCACCACCTGCAGGGTCAAAGAAAGTGGTATTAAAATTACGATCAGTTAATAACATAGTAATCGCACCTGCTAATACAGGTAACGATAATAATAATAATACTGCAGTAATTAATACTGACCAAACGAATAAAGGTAATTTATGCATGGTCATACCAGGGCAACGCATATTAATAATGGTTGTAATAAAATTAATAGCACCTAAAATTGATGAAGTACCACCTAAGTGCAAACTAAAAATGGCTAAATCCACTGATGGCCCTGAGTGTGCTTGTACGCTAGCTAATGGTGGATAAACAGTCCAACCAGTACCTGCACCAGCTTCAACAAGTGCTGAACTTAATAATAAAAGTAAAGCAGGTGGTAATAGCCAAAACGAGATATTATTTAAACGTGGGAAAGCCATGTCTGGTGCTCCAATCATAAGCGGAACAAACCAGTTACCAAAACCTCCTATCATCGTAGGCATTACAAAGAAGAAAATCATAACTAACGCATGCGCAGTTACAATAACATTATATAATTGGTTATTTCCTCCTAGGATTTGAGCACCTGGTTGTGCTAATTCCATACGAAGTAATACAGATAAAGTTGTACCCATAACACCAGAAATACCTCCAAATATAAAGTAAAGTGTTCCAATATCTTTATGGTTTGTAGAATACAACCAACGTGAAGCCCAATTATAAGCGCTTACAGATAAACTTGATGACACGTAAAACGTGTCAAAAAGCCTATCAACTATCTCACCTTTTAAATAAGTAATAAAAAAAAAGTCCACCCCAAAATAATACAACTTATAACCCTTGTATATACTTAAACCAAAACACGCTGAGAATAGAAAATAGAAATTTTAATTTCTATTTGGATTTTTTTTTATTGTTCAAGTTGCTGAAGCTACTTTTAACTATATCAATTAATTTTTTGACATCTCCAAAAAGCAAAATGAGGATTAAAATCAAAACGATTAGTTGAAAAAAGCTTATATTAGGCACTCTACTCTAAATCTTCTAGTTTAATGTTAATCCAATCTGCAAAAGAATCGCGTGAAACTGCATTAACAACAATTGGCATAAACCCGTGATTTACACCACAAATTTCACTACACTGCCCGTAAAAAGTACCGGGACGCTTAATATACATTGAAGTTTGGTTTAAACGTCCTGGACATGCGTCTAATTTAACACCTAATGATGGTACTGCCCAACAGTGTAATACATCTGCTGAAGTAATCACAACACGAATATGTGTTTCAGTAGGTAAAACAACACGATTATCTACTTCTAATAAACGAAGGTGTCCACCTTTAGCACCTAAATCTTCGGTTGGTATCATATAAGAATCAAAGTTAATGAATTCACCATCTTCAGTACAATGGTCAGAATACTCATAACTCCAATACCACTGATGACCTACAGCTTTAATAGTCATTTCTGGATCAATAATCTCATCTACAGAATATAATAAAGCAAATGAAGGTACTGCAACACACATTAATATTAATGCTGGGGTAATTGTCCAAATAATTTCTAAACGTGTACCGTGTTGCACACGATTAGGTGTTGGATTAACTGTTTGTTCAAAATTACGTACAGTAGATAACATAACATAACCGACAAAAACTCCTACTCCAACCACTACTATCATTAGATCATTATGGAAGTTTATAACCCCTTCCATAACTGGTGTTGCAGGGTCTTGGAATCCTAATTGCCAATCTTGTGAAGCGTCACAAGTAACTTTCTTTAATCCTACAAGAGGAAGTAATAATAATAAGTACATTTTTATGTTTTAATTAATTTAAATAATAAACTGAATTTACAGTTTAGGGTGGTTTTAAGGTATTGTATTATTAATACCCCCACCCAGCGCTAGAAGCCAAGGCTATTGAATCGCGCTTTTAACCCAATGCCCTACATGAATTGGTACTTAAAATACCAAAAGGCTATAACTCTTATAACTTAAAAAAATCTTCTTTTTTTAGTTTTGAGGATACGGAAAGAATGGGATTCGAACCCATGTTATATTTCTATAAACATCCTTAGCAGGGATGCGCTTTAGACCACTCAGCCACCTTTCCATTTTGTTTTTAAAAAGGAATATTTTGATTCCTTAAAAACGTTTCAATATCTTTTTCATTTGTATTTTTAGATACTATAGAAATATTAATCGGTCCAAGATCGTTAAATTGTTCATAAGCCATTTCTAACTGCGGAAATGCCAAAGCATTATTTACTTGAAAATTAAATGATTTAGGTAAATTAATGCTCTTTTTATTTAACCCCTCAAAATTCTTAACTCTTGGTAGGACTAAAGTATTTATGAAATCTAAAAAATTAAGAGCTTGATTTCTTCTTAAAGTAACTTTTGTACCTACAGGATCATTTTTACGTATGCCTAACGATGCATCACCTTTTTTAGTTAAAATTGTTTTTGCTTTTTGATTTGTTATTAATGTTGAGGCTAATAATAACTTAGGTAATTGTCTTCGATCAAACCTTGATTGTTTTAAACTAAGGCTAACGATAATTTTATCTAATTTAGGCATTTCATATGCATTTTTATATTGATAACGTGTTAAAAGGTCCTCTTTTGAAATAATTGTGTTATAAGTTAATCGATTCATTTTTACACTAAAGCTGGAGCTAATGCAGCTATACGTGCATATACCTCATTTCTAAGCTTATCAGAAGTTGGTCCTAATATTCTAGATCCAGCAGGCTTTCCGTTTGCTTCTAAAACGACCCCACTATTTAGATCAAAATTTGAATAACTTCCATCAGCACGGTTTTCTTTTTTCCTAGTTGTTAAGACTAAAACTTGAGATAACTGACCTTTTTTAAGTTTTACATTATTATTTGTAAGTTCTTGTATTGATACAGTTATTTGGTCAGAAATGGATGCTACACCACGTTTTGGTTTATTGCAGACTTGAATACAGCGAGCTTTTTTAGCCCCTGAATTATCTAAAATATATAGTAGAGATCGTTGTTGTAACATTTTTTAGTTTTTCATTAATCGAACATATTCTACACCAATGGTACCGCGTACGCGATAATAAGCTACTAAAATAGCTAATCCAATTGCAGATTCTGCAGCCGCTACTGTGATAACGAATAGAGCTAGCATTTGTCCGATGACATCATCAATATGTATTGCATACGAAATTAATGCTAAATTAATTGCTAATAGCATTAGCTCGATTGACATTAACATAATAATAATATTTTTTCTATTTAAAACAATACCCCAAATACCTAAAAGGAATAGGGTAGTTGATACTGTTAGTTGATTTAATAGTCCAATATTCATTTTTATAGTAAATTTGTTACTGGTAACCAATTAAAACTAATTAAAGTACCAGCAGTTAATAATACCCATCCTAATGAAATAGGTAAGAAAATTTTCCATCCAAGTCTCATTAATTGATCATATCTATAACGAGGATACGCTGCACGTGCCCAAACGAATAACGCTACAAATATTAATGCTTTTAAAGCAAACCAGATTGGGCCAGGTATTAAGTTGAAAGGTAATATATCAAATATAGGTAGCCAACCCCCTAAGAAAAGGATAACTGTTAAACTACTCATTAATATCATATTCGCATATTCACCTAAAAAGAATAATGCAAAACCAGCACCAGAATATTCTACATTATAACCAGCAACAAGTTCTGCTTCTGCTTCAGGTAAGTCAAAAGGATGTCTGTTTGTTTCAGCTAAAGCAGAGATGAAAAACATTATAAACATTGGAAATAATGGAATTCCAAACCAGATTCCTTTTTGTGCCATTACGATTTCACTTAAATTTAATGAACCTACACAAATTAATACGGTTATAATAATAAAACCAATAGATACTTCATATGAAACCATTTGTGCGGCTGAACGTAAACCACCCAAAAAGGCGTATTTTGAATTACTTGCCCAACCAGACATTATAATACCATAAACTCCAAGTGAAGATATAGCAAATAAATATAAAATACCTAAGTTTACATTAGCTAGTACCATACCTTCTCCAAGCGGTATTACCGCCCAACCTACAACTGCTAGAGTAAAGGTTAATATTGGTGCGATGATAAATATTACAGTGTTTGCACTACTTGGTAATATTGTTTCTTTTAATATTAATTTTAAACCATCCGCTAATGGTTGTAAGAGACCCCAAGCCCCAACTACATTAGGACCACGTCTTCTATGAATTCCTGCCATAATTTTACGTTCCAGTAGAGTAAACCACGCTACTGCCAATAATAAAGGAACTGCTATTAGCAAAATTTTAATAATTACTGTTAATATATACATTCAATTGTAATTAAAAAATAAGCTTTTAAAAACTATATTGTCTAGAGCTGGACTCGAACCAGCGGCCCGAAGATTTTCAGTCTTCTACTCTAACCAACTGAGCTACCTAGACTTAGGCCTGGCTGGACTCGAACCAGCGACTTAGCGATTATGAGTCGCCTACTCTAACCAACTGAGTTACAAGCCCTTTTGATTTTTCATAAAAAGTTTTTACTTGGTATACGGAGCAATCCAGACCTTTATACTGGTAGACCCAAATCTAGTAACTGCGGTATGGCATGAATATTTAACTGGAAGATTTACTTGCTGAAGAGATAATGCGCCTATTTGTATATCTCTTCTTCTTTTACGTTTACTTCCTCCAATTCTACCTTTTATTTCAATCTTTATCCCGCCTAATCCTTTATACATAGGTGAAATCATCTTTAAAATATATTCGACTTTATTAAGTATTAAGTGATGTTTTTTACTTTTTTCAAGTAAAGTTGATATGATATCACCTAACATTTCAGTTTTTTGCAATAAAATCGATTTATGGATTAAAAAATACATGTCTTTGCTATAAGGTGTTCTTAAAGAACGTCTATGATGTCCTCTAAAACGCTTCAAATTTGAGTTTATCTCATTTGAATGTTTAGAACTAGATTTTATAAGATTGATTAATCGCAGACTAAACGAAATGTTATTTTTTTCCCCATAAAAATCCTCTAAGAAGTTTTTTACCAATACAGGTGCTTGTACTTTTATAATTTGGTTTACCGTGTGTGAGAAACCTTTTCTAAAAAATTTTCTCCTTTTTAAATGAACTCTATATCCTTTAGTTAATTGAGGAACTTTAAAGACATTATTATCCTTTTTAAATGTTTGCATAAAAGGTTTTCTTTCTACAAAATATTCAGAAGTAAATATTAAATGAGAATTTTCATTTATATCTACATACTCTTGGACACGAAGTTTATCCATAAGTATATTATTTTGTGATAGAAAATCTTTTAGTAGTTTTTCAACTTGTGAATCTCTAAAACTTGAATCGGCAAAATCTTCTGAATGAGATTGCCAGTTCGAGTTCCAATTAACAGAATGTCCTAATCGTAAACTTATAGGTTGTATTTTTGTTCCCATTTAAACTATTTAGTCTTTTTTTTCTTATGTGTTACAAATTTACGAGTAGGTGAAAATTCACCAAATTTTTTACCTATCATGTCTTCAGATACTACTAATTTTTTATAGATTTTTCCATTATGTATTTTAAAAGTATAACCTACATAGTCTGCTAAAATTGTTGATTGTCGTGACCTAATTTTTATTACTACTTTTGTTTGAGGTATATTTTTTTCCTTACAAATACGTTGGACTTTATTAATCTTTTTTTTTATATATGAGTTAGAATATTGTTTTTTCATTTAATTTCGTTTATTTAAGTCTTGTAATCTAAAAGGGTTTGATCTTTTTGTTTTTCTTGTTTTTGGACCTTTAGTTAAACGTCCCCAAGGTGTAACAGGATGTCTACCCCCACTAGTTTTACCTTCTCCCCCTCCATGTGGATGATCTACAGGATTCATAGCAACACCTCTAACGACAGGCCTTTTACCTAACCATCGATTTCTTCCAGCCTTACCTAAATTTTGGTTTTTATTATCAATATTAGACACAATACCTAAAGTAGCTAGAGCTTCCTCATTAATTAAGCGTTGTTCACCAGAAATTAATTTAATTCTAACTAAGTGTTTATCATTAATTTTTTCAACTAATTGACCAAATGCACCGGCAGCTCTTAAAAATTGACCGCCACGACCAGGTTCTAATTCGATATTATGAATTAGTGAACCTATTGGTATACTTTTAAGAGGTAGGGCATTTCCAGGTTCAAAAGTAGCTTTTTCACCAGTTTCAATACGTTGTCCAACTTGTAAATCTTTAGGTGCTAAAATATATGCCCAATTACCATAATCAGTTTTTAAACGGGCAATAAAAGCTGAACGGTTAGGATCATGTTCAATGGCTTCAACTACACCATTTAAATTATTACGTTTAAATGTGATTTGTCGATATTTACGTTTATGTCCACCACCTTTTCGGAAAGCAGTTAAACGGCCTTGATTATTACGTCCTCCGCTTTTTGTTAGTCCTTTTACTAGATTTTTAACTGGTTTAACTTTGGATAAATTCTTACGATCAACTAATATAAGTTGTCGCTGAGAAGAGGTTATTGATCTATACTCTTTAATTTTATTATATACGGGCAAAGAGGGATTCGAACCCCCGGTATTTGCATACAATTGCTTTCAAAACAACCGCTTTCGACCACTCAGCCATTTGCCCCTTGTAGAATATTTTTCTTCAAAAAAATATATTCTTAGAAATTATGATTTCAATATTTTTTACTAGAAAGTAAAAAGAATTAGGAAAGCCATCATTAGCCCGAAAAGAGCCATAGCTTCGGTTAATGCGAAACCAAGAATGGTTAAACGGAATAAACGCTGCTCTAATGAAGGGTTACGTGATACTCCAATAACTAATGCACCGAAAACGGTACCAATACCTGCACCTGCACCTCCTACAGAAATAGTAGCTGCACCTGCTCCAATTAATTTTGCTGCTTGTACGATCATTTTTAAAACAAAAAAATCAACAAACTTAATGTTTCGGACCAAATTTAATCCTTACGTTTTAAAGATGGGTGTACTGAGACTCGAACTCAGGACCAATAGATTAAAAGTCTACTGCTCTACCAACTGAGCTATACACCCGTTATATAGAAGTTTATCTATATAATTTGTGATTAATTTTACGTTGACCTAGCATTTTTCCTGCAGTAGCAGAATAAGTTTTTAATGCTGATCCAATAAAATTTTTTTCGGCTGAATTTGCACTATCTTTCATTAAAGTAGAACCTGAGTTTAACCCTTCTAATAAGTTTGATCGTGATCCGTCAATACCTGTTGATAATGAACCATCATATAAAGATGAAGTTTCACCTTTTTCATCACCTAAAGAATACATAGCATTTTCATTAGACTTTAATTTTTTAAGACGAGATTTTAAAACACGACTAAAAGAAGGTAGGATATCGGTTAATACTGTTAGATAAAAAGCTCCGAAAATAATTACTAACCAAAATAATTGAGATAAGAATGTAACTGTATCTAATTGTGGCATAAATATTTAATAAAATAAACTATAATTTATAAAAAAAAGCATTTAATATAGAATATGCAAACATATTCTATATATTCATTTAAGGTTTTTTCCAAAAACGATGATTAATTGGATCAGCTAAAGAGCGATAAGTTCTCTCAGGAAACGACCACTTAATATAAAAGCCCGACCCATTTGAAAGTCGGACACGAACACGACGAGAATTTCCTTTAATTTTCTTTTTCATTTATTTATATGGAAAGCGTTAAAGCTAACTGATGGGCTGTGATCATTAAAGTACTTGGGTATAAGAAAAAAGTTAAAATAAATATAGTTGTGCAACCTAAAATAATAGATTTTTCACGACTGATTTGATCAAAAAAGGACCATGAAACCATTTTCTCAAAATACATAATTTTAATGAAACGTATATAATAAAAAGCTCCTATTACACTTGTTAATACACCTACTAAAGCTAATAAGTACATTGAACCTTCCATAGCTGCAAAGAATACGTACATTTTTGCACAGAAACCTGCTAACGGCGGAACACCTGCCATAGATAATAAAGTCATTGTAAAAGTTATTGCTAATAGTGGGTTGATACGCGATAGGTAACCTAAGTCAGTAAAATAGGTTCCACGACCATGTGATTCTAATTCAAGTGAAAGTATTAATGTCCAAGCATTCATGGTCATAACAATATATATTATTGTATATACAAGCATACTTGTGATACCTTCAGTTGTTCCAGTGGAACATCCTACTAATAAATAACCAACATGGCCAACTGAACTATAAGCAAAAAAGCGTTTTAATTTTCTTTGTCTTAATGCAACTAATGATGCAATAATCATAGAAGATAAAGAACAAAATATAACCAATTGTTGCCAGAAATCAGCTAAATCATAAAAGCTTGCAACAAAGAATCTTAATAAGAAACCTAAAATAGCAATTTTAGGTACTACTGCAAAAAAAGTTGAAACTATTGTTGGGGCCCCTTCATAAACGTCGGGTGCCCACATATGAAATGGGGCAGCAGTAATTTTAAACATTAAAGCTACACCAATAAATATAACACCGGTAATTAAACCACTAGACATCGCAATTGATAAATCTGATAATCCAGCTACAAATAAGGATATTTGCCCAAAATTTGTTGAACCAGTTATTCCGTAAATTAATGCAGTACCGAATAATAGTAAACCTGATGAAAAAGCACCTAATAAGAAATATTTTAAACCAGATTCAGTAGAAAAAGCTGATTGGCGTTTGAACGTTGCTAAAACATATGAGGATAAACTAATCATTTCAATACTTAAATAAAAACTAATTAAATCATAAGATGAAATTAATAATAAAGTACCTACTACTACGAATAGTATTAAAATGGAAAATTCAAAAGCATGAACACGTTCTTTTTTTAAATAATCGATAGATACTGCTAAGCAAGCTGCACTAGATATAAGTATAATTGTTTTAATAAATGAGGTAATATCATCTAATAATAAAGAACCACTAAATAATAACGCAGAATTAATTGGGTTATTTAAATTTAATAATAATGTTAAAATTAATGAGTAAATTGCTAACCAAGCAATAGGCCTTACCATAATAGGGTAGTTATTTAAAGAAGATGTTGAATATGAAGCACCTACAATTAATAAAGTTGAAATAACAACAAATAAAAAAAGTTCTGGTAACACGCCTAATAAATCAAGAGGCAATGAAGCTTCAGACTCACCCAAAAAGTTTATTGAAAAAATACCTTCATTCATAAAATTAATTACTTCGTTTAACATGATTGTTAAGTGACACGAAATTCTAATAGAATGTTGTCAATATTTATAAATTTGTTGACAAGATACCAGAGGGGGGACTTGAACCCCCACCTTTGAAAAGACAAGAACCTAAACCTTGCGCGTCTACCAATTCCGCCACTCTGGCTTGTATCTTTTAGTATAAAAAATAATAAGAATCCTAGTTCTATTGCTATATATAGAGGTATTGCTATTAAAACTTGACTTATTATATCTGGGGGCGTTACTAACGCTGCGATAACCCACACAAAAAAGAAAATATAACGTCTTCTTTTAATTAATGTATCAATTTTAACAATGGATGTTAATAATGCTATACCAACTAAACAGGGTATTTGAAATGCTAAAACTATTAAACAAGTAAACTTAAAAATCAAATCAATGTAATCTTTAATTCTAGCTTCTAATAATATACTGTAAGGTATTGAATCTATATTCAACTCAAAATCAACGAAAAACTGCCACGCTAAAGGAATTATTTTGGAATAACCAAATAGGAATCCTAGACTAACGGATAGTATAAATAGGCTTACGATCCATGTGAATATTTTAGCTTCATATTGAAATAAACCAGGTTTTAGATAAGCCCATAGGTTAAAGAAAAATAGTGGGCATAATGTACTAATTAAAGCTAGGATAAATGCGCTTTCTATTCTTATTAAAAATGCTTCTGTTAAATCTGTAAATATAAATGACATATGTGGTTTGTTTATAATTTCAAGTAAGGGTTTTGTAAATAAGAATAGAACCTCATAATAATATTGATAACTTACTACAAAAGTTGAAATCAGACCTAACATCATATAAAATAATCTATACTTTATTTCTCTGAAATGCCAATAAATCATAACTACTTACGTTTGAAAGGACTCGAACCTATAACCTTCTGATCCGTAGTCAGACGCTCTATCCAATTGAGCTACAAACGCCAGAAATGGCAGGACTCGAACCCGCGGCACCCGGCTTTGGAGACCAGTGCTCTACCAACTGAGCTACATTTCTTTTACGGGTGGAGGGAATCGAACCCTCGTCTTCTGGTTGGAAGCCAAATCGTTTACCATTAACATACACCCGCATTACAAATCGGAACGGCGTGATTCGAACACGCGACCCTCTGCTCCCAAAGCAGATGCGCTACCAGGCTGCGCTACGTTCCGTCATATATTACCCCTTACGGGAATCGAACCCGTGCCCTTGCCACGAAAAGGCAATGTCCTAACCACTAGACGAAAGGGGCTTGGAGAGAGTAGGATTTGAACCTACGTAAACAAATGTTGTCTGATTTACAGTCAGATGCCTTTGACCACTCAGCCATCTCTCCTAGGGAACGGTTGTTTTCTATCTTTCTTATACTCGCTGCCGGACTTGAACCGGCAACCCAAAGGGAGCAGATTTTAAGTCTGCCGTGTTTACCAATTTCACCAAGCGAGCTATCCTTTCTATAAGGATAGGTCTTATTTCTCTAAGTATTCATCACCATGTTCAAAAAGACTTTCTAGTATGTCCTTTATACTTATTTCTGAAAGACAAGACTTATTAATATTGGGTAATTCCTGTTCTCTAACCCAATATATAGTAATAAACATTACAAGATCCCTTATTGAATGTAATTTTGGGTCATTTTCTACATAAGAAATGAACTTAAATCCGGAATTAATGCCGGATCTAAGTTCACCTACAAAAAGATTATAAGGTATAAATATGTAATATACATATCTTCTAAAAATCCAGTCAGATAAAGTTAACCTCCGGTTTTGAGTGCCTAAACATGTTAATTTTAATGTGAATAAATCTCCAACATTTATATGACCTAGAAGATTACGTGGCCATTTATCTTCTATTTGAGGCCAAAGGAATGCTTCTTTAAGTGTTATTGAACGTTTACTGTGTCTATAAAAAGGATATAATTTTATATAATGACGAATCGAGTTAAATAAATACAATAAATACTTAAATTTTCGGTTAGTTTTTGGTGTATTCTCTAAACTCTTTAAATAACACCTTCTATGGTAACCGGGGTCATACAAAGACATAAGACTATTTAATTCAATTATAAAATATAAAGTGAAAGGGTCTAATGAGCGCCAAATATGCATTTCATTTCTCAACATAAACCCAAAAGCCTGTATTACCATATTGATATTATAGAATTTCTTTTTATAAAACAATTCATTTGATTCGGGGAATTCCGGTGAATTCTTTAAATAATTTACTTTTAATTCCTTGAAGCTTTTGGTAACACAGTTTTCAGACATATACCAATGAGATTTCCAAGGGTTTTTATCATCAAATAAATAGAAATTAGTTAATGCAGATTCTATATTAATGAAACCATGTGTTGCTGACTCTGAAGTTAATTCAAAGTTTATAAATCTATAATGTTCTCCTAGATTCGCGTCATTAAAACGTTTTTTCAAAACCTCTGGCACATCCACCCCATATATGACTGTTCTATCACAAACAATATTTGTTAATTGTGTGATTATTACGTTTATAGCACGATATTGGTGCAGAGGTCTAAATAACGGCATCAATGTTTTTGGAAGTTCCTTAATCTTATGATGCCGTTTATTTTTGTCTAAAGAGGAAAACATAACATACTCTTCTATTTTAGATTTTACAAGTATGTGTTTTGATTTAATCATAACATTACCTACAAAACTGATATATTTAGAAGGTAATCCTTTATATTCAGATAGGTAATTCAACCAGCAATCTAGTATTATAAGAACGAGCTCTCTAAACTCTTCCTCAGGAAGTTTTAATAGGACATCATTCACTAGATCGTTTCCTTTGTAGATTTCATTTATGAAATCAAGGACTTCTTTATTGTTTTCTAATTTTATGTAATTTAAATTTTTTTTATTCATTATATATGACGCGAATAACGGGATTTGAACCCGCGACCTCTAGACGATCTAGCGCTCTCTCCACTGAGCTATACTCACTTATAAATAACTACCAATAATGTCATAATACAAATACGTGAATAGGACTACTTTAACATTAACATTGATCCGAAAACCAATGTTAAAATCTACGTTATAAATTTAATTTAGGATCCTTTTACATAATAAACAAACTTAGCCAGATTGAATCTTATATATTTTCTAAAAAACCATTCAGATAAAGTCAACTTTTGATTTTTAGCTTAAACATGCTAATTTTAATAAATAAGTCTCTAGCATGTACTCTATATTATTACTTGATCACTTACTCTCTATTTGAGCAAAGGAACGCCTTTCTTTAAGCGTGATTGAACGTTTACTCTGCCTATAAAAAGTATAACTATATAAAGGGAGTTAAATAAGCAATAAATATTTAAATTTTTGGTGTATTTTCTAAACCCTTTATAACATCTTCTATGGTTTGTTCAAATATTAAATAACATAAATGATTCCAAATAATACTATCTTGAATTTGGTTTATTAGGTATAATTCTTTACTCTTAATTTGGTCCTCACGTGCTCTTTTAATCTCAAAAATGCAGGCATTTCTCAAAACTCTCAAGCCCTGGATATTAACTTTTTTATAATTGATATGCGCAGGACTTTTACAAGTTGAGATTGTACTTTTTCCGTGCCATTCAAATTTAATCTTAGTAGGGCTTAAATCAGTATTTTTTTGGAATATAAAAGGTTCAGGATTCTTTTTTACATTTTCAATGCAACGAGTCAATATAGAGAGATCACGGGTGATAAAATAATCTAAAAGTTGATCTTCTAAAATACCTAAATAAGGTGTATTCAAAACATGATCTACTTCCTTAAATGATAGGGTATCCCAAGAAATACCCTTTTTTCTTATCCAAACTTCCATTAAATCGGGATCAACATATGTATCTACTTTTTTAACACCCACTTTTAAATAATCGGATGCCTTGGTTATGTTTATCATTCTTATGTGTTTTGAAATTTCCTGTTCCTTAAACTTTGGACTTAGGTCACATAAAAACGCCCAATTAGCACAACCACAGTTTATTAAAACATTTATTTCGTTTATTACATTTGATTTATAATGAGATATGTTAAATGTTTCTCTTAATTGGTTTTTACTAAAGTCTGCACATGTTTTATCATTAGGGTGTATTTTTTCTAAATTAAAATAGATGTTGTTAATATTTATTAACTTATTCAAATCCATTTTTGAATCTAGAGAAAAGTTTTCGATAAGATCTATATTGTCAATAGCCTTGGGGTATCTTCCTAGAAGGTGAGATTTTATCAGAGTATTTTGTAATAGTATAGAATATTTCATAGTGATTTTTATTTTAAAATTTAGTTAAGGTCTCTATCTTTATCCCCTGAGTAAAAAATGGATCTGTACTTAATTTATGAGTAATTACCTTGTTTGATAAAATCTCATTCATAAATTTTAGTTTAGATGGATGGTTATCGATGAAACAAGAATTAGCTTCAAATATGCACGCCTGACTTAAGACATGTAAACCAAAAATATTTACATGCTTAAAGTGCATCGATTTACCATCGGAACATTGCTGGATGGTCTTTTTACCTTCCCATTTGGGGTTCACAGGTGTAGTGTTAGTGCTCTGATCGGCATCCTGTTGGATAATGAAATTTGCAGGATTTTCTTTTACTTTTACAAGACAATGGATTAAATGGTCGATGTTCCTTGACAAAAAGTAATTATTCAAGTCGTTTTGTAAAACGCCTAAAGTAGGTATATCCAATAACTAATAACGGGGAATAACGGGACTCGAACCCGTGACCTCTAGAATCATAATCTAGCGCTCTAGCCAACTTGAGCTATACTCACCTATAAATTTAATTTAAAGTTTTAGTACATGTCATCTAAATATATCACTATACTTACAAACCATGCCTATCAACGTAATAATCTTTTACGCTTTTAAGAAAAAATATTGAGGTCAACTTCCTGCTTATATGCTTTCAGCAGTTATTCTTAATCGACGTAGCTACTCGGCACTGCTTCTAATGAAACAACCGATACACCAGAGGTCAACCCTATTCGGTCCTCTCGTACTAGCTTGAGGTCCTCTCATTTTTCTATGATCTACGGTAGATAGGGACCAAACTGTCTCACGACGTTCTAAACCCAACTCACGTACCACTTTATTCGGCGAACAGACGAACCCTTGGGACCTTCTCCAGCCCCAGGATGTGATGAGTCGACATCGAGGTGCCAAACAACTCCATCGATATGAGCTCTTAAGAGTCATTAGCCTGTTATCCCCGGCGTACCTTTTATCCGTTGAGCGATGGCCATTCCATAATGGACCACCGGATCACTATAACCGACTTGCGTCCCTGCTCGACATGTCTGTCTTACAGTCAGGCAAGCATATGCTATTGCGCTCTACAGCTGATTTGTTTCCAGCTTGAGCTTACCTTTGTGCGCCTCCGTTACTCTTTGGGAGGCGGCCACCCCAGCCAAACTACCAACCATTCACTGTTCCCCCTATTCTTTAAAATAAGAGGTTAGTATCCGGATCTAAGAAAAGTGGTATCTCAAGGACGTCTCAACAATTGGCTTGCGCCAAGGTTTCATAGACTCCCACTTATCCTGCATGACGTAGTCCGACATACAATGAAAAGATGTAGTAAAGGTGCACGGGGTCTTTCCGTCTAGCCGTAGATAGTCCGCATCTTCACGGACAGTTCAATTTCACTGAGACCAAGTTTGAGACAGTGGGGAAATCGTTACACCATTCATGCACGTCGACAGTTAATCGACAAGGAATTTCGCTACCTTAGGACCGTCAGAGTTACGGCCGCCGTTTACCAGGGATTCAATTCGAAGCAGACACTTCTCCTCTTAACCTTCTGGCACCGGGCAGGTGTCAGACCCTATACATCATCTTACGATTTAGCAGAGTCATGTGTTTTTATTAAACAGTCGTTACCCCCGATTTTGTGTCACTCCTCAAAAGGAGTACCTCTTCTCCCGAAGTTACGAGGTCATTTTGCCGAGTTCCTTAAACTTGGTTCTCTCACGCGCCTTAGTATACTCTACCAATCTACCTGTGTCGGTTTGGGGTACGGTCTTATATTTTGTGACTTTTTCCTGGAAAAAATTGACTCTGCCTTCAAAAAGACATAATCATAACTTTTTCGTCATACACAAAAGAAATTTTAAAAATATCCCATCGGCTACAGCTTTCGCTTTGACCTTAGGGGCCGTTTTAATCGAATAAGTCGAACTCTTATATTTCGAAACCCTTAGACTTTCGGCGACTATGATTCTAAAACATAGTTTCTCGTTACTTATGTCAGCATTCTCACTTCTGATACCTCCATCATTTTTTTCAAAACAACATCAAAGGCGTACAGAACGTTCTGCTACCCTAGTTAAACTAGTTACTGTTTCGGTGAATTTCTTGAGTCCCTATACATTTTCGGCGCTATATTACTAGACCAGTGAGCTATTACGCTTTCTTTAAAGGATGGCTGCTTCCAAGCCTACCTCCTGGTTGTTATGGTAATACAACTTCCTTATTCACTAAGAAATTACTTGAGGACCTTAACAGATAATAAGGGCTGTTTCCCTTTTGACACTGAGCCTTCGCGCACAATGTCTGTCTGCCAAGTTTTCATAAATTCGTATTCGTAGTTTCCTTGGGTTTGGTAAGACTCTCATCCCCCTAGTCCATTGAGTGCTCTACCCCAAATTTAGATTCCTTGACGCTCTACTAAAATAGATTTCGCAGAAAACCAGCTATCACCGAGTTTGATTAGCCTTTCACTCCTAATCACAAGTCATCCCAGTATTTTGCAACATACACGGGTTCGGCCCTTCACTCATTGTTACATGAACTTCAGCCTGCTCATAACTAGATCACACGGTTTCGGGTATTATTCATTTAACTAACCGGCCCTTATCAGACCTGTTTTACTTTCGTTACGCCTCCACTTCTAAGTTTAAGCTACGCTAAATAAATAAAGTTGCTGACCCATTATACAAAAGGTACGATGTCACCCTAACGGGCTCCATCAGATATTGGGCATCCAATTTCATTGGAAAATTTAATGCCTCCTAAGGACTTTTCGCCTTTCCCTCACGGTACTTGTACACTATCGGTTAGTTCAGTATTTTTAGGCTTAGAAGATGGTTCTCCTATTTTCAAACAAGGTTTCACATGTCTTGTTTTACTCGAAAATAATCGTAATAGAAAACTGGAGGACTTTCACCTACCTTGGTTAACAAAATTCCACTGTTATTGCCTTCTCACATACATTGATTATTTATGGCCTAAATCCGGATTCGCTCGCCACTACTACCAGAATCTCGGTTGATTTTTTTCCTTGGTTATTGAGATGTTTCACTTCACCAAGTTTTTGAATCCTAAAAAGGATGGTTTACCAATAGGAAATCTAAGGTTATTGTTTGTTTTCATTACCTTAGCTTATCGCATCAAATTACGTCCTTTCTACTGACTACCTAGGTATCCCTTGGATGCCCTTTCATTTAAATTTATTTTATCAAAACAAGGTTTAACCCTGAGTCTTGACTGTTTATTTCTTTTTCCCCTCTTTTCGTCTAATAAATTGATCAAGAAAAGAGACTCCTTTACCTTTATAAGGCTCAGGTGGTCGAAAACTTTGAATTGACTTCGCAAAGTTAGATATAGATTCTTTATCAATCCCTTGGATATTAATAATAGTACCCTTCATATACAAATCTAATTGCTGTACAGATTTAGGTATATCTAAATAAATAGGGTGGCTATATCCTAATTTCAAAGATAGTTTAATAGAAGGGTTGCTAGGGTCAAACTTCAACTTTAAGTTTTCCGCTTTTGATAGATTAGAATCAAAAAATTCTGCTTTATACCCAACACCAACAACTTTAAGAGTTTGAGAGTGGCCTTGAGTTACCCCAATAACCATGTTCATAACCAATGAGCGAGTGGTTGCCCAAAGAGGTTTATCCTTTTTATTCTTAGGTTCGTTAACAACAATATCTGTGTCATTTATAATTAAATCAACTTGTTCATGAACAGAACGTTCCAAAGTACCTAGTGGACCTTGAACAGATATATGGTTATCACTTATTTCAACATTTGTGTCTGTAGGAATTTTAATGGGTTTACGGCCTAAATATGACATATTATTTGATTATACAAAGAACTTCACCTCCGAGTCCCTTTTCTAAAACAACATGATCAGCAAAAATACCCTGGGTTGTGGAAAGAATTAACATCTCAAAAGAATTTGTTTCATTTTTCCAATCAATCAAGTCTTTAAACCCAAAATACATTCTTTCACCAGGTGTTGAGATAACCTTAAAGTTATGAATAACTGATTTACCATCAAGATACTTTAGTTGAACTGTAATGGTGTTTTTGTTATCTAAATAACCTCTAATAAAGCCCTCTTGTTCCAAAATTTCAATAATGCGTGAGGTTTGTTTGCTTTTTAAAACAGAAACAGTGTTTTTACGGCCAACAAACCCGTTTTTGATTCGTGCAATTGTGTCACTTATTAAATGATTAACGTTCATTTTTTTATGTAGCGGGGGTAGGATTCGAACCTACGACCTCCAGGGCATGAGCCTGGCAAGCTAACCGGACTGCTTCACCCCGCTGTAGTTATGTTTCCCTTACAGTATCTCTAACAAGCAAAGGGATCACCATCAAGTTCGAAATGGGTTTGAGTGGAGCACTTTGCAAAATAGGTAGTAACGGGCTCGAACCGCTGACCTTCTCGGTGTAAACGAGATACTCTACCAACTGAGTTAACTACCCTTATTTACCAAGATTTCTTAGTATACCCTGGTATAGCGCCTTTTAAAGCTAATTCGCGTAACTCGATTCGTGAAACTTTGAATTTCCTATAAACCGACTTAGAACGCCCAGACATTAAACAACGATTATGTATTTTGGTCTTCGACCCAATTTTACCAACATAGTTTAATTTCTTATAGGCGGATTGACGTAAGTTCTCTTCTTGAGATTCATCAGATATTATAGATTTTAGAACTCTTTGGGTTTTTTCTACTTTTTGAAACAGCTTTCGTTTACGT
>Ga0206682_10000688_pt1 | contig 35555 bp, 32 predicted proteins | sample M240m12015metaG_FD_155444 | JGI IMG/M metagenome (GOLD analysis project Ga0206682, IMG submission 155444) | Ammonia-oxidizing marine archaeal communities from Monterey Bay, California, United States - M2 40m 12015 | ecosystem: Environmental > Aquatic > Marine > Intertidal zone | place: USA...
GGTAGCATAAGCATCCCAGTCAATACAAAAAGGTTTGTCATCACTCTTTCGATATAATAAATTATAATATTGTAGATCTCTTTTAGAATAATCATACCCTAACTTTTCGATTAGTTTTAGATAACATCTAATATTATGTGTGTATCCAAAATCCTTGCATGGTTTATGCTCTATAAAGTTTTGAGTAACACAATAAAAATCATCAGTAGTTTCTTCACTTACATATAAGTCTGGATGTACTAACTTCATGAAAGATGTGGTCTTCTTTACATTCTTTACAAAGTGAGTGTCTCCACCTTCAGCTGTTATTACATGACACATAGGATAGTATTTCTTAATAAACTCTCCTTGTTTCAATATAATATGAGATCTACCAATAAGCTTTTCATCCTCTTCTAATATTAGATACATCTACTCATCTTCTTCGTATATAAAGTAAGAATCTTGCTCTTCCTTTTTAAATAAATTCTTTATTCTATACAATAAATTTTTATACTTATACTTCATAATCTTTAATTTTTTCATTAATGATCTCCCCTAGCTTTTTCTGACCTGATCTATTAGGATGACTATCACCGTCTCCTATTCTCTCTTCTTTAGCAATTAATATGTTTAAATCTTCACCTCCAAAGTAAGAGAAAAAAGGCCAGCCTATTAAATCAATATCCTCACAGTCCTCTAAATAATTAAAATAAAAATTATCGTATATACAAGACGCGACATATTTTAATTTTTTATTAACTAAATTAAAAGGTTTTAACATCTGAAATATATGTAGCTTTATTTTTCTTTCTCTACATAATGTATGAAGTAAAAAAATATCTCTGAATAAATCTTCTGTCATAACCTTATAAGTTTGTTCTGAATCTAAGATATCCTTTGCTTTATTAGTAAATTTTTTTAATAAATATAGCTGTTTGTCTGCTATATTTTTTTCATTTCTAGAATAGTTACTTATTAGTTCTTTCTCCTTATCACCATAACCTTCTCTAGTTATAATACCTGGGTTAATACTATAGCCTCTCAAAGAGAATCTTTCCCATTGAGATAGCGATATAATAACTCTTGTTACATTAGGGTTAGAAACAATAGCATCTATTGCAGAACTTATTATTGTATCATTACCTCGGCCAGATTGAGAAATATTCAAAACAGGGTCTTTATACTTTAAGTAGTCAGACCAAACCGGCCATGTAATTCTAGATCTATCTGCTAGCTTTAAATTAGGAGCACAAAAACTGCACCCTGATACAATTATCATTAAAACACTCTAACTCCGTATATCTTCTCAAACTCTTTAGCTTGCTGTAGATTATCTACCATAGGTTTACCCTTTATATTTAGACTAGTGTTTAGCAGCATAGGGCATTTAGTCTGTTCATACCATTCTTCTAGTATAGGTCTAATAACTGACTTACAATCTTTCTTAACAACTTGAACTCTTGCAGTACCATCAACATGAGTTACACTCTTATGATCATGTTTAGCTTTGGCTACGTATTGCATATATTCATTCATTGGACCTTCGAAATATTCATCAGCAAACTCTTCTAATATAGCAGGTGCGAAGGGTCTAAACTTTTGTCTTCGTTTAATCTGATTAACAGTATCTTTGATATCTTTTCTAGGATCAGCAATAAGGCTACGATTGCCAAGAGCACGAGGACCAAACTCAGCACGTCCATTAGCAATACCGCAGTATGAATTATCTATAAGATAACTAACAACTTCTTTAACATTTATATCTCTCTTTATATCTGTACCTAGATAAGGATCAACCCAATTTAATTGTTTATCAAGATAAGCTGCAGCAGCACCTAGAGAAGATCCAGCATCTCCTGGATTAGGTAATATCCACACTTTGTCAAACATATAATGTACTCTGGTATTAGCAACACAGTTAAGAGCAACTCCACCACCATAACAAAGATAATTAGAATACTTCCTTGCTCTATACATTATCTCTATTATTTCATATTCAATAATGGCTTGAGCACTAGCAGCAATATCATTGTCTGATAATTCCCGTGGAAGATATATGCCTTTATGATAGTTGTTATATGGATCTATCTTAATATGAGGATTACCATAAGCAGCCATACCCATAGTTATATACTCATCTTCATTAGGTTTTAACTTAATAGCTTTAGTTATAGCAGTATAGAATAATCCTAATGATTTAGGATACTTCATAGACCACTTCTTCTTTTTCTTATACCATATAGAAGCAGTATCCCATTCACCTATAGCATCTATAACAACACAAACAGGTTCTTCTTCGTATGGTCTTGTATAGTATGCAGCTGCAGCATGAGACCAATGATGATTAATATATGCATCATGATTCTGTCTTGTAACCCAACGTTGACCATATAGAAATCTTCTTATATTTTTCTTAAAAGGTTTTTCATAAAAGACTGAAAATCCATCTATTTGTGTATGAAGGTTTCTATCGTTCTTTATTCGTGAGTGTCTCTCACTATGATGAGCTTCTACTATATCCTGCCCCTCTAAATAAGAGTAAGCGGCATCATGAAAGCCGTAAGATAAACCAAATATAGTCATAGTGAAGTCCATGAAAAGAATTATATACAGTATTTATATTGACATTGCAACTGATAAATTAGATGCTCAACCTCCTCATCATGGAGAAAAAGAAGATAAGAATCAAAAAGCTAAAAGAGAGTTTGCAGAGAATGTAGATTGGCTTATAGCGAGACAAAAAGAGTATGCAGATTTAATAAATGCTGAATATAAACTATATGGTAATGATGATGATTACATAAAGTATCAAGCGTGGTTTAACACACATCATCCATATATTACTGAATATAATATTATAAATTTCTATAAAATACATTTGATGTATCAATTAAAAGATAGTTATGATGAGATACTCTATCTTGACTTAGATGTACTACCAGCTACTACAGAAGACTTTTTTATCGCACATGACTTATCTAAAGGTGTCGCTATAAAAAAGAACAATCATGGCATGTCTATGAATAAGGATAGTATAGCTCATAGAGAAGAAAAGTTCTTTAATCAGGGCATGTTAAGTAGTGTAAGAAGTCCATGGGCCAAGTGGTGGAACTCCAAAGCTCTTTGTATGGAGTATGGTGAACCTGTAGATGATATCCCTGTTTATAATACTGGTATTGTAGGTATAAACAAACACTGGTTAGATAAAATAAACTACTTTGAAGACTTTGAAGAAATTTTAGCTGATATGAAAGAGTTAAAAGAAGAAGAAGACTCTATGTGGCCTAACTTTGTACAAGCTATGTTCGGATGGGATAATGAAACTATATGGGGAGTTAAATGTCATCTTAATAAAGTACCTTCAGTATGGTTAGATGGTAGATGGCATACATTTTTAGATAAAGGAGTTACTATACCTTCTAAATCTAAACTTGTTCATATCATAAACAAAAACTTCGGTGCAGTGAGAGAGTGGTATGAAGCGCGTAATCTATAGCATGTATCAACCTAACATCCCTAAGGTAGGTTTTAGTGTAGATACTTATAAACAAGACCAGTTTGAAAAGTATAAAGATAAGTTAATTAAGTGTAAGCAAGAATATGCTGATCAGTGTGAAGCAGACTTTTTTATGCACTACCCTAATCTTAAAGATTATACATCTCTTCAATATGAAAAAATAAGACTACTAGAAGAGTATGCAGAGAGTTATGATGAGGTATTATATCTAGACTTTGATGTTATACCAGCTCATTCTCCTAGAAATATATTTGAATGTGTAGACCTCAGTAAGATAAACATGCATCCTTTTAAACGAGAAATAAAACCTTATGAATTAAAAAGAGCTATAACAAATAAAAATGTAGAGTACTTTGATGATCAGACAATGTTTGTAAAGGTTTGTGCTAAGAAGTCTATGCTCTTATTAGAAGGTGTAAACAGTAACGATCTATGCTATAATACAGGTGTGGTTTGTGCAGGCAGTGACGTTATAAAAAGTATTAACTTTATTGATAAACTAGATGAGATGAAAGAACTTCTGGATGAAAGTAAAGAAGATAGTTTATATCCAGAAGGAATAACTAAACATTTCTCTTATAATAATGAAGTGTTTATATCTTATATTATAGAAAGATATAACATACCTCATGTAGACCTTGGAATGAACTGGAACTATATTATAGATGATAGAATGGAATTAAGCCATGGAGGATATGATCTTCTACACATGGTTAGTAAAAACTTTGTATTAAAATTTGGTGAATAGCTATGCGTGTGATATGTGTTCGTACAGGAGATAAATTTGACTCTTGGTATGAAGAAAACTTAAAACATATGATTGATACCTACTCTAATTTAGAGTATAGTAGTTTCGAAGTTATACGAGATGATGTATATGAAGGTGTGTATAATAAGTTACTAATGTTTGACCGATATAGAGATGGACAAAACATTTACTTTGATTTAGATGTCTTAATAAAAGGTGATTGTAATAAGTTTATACAGAAAGACTTTACATTGTGTCATGCTTGGTGGCGTAAAGAATATCATACTAGAGTCAATAGCTCTATAATGTCTTGGCACGGAGATCAGTCTCACCTCTTTAACGAGTTTAATAGAGATCCAGAATATTATATGATGAAATATAACAAAGGTATTGATCAAATAATATATGAGACTATGACATATAAGGTGTATGGATGTGTAGACAGTTACTGCTCTTATCAAACAGTAACTGATGAGAAAGACTACAGTGTATATCTATTTAATCAAAATCACCAAGCTATGAAGCTTCCTGGATGGCATCAACAATATCAATTGCCGCTCTAATAGCTCCAAGCGGAGTACTAGCACGACGTAATGCTTTCTTTAATTCTTTATCTTTACAATCCTTTACTGCTTGTTTTTCAAACAATTGTAACTTAAGATAGAATAGCTGCTCTTTGTCTTTCTTTTCGTCGTAAGTATCAAATATCATATCAATGACTATTTTCAGAAAATCGTTACTACCTCCATCATCGATATTAACCAGCCAACCTTTTTCTTTCGCAATATGAATTACTTGATCTTTAAAGGCTTGTTCAGACTCTTTTATATATTCCCATGTGTTACTATGAATTTCATCTAATGTAATATGTTCTAATAGATTAGCGTATGAAGAATCTTGCTCATCAGCTTCAATTATATTCTCTATTAATACCCCTTGGTTCTCTGGATCTTCCCAGAAAGACATAATAGTTGTTTTATCTTCATTACTAAAATATGCAGATACAAATGTAAAATTATTCATTCTCTTCTTCCTTTTGTGTACACCATTTAGCACACTGCTTTAAAGTTTTACTTTTATCAGACCAAGATTGCTCAAGCTCTTTCCACCACTGATGTTTATTTATAGAGTCCATATCATTTTTAAATATGTTAAGTTCATCCTTATATGTAGTATAACTCTCTAACACTTCTTGGTTGTCTTTATATCCACTCTTACTGTTAGAAACAGCATACTCATACTCATTGTTAACAAGATAACAACAAGGCCAGACCTGTCCGTCTATATTAACTAGAACTCTATTCTCATCTCGCCATTTACATTTTATCATAATCGTATACGCTCTGCTACTCTACTACCTGGTTCAGATAGTACTGATGATGGCTCTAAAATCTCTTGTACACCTTCTTCATTAGAGAATCTAAATTCTAACTTATTGAATGGAGGACAAGCAGCAAATCTATCTGTATATATGATTTTATGATTAGTAGCGCCATGCTCTTTTACTAGTTTGGTTATATCTTTTAAATAGCTTTCATTGTGTTTAAAGACTATAGTAGAAGCTGTAGTTCGAGCATTAGTATTAGAATACTCTAGCATATGATTTAATACTTTATCTAGTTCAGTTTTTCTTCTGTATCTGGAATGCATCTCTTGAGTTATACCATCTACACAAAATACTACTTCAAGCTGGCTACCACCTGCAACACCAACCTCCCACCAAAACTGTTCATCTCTAATAGACCCGTTAGTATCTATAATTATAGTAGAATTACTGTTACTGGTTATATATTTTAATATAGGTAATATATCTTTATTCATCATAGGGTCACCCCATGTACCACAGATAGTATATTCTTTATGTCTAGCTGGATTAGGAAATGCTTTCTTAAAAGTCTCTAGACTCCATTGTTCTAAAGGAAGCCAATCTACTTTACCTAACCCGTTAACATTTGTACGATGGCATTGAGGACAAGCAGCATTACAAAATGTAGATATATCTAACCAAATTTCAGTTTCTGCTAACCACATTAAACTTCTCCTATAATCATATATCTATCATGATTTTCAAAAGGCATTTCACCGATGTAATAAACTTTAGATAAATTAGTTTTATCCTTAAACTCTTGCAAGTCTTTACAACAGTTAACATGATCTTCAACTTTATAATAATTATTTGATTGTAAAGCAACTATAGTTTTAGGCTTTAAGGATTGAAGTATATGCTCTACTGATAATTGATTAATATGTTCTATACTAGTATTAATATATACATCACATATAGGAACATTTATCACTGTATCTCTTACTTCAAATGATATGTCATGCTCTTGAAATAGGTATTCTCCCATATCTTTACAACCAGCGTCTCTATCAGAATTTATTATCTTATTATTCGAAAACTCTTTTCGTAGTAAATAAGAAGTTAACCCAAGCCAGCCAGCTGCTACATGTATATTATGATTAAAGATGTAAGGTGAAAGCTCATCTACTAGCCATTGCTTACCTATCCAATGCTTCTCAGATAGTCCATTACCCACCTCTTTAACTCTATGTGTAGGAAACTTATCAGCATTATCATAAATGTATTCAACGAGTTTAAACCCTCGTTTCAAAATGTCTAAATCCATTAGATTAAATGTTTTAAGGCAGCAAGTAAGCTTTTAGATTTTTTAGTTTTATCAGATTTATTCTGCACAATATTGAGAGCTTCTTCATTAGTATTAAACACTTTGAAAAACTCAATTATATTAGTTAAAGTATAATTAATATCATCTGTAGGAATAGTCTTAGACATAAATGCATTCATAGATTTTACTTTATCAGAGAAGTCAGCCTCTAGCTTGTTAAGATAAGTTAGTCTTTTTAACGCTTCTTCTTTTCTTTGCTTAGTAAGTATTTGAGCTTCTAATAATTGTTTACGTAGAATAGATAATTCTCTTTTTATATAATTGAGCTCTATCTCATAAACATCTCTTGCAGCTATTTTAAGATTTTCTCTCACTGCTCTAACTTGCTGTCTTTTAAAGTTAGCTGTGCAGTCAATAATTTTATCTTTATCCCAGCCCGCTTCTGTTAATTGTTTATATTGAATTGATCCAACTTCTATACATTCTTCTATTACACCATCTTCATCTGTGTTATATAATACTAAAATATTATCTTGTTGCTCACTGGTGTATCTAGCTTCCACGACATCATTATACATATATTTTCCCTAAACTTGATAAATTTTAAGATAGTTTGTACTCGCTACTACTGGTGTACCGTCTGGAAATTCTTGTGCACGGTAATCATCAACACCAACAAATCTTGTTTGATAATTACCTGACCCATTTAAGACAGTGTTTGACATACCAGTACCTCTATTATTACCATCCCCGTTAATCCGATAGCGAATTCTCGATCCTGGTACTTCTGAAGCTACGTGTCTTACACAGTTCTTTAAAATAGCATCAAAACTTGCAGTAGTATATTCTTGTAAGTTATTATCAGATCTGATAAAAACAGGAGAAGAGTATGCTATTGCTGATCCAGCATTTACTCTGAATAAATAATAGTTAGCTACTGTATCAGGTGAAGCGTCCATATTATTACCAATATTACCTGATGTGTAATCAGATAGATCTGCTCTTGTGTCGGTAAAGACAGGAGTTGTACTTATTAAAGTGGAGCCAGTTAGAGCATTAGCTGAATGTATCCTGTATGTGCCGGGTCGATCCGTACCGTCTGTAATATTATCAATTTCAGGGTATATAAACGTATCGTACATATCTGTAAGAGTCATAGCTTGAATGTTTCCGTTATTATTGTAAACTGGAAAAACTATACTATCTGTATCTGCCGTTTCTGTTGTATCAAAGTGGCTTTGATCTATTCTAGAATACTCAACTGATACAGTTCCTGGTTCATCAGTGTCTGATTCCGGTGCATACTCCGCCGCGCCGTCATCATCACCATCTTGATTACCAGTTGTTGTAGAGACAGCACCAGCTACTTTTCTAGTGTCATTTATAGCACCTAAATTACCACCAGACGATACAACGCTCAGGTCTACTGACGGGTCAGTAGCGTAAAGATATCTCACTTGAGACTTTATCTCATTTATCTGGGTTGTCGTCATCTCCTGGAGGTTTCCTCCATTAAGATAGAGTGGAGTTCTAACAGTCATTTACTTAACTTCCTGCACCATACAAGGTTTTTACAGCTGTTCCTGCACTGTTATAAATTATTAAAGAAACAACACTTTTTAATTCATCTGCACCAACCGCATCATCAGCAATATGTTCATTATCGATTGAACCGGCTGCATAGTGTTCTGAGTTAATTACATCATCAGCAATCTTAGTACCATCAATAGCATCAGCGCCAATCATTGCTCTTACTACTTGAGTTTCACCAATAACTCCTGCAGCTGTTGCTCCTAATACTCTATTAGCTGTTACTAAGTTCTGCATTTTAGCATAAGTAACCGCATCATTTGCAATTGTTGTAGCACCATCACCGGAAGATGTTACATCTCCTGAATGGTTAGGATGTGTGTATACTGTATCAGTCCAAGGTACGTTTACATAAGCTTTTTCACTAGACAACTCAACCGGATAGTTTTTACCATTTTCAGCGTAACCTATCTTCATACCGCCTCTAGTAGCACTAGCAGATAAAGGTAGAGAATAGTTATTAGCTCCATCAGCCACGTTTATCATATTACGTATATTTACTGGAGCTAGCTCTTCTACAGTACCATCTCCAGAATCTCTACCTAACAGCCTACTTGTAGCCGATACATTCTGCATCTTAGCATATGTTACTTTATCATTACCGATTGTAGTAGCACCATCACCACTAGAAGTTACATCACCAGTGTGATTTGGATGTGAATAAGCAGCCGGTAAAGTAATTGTCTTAGTGCGAGCTCCAGTAACGTGTCCTCTTGCATTTGTTGTGAGAGTATCAATAGCTGTGAATGTAGCTCCATAACCAGGAGCAGCTGTTGTTGTAGTGTTCGTTCTAGTTATATTAGCGTGGTTGATAGTAATAATCTCATTACTACCTTGGTTAGTTGTAAAGTTACCACCTGTGACTAAGTCTGTACCAGCTGTAAGCGTGATAGTAGCGTTTTCAATATCACCAGTAACAGCTAACGTACCAGTCTTAGGACCTGTAAACTCCCACTGATCAGTGTTTTCGTTGAATTGGAATACAGCATTTGCAGAGCTGCCGCGTTCTACTTCAATACCAGATCTAAGAGTTGTTGATGGAGTACCTGTTTGATTCTTATTAAGAGTAATAATATTATCTTCTATAAGAAGAGTGTTGGTGTCGATAGTAGTAGTTGTACCATTAACTTGTAAGTTACCAGTAATTGATAAATCACTAGTCACTGTAAGATCTCCAGTAACATCTAAATCACCACGTGCAACAGTATTACCAGCAACAGTTAGATTATTATCTACAGAGAGTGCAGTAAAGTTAGCACTATCATTTTCTAGAGCAATAAGCTGCATATCATTAGTTGTACCAGCTTGCCATCTGTCTAATGATTCATTCCATACTAGCTGGGCACTATCTGAAGTACCTCTATCAATTGATATAACACCATTTTGTACTGGTGTTCCGGATGTGCCATCACCTAGTTTAAACTCATGAGCTGCTAGAACGGTAGATCCAGATACAACAAAATTACCAGTAACATTAAAGTCATTAGTAACAGTTAAGTTATTACCTATAACAACATCATCAGGTAAAGATATTGTTGCTGAGGATCCTTCTCCTGCGCTATGTACTACTGTAATCTCATTTGCTGTTCCTGAAATACCTGACATATAGTTACCAGTAGTTTCAGTTCCAAGTATAACACCGTTATTTTTAATTGTGACTACACCTGAGCTAACCGCAAAGTTATCTGAACTAAACGATGCAACACCTTTGTTAGATGTTGTAGCAAGCTCACCAGCAACTGTAATAGTATTACCTGACACTGTTGTATCAATACCTTCACCAGCTGTGACTGTAAATGTTTCTCCAAGATTAACTGCATTAGCTGTACCAGAAGAAGCAGCGATATTAATATAACTATTATCAATCTGTGAGTTACCAATCGAAGCAATTGACACCGCTCCAGATGATACGTTAAAGTCTGCTGCAGCAAATGATGCTACACCTTTGTTAGTTGTTGTTGCTAACTCACCAGTAATATTGATCTTATTATTTGATACTGTAGTGTTAATACCTTCGCCAGCTTCAAATGTGATTGTATCACCTAACGTAATATTATCTGTTGATCCAGTTTCAGCTGCAATCCTTAGAGCCCATCCAGTAGATGTTACATTACCAGTGATATCTAAATCACCACCAATGTTAGTATTACCTGATGCTTGAACTATGTTTGTAGCACCTACAGTAAATGTAGTACCATCAAATGTTAATGTAGAAGCATCTTCTAGTTCACCACCTGTACCTACAATAACAATTCTGTTATTAGTTAAATCTTCTATCTTAGCTGTGGCTATTGTAGCAGATGTGTTTACATCTAAAGTATTAGATACTGTAATATCATCTGCAGATACAGTGTCAATATTACCTGTACCATGAACATGTATGTTACGCCATTGCTGAGTGTTTGAACCTAGGTCGTATGTGTTGTCTGTATTTGGAATAATATGAGAGTTAACATCAGCTGAGAATACAACGTTATCTGTATTTGCATCACCTAACGTAACTGATCCATTAGACCCGGCTTTCATATTAACAACACCGTCTACAGTAAGAGTACCATCTACTTGTAGGTTACCCCCAATGTCCACGTTGCTATGAACGTCTAAATCGCCCTTTATAGTGTTGGTAGCACTAGAATCTCTCATATGTAACTTAGCTGAGTTAATCAGGGTATCGTTAATTGAGTCTAATCTTGTATCTAATTCTAGTATAGCTGTAGATACTGTACTAGCAGTAGTACCCATCGCAGCAGCAGTTATTGTTCCTAACTCTGCATCATGTTCATTAATCGCACCGACTACATCAGAGTCTTCTGTGGTTGTAAGATTACCTCTCCAACCTACGTCAGCTGAGATGATGTTGACCTTCTCTTGAAACGTCTTTACTGTATCACTAATGTTTACAATTTGCTTTGGCATATCTTACTTCTCTGCTAGTTTTTTCAGTAAATCTTTTATAACACTAATATCATTCTTAAGTTGATCCACGTCAGATTTAAGTTCTCTTTGTTCTTGTTCTTCTAATGACTGTCTATGCTTTCTTTCTCTAGCATTGTTAGCCTCTGTACTATTTATACTAATAACAGCACCGGTATTCATATCCCGAACAAGATCTATATGACCTTCTACTTTCACTTTATTCATATTACACCGTTAATGCTATAACTCTTAAATCACCAAACTGAGGGACCTTTGCGTTATTTGTTGATTTCATAACAATTTTAATCTGGAACTGATCAAAATCATTTAAAGTACCTCCAATACCTCCTGGCAAGTACCTATAGTCTCTATAGATATTAGGATTTTCATCTGCAGGTAATGTAACTTCTGGTGCTATCAATGTATACACAGTGTCTAGTAGCTTGCTGCTGCTGTTTGTCCTAAAGTAAACATCAAAATCACTTGTAGATGGTTTATTAGCTGATAGCAGTATCTTTAAGCCTTTTGCTTTTTCTGATAAGGTAATTGGTTTAGTAACATGTTTAGCTAGCGATGTACCTCCTAGTGAATTTGTTTCTGCAGAGCTGCGTAGAGCATTATTCTGATCAATTCTATTATGAACAGTGGTAATGGATGTTCTCTGCATATCAATTACTGGAGTGGTATATGATGTGGATGTAGTAAGATCTAGCTTTACAGTTGTTGATGAATTACCAGACATGTTATCTGTTTCGTTACGCTTTGTAGCTAAGAGCTTAGGGTTCTCAAAATATATGTTCTTATTAATAGGGTATGCTTTATATGAAACATCACCTTGATAAGCCACTTCTGATCCAGCTGTAGACTTACCACTAGTTAATTTAGCCACAGCAGAAACGTTACAAGCAAACGGTAGAATGTTTTCTATATTCAATCTTGCGAGTTCAAATTGATTCTGTCTCTCAATTATAAAGCTGCCTCCTCCTCTAGTTGAAGAAGTAGCATTAGAAGATACATTAAATTTAAATTCATCACCAGCTACATGAGTAATAGTGTGCACTGCATTTAACTGATTAGCTGGAATACCACCTGTAGCTGCAGCGCCTGTTATCTGAACATCATCTCCTACAACAAATCCGTGATCTCTCATTCCTACTTCCACTGAGTTAGATGATGCATCTGTTCTAATAAAGTTAGTTAAATTAACACTTGCAGGTGAACTATTAGTTAATACAGCTGCGCCAGAAAGATTAAAGTTAGCCCGCGAGAGTTTAAAAGTAAGATCTTTAGTTTGATCTGGTTCCCATGTCTTACCATTCTGAGATTTAAATAATGAGCCTAGAGTAGCTTGCTTAGATAGTTTTTTCTCTGTTGATCCAAGAATAAACTTACCAGCTTCTGCAACATACACATTATAATCTTTTGAATCAGATAATAGAACTATACAGAAATCTGTATTACCAGTTAAATAAACTGGTTCTTCTAAAGTAAATGTTGTTATTGCAGAACCGTCATCTGATACAGTAATAGCTGAAGGGCTCTTGAATACAGTTGATCCTGGGACTATTGCTTCTGCAGAAGGTTGACCGTTTACCATAGGTCTTAATTGAGCTACAACTGGAGTTTTATTAACAGCAGGTTTAGACTGAAATCTAACTTGTATATCAGTAATAAAGCAACCTGATGTTTCTGCTACAGTAAATGATTGAGCTAGCGGGTCTTTTGATCCACTACCTACTGAGCCGCCACTATTGGACCAACCGCCGCCCCATCCATCATCAGCAGGAGGTACAACAACAGTAGATCCGCCATTACCGCCGCCTCCTCCGCCGCCTCCGCCTCCGCTAGTAACAGATCCTGGAGGAGGTCCTATATTAAGATTAGTTACAGTTACTTGTAGATCTACTACTCGTGTAGATAAAACCGTTTGCTGTCTATGAACAACTACACCTTGAGCATAATATTTTGCTGATGCAATTGATGTACAGTCTTTTTCGTTATTTCTAGAAATATCAATTAATGTTAAAGCTTTATCTCCAGATGTAAACTTAATATCTTTTGTATTAGGTAAGAAGAAAGAACCTTCTATAGCGCCGTTATCATCTGACAGCAGCGGAGTGGTTGGTGTTCCTGGATGCTGAGTAAGCTCATTGTAACCGTTAGAATAATCAGAATCAAGAGTAGATATATGTCGGAACGTTTCTTGTTTAACCCAACTATCTACAGCTTTTAATCCAAAGAATGGATAATGTCTAGTTAAAGGTTTTAATCCTTGTGCTTTAAAAAATATTTTACGAGTTCTCATATAAGGTAAGAACGCACGACTTAACTCTACACCCTCTTCATCAATAAAAGTAGTACTAGTACTAATACCAGCAATTTTTACATCTTTGGTGGTTTGAATATTATTACTTATTGTAACTTTACTATCACCTACTTGATCACCCACTTCTAGTTCAGTTGAAATGCCCGCCCAATTGAAGCTCCAATCATTCCAAACATTACCTGCTACATCTCCTTGTACAAAACCACCATCAATTACAATAGGCTCAGCAAACTCTGTATCGAACCATTCATCTGATGTTGGAGATAGCTCCATAAACCCTCTACGTAAAACAACAGCAAATGGGTTAACATTTTCAATACCAGTCATATGTTCATTTTCAAGGTAATCAACAGTATCATATGATAACATAATATTATCACCTTTGATTACTACATTAGTATTCTCACTATGATCACTATCATAAAAGAGATTAGTATTTCTACTAGTAAATGTAGGTCTCATGCGTTTATTAATAGGATCAATAGCTGATTTGTTTGCACCAAGTAATGTAAATACTCTTTGTTGATCTTTAAAGTTATCAACAAAAAACCCTGATTTATTACGACTTAGACCTGCAGAATCAAACACATCAAATTGAGACGTTTCTAATTCCAATAAGCTTAATGCAGTTGTCTCTTCTAAGTCAGATACGCGCTTTTCTAATTTTCCTATATCTGCCATAGTAAAACGTTTATAAGAAAGCATTTTACTGTTAATATCATTATCATCTAATACATATGGGTTCATTACAACATTAAATATATCCATAGAATTTTCAGGAGACTTAGGTAACTGTGGCTCAATAGCAGGCTGGCCAGGTATTACAGATAGGTTACCTGATTGACCTATTACTACCTTAGCAGCTTGTCCTTGATAATAATTGGCATCAAACGTAATAAGGTCAGTAGGTCTTGGTAGTTCATTAATAACTGACCCTGACGTAAAGGTTCCAGATGAGTTAACAACCGGTCTAAAATCAATAACATTTCTTAAATTAATTGTATTACCATCTGCTTTTACAAAGTCAGGAATCTTATCGTAATCTACTTGACCTGTATAAGAGTTAACTGCAAAAAAATCTCCAGATGCACCGTGATTGAAATGTTTATATTTTACGAATATAGCTGTTGGAGCTGAGTTACCTGATATTAATTTAAGTCTACCGTTATCATAATAATCATCAGTTTGTCCATTATCTAGTTCGTAGTTAGATGAAATATCATCACCGTCAGAATCGTTTGCTTTTACCACATCAAAAGAAAAGATATCAGGTTGAGCTAATGTAAACCCTGTTACATTTCCACTTCCATCACTGTCTGCATCCGTTGCTGTAACTATAGTTTGTGTTGCACTTGCAAGAGTTTTAGACCTAACAAAACCAGCTGACTTATTAACATACGCTAAAATTTCATAAGTACTTTGAGAAGCTTGTGCGCCAGTAATATTAGCAGAAGCTGTACCTGCTCCAGATACGGAAGCGCCTGTATCTGCTGGTTGATCAGTACCACCCATTACCCATAAGTTAGTGTCAGCAAAGGTTTCTCCTGATGCTGTAAGAGCTATAGATGCTACTCCTGATGAGTTAGTTGCAACCGTAAACCGTCTTTGAACTGTAAGAGAAATATCACTTAACGATTGAGGTCGTGTGTTAGGAAGGTCAAACAATAAATTAGAATTAGCAGCGTCTTTTATAACAGCTTTACTTACTTCTAATATTAAGTTCCAATAATCACTAGTACTATTACCTATTGATCTTACATCAGCGAAATTCTGACCTGCATTCATCGCAACATCAAATAAGTATAATCTAAAGTTAGCGCCATCTTCTTCTACATGACGAACTCTAGCAGTACCAATAGTTGATCCGCCATGATTAGTAACAGTGCGTAGGTTCATAACCTGTAATTCATTTATATTAGGTATACCTTTATTATTACTAGCTACAATTATATAATTGCCGAATTCAGATGCAACAACCTGATTATTCAATAAAGCAACTGTTCTAGGCTTAGGTACACTTATAGCCGTTTCTCCTGTACGAAAAGCTCTATAACCATCTACATACGCTGTACCTGCACTAACGATAAAATCTAAATTAGTAGTATCTGAATCATTGGTTTGAAATTCTAACTCAAAAGGTTTTACAATATAATCACCAGACTCTTCCTTTGTTCTTAGAGCCATAGCTTCATTTATTTGATTATAATTATCAATAGCAGCTACTTGAGACTCAACGACTCCATCTCTTATTGAAGCGATTTCAACAAAATTTTCATCAGAGTTTATTTCTTCTTTTGTAGCTATTACTAATCTAATTCTATACCTATCTGCACCTGGTGACGCTAGATTAGGAGTAGCACCTTGATTATCAAATAATGTATTATTATCACTTGAAGTAATAATATCTTGTATAACTTTAAATCCTATTCTTGCGGTAGGATACTCATTATATTTTGCAATAATTTTTGATTGTTGTGGAGCAAACACAAAATGGTTTTCTGCAAAGAAATCACCAGCTTGAATTGATACTTTTGTACCTCTACCTACAGCTGGATTAGATACTGTATTAGTGGATTGAACTGTTAAAGAGAATGATGAGCTTGTTAATGAATCTCCTGCAGCTACCCTTACAGGGGTATTGTTAGGTGTTGATGCTCCGCTTGAGGTATTAGTATATGCAACAAATAAAGTAGCTGGATCTGAATCAGTTGCAGCAACCACTTCTAACACTTCAAATGCGATTGTACCTCCTGAAGTAAATTCTACTCCTACAACATCCGTTATATTAGCTGGAAGAGAGTTGGTACTGGTGTCTAGCTTTATAAACTCATAGCCGTTATTAACAGTAATACCTCCAGGATTTACTGAAGCGCCAGGTTTAAATATATGATTACCTAGTCTGCTTAGCTCAGTTTGCATAATAGTTTGTAACTGAGTAAGCTCACGAGCTTGCAATGCACGGCCACTATTAAATAGAATCCTGTGGAAGTTGTCGCTGTCTTTAAAATCATCTCTGTAAGTAGATGAGAATATTTCGGATGTAAATGCTTTTACCATATTAGTCTTCCATTAAAGTTGGATAATAATTTTTATATCTTCTGTTTGATCTGCTGATCTTTGTATTGCTGCTCTATTATCTATATACATTACTTCACCTGTAGATATATCTACATCACCGTTTATATACGCAAAAGAATCGCCGTCTACACCAGATGCATCTAGAGTACCAGCTCCTGATCCATCAGTTTCAGATATAACTTCACCTTCTACAAACGGTTCAAATTTAGTATCTGAATCTTGGATGTACCAAACTTCATCTGAGTCTGATTTAACTACATAAGCATTAGCTAATGATGTAGAGCCAAGAATAGTTTTATCTGCTGAGAAACTTGAACTGATATTTGAGAACTTCATACGTCTTAATGCGTTGCCAGTAACTCCTGTATACAAAGCATCTGAGTCTGGTATTTCTATATTTTTAACTAGAGTAACCTGTCTAAAGTCATTTCCAATTACCCAGTTAGATCCTTCATCACCAGCTGGTTTTGCTGTAAACATCATTGCTGTTGCTTTAAGATCGTCTCTCGGATCAGCACCAAACCCAGCTGCAGGTCCTATAATAGGTCTTGCTACTGCTCCTGATCCATTACCGCCAGTAATTTTTACGTAAGCTTGTGTAAAGTTTCTACCATGAGCTTTATTACCATCAGAATCTTTTACATTAATCTTTGTTACAGCACCACCGCTAATAGTAGCGGTAGCATTTGCAGCTACTCCGTTACCTATAACTTCAACTGTAGGTACAGTTGTATATCCAGATCCTCCTGAAGTAACTTGATAACCTACAACTTCACCACCTGAAGCCGCGTTTTGAATACCCACCTGCTCAACATGGTCAGCAGCATCATCAGAGTCAAACGCTCCAAACTTAGTTACAGGCATAAAGTTAGCAGATAAAAACTGTGATGCTCTCAAAGCACCAACTGAGTATAAGAACTTCCATACATACCCGTCAGCAGTTTCGAATGCTGTAGTAAGAGTACCAGTAGGTTTAACTGTAGATGTAACTGATTGACCTAAAGCTGTTTCACCTGCTTCAAGACAGACATAAATGTTATTTTCATCTGTGATAACATAGAAGCTATTTGTTGGATGTCCTACTGAGTTATCATTATAAGCTTGATAGATCGCTCCTAAAGACCATGTGTATCTAGGTATAACAAATGAATGAGCTTCAACGTTCTTAACAGCTGTCATATTATACTGAGCATCTCGAATTGTTCTAATAGCATTAGTAGGAGTTGGAGCAGTGTCAGTTCCATTCCAATCAATAGGTCTACCTACAGAGACATAATAATTGTTAGCTGCGCTATCAATATCTTTTTGAAGGTTTAAAAGAATCTCTTTTTTGAATCTATCTGTAATAATTGCTGGCATGTTATATCTCTTATGCTGTTATATAGTATAGTGCGTCAGTGTCACTTGATGTATACAATTTAGGCATCATTAACATCCACCCATCTGTATTATCAATCCATACACAGTTTACTATACCGTATTGTTTTACTGTAAAGCTAGTACCGTTGAAGAATGTTGTAGGAGTCACGGTAACAGCTCCTGCAGCTCTATTAACAAATGTTTTTGTTTGTCCTACTTCTGTACCATCAGCTAGTGTAGCTGTAGATGTAGTACCTAAGTTAAATATAGACATTGTTCGTGCTAAACTAATAGCTTGAGCATTAGCGTTAACAGTCTCTGATTTATATGTGACACCAGTCTGTATTTCTACAAGACCAGTACCAGTACCTGATAATCCTAAACTAACATTAGTGTCTGTACCTACAGCTGCGACTTGAGGAACACCTGTTGTTGCAGCGTTACTAATCTGAATCTCATTTACAGCAGAGGCTGTAGGAGCTAGTTTTATTATTTCTGCATTGTTAACATCATTAATCGCAGTTGTAATCTTAGGAATTACAATGCTTGGAGATGTTAATGTTTTATTTGTTAACGTCTGAGTATGAGCGTTAAATGTAAATTCATCGTTTGTTGTAAGTAATGGTAATGTAATTGTTCTGTCTGCTGCTAATTCACTTACACCTACTAAGTACTGATGATCAGCTGACGTATCATTAATCTGAGGTGAAGTTAAAACCGGCACTGTTAATGTTTTATTAACAAGTGTTTGAGTACCACCTACAAGAGCAAGAGTACCACTTTCAGCAGGAAGGTTAAGTGATACTGCAGCAGATCCTTCTATGAAACCTAATGTAGTGTCATATGTAAGACCTTTGTAGATTAAACCGTTATCTGATAAAGACATCTTTGAGGTAACTTGAGCACTATCACCACCTAGAAGCTGGTACAATTCTCCAAAGTTATCGTTTATTTTACCGGCAGCGATCCTAAGCGTATCGCCTGTACCATCATTGGCTGTAGTGCCTTTATTAATGTTTTGTCTTGCCATTGCTAAGTCCGTATCTGTGGTTAGTTTTATTTATAATGGTTATTATGCTGAATCTGAATCATAGTAAGTATATTTAACTTCATCCATAGTATCGAATACTGAACGATCTTGACTAAATCTCTGAACTCTACTATCTAGTCCAGCTGAATCTTCGTCCATTGTTGGGCTAGTAGTACCGATAAGCTCTCTAATAGTATCGTAGTTGCGATCGATTTCTGCAAGTGGAATATCTTGAATAGCTTCGATTGCTTCTGGTAGACCTATTCTTAGTTTGCCGTATGTTCCTCTACCATCTGAATCTACTTCACCTGTTAAGTCTGTTACCAGTAGTCCAGCACCTAGTGACGCTTCACCTTGTACAACAGGATCAACATTAACAACTTCGAAGTCTGGCATAATACCAAAGTTAAAGCTTCCTGTTGCTTCAAGTAATACTTGTCCTCCGAAATACATACCAGCTGGATGAACAAAGAGCTTATAAGCCTCTCTCCACCTCTCTACAGGAATATCAGCTTTGATTAAGATAGCAAACACTTGATATAGTTTATCATCTGTTAAAAACTTCTGAGAATCAAATCCAATTCTAGAGTCATCTTCACCTATCATAAACCTATCTTCTTTAGTGTATCTTACATCTGGAGTAATACCAAAGAATGTTCTAAAGAACTGTTGTATAGAGTATAGAGTACCTTTGGATCTATAAAGGTTATTAGAGAACTTAGCAGCTGCTCTTTTGTTTGTAAATCCTTCGAAGTAGGATTGACCTAGTAGTAGCTCATCTTCAATAAAGGATAACAAAGATAAATCATTAGCTGTAATATCTCTTGCAGTAATAACATCATGCACTAGTCTAGCTGGAGACTGGTCTGAGTCTTCGAATTGATTATACGCTTCAAGTAGCTTAATTAGCTTAGGATAATCTGCTTTAAAGTAGTCTGGAAGGACCTGCTCTACAGCATGATGATCAGTAAACCTATAATCTCTACGTAGGTTATCTTTTAGGGTATAATCTCTAGGCATTTTATACTGACTCTACTATAACTGCTGATGCAAAGGATGGATCTTCATCAAATTGAAGAATATCTTCTCTCTGAGGAGCAATAGCACTCTGATTAGCTGGAACAGCACTAATCTTAACATAGTTAACTCCTCCTATGATACTATTAGGTTTAAAGCCTACAAGAGATATAATACCTGTCGCTGTATCAAAGGTACCTATATTATCTACAATAGTAGTTAAACCATCTAAAGTAACAATTTGAAGTTTATTACTGTTTAGTTTATTTCGTATTTTACCTGCTATATTGTCAATGTTAAAAGGAGTACTATCTATAATATAGTTTATATCATCAGCAGGTGCTATAGATGCCGGGTATCTTAAAGTAAAATCATTCTGAGCGTCTAACCTAGGTACAATTCTTTGTTGCATCTTTACTTCCATACGAGAAGAAAGTACAGCTGGAGATACTTCATCAATAAGAGTAAGTATATTTGAACGTCTATAAGCTTGACCAAACTTACCTGTATTATTATTGAAGTAATCTCTCACTACAGTATTAACATTATCAGTAATACTATTTAGAGATAAGGTAGTAAGTTTAGGGTTAAACTGGAAGAATGTATTTGTTTCAATAAACGTGGTAATAGGATCTAGGTATCTTAATCTAAATGATACAACAGATAATTGATCTACTAAATCTTGAATACTATTCTTTGTTGTAGTCTGAGTAGATAGAGGTACATCATCTTCAAATACAATAGACATATATACAGCGCCAAACTCAGGTTCTAGAGCATCTTCTCCTCCAAAAGATTTTATATCTTTAATAAGAGTAGAGAAGTTTCTTAGCACTAGAGATGAGTAGTCATCTGCTGTAACCATTCTATTCTGAGTAGCATATTGGAATGGAGCATTTGTTCTAATAGACTGATTAGTTTCTTTTATATCTCCACCAAGTGAGTTAGTAACTGTCTGAGCTGTTATAGTATAACCTGTACCACCTACATTAACTTGAGATATAGGAGTAAATAAGGCACCATCATTAGCAGCCGGACCTGCTACAGAAAGATAATCAACTTCTATTTTATATCCAGCCTTTGGAGTCACACCAAATGTAATACCATCACCAAATGACAGTTCAAAGAACTCATTAGGAGATTCTTTTAAGATATAAAGAGCTGTAGCAGCATTAATTAATGTAGCTTGTTTTAAGTTTTGATATGTTGTAAAGGCAACAGAAGTAGGAGACTCATATACTCTAACAATAGTAGTATCAACATCTAAGTTCTTATCTGGAATAATATACAAAGCGTCTTGAGATACAGCATCAGCAATAAACGTCTTTGTTCTCTGAGTACCTTCGAAGATCTCTATGTTAGCAGATCCAGCATTTGTTTTAAATGAATATATACCAGAACCGTCATCAGTTGCTGTTACAGTTTCTCTTGTTTGGAATGTATAAGTAATATCATCAATAGAGCTTTCAAATACAACCCCTGGTGCTAAAGACACCGTTGTAGGTCTTTCAGCTAGGGTAGAAAGATTAATAGAGAAAGTAACAACAGCTCTAGATGCTGTTCTTGATTTTGGAATATAGCCAATACCTTCGGCTAACGACACGAGAGAGCTTCTCAGCTGTGCAGTCCCAAGGAATGACTCGTTCAAAGCGAAGTTAGCGATAAGTCCATTATAGTGAGTGTTATAAGCTAACACATCTAGTATATTAGACAGGCCAGATGCTTCGAAGTTATAGTCAGCAAACTCATCTTGTTGAGCTAAGAATGTCTTCAAGTTATTTTTAATCGACGTAAAGTCTAGGTTTGTTGACTTAATTGTAGTTGCCATTATCTTAGCCTCGATAGGTTCGTAGTGAATGTTACTGTTTCTTGTGTACTAATAATTTTAAAGTATACTGATACTCTCATATCATTTTGATCTGGAAGTACATTAACAGTTATGGTAAGTATTTCAGCTCTTGGCTCATACTTGGTTATAGCGTTTCTAATATTCTCTTCTACTTCATCTTCTGTATCTTCATCAGCTAATTCGAATAACATAGCTCGTAAATTAGCACCAAAGAAAGGTTGAAAAGGTTTTTCATAGAAGTCTGTAAGAAGAAGATTCTTTATTGATTGCTTAACAGCAGCTGCGTCTCTTTTCTTGTAGATATCACCTGACGGTCTTTTTGCAAAGGTTAAATCAATATCCAAATAGTCTACGGTACGCGAGGATATCAGCGTACTCTTCTGAAGATTACCATCTTCTGTAGATAAAACTCTTCTTATAGCCATTTGTCTTCCAATAATTTCTGTTATTTATAAGTTAAATTAGTATGTTTGATATTGATATGTAAGACTCTTTGCTTAATGATACTCCATCAGATGCAAAGAAGTATTGAGAGTCATTAAGATCTACGATTCGTATATTATTAAGCGTACTCAGCTTATTAACTATAGCCTGTCTTACTTGTAATTGCCTGCTAGAGGTAGTTTTATTTGTGACTTTAAACAACATAAAACTAATATCATGGTTTAATTTATATGATGTGTTTACTATCTTAAATACCCTCTCAGCGATTTGAGTAGGAGTATCATTTGAGCTTATAGCATCATTGACACCAGCAGATATAACAACCACTTCACTAGCTTTGATTAGTTTAATGTTTTTGATAATCTCTTGATCTCTAGAAGTTCTCGCATCCCTAGCAAATGTTTGCCACGGATCCCCTCCGAACACTTTTAAGTTTCTAGCATGTACATCACCAATAGTAAAGTAGCCTGTAACTTCATCAGGTAAGTCTGCTGGGAATTCTATTGCTGTAGATGGTGCCTCGGTTATTTCAATTAGCTGGTTTGTAGCTTGTATTTTATTATTAAAGCGTGTCTCTACTATTCCTTTAAAATTTAAATTATAATTAGAAGGAATAGCAGGCATCTCAATAATAATTTGAACATTCAGCTCACCTTCATTATAAGTGTCATAATCTAATATTAGCTTATCATATGTGCGGTGATAGGTTTGTAAAAATCTAGCTAGTTCAAAAGTTTTATCATTATCAATCGAATTATTACGTCTTAGCTCATATACTACAGACCTCCCAGCTGTCGCTAAAAAGTTTGTGTTCTCTTCTGATTCAGTAATTTGTTCTTCTGGATCAGCTTTATATAATCCTTCTATAACAACGAGTTTATGTCTACTAAACCGTTTACTATCTTCTCCAATAGTTTTTAATATCTGAGCTTGAGGTAATAAGTTACGAGCTATTTGTATTCTATCACTTACTTCAGGTATATGATCTAATGTAACACCTTTAAGAAAGTTACCCATTGTAATGCCACTATTAAGTGATGTGTTAGCATTCACTTTAGAAAGTCCTTCAGGTAAGTATCTAAGATCTGGTAAATATTTAAGAGTCATTATCTAATAATCCTTTTAGAAGTGAGATGAGGAGATGGATTACCTAGAACAGAGCTACCTTGTATTATTAGAGTTTCTGTGTCTTGTACAGTTTCTATATTAGGAGGAGATGTGTTAGCATAATCTGGAGATAGTTTACCTTCCGATAACATTAAGGTTGTAAACTCTACATTGTCTCTATGTGCTGGATCTCTCATCTTACGTCTTACTTGAGTCATATCTATATTCTTATTTGTTACCCCTGAGGTCTTTTTAGATAGATCTATATTGTTCTTTTGTATATCTTCTGGATCAACCTTAACAACTCTTACACCTTTATCACTTTTTGTTCTATAGTCAGTTAAAAGAGTAGCTGTAGGTTTAGAGGTTGCTGTTGTATTATTAGCTAAATCATCTGCTGAGTTGTTTGTATATGAATACGCAGATCCAGATGTGTTGCCTCCAGGATCAGTATCAGGGTAATTCTGTGCTGCTGTAATATTAGATTGCTTTGCAGTACCATTTAGATCACCATGGAATGTAGTGTAGTGAGCTGATGTTCCTTCTACTCTAGTAATAGCGCCTTTAGGAGTATCTACTGAAACGTCAGCGTATACTGTACCACCAGCTCTTAGATTCATTGTATACATTTGCATATTCTCACCACCTATTGTACCTGTATCACCAAATACAGATAAGTTATCAGCAGCTATGTTGGCTGCAGGTGAAGTAAGCACTACTTCAAGTTCTGAGGTCATAGTTAATACTCCAGATACAGCTTCTGTATGAGGCCCTTCTACAATATACCTACTCTCACCTTTAACAACTGTTGATAGCCCTTCTAGGTACTGATGAGCTCCTCCACCAGTAACTAAATTAGTTTGATTACCATCAACAGTCTTTATATCATCTCCAGTAACAGTCCTTTTGTACGGCCCGTTAACCACTTCTGTTTTCTTAGTAGAGTTAACATTGTATTCACCACCTACATTAACATTGAAATCACCTGTTACATCGATAGTAAGATTACCTTCAAACTTTAGATTGCCATTCTTTACTTCTAAGAAATAGTCTTCGTTAGCTTTATCAATACGTCTCTTAGATGATATAATAATAGACCCATCAGGTCCAATGTTTATACCATCACCATTCTTATGACGAATCATTATTCTTTCTGAACCAGGAGTGTCGTTATATTCAACTGTATGACCAGCTGGTGTTGTATGAGCGTAGCATGTTGTGTTGTTAGCAGCATTACCTTGAGCAGTATCAGCAGGAACATCTGCGCCATACGTATTAATTAATAGCCCACCTTGAGTGGTAACTGACTTTTCTTCTTTTCCTGCTTTAGGGTAGGTACCTGTATTATCTGAAAATGGATGTTTAACGAACCCTTGAGAATGAACTGCACCTGATCCTTGAACCACCTCTCGGTTAACTACTGACTCTACATTATTTGTCTTACCCATTATACATTCCCTTGTGCAGCACTAATTAATTGAGCTGTTGAGAAGGACCTACCTGTTCCTCCGTTATTTACCTTTTTAAATGTTTCAATATAACTTGATATTGAAAGACCTACAGGTACTTTAGATTCATCTAAATCCTCATGTGCATCAAATACTTGACCTCCAGGCCATACTTGATAGAATGCTTCAAGTATCTTATCAACAGTAGCACCTTGATGTATTGTAGCATCTCCATTTTGGTAGTGAGGTAATACTATACCTATAGAATACTTATCATGAGTTGTAGAGTATGTACCATTTACTGATAACGGTCTACCTCGCTGTAGATTACCATTTGAATGTATTACATAATGAAACGGTATTCCATCATTACCATCAGCAACATACGATGCATGAATATCTTTTGCAGTGAGTACTTGATCAGGAGTCATTTCATGACCATAAAATACTATCTCAGTTATTTCTCTGTTAGCTTTTATAAATTCAATCATTAATTGTTCTTGAGTAGCAATGATATCAAAGTAGTCATCTTTAGTAACAGGTCCCACCCATGTGTTATTTTTACTTGTTACTTCATAAGCACCAGTAGTAGATGAAAATGCGGTTTCTGTCTTAAGCTGTTCGTTAATAGTAATAGGAACTGAAGGTATAAAAGTCTCTACATCTCCAACAGGCTTCTTAGTTAGCTCCTGAATTAAAATAACTGCTTTCTTATCTTCTTTAGCCTGTAGTAATACAAGCACATCTACAGTTCGATGCTTAGGAACTCCAAAGTTTTCTATTACAGTTAAAGGTGTTTTATCTGATTGTAATAGTATATCTTGTATAGGATTGCCAGTTTGAGTGTTAGTTTGATTATTAAACGAAGATATAAAAGACCCTAATGATGTTGAAAACTCACTAGAAAAATCTGAAAACCCTTTTGTAGATATATCTTTTACTTGATTTGAATATTTCTTTGGAGTTATATTACTAATAATCGTTTCTGTCTGTGAATCAGTCGGAGTAGCAATTAAGTTTATAGACGCTTTAACTCCTTCTGGAGTAGGACAAGTAATAACAACATCTAAAAACCCGTTAGAAACACTTGCTCCTATTATCTTATCTAAATCTGTTTTACTATCATCTACAACTTTTATTATCTGGTCTTGTATACCAGGTATATTTTGAGATAGTATTGCTATATTAGATGAAATATTAGTAGATGTATTAAGAGACTGTATACCACTTATAGTCTCATTTAAAAGTCCACCAAGGCTTGTTGAATTTAAAGCTTGTATAGAAGATGCAACTGCAGATGTATCTTTAACAAGAGAGTCAAACCCAGCCCCAACCTTTACATTTTTTAAGATATTGTTAATTTCTGGTATTGTTGCCATTATGCATCTCCAAATTTCTTAGAGACTTCCTTAGCGGATACTAATCTCTTTTCAAATGCTGCAGAGTAAGCTAGTAAAGCGCTACTCTGTTTAGATGTTCTACTCACCGCTCCTCTTATACCGCCGTTACGAGCGTGTAGATTATAATTGCTTATAAACGAAGATTCTTTATGGTAATTATATGCTGTAGAAGGAGTCTCATATAAAGCCATAACAACTTCTGTGTATTCTAATATTGTGCTAGAAGTTACTAGTCTAGAATAAGTTCTTTTAGATTGTTTATTTTCTAACTCATATACTACAAAAGCTAACTGTACAGAGAAGTTTAAATAGTTTGCTCCTGGTATAGAGTTAGCAAATGCTTTTAATTCTGGTTGTCTTGAGTTCCACTGAGCTATACCTACAGCAGGTTCTCTTGGAGGTCTAGCTTTAGGATCAAGGGTATGACCTGATTCATGAATAAAGTTACCTACAAAAGCTGCAGCGCATGATCCAGGATCACCAATATTACCTCTTGTTTCGAAGTAACTCTTAAGATAATTAAATGCTTGTTCTTGACGAGTAGAGCCAATAAGATTAATATTTAAATCTCCAGACCCAGAAGCACCTTCATCTAGTAATTGAGCTTGTCTAGCATTAATAGATGTTCCTACATCTGGAGTAGGCTCACCAATAATCTCAAGCTTATTTACTTCTTGTTGTGTAACTTTATCACCTACTTTTATAGAGCTTTCGCTTTTAGATGGTTTCGGGACTGCAAAGCTATCTATAGGCTCATCTACAACAACTCTTAACCCTGAATCGTGAGGTATAGATCCTAAGATAAGAGGACTTTGAGAGTGTTTACCGTCTAAGAATATACCGTAGACTTGAGCTCCCACTTGTATACCATCAGGCATAGTAGATCCTGATACACCACCTTGAGTAACAGGTACAACAACAGATGCCCAAGGTAGATCACTTATCTTAACTTTAGCTGTATCTTCATTGTGAATACCAAATATACGTACTCTAACTCTACCTAGGTTTCTTATATCACCTATCTGTGAAACTACTCCAATAAACCATCTGGAGTCATCACCATAAAACTCTGTGTTTATTGTTCTCATGATTCACCTGTCTTATCAGTTAGTTTAACTATGTCCATTTTTACGTCATAGTTACCTTCAGTAAACTTATGTCTAGTTCGATACACTAAAAACTTACCAGATTTGTTTCTATCTACGTCTCCAGTTATAATCGATCCATCCGCTTGAGATGGTATAGCATAGTTAAGTGAAATATTAGAACCAACTCCAATATTTAACCCGCTTATTAAATACGGTTGACCTGGCACTTCTATTTCAAATACATTATTTAAAAGAATAGCTCTTAACGAAGCTGATTTAATCTTTAATTTATATAGAGCTTCTTGCTTATACTCATCAGCATATCCAGCAATAGGAGTCACACCATCTGTGTCATAAAACTTCCTAGATGCTACAACTTCACTAAACACTTTAGAGTTTAGATCTCCAATATTTTTAATATCAGAGTTTCCTTTTTTAAACCTTAATTGCCAATCATACCCTATTGAAGAATTTAAGTCAGCGTTTGATTCTACACTTTCAATAAATTTATTTAATGTATTATTAGAATTGTGTCTACTATTTTGAGTTTGACTAGATGAAGTTAAATCCATAGTTTTAAATTCAGACCCAATAGCTCCGCCTTGAGCAAGTCTTAAAGTGCTTTCTATTTGCGTTGCTCTATATGACTTAACATGAAAATACTCAGCGCGCATATCACTTATTTTACTTGTATTATGTGATGTTTGAGAGTATGAATAAGGCTCAGTTTTATTCCAAGCATCTTTTTTCATCATATTATCTAAGTCTTCTAATCTTAGAAATTCATCTCTAAAAGAAGCATAAAGGAAGTATGGTGCACCTAGAGAAGATGACATTCTATCTCTAAGCCATTCTGTGGCCTGTAAAGGGTTCCAGTACGGTATATTCACTTTCATTTTTTGTTGCAAAGCTATCCCAGCATTAGGTCTAAGAACTTTACCTAGATGTGAGTTCAATATATTCATAACTATCTGTTCTGGGTTACCAGTATATGATTCACTTATCTTCATAATAGAACTTAGATATCCATGCTCTTCCATAAGAGTGAGCATATGAACTTCTGTTCTTTCATTAGCAGATGTATTAGCTGCTACTCCAGTAATCATAAATGTTTTTATAATAGGCTCAGCGTTTTCCTTCTCAAGTATAGTAAATGTTATTCGTTCACTACCTTTAATACCTACAGAGTCTCTAAAACGTACATCATCTACCAGAGCACAAGTACCTGTCAAATAAGGTAGCTCTAAACTCTCAAATATATTAAGTTCAGCTATTGATCCAGATAAATCTATAGGTTTTAATATAGGAAGATCCGGGCGTCTATCTGCTGTAAAGATAGCACTTTCAATTAGATATTGGGTTTGAGCTGTTTTAGCCATGATTATACTTTCAGTAGTTTAAAGTATTCACTTACAACACTTACTATCTTACTTGGTTTTATTACAATTATTTCTTTTAATTTATTATTGAAGTTTATATTGTCTTCCATAGTAGTTGTAGGTACTAGTCCAGATGTTGTTTGGTTATATGGATCAATATCTACTATATCTCCGGATGAGTTTTTATAGTACAGCGTAGAATTGTACTGTACAGATTCACTAATAAGAGTAGCTGTGTTTGCTGCTTGTTCTTCTGCAGTAGTACCTGCTGCTATCTGTTCTGTTTGTCCAAAGTTATTATTTAATCCAGCATCATTCTTATCAGAAGCAATAACAATCTGACCTAGATCTAAGTTACGTTCAATTACTCTACCAGTTGTACCGGATGTCTTTCCTATAACAAAGTCACCAGGTAGAAAGTTAGATGCAATATTACTCTGAGTTGTAACAGTTCTATGAGGATATCTTTTTTTAACAAGAGCTCTCATCTCTCTTTCAGATAAAGGCCAACCTGACTCTCTTAATCCATCATTCATAAAAAAGAATGTCCAATGATACTCAGGAGTGCTATATAATTTTTGAGATACAATATCAGGTCTGTCACCATCAAGTATAGTATACTTCTCATAGAAAGCTACTTCATCCTTTATTTGATCAACAATATCAATGTATGCAGTGATGTTAGGGAAGATAGTATCAGCTTCATTATTACCAAAGTTGTAATTTACGAATGGAAATCTTTGAAAATACATATTAATAACCTTCTTTCTGTACTAGTTCTTTATGAAGTGTACCAGATTCCATAAAGGTCATAGTAATATCTACTTCAGAGAAATCTCCGCCTTCTAGAAAACCCATACCGGATGCATTGTAAGTAGCATTAAAAGTTTTTATATAAGAAGGAAGTATTTTAGTTGCAATGTTTTTATCTTTATACTTTAAATCAATAGTAAATACATGTGGGAATTTATAACCAGCTGGTATATCACCCATTGTAATAACTTCTGGATATAAATTCTCTCTAAAAAATCCAATAATATGTTTTATACTTCTTGATTCTTCTTTAGATGTTGGTATCATTTTAAAAGTAAATGTAAACTCTCTCAGAGGTATACTATCAAATATAGCTCGTGTATTAGGGTTTACAGAAACTCTTGTAGCAGAACTTACAGCCCCTCTCATTCCTTGCCCTGGTAGCATTTTAGAAGCTCTGTTAACAGCCAGCTTAGCTAGATCTCTTGTGTCTCCTCTACCATTTAAAATAACATCAACAATAGATGCTGCAGTGTCTTTAGCTTCAGATATTAAAGTTGGTAAAATAGCAGCGCCATCAGACAGCGCTGCTTGTGTAGCTCCACCCATAATACCTAAATTAGTATTACTGTAAGCAGCTTGATCTGTAATTTGAATAGCTTGAGGGAGATATAAAGTAGCACTTCCTTTATTACCAGGTTTTAATATTTGCCCTGTCCCTCTATTTGTTTCACTTGATTCTAAACCTCTATTAGCTGTAGTCCTTGCTGCAGCATCTTTTTGAGCTTGAGCTATTCGTTGCTGATTAGCTATAACATCATCAGGGCCCTGAGGTTGAACAGTGTTTATACCTGCAATATCAAACAAAAAGTTAACATCAAATGATTCCACTTCCCTAGCAGTGAATTTAATCTTAGCTTCATAAGGTGTATTCTTAGTATCAAGAGGAAATTTTAAATTGTTAGCTCTATAACTATTTGTAGCAGCTGTACGTTGTGCATCATCCATAGGTAAATATCCAATAAATAGGGTTATCTTATGAAAGTATTTATATGGCTTATTCCGGAAAATATCTAGTTAAACACAGAAGCAAGTACAAAGGCGATGCAGATAAGGTGACTTATCGTTCAATGTGGGAGAGACATTGCTTTGTTTGGTGTGATAACAATCCAAATATACGTAATTGGTCATCAGAAGAGGTAGTTATACCATACTTCTGGGATGTAGATAAACGTATGCATAGGTACTTTATGGACCTTAAGATAACATATAAGTCAGGTAGAACAATACTTGTAGAAGTAAAGCCTGATAAGGAGACAAGACCCCCTAAGAGACCAGACAAGTCTAAACGTTATATAAACGAAGCTATGACCTATGTTAAGAATATGAACAAGTGGGAGACTGCTGAAGGTTATGCTAAAGATAGAGGTTGGGAGTTTCAGATATGGACAGAGAAGACTCTAACAGAGATGGGCATAATGCCTAAACAATCAACTAAAGGTGCATTAAAACCTCTTAAAAAGTTAAAGCCCTTTCGTAAGAAAAAGCCTAGAAAAAAGACATAAATACAGGTATGAGTAATTTATTTCAAAACTTAGAGATGGAGGCATTCCGAAAAGGAATAACTCCTCGTACGCAAGAATCAAGAGACTGGTTTCGTAAGAAAGCACAATCAATGAGGCGTGTCAATCGTAATCAGATTATGAAAGAAGAACCTATTGAACTTAAGGGTACCTTTCAACCTGGTGCTATGGCAATGTTCTTTTATAATCCAAAGACAAAAGACAAGCTTCCATACTATGACTCTTTTCCTTTAACTATTATTGTTGATAAAGCTGAAGGAGGGTTCTACGGTTTGAACTTACATTACTTACCTCCAGTACTCAGAGCTAAGTTCTTAGATGTACTATTAGATAATACTAATAACAAAGCATACGATGAGAAGACTAGATTTGCGGTTAACTATAACTATCTAAAGAAGTCTGCTCGTACAAAATACTTTGCTCCATGCTTTAAACATTATCTTACTGATCATGTAAAGAGTAGATTTGCTATCGTACCAGCTCCTGAATGGGAGATCGCAACGTTTCTTCCTCTTGCTGATTGGCAGAAGTCTAGTGGTAGTAAAGTATATGCAGATTCAAGAAGGATGTTAGGATGAATATTGATCAATTAAAAAGTGTAGCATCTAAAGGTAGAGGTTTTGCATCTGCTAATCAGTTCTTAGTACAATTACCTTCCTTAGGTAATTTTGATACAAGAGATCTTAATATACTTTGTACTAACGTAAATATGCCTGGTAGGCAGATAATGACTCAGGAAAGAATTATAGGACCTAAAGCTCGTAAAATGCCTACAGGTTTTGCTTCTGATGATATTAACATGACGTTTCATGTTATGAATGACTACCTTATTAAAAAATATTTTGAAACTTGGCAGAATAAAGTTATCAATCAAGACACTTTTGAAATAGGGTATGCAAGCGAGTACTGCAAACAAGTAAGAATACAACAACTTAAAAAAGGAATGGCGTTCGACTTTCCTATTGATAAGATATTTGGATTAAATTTAGATCTAGATATAAGAACCAGGGAATCTATTGTATATGAATGTACATTAAAAGATGCATTCCCGACAACAATGAGCGCAGTTGAATTTAACAATGACCAAGATGGCCTAGTAAGGCTTTCTGTTCAGCTTTCGTATACAAACTGGACAACAAAATAATAAGGATGATTAAATTATGGCATTACCTAAACTAAATGACTTACCCTCGTATAGTCTTACTATACCTTCGTCAAAAAGAAATGTAACCTTCAGACCGTTTTTAGTAAAAGAGCAAAAGATACTATTAATGGCTATGGAGTCTCAAGATAATGATCAAATACTTCAAGCGATAAGTGATACATTAAAATCTTGTATTACAGAAGATATAACAGACAGGGAGTTAGCCACCTTTGATATTGAGTACTTATTTACTCAAATTAGATCTAAATCTGTAGGAGAAACTACCAAGCTTAACTTAGCCTGCTCTTCATGTGAAACAAATAATGAGACACAGGTAAACTTATCTGAGATTGCTGTTGAGTTAACTCAAGACAAAGTGATTAAACTGAATGACACATATAGTTTAGAAATGAGATATCCATCTTATTATGACGTGTCTAAGATTGAAGCTAAAGATAGCTCTACTACTGATGAAATTATACAACTATCTAAACTATGCTTAGATAAAATACTCACAGAAGATGAACAAATAAGCGTTGTAGAAGAAAGTGATGAAGAAATTCAAAGCTTCATAGAATCATTAACTACAGATCAATTTGATAAGATAGTTACTTTTGTTATGAACTTACCGAAGCTAACAAAGAAGGTTAGTTTTAAATGTACTAATTGTGAAAAGGATAACGAAATTATAGTAGAAGGGTTGGCTAATTTTTTGTCCTAAACCTCTCTCATGAGTCTCTAGTTAATTACTTTCAAGTTAATTATCAGCTAGTGCAAAACCATAAATACTCGTTAACAGATGTAGAAATGATGATGCCATGGGAGAGAGAAATATATGTTTCGTTATTAGTCGACCAAGTAAAAGAAGAGCAACAAGCAAGAGAACAACAACAATATGGCTAGTTTACAAGAAGTAACCCAAGAGTTACAAAACCAGACTAAATCAATTGATAGCCTCGTTTCGGTTATTGAAAATCAAATTAACCGTGAAAAAGCCGGTGCTGGAGATGATCTTGAAGCTAGACTTAAGGCAAGTAGAAGTACTTCATCATCAAGTGCTGGCTCTCCTACTACATTTAAAGGAGGACTAGTCGATGCTGTAAAGGGTGATTTAGGTTTAAACCTTATGGGTAATCTTCTAAGGTGGGGGATGGGAGGACTATCTGGTGCTTTAGGCGCGCTAGGGGTTGGGGGATTAGCAGGAACTTTAATTCCAGGTCTTGGTGCAATGCTTGGTAGATTAATAACAAGAGGTCCATTAGGCGCCGCATTACTATTATTTGGAGAGGATCTTTTTACTAAGGCGTTTGATTATGCTGGTCTTGAAAAGTATGTAACAATAGATGTAGAAGATAAAAAACTATATGCTGCTTCTCTTTCTAAAGCTATTGGTAGCGGATTAATTGCAGGTATATTTAATAAAAAATTAGGATTAGCTGTCTTTATAGGATCACTATTAGGGGATGGTATAAAAGGATTATTCAGCGACGAATCTTTAAAAGAAAACTTTATATCTGGATTCGGACTTAACTTTAGTAAAGAGCAATTTATAACATACGGAAGTGTGTTCGCAGCATTCTTCGCACCAAGCTTAATAAGAGGTGCACTTAGCGGTGCGTTAGGATTAGGTGCAGCTGCAATTGGTAGAGGAGGTCCTCCAGGAACAGGTCCATCACCAAACGGCAAAGCTAAAGCAGGATTCCTAAAAGGTTTTAAACCAAAAGGATTTAAAGGTTTAGGTTGGGCTGGTATGCTAATGTTTACTGGGTCTCTATTAGCTGACTATATAGGAGATTTAACCGGCAGTCAAACAGCTCATGATCTTATTGGTATTGGTGCTACTGGATTAACAATTGCTGCTTTATTAGGTCCAACCCCAATTGGGTTAGCAGCAGCAATAGCTGGTATGGCTGTTCACGGCATTATACTTGCAAGAAACCATATTAATGAAAAACGTGCTGAGATGGATGCTGAGTTTGATAAACAAGTAGCGTTACGTAAATTAGAATTGGATAGTATGGATCCAGCAGATGTAGCTACATCTGCTATGGACTTAGCACAACGAGCTGCAATGAATGCTGCAAATGGTAAAAGAGATGGTAAGTACAGTGCAGCTGCAGCTGACGAAGTAGCTGCTATAGAATATTACAAAGACGATCCAAAAATGCTAGATAAGCTGTTTCTGCAAGAGGAGAGAAGTCATCTTTTAGCAGAGTACGAAAGCGCTAAACTAGCAGGCAATTTAGGCATGATATCCCAAACAGGTACCGCTTATAAAGCTTTCCTTAAAGAGAATGCAGAGTTAATGGGTATTCCAAGCTCTCAAGTTAGAAAGCTTGATAGTCAGCTTAGTAGATTAACTTCTACTCCTAAAGCACCTCCTGGGCAAACAACAGGTACATTTTTAACAATGCCTGTTGAACCTAAATTAGAAGATTTTAAATCATGGTGGAAAGGTGAACGTAAAGAGAATTATGATTTTCAGAAAGCTTTACAAAAGTACCGTATGGATATGAATGAGCTTATGCCTCCTCCACAGATTCAATCTGGAATGGGAGCAGGTGGTGGATTTGTTAATAATGATAACCGAGTTAGTAATACAGGGTCAGTAACCTTCACACAAAGCACTACCACCCAAGATGTTCTCCGAGGTGGTAGTAGTCTGTTTAGTGATATAGCTGGATACGGACTTTACCGTTAGTCGTCAGCTGCTAACTTAGCAAAGTACGACATAGTATCATCCTCATCAAGAGCAGTATTCTCTGCTGTTGCCATAGGAGCAGCAGCAGCCATAGGAGCAGCAGCTGCAGGAGCAGAAGCCTGAGGAGCCACATAAGGTGTAGAAGTATCTAATGATACATTCTCACGTACAGTACGTGGTGCACTCTCACCTAATACAAGAGCTAGACGAGACTTAAGCTCATCATATGTCTTGAAGTTCTTAGGATCAGTCCATTCAGTACAGTCGTGTTGCTTATTGTAGATAGCTTCTAGCTGATCATCATCGCCAGCTACTTGAGCAGGAGACTTAAAGCTAGACGCATCGTAGTTAGGGTAACCCTCTACCTTACGAATCTTAATCGTAAAGTCAGCACCTTGCCACATATCAAATGGATTCACAGGAGCCTCGTCAGGGAACTGAGGCTGCATAGAGTCCATAATCTTAT
>Ga0206682_10000690_pt1 | contig 35539 bp, 46 predicted proteins | sample M240m12015metaG_FD_155444 | JGI IMG/M metagenome (GOLD analysis project Ga0206682, IMG submission 155444) | Ammonia-oxidizing marine archaeal communities from Monterey Bay, California, United States - M2 40m 12015 | ecosystem: Environmental > Aquatic > Marine > Intertidal zone | place: USA...
TGCCGCTGGAGAGAATGTAATAGGTGCTATGATGAAAGATGAAATTGCCTACGGTAATCCCTATTACGGACAGGAAAATAATACACCAAAATGGGATACAATGGGTTCGCAAAACGGCACAAGTTATGCTTCACCTTTTATAGCAGGTATGCTGGCTTGTTTAGCAGAAATATATCCTACACTAACAAATGACCAAGCAAGAGCATATTTACAAAACAATGCTGTCACAGGATTGATGGCGGATACAGCAGACGCAATAGATGTAGATGTAAGTACAAGAGTAAGCATAGACGGTTCAAACATTGATAGAATAGCACTATGGAAGAATCACAGAGCAACGTCAGGTAATATGGCGTTTAACACATACAATAAAGACGTAAACACCCGTCCTACAAGTGGATTAATGTATCCTCGAGTTAGAACACGTAGGCATGGGTAAAGATAAATATTGATATAGGAAAACAAAATGGCAAATAGAATACCACTTATAGTTGACACATTAGATGACAACAAAATCAAAGAATTACCGGCAGGTGATAATTTAGATTTAGGTAACGCTGGGCTCACTAATGTTGGTTCTGTGAATGCTACAGACGTTACGATTAACGGAGTATCATTTAACAATCCATTTAGTGGTAACTACAACGACCTAACTAACAAACCAATTATTCCTGTTGTTCCAAGTGCTATCAGTGCATTTGCTAATGATAGTGGATACTTAGTATTTGGGACTAATACTGATAGTATTCCAGAAGGAATTACTAACTTGTATCATTCAACTGCAAGAGTTGATGCTCGTATACAGTCAGCTAATTTATCAAGTTTAAATAACGTTGACCCAGTTACATCAGCAGATGATGGTAAAGTTGTTTACTATAATCACGAAACACAAACATTTAAATTTACAAACGTTGTTACTGAATCAGATGACTTGCAGTCAATACTTACAAGAGGTAACACTAGTGATAAAGATATTGTTACAACAGGTAAAGTATATTTCCAAAACGTATTTGCTACAGTTGCAGATTTACCTAACCCAAGTACATACCACGGTATGTTTGTACATGTTCATGGTAACGGCAAAGCATATTATTCACATGCAGGTGAATGGAAAGCATTACAGAACGAAGGTGAAAATTTTACATCATTTAGCGTAGGTGCTGATGACTCAACATTAAGAAGCATTGGTAACGGAGAATCATTTAAAATTTCCGGTGGCACAGGTATTAGTACTTCAAGTACAGCTGAAGGCGACATTACTATTACGTTAGGTAACTTAACAGATTTAGCAAACGTAAGTGCAGGAGCTCCGACCAACGGACAAGCACTAGTTTGGAACAACGCACAAACAAGATGGGAGCCAGGCAACGTAGCTGGTGGTATTTCAGACATTGGTGACTTAGGTGATGTTGATGTTACAGTAACAACACCAGTAGACAACTATGTATTAAGTTGGGATAACGGAAACAGTTATTGGCGTCCTAGAGCATTAAACAACTTAGATGCTTCAACAGTTACTACACAATTAGATAGTACAGCGGCAAACCATTACATTCCGTTTGTTGCGGCAGGTAGTGCAAGTCAACAAGTATTAAGAACAGATGCAGGTATTACTTACAATCCGAGTACTAATGTTATTTCACTTAACACTATTGTTGTTACAACTACTACACAAACAAGTGGACTAGCAGTTACAGGTAACATAACAGGTACTGCTTCAGAAGTTAATTTTGCAGACGCAGTTAGATTGCAAAGTGGTAAAGAATTAAGATTATACGATAGTGCTAATCTTAAATATAACGCATTCAAAAGTCCTGCGTCACTAACAACTAACGTAACATGGACATTACCAGATGGTGACGGTACTACTAACCAAATTTTAAAAACAGATGGTAGTGGAAACCTAGCTTGGGTAGATAATAATGCAGGCGGAAATTCATTTAGTACAATTATTGTAGCTGGTTCAAACAACGTTGTTGCAGATAGTGCAAATGATACATTAACTATAGTAGCTGGTACTAACGTAACAATTACAACTAATGATGCTACAGACGAAATTACAATTAACGCATCAGGTGGAGGCGGAAGTGGAACTCCGGGCGGTAGTGATACACAAGTACAATTTAACGACGGTGGTACGTTTGGTGGAGAATCAGATCTAACTTATAACAAAACTACTAATACACTAACTGGTGTTAATTTAGTAGCAACTGGTAAAATTGAAGCACCAGAAATATTTTCAAGCTCAACTGGTATTCCAACTATTACTAGTGCAAGTAATATTATACTTGATGCGGCCAATGCTGTTGTATTACAAAAAACAGTATTAAGATTAGGATCGTATGATACTAACGGATTAGCAACACTAACTGGACAAGCAGGTGATGTAGTTTACAACAGTTCAGAAAAACAAATGCAATTCTGGGATGGTACAGCATGGAAATCATCTAGTGATACTTTTAGATTTAGTGTTGGTGCAGATGACTCTACACTAAGAGAAGTAAGCAATCAAGAAAGCATTAAGTTTATTGGCGGAACAAATGTTACAACATCAAGTGATGCTGAAGGTAACATAACAATTAATGCAAGTGGCGGCGGCGGTTATGCAAACAGTGATGTTGACACACACTTAAACCAAAGTAATCCAACAAGTGGTTACGTTCTTTCTTGGAACGGCTCAGACTATGCTTGGGTAGATAACGCTACGGCTGTAAGTGTTGCTCTTAACGATATTTCAAACGTAACAGCACCAAGTCCAAGTACTAATGATTACTTAAAATGGAATGGAAGTGCATGGGTTAACGATGCTATTGCAGGAATTAGTATTAGTTCTCCAAGTGCAGGCGACATGGTTTATTACAATGGTAGTGCTTGGGCGGCTACACAAGGTCCAGTTTACTACTACACAGTAACATCAAACGGTTCAAGTGCATATAGATTTGCAGGACCAGGTATTGGTGCAACAACAGATAATCCAAACTTTACATTGTACAAAGGTGCTACATATATTTTCAATAACACTACAGGATCAGGACATCCATTTGCTATTAGAGTAAGCAGTGGTGGTGCTTCATTTACAGAAGGTGTTAGCGGATCTACAACAGGAACGCAAGTATTTACAGTACCACATGAACCAAGTGATACAACATTGGTATATCAGTGTACACTTCACGGGGGCATGGTAGGTAACTTAACAATAGTTTAGAGGAACATAGACCATGGCTGAAAAAGAATATATTGTTTCACTACATAAAGGTGCTGATAAAAATCTAATCCTGTCTGACTTAAACAGAGATACAACTAGTGATAGTGCTATTGATAGTAGTATTGTTCCAGATAGAACTGTTAGTATTTTAGATCAAAGATCTTCTAGTAAGAGAATGTTTCATGCTAATCTTACAGACGATGAAGCTCAAGCATTATTAAACCATCCAGAGGTTGGCGGCGTTAACGAACCTTTAGAATGGACTGAAGATTGGCTAGACTACGAGCAAGAAGCAAACTGGACAAGAGATAATTCAAGTACTATAAGAACTAACTGGGGGTTACGCAGACACATAGTAGAAACAAACCCGTGGGGTACTGGTTCACAAAATGCTGACCTATCAGGTGTTTATCCATATCATTTAGATGGTACTGGTATTGACTATATACACCAAGAAAGTAAATTTAGATTTGACCATGAGCAATGGCAAGACAAAGACGGCAATAGTCGTTTACAAGAATTCCAATGGAACACACTTCCAAACATGGGCAGTATTCCTACTATTGATTATTCAAATACATCAGGTTCAAGTTATCACGCAACGCATTGTGCAGGAATTGCTGTTGGTAAAGATTATGGCTGGGCTAAAAATGCAAACATTTATTGCTTACCTATGGACATTGTAAATAGTTCATTATGGTTTGACGCTATTAAAGAATTTCACAAAGCAAAAACACCCGACCCTGTAACAGGAGTTGTGCGTCCAACTGTAGTTGGTGCTAGTTGGGGATACAAAGCGTACTTCACAAGTATTACTGCTATTCAGTTTAGAGGATCAAACGTTGGTACTGTTAAAAGTGCTAACTACGGAATGATTGGAGATGGCATTAACAGATTTAATGCTAACTTGTACAATCTAAATGCTGAAGTTGAAGAAATGCAAGACGAAGGTGTACACTATATGAAAAGTGCTGGTAACCAAGGACAGAAACTTTGTTACGAAGGTGATGTAGATTACGATAATTATATCTTACGTAGTATTACAACAGGTGGTATTGCTTCTGGTAATCCAATTTATTATAATAGAGGAGCAGGTAACATTGGTCCTGAGACTATTGTTGTAGGTAATCTTGATAGTGCATTATATTCAAACTCAGAATCATGTGCTACATCAAGTGATAAAGGTCCTCGTGTTGATGTGTATACAGCAGGTACTGACATTGTTAGTGCTACAAACACAACTTCAACAGCAGTTGCAAACTATTCAGGAACAAGTATGTCAACACCGCAAGTGTCTGGCATGAGTTGTTTAGTATTACAAGTTAACCCAGGTTGGTCTCCGGCACAGTTACGCAAATGGTGGCAAGACAATGCACTTAAAGGTACATTATATCAAGGATCAACTGACGAGAATAATGCTAGTACATTCTTTGCAAACAACAGAAATTTAATGAGCCCAGATGCAACATCTAATAGAATTGCACAGTTTCCATTTGCGGCACATTTTGGCGTAACATATAAGGACGGAGCATAATATGGCTGAATATATTGTAGTTACAGAAAAAGGCATAGATGTTGCAGTAGTCGATAACGATTTACAAAGAGACACATCAACTGACGATTCTGTTAATAGTAGTCTTGTTCCAGATAGAATTGTACCAGTAGTTAATGCTAGACCTGCTAATAACAGAATGACGCATTATGATCTTACTGACGAAGAAGCCGCGGCACTATCAAACGATCCGCGAGTATTATCAGTAGCAGGTGTTCCAGACGAAGAAACACAAGAACTATATGCTACACAAAATGCAGAATTTCAAAGAAGTTTTACAAACGGTTCAAATAGTGTTAACTGGGGATTAGAAAGACATACTGATCCAAATTTAAATTACAATTCATCAAGCTCACGTACAGCTGATTATAATTATACACTAGACGGAACAGGTATTGATATTGTTATTCAAGACGATGGTGTACAAGTTGATCATCCTGAATGGGAAGATGCAAACGGAGTAAGTAGATTTCAACAAGTTGATTGGTATGAACTAACAGGGTTAGCAGGAACAATGCCTAGTAGCTTTTATGCTAACACATCAAATGATACAAATGCCGCAGGTGCTCATGGAAGTCACTGTTGTGGTATTGCCGCTGGTAAAACATACGGTTGGGCAAAGAATGCAAGAATTTATTCTATGAGAATTTTTGGTGGAACTAATCATCGTATCGATACTGATCGTTATGATTTAATTAGATTGTTCCACGAACAAAAACCAATTGATCCAAATACAGGATTTAAACGTCCTACTATTGTAAATCAAAGTTGGGGATATAGTTGGTATTATAGAAATTCACAATTTGGATCTACACAGATACAATCAATTTTTTATAGAGGTGTTGATCAAAGTATTGCGGCACAGCAATGGACAAGTGGAACATTTTCACAATACGGTGCAGTAGCAAGTAGACATCCAATGGCATACACACCAGCTGATGTTGAACAAGAACAATTAACTGATGCAGGAGTAATATGTGTCAAAGCCGCTGGTAATGGATATCATCCATGTGCTGGATCAGCCGCAGGAGAATATGCTGACACAATTTATAACAGTTATTATACACTTAACGAATCATGGGCTGGATATATTACCGCTGGTAATCCTATATATTATAATAGACCAAGTAGTCCACATTCATTAGATACAATATGGGTTGGCAACATGGCATGTGACCAATATGGTTCAGAAGAGTTTTTAAGAGAAGATAGTGAGCGTGGTGCTCGATTAGATATTAATGCCGCTGGTGAACAAATTACAAGTGCTACAAGTGGTGCATCTACATACAGTACTAAACAAGCATACCCAGATAATAGCAGTTATTACATTGCAAGAATTAGTGGAACAAGTATGGCGGCTCCGCAAGTAACAGGAATGGGTGCTTTATGGTTACAAGCAAACCCAGGTGGTACAGCAGATGAATTTAAGAAGTTCTTAGCAAATAGTTCAAAAGAAGATTTATATAATAGCGGAAACGCTGACAGTTTCGTTGCAAGTAACAGTATTCCTAGATTATATGGTGGTACAACTAAAGTAGCGTACTGGCCTTATAACAGTCCAAACAAGTTTAGTTCTAAAGGTACTAGCGGTAGTGGACAAGGATAAATACAATATAAGAGAGAGAAAATATGGCTTTACAAACAATTAACATTGGTACACTAGCAAACGACGGAACAGGTGATGATCTTCGCGAAGCGTTTATTAAAGTAAATCAGAACTTTGATGACTTAGACTTACGCTCCCCAGAAAGCACAACCGTTGCTAATATGGGTGCTGTTGGTGAAGGTTTATTTTCGCAAAAAGTTGGTGCAGAAATCCAACTTAAAAAACTAGTACAAGGTTCTAATGTAACATTAACAAGTACTCCACAAGGAGTTACAATTAATGCTACAGGCGGATTACAAGCATTAAGCGTAGTTTCAGACTCTGGAAGTGTAGTACTTGCAGATGGTGGAGCTCTTAACATATACGGTGGCGCAGGTACAACTACATCAGTATCAGGTAACGTTTTAACAATTGATTCAACTGCTGAAGTATCAACTGATACTAGTCCAGCATTAGGTGGCAACTTAGATGCCGCTGGTTTTAACATAAGTAATGTTGGAACTATTACAGCAAGTGATTTTAACGGACCTGTAACAGGTAATTTACAAGGATTAGTATACGGAATTGATATTAGAAGTATTGAACCAAATACAGCAGGATTTGATTTTGGAACACTAAGTAATGATGTAAGGGGCTTTAGTGACTGGCTACTTTACGAAACAGATATAGACTTTGGAGGATATATGACTCCTGATGCTAGAAATTTTGACGCAGGAGTGGTAAGCTAATATGGCAACATTAACAATTACATCAAATGGATTACCTAATCCAGCACAATTTGGTAAAACGTTCGGCAACAATGCATTTGCACCTAGTTCGAACACCGCACAATCGCAAACTTATAACTATTCATTCACATTCAGAGGTGGAGAGAATACTGAAAACGCACAGCTGATTACTTCATTAGCACCACTAGGCATTATGTCAAATGGTGTTGTATTTTACGGACCATCAGCAGGTGTTGGCGTTGTACCCCCAGGGTTAGATGCTACAGCAGATGCACCATCAGTAGGCTTTGAATATAACGCACAACAATTTAGAACAAATTACGGAAGTGACGATGCAGGTGGTTGGCCAGAAACAAATGGTCAATATCATTATATGTCAGCAATGTTCTTATTTTTACCAACAGGTTCTGCAGAAGCAACAGCAGGTTGGAATACAGACATGGTTGCTACAGAAGCAAGTCCAACTCCAACATATTACACAGGAAGTAACTTCAGTGGAGATCACTTTAGACATACAGATGGACACAGTAAAATTGTAGGTTACGCATTTGACGGTTATCCTATTTACGGACCTTATGGTTATTCAGACTTTAACGATCCAGCTTCAGTAGTAGTTAGAATGACTAGTTCATATCAATACTATAGCAGTGAACGTCCAGGACGTGGTTATTTGTATTCAGAAAAAACAGCAGGATCATTTGTTAACGATCATGAGTATCAAATAGGTACAGGTACACTAGATGAATACAATGGTAGATTTGCAAAAACTCCAGAATATCCAGCAGGTACATATGCATACTATCTAAGCGTAGATGCAAGTTTACAGCCTGTATACCCATACATTGTAGGTCCTAGCACTAAACAACAACGTGCATTCTAATAATAACATATCCGATAAATACTAGTAAGTTAAAGGATATGCAAAAATGGCAGTACCAAGTTGGACTCAAAAATCAGGTTATAATCTAGCAACTCTACAAGAAAGAGTTACAACATCGGTTTCATTACCGTTGGACCCGACTGTTGGCGGCAACAGTGGATTTAATCCTAGCAATCAAAGTTTAAGTTTTCCGGCGCAACCAGCGTTAGGTAATGCTAGTAATATTAGCATTAGTATTGACCACGTTGATACTTATGGTGCTAACGTAACTACAACATATCCAACCCCAGCTATACGTGTTCCAACAATTCCAAGTTTAACAGGTAAACTAATTCCTGTTGTTATTATATTACACCCGCAAGGTAGTACAGGTGCTAATATGGTTAACGAATGGCAAAACTATCTAGGAGACCATATTATTATTGCTCCAGATAAACCGTTAAATGACTGGAATGTAATTGACGAAGATAATAACAAAGCACCAGACATTGAAATGTTACGTCAGCTAGTTGCTAAACTTAAACAATTTTCAAACGTAGACGGTGGAGAAATTAAACTACTTGGTATTAATAACGGTGGACTGTTAGTTAATCGTGCAATACTAGAATTAGACGTAGTTGGCATAAAAGATTATGCTACTATTAATGCTCCATTGTTTAATCCAATGTTTAGAAACGGAACTTTTTACTTTCCTTCATCAGAAGCAAATACAGGTAATGCCGCAGACGACTATAACACAAATACGTCTGTTAAACAAGGTAAAAGAATATTAACGATACAAAGTACTGATGGTGACACAGATGTTGCTACAACGAACGATATGATGCCCTACGTAGGAGGTTTTGTTGACCCTAGTACTAACGTAGCACCTAACTATAGTACAACACCAGTTACATGGTTAAGTGGACAAGAAACAGCATATCAATGGGCTAAGTCGCAAGGCTATATTGGTGGACAAATACCAGATGTTGGTGGAACATTTTACGGACAATATAATACATATTATTATTCATACTTGTCAGGACAAGTACTACACTACAAAACAAGTGGAAGTAGTGACTATGTAACAACTGAATTATGGTATAGGGATATTGTAAGAAGTTACTTTACATATACACCGTCAATTCTAAAAGACATTTATCTAGCAAATGGATCAACAACTAGTATCAGCTTAAACACAGATGTTGTTACATTAATCAGTGGCGAATTACCACCTGGTATGAGATTAGAACAAAGTAAGATTGTTGGTACACCTTTTGAAGTATCACGTAACACCGAATTTAAATTTGTATTACGTGCAACTAATGATGACGGGTTAAGAGATAGAACATTTACAATAACTATTGAAGGACCTGATGATCCAGTATGGTCAACATCAGAAGGACTATTACCACTAGGACGAGGAAGTGCTACATTTGTTTTAGATAGTAGTATTGTCGACTTTCAATTAGAAGCAATTGATGCTGATTTGCCTACAGGGCAAACACTTGAATATTTTATTGGTGATGGTGACGGAGAATTGCCGCCAGGATTACAATTAACATCAGACGGACGTTTAGTAGGAATTGTTGATCCTATTTTAGCAATAGATAAAAATGCAGGTAGTGGATTTTACGATTCATCACAGTTTGACTCATATGCATTTGATTTTGGTTTAAGAAGTGCTAACGGATTTGAAAGTTATTACTACGATACAAAAGGATACGATGATGCTATTCTTACACAAAGTAGAAAAAAATTAAATCGCAGATATGCATTTGATGTAAGTGTAAGTGATGGCGATACAATTATTAAAAGAGCATTTGAAATATTTCTTGTAGGAGATGATTTCCTACGTGCTGACAACACCGTTATGCAAATTGGTACTGGTGTATTTAAAGCAGACAACACTTATTTAAGAACACCTGTTTGGTTAACTCCAGCAGACTTAGGATTTAAACGTGCAAATAACTATGTAACAATTTACTTAGATGTGTTTGATCCACAAGCTGTACTAGGTGATTTGACATACACATTTGAAGCAACTAATCCTGACAACACTCCTAGTACACTTCCACCAGGAATGGTATTAGATATTACTACTGGTGAAATTGCAGGTCGTGTTCCATACCAACCAGCAGTTACAAAAGAATACACATTTACAATTAATGCACAACGCTTTACAAGTATTGGGCAAGAACTAATTGCTGAAAAAAGAAAAACATTTACAGTTAAAATATTAGGTGAAGTTGAAAGTACAATTAAGTGGACAACAACATCAGACTTAGGAAGTATCAAAGCAAACTTTGTTAGTACGTTTTATGTAAATGCATTAACAAGTGTTACAGACAGTTCATTACTTTACACATTAGCAAGTGGTAGACTTCCACCAGGATTAAGTTTAAACTTTGATGGAGAAATTGTTGGTAAAGTTAGACAGTTTGCAACTGGTACTAGCGATGGTCTTTCAACTATTGATAATAATCAGTTTACACTTGACGGTGGTACTACAACTATAGATAGAAAGTTTATCTTTACAGTACAAGCAAGAGACCGCTTTGGATTTAGTTCAACAACTAGATCATTTAATATTATTGTAAAAGATCCTGATAACTTAACATATAGTAACTTATACGTTAAGCCGTTATTTAAAGAAACACAACGACAAATATACAAAAACTTTATTGGTGACAGTAACATCTTTACACCAAATAGTATTTACAGACCAAACGATGCACAATTTGGTTTACAAAAAGAAGTTAAGATGTTAGTATACGCTGGTATTGAAACTAAAGAAATTAAAGAGTACGTTGCGGCTTCTAGAAAAAATCATAAACGTAAAAGATTTAACTTTGGAAATTTAAAAATTGCTGAAGCTAAAAACAGTGGATCAAGCACAGTACTATACGAAGTAATTTATGTAGAAGTAAACGATCCATTAGAAGCAACTAAAGGTAAAGTAGCTAAAACAATAGATATTGCTAATAAAGACAAAATTACAGTTGATAGTGTTGAGTTTGAAACACGTGATGATGCTAGTAAAGAAGGAGCAGGTGAAGCTGTTTTCCAAATTAGAAATAGTATTAATCAAATTATTAATGTTAGAGCATTTGGTAATGACTTAGAAATTATTACTAGATCAGGTTCTGTTATATACGATGCAAACGGAACTATTGAAATTACAACTAGAAATGGTGCTACATTACGAGCAGGACAAATTGCTACTACAAGTAGTGATCCGTTTAGATTTAGACCAACACACAATACTATTAAAGTAGACAGTGATGCTATCCAAATTAGTAACCCAGCTGACCAAAAACGCTTTGTAAGTAACGTAACAAATATGCGTGAAAACATAGCAGAATCGGGTATTACAGAAGGAAGTTTCTTACCAATTTGGATGTCAACTGCCCAAGGATCAGGTGTACAAGAATTAGGGTATGTAACAGCAGTACCTTTATGCTACTGTAAACCAGGAACAGCGGCACAAATTTTATTAAATATAACTAATAGTGGGTTCGATTTTAAGAATTTAGACTTTGAAATTGATAGATACATTGTTGATGCTACAACAGGCAACAGCGATGAACAATATATTGCTTTCGGAAACTATCAATATAATGTTTAACACGGATAAATACATACACTAGAGAGGAACAAATATGGCAAGTAATATTGATAACACGAGTATTGATTCGACATTTCCGGTAGCTGGACAAGACAACGACAGCCAAGGATTTAGAAATAACTTCAATACTATTAAGAACAATTTCACAGCCGCAAAGAATGAAATTGAAGATTTGCAGACAAATACTGCAAAATTAAATGCGGCTAATAACTTTCTAGGTAACGATGTAAGTGGAGCAAACCTAATTGCTAACACAGAAAAACATTACCCAGGTGGTACTGTTACAGGTCCAACAAACGTAAGTTTTACTAACGGTAACTTCCAAACGTTTACTATTGGATCTAACACACTTACACTAACATTTACTGATTGGCCTACTGCTAACAAAGTTGGTAAGATTAGACTAATGCTTTTAGACACACTAGGCGACAGTACAGCACGTACAGTTTCTTTTGCTACAGAAAACGGAACTATTAAGTATGGTGTAAATGGAGATAATCCTTTTCCATCACCGTTTATTGTAAACAGCAATGATGATCCAGTTTGTGTTGATGTATGGACTTACGACGGTGGCATAACAGTTTACGCACAGTACGTCGGTCAATTCTCATAAGGTATTAAATAATGGATCATCCACTACTATCAGATCTCTCGTCTTTAACAGATGAAGAAATATCAGAAAAGGTTAATAGCCTAACTCAAAAGTGGTTCCAAACTAGAAATCCCGAAGCTCAATATCAAATCCAAACTATGTTAGATACGTATAAGTTAGAAATGATAGACAGATCGAGCAAATCAAAACCAGAAGATGGCAATAAAGATCTTGACAATCTTATCAACATAAGTTAAAATAAGTGTATGCTTATGAAAACTGACGACTTGGGTATCCCCAGATTTACAAACAAAGACTTAATTGATATGATCTATACAGGACATATCGACAAGTGTCATGTTGTTCTTTGTGATCCAAGTGACGATATTGATAAGTTTAATACATTAGCAAAAGATAACGGACTAACAGGACTTAATACCTATATACCGTTAGACGTTAACAAAGAAGAATTTGATGAAGCACTTCAAGAAGATTGGTTCATGCCCAAGAAGTACAAAGATATGGATATTTACAATTACGTATTAGATAAGTGTCCAAACGATACTGCTAAAATGGCTAGAACATGTGAAGAACTAACAGAGTACGATAGACGTAATATGTTTGACTTATTAAAGTATATGGTATATTTGGTAGACTTTATGCGTGAACACAATATTGTATGGGGTGTAGGTAGAGGTAGTAGTGTATCCAGCTATGTGCTATACTTAATTGGTGTACATAAAGTAGATTCCTGCCAGTTTGACCTAGACTACCATGAGTTCATGAGATAAATACGTATATAACCAGGAGAATATAATTATGGCAATGAAGCAAACAGGTCGTAAAGTTTACAAAAGTATGCAAGGTAAGTCCGTTGATATGGATCTACTACGCCAACGTAATGAACTTACACCAGCAGTAGGAAATGCTAGAGTTAATGCACGTGGTGATGAATTAGGCCCAGGTGGCAAAATCATTCGTAAGCGTGATGAAATTTTAGACGAGTATTACAAAGATCATCCACAAGCAGTTGCAGACGAAGTAGCAGGAACACAACCGGTACAACAGCCAGTTGCAGAACCTGTAGCAGAAGTTAAAGAAACTGTTAAAGCTACACCAAAAAAAGCAACAAAAGCTACTCCTTCTAAAGTAGAAGCAGAGATGGCGGCTATTGACGAAGAAGCTGACGAAACCGGTACAGCGTGGGTAGAAGACGCTGATGGTAATTTTGTGAAAAAAGGTGACTAATGGAACTTAATACTACTATGATGGGCCAAGGCCCTAAGATGAAAACAAAAGTATCTGGCAAGGTGCGTCCAATTCATGACGGTGTACTTGCAATGGATATGGAATTTGGCGAACGTACTACTAAAGGTGGTATTATTTTGTCAAGTGACGATGGCAAGGAAAGAGGCATCCGTCCTAGATGGTGCAAGATCTATGCAATCGGACACGAAAATAAAGACCCTTATGAAGTTGGCGATTGGATCTATGTAGAGCATGGTCGTTGGAGTAGAGGCTTTATTACTGATGACCCAGATCATGGTGAGATTGAACTTAGGCTAATTGATGTTAATGGCATTATGCTTACAAGTAAAGAAAAACCAAGTGATGATGGTATGGGTTCTGAAACAGACTTATCACAACCTAGTATTGACCCAAGCGAATTCGTTCGTGCATAACACCCTATAAAAGAAAGAGGATTATCTTATGGCTGAGATTGACCTAAACAAATATAAAGAATTTGTTGACGCAGTTACTTCCGACGAAAGCTCAAAGAATGAAGACTTTACAAGTCATTGGGCACAACTAAACTATTCCCCAGAAGTTAATATGCCAAGACTATTAACTGCCTCTATGGGACTAGGAGCCGAAGCAGGCGAATTTACCGAAATTATTAAAAAAATTATGTTCCAAGGTAAGCCTTTAGACAAGGATAACATTTGGCACATGCAACGTGAACTAGGTGATATCATGTGGTATTGGATGCAAGGATGTATGGCATTAGACATTGATCCTAACGAAGTTATTCAAATGAATATTGATAAACTTAAAGCACGTTATCCTGGTGGTGAATTTGATGCACATTATTCCGAAAACAGAGTCAAGGGCGATTTGTAAAAAAGAGCTTGACTTTTCAGCAAAGATAGTTTATAATTAACTTATGAACTATGATCTTGATAAAATAATAGTACTTGACGATGTGGTGCCACAATGGTTACATGACCAAGCCATAAGTCAAGTACTAAACACTCCAGTTAGTTATGGACACAGAGGTTTAGGGCCTGATCAAGGTCACCCAATCTTTAGTCAACAATACACTCACGAACAAGTACATAAAGCACCGTGGACTTTAAAAGCAGTTTGGCACGCTTTTGAACATCATAAGCATATGATCGACGATGACGTTGGTGATATACAATTAAACCAAATACAAATTAATCTTACTACAAAAGAACACGCAGGAGCATTACACGTTGATAGTGGTGATGACGTACCTGCATACACAATGGTGTATCTTGTTCAAGGAGATACAGGTATGGACTTTTGGGATAACAATCCTGATCGTGGTGGAAAGAAGATTGACGAAGTAGAATACAAAGAAGGTAGATTAATTGTCTTTCCAAGTCGTTACATTCATAGAGGTATACCTACTAACAAAGTAAGTCCTCGTGTTACTGCTGGTTATGTGTTTAGTGGTAAAAGTACACAATTTGCTAGAGACCGTAACATTGTATTACCTATATTTAAAAAGGAGCAACAGCGATTTGCCGGCCATAGATAAAAATAATATTTTAGTATTTGATGATTTAGTACCAGACTATCTAATGGATCAAATGGATTCTAGTATATTGCATATGCCTTTGCGTTTTGGTCACAGAGGATTAGGATACGATGAAGGATATACTACTTTTAGTGAACAATGGGTACGTGAAATACAACAAGGTGCAACAGTAGAACATACAAATTTTTTAGTTGACATGCCATGGGAGTTTAAAACACTATGGTGTATAGTTAACCACAAACGAGAAAAACTTTTTAAAAATATACATCAGGGATTACAATTAAATCAAGTACAAGTCAATCTTACTACAAAAGAACACGTTGGAGGACTACATACAGATGCACCCGACGACACGGCACAGTTAGAAATGCCAGGTTGGTTGCCTTCACATACATTAGTATATTTTATGGAAGGTGATAGTGGGTTAGATTTTTGCGAATACGATAGTGTAAACTTTGAGGTAAAAACTGTGGAACACATTGAATGGAAAAAAGGACGTTGTGTAGTATTTCCAAGCAGTTATCCACATAAAGGTTTAGCACCTGTAAACGTAAGCCCACGTGTTACAGTAGGATTTATTTTTAACGGACTTCCGTTACAACGACAAGAGGACAAACAATGACAGTAGGTATTACATTTAGCAGTTTTGATTTGTTCCATAGTGGACATGTTGCTATGCTTAAAGAAGCAAGTGAAAACTGTAACTATTTGATTGTAGGATTACAAACAGATCCAACTATTGATCGACCAGAAAAGAATAAACCTATACAAAGTGTATTTGAACGATATGTCCAATTAAAAGGTTGTAGCTACATTGATGAAATTATTCCATATGCAACAGAACAAGATTTAATGGATATACTATTAACTTATACATTGAATCGTAGATTTATTGGTGAAGAATACCGTGATAAAGAGTTTACAGGTAAGCAGATTTGTGTTGACAAAGGCATAGAATTGTATTATAATAAAAGACAACACTCATTTAGTACATCTAATTTGAGAAAACGAATAAGCGAGGCACAGACATGAAGGAACTTTGGGTAGAAAAATATCGTCCTAAGACAGTAGACGGATATGTGTTCAGAGATGAGCATCAAAAGAAACAAGTACAAACGTGGATCAAAGATAAAACTATTCCGCATTTGTTATTCAGTGGTAATGCTGGTATTGGTAAAACAACACTTGCTAAACTATTATTCAACGAATTAGATCTAAATGATTTAGACATATTAGAAATTAACGCAAGTAGAACAAACTCCGTAGAAGATGTACGTGCTAAGATTGTAAACTTTGTACAGATGATTCCATTTGGTGACTTTAAGGTTGTACTACTTGATGAGGCTGATTACTTGTCGCCAAACGCACAAGCGGCACTACGTGGTGTGATGGAAGAATATCATACTACTGCAAGGTTTATTTTAACTTGTAACTATCCAAACAGAATTATTCCTGCACTACATTCAAGATGTCAAGGCTTTCATATTGCAAAAGTTGATCAAACAGAGTTTACTGCTCGTGTTGCAGAGATTCTTATTACAGAAGGTGTACAACCTGATCTAGATACTTTAGACACTTATGTAAAAGCAACGTATCCAGACTTACGTAAATGCATTAACATGGTGCAAATGAACAGTACAGAAGGTGTACTAATCAAACCTAATGAAGCTGACAAGACAGAAGCTGATTGGAAACTTGATATGGTACAACTATTTAAAGCAGGTAAGATTACAGAAGCACGTAAACTTGTTTGTGCAAGTGCTAGAGCTGAAGAGATGGAAGAGATTTATCGTTGGCTTTATGACAACATTGATTTGTTTGGTGATCCTGATCAACAGGACAAAGCTATTATGATTATTAAACAAGGCTTGGTGGATCATACATTGGTTGTAGATCCAGAAATTAACTTAGCCGCTACATTGATTAAACTTGGTAAAGTATAATGAAAATTCGCTACTACAGGTCAATAGACGGACCAAGGTGGATAGGATTTGCATTAGCCATTGTAGCCGCTTTTATTCTTTCGGAAGCAAACCCCGAAACACAATGGATAGGTTGGGCCTTGGCCTCGTGTAGTTGTGTGATGTGGGTTTACTTTGGGATAAAGGACAAGGACACACCTAGAGCATTAATGGAAGGTATGTACTTGTTATTATCTTTACGTGCAATATGGAACTGGGTGGTATAGTATGAGTTATTTGGTTAATAATAATTGTGTTAATTGTAAGCATATGACATGCGTAGAGGTATGTCCTGTGGATTGTTTTTATGAAGGTGAAAATATGCTTGTTATTAACCCAGATGAATGTATAGACTGCGGTGTATGTGAACCAGAATGCCCCGTAGATGCTATTATTACAGAGGATCAGGACGACGGAACTTGGTTTAATATCAACGCTAAGTATAGTTATGAATGGCCTAACATTACACAAGTTAGGGAAGAAGATGTTTTAGCTAATAAAATACCTACAGTAGATGTTATGTCAACTAAACCGGGTAAAGGAGATCAATAATGGCAATAGGTAAGATGAGAGCAAGTCACATATTGCTTTCTTATAGGGGTGCAGAGAATTCTACACATGGCAGAGGCATTGGCGAAGCAATGGCCGAAGGTGAACGTATTATTAAACAACTACATGAAGGTGGTGTTTCTTTTGATCAAATGGCAAAAGAGAATTCTGCATGTCCAAGTAAAAATAATGGCGGAGACTTAGGTTGGTTTGAACCAACTGATATGGTATTAGAATTTAGTACAGCATGTGCGGCGATTCCAAAAGGAGATTTAGGACCACATCCTTTTGTTACAAAATTTGGCGTACATGTTATATGGAGAACAGGCTAATAATGACTGTTAAAAAGGACTTTCCGGGTAATCTTATACAAGTTAGTATACTAGAACGTGAAGTTGAATATGCAAAATCCTGTTTACGTGAACACGATACAGGTCACATACACACAGCCATTAGTTGGCTAGAACATAGAATAGAGGAATTAAAGAATGAACGTTAAATTAGTATCTTACTCAAAGGCAACAGACGAGTTTACAACTGAAGGTGTTGACGATTTACAAGAGCTAATAGCATTTTGTGCCAAAGTAAGTAACCCGGCGGCACAAATTAATAACGAAACTAGTGAACGTTTAATTAAGTACTTGATCAAACATCAACATTGGTCACCATTAGAGATGGTTAATGCTTGTTTAGAGATTAAAACTACACGTGACATTGCACATCAAATTGTGCGTCATAGAAGTTTTAGTTTCCAAGAGTTTAGTCAACGTTATGCTAATCCAGAAGAACAAGGCGACATGTTTGAATACAGTGAAGCACGTTTACAAGATACTAAGAACAGACAAAACAGTATTGAGACCGAAGACAAAGAATTAGCAATGTGGTGGGACGCACAACAAAAGCATGTTGCTGAAGTATCTAAGGTTATTTACGATAATGCTATTGAAAAAGGTATTGCTAAAGAACAAGCACGTAAGGTATTACCCGAAGGTATTACTAAAACAACATTGTACATGAATGGTACTCTACGTAGTTGGTTACATTACATTGATCTACGTGGTGCTAATGGTACACAAAAAGAACATATGGAAATTGCTCATGCATGTGCAAAAGTAATTGCGGAGATATTTCCTTTAATGGAAACAATTAATGACTAACCCAGAACCTGTAATATTTTTTGAAACTGAAAAGTGGGCTGTACGTAAACATGCCCCTATTGAACCTGCTGGTAAATTTAAACCAGAAGCATGGAAGAAGATGCCTGCCTATGTGAATAAACAAAAGCATAAAATAGACAGTGATCAAACTTCAAAAGGTTGTCCAGGTATCAAAGATTTTATGGAAACAGGGTTTGTTATTCCTGCTTGGTGTGATATGGAAATTATTCCTAGTGAGGACGGCAACTATGTAAACACACGTTATAGTGATCCTACTTACAATGCCGCACATCATCCTGCAGATCAAGTAAGTGTTCCTGGTGCTGAAATATTAACCAAGTTTGGTGTAAGAGCCGCAGTTAAATTAGACTGTCCTTGGAAGATATGGAGTAAGCCTAACTGGAGTGTACTATATCAACCTATGTTTTATCATGAAGATAGGAACTACGAAGCAATACCTGGTATCATTGACCATGACTTAGGTGCTTTGATTAGTCCTATTAATATTATGTTAAAAGAGATTAAGCCCACTTTCATAAAAATGGGTGAACCTTTAGTGCAACTGATCCCAATTAAAAGAGAAACAGTTGTCGCTCGTTCAGGTGACCTGAGCGAAACAAGTGTTAATAGACACAATGCTATTATAGGATTACAAAATATAATCTTTAATACATGGTCTAAATGGCAACACTCTAAGAAGACCTATATCGTCGATAAAAACGATACAGATCTTCCTGGGGATAATTAATTACTCATCGCCGTAAACAGCTAGTACTTCTTTAACTGCATCATGCCTTTCAATATCATGGGTTTGGAATCTGACTATGTCAATGTGTGATGTTTCTCTATGTTTTTCTAACGATTTAATAAAATCAATCAAACCGTTATTACTCAACTTATCAGCTTGAGCTAAATCGCCTGTTACTACCATCTGTGATCGCTCACCGATACGTGTTAATAACATTTTCATTTGGTTTGGCGTTGCGTTTTGCATCTCGTCCGCAACAATTATTGATCGTTTAAACGTTCGACCCCTCATATAAGCTAAAGGTGAAATTTCAATAACACCATCGTACATCATACCTTCAAGTTCTTTAGCACTAAAGTACTCTTTAAAAACATCAAAGATAGGTCTTGTCCATGGAGCCATTTTCTCTTCCATTGTTCCTGGTAAAAAACCAAGATCTTCGTCAGCTGAAACAGCAGGTCTAGTAACAACAATTTTGTCAATCTTCTTTTCCTTGAATAACTTAATAGCCACCTGGACCGCTAGTAAGGTCTTACCGGTTCCCGCAGGACCAACACCGAAGACTATGTCTTTCTTCGGGTCCAACAGTTTTAGCATATATGTTTCTTGGTTAATATTTCTTGGAAGTATGTTGATTTGTTTTGGTTGTTGTTTTGAAAAGCTAATAACGTTGTTACTAGCCGGGGTTTTTTGAGCTCTTGCTCGTCTTTTAGCACCCATTAAGTTCCTCCTTCATGAGTTAATATAAAGACAGTCACTGTAGATTCACAGTATTACTGCCCTACAAAAATATTTACCTTTATATGCACAAGACAAAACTGCACACTTATAGATCGTATCCGGATAAATAAGTGTATAAGAATAGGTGAAAACAACATGCGTGATGTATTAGATATTATTACAAACATTGAAAGTATATACGAAAGTGATACTGCTTTAAGTGTTTTAAAAGACTTTGAACGTGTATTAGACGAATTAGATCTATATGTGTATGCTAACTGGGAAGATGGCGAGTTAGTTGAAGGTCCTAAAATAGAAAGACATTGGGTTAAGGCTTCGTTTATGTGGCCTAAGGACAAAATGCCTGATCCAGCAGGTGGTAAAAGACTGCTAGATTATGACTGTTATGTTTCGTATGAAAAAACAGCTATCTTAAAACCACGAAAAATTAAAGAACCAGACGATATTCGTCCAGGTACTAAAAAGGGCAAACTAGATAGAGAACCAGTTTGGGTAGTAACTATTAAAATGCCGAAAGAACTTATATTAAATATCTATAGCGGATACAAAGAGCAGTTAGACTTCACTAAAGAACCAGCCGTTGCATCAACTCAACCAGCAGTTGACGATGTTGCACAAGAAGGCGAAACAGCCGCAGTTGAAGGCGGAGCAGTTTAATGGGATTAATAGCTGGAGATCTAAACGATTTAGTATTACCTGTATTTGAAATTGACAGTTTCAAATCAAAGATGGGTGATGACAAAGACATTGTAGTATGTAGCTTTAGTTGTATGTCTGAAGCACCTGCAAAAGACTTAATGAACTTCTTTGAAAAAGGATATTCATATGTACTTGATGCAGATGTTACTTCAGGAGAACAAACTGATGGTACTTACAAAGTATTTGTAGAAATCGAACGCCATAAAGATATTCCAAATCAAATAATGGAAATGCTAGATGGTGTTGGTAAGTTAGCTAATATAGATAAATTTAAATTTCGTTATTACAAAAGTTTCAAAAGTCAAGAAGCACAAATGGAAAACATTTCAGCAACAGTTCCATTAGATAAAAGTGCATACGAAATTAAAGTAAATGAAAACAACATGGATAACTACAAGAACTTCTTTAGTAAGAGTTACCTTGATAGTATAGACTTAAAAGAAAACAAAATTAAGTTTAGTAAAATTTATGCTGAACCACTTACTTACAATGTTGTAGATTTTGGTAAAAGTAGTCACATAGAAACCACAATTACTGAAAAATACGATGTCAATTCTTTCGCAGAAATAATTTTCCTTACTAAATATATTGGAGACTACAATATATCCAAGTACGGAGACCACTTCCTAATCGAAAATAATGGTTATACTGTTGTCCTAAAAAAATAGGAAACCATAAAATGCAAGAAAATTACGACAAGTGTTTAGAAACAATTTTACACCACGAAGGTGGATATGTAAATCACCCTAGCGACCCAGGTGGGGAAACAAACATGGGTGTTACCAAAAAAGTTTATGTAGCGTTCGGCGGAACTAAGGATATGAAAGACTTAGAATTCGACGATGTTGCGCCTATCTACAGAAAGAATTACTGGGATAGAATGAAGTGCGATAACGTACCAGCAGGGTTAGACTTATGTTTATTTGACTTTGGTGTTAACGCAGGCACAGGTAGAAGTGCTAAATTTTTACAACGTATGATTGGAACTACTGCTGATGGCGGTATTGGACCAAACACACTTAAAAAATTAGCTGACTACATTGATACACATGGACTTGAAGAAACTATTAAAGAGTTCCAAGAAGACCGTCAAGACTACTATGAAAAACTATCTACGTTTAAAACGTTTGGTAGAGGTTGGACACGTAGAGTAGACGAAACAACGGAACTTGCTTTGTCAATGGTATGAGCCAGTACTGCCAAAACTGCGGAAGACAGCACGAAGGTAGACTAATTGAAACGTTTACAGACGGTGATGGGAAACCAATTGAAATTATCGTCTGTGAACAACACAGATATGAGGTGAAAGATGATAGGGTCAATTAAAATTGCATTAGTAATTATTATGATGGCCGGTGCCGGTGGCGGTGTTATGTATGTAAAAACACTAAAGTCTGACTTGGCTACATCAGAAGCAAACAATTTAAAGTTAGAACAAAGCGTTGCGAGTCAAAAGGAAGTAATTGCACAAGCAAAAGCTGACTTTGAATCACAAAAGAAAATTACAGCTAACTTAGATGCACAAAACAAAGCACTACAAGCCGAGTTTCAAGCATTAGATAAACGCTTTAATAAAATTAACGGTCAAGGTGAAGTACGTGACATTGGCAAACTTGCAGATGAACGTCCTAAATCAGTTGAACGTGTTATTAACGGTGCGACTACAAAGGCAATGAGATGTGTAGAAATTGCTATGGGGTCGCCATTAACGGAGAAAGAGAAAAATGCTACTAAAAAGTCTGAAATCAACTCAGAGTGTCCTAGTATTGCTAATCCTAAGTACGTTCCTTATTAGTGGATGTAGTTCTGTTAAGCAACTAGAGATTTTTAAAACAGAAGTTCCTAGAGAACCTCTTGCGTTGCCTCAACCGTTAACTCCAAAGCTAGAAGAAATCAAATGGACTATCATCACTAGTGAAAATGCTGATGAAGTATTTGAAAAACTTAAAGCAGGCGGTGTTGATCCTGTATTATTTGGATTAACAGATGACGGCTACGAAGCTCTAAGTAAAAACTTTGCACAGATACGTGCATACATGCTACAACAAGACGAAATTATTAAATCTTATAAAGAATATTACGAGTCTACTGATAGAAGCAAAACTAAAGAGTAATGCGTACATGGACAATCTTGTTATTGATTGTCCTACTAGCCTCCTGTGCTAAAAATAAATGCTCTGTCCGCCCTGGTGCAGACGTTGATATTGACTCTCTTACAAAAGAAGGTATTGAAGTAACACCCAAAGGTGAGCTTAACTGTTCCTTCTGATAAATACTAACATAATACACAGGATTACACTATGATTGAAATGATAGAACGCATGGCTAGTGATAGACTATGGATATATACCGCGATTGCCGGCAGTATATTTGGGGCATTATTCATTGCATACATGAGAGATACACGTATTGCACTATGGGTATTTGGCAAGTGGGACACACTTTTAGATAGTATTAGAGACAGATATGGTTGGACATGGTTTAACCAAGACCCTGACGCTTGGAAGAAAGTTAATCCAAACATAGCTCGTAAAATTGATGAGCTTGAATCACGTATAAAATCTTTAGAAACTAAAAGGAAAAAATAATGTCAGCACAAGATGATAAGAACAGAGCAGAAGCCCAAAAGCGTGATGCTCAAAATCAAATAAACCAAAATAATTCAAAAAAAGCTCAAGCAGAAAACCAAAAGAAATCTGCACAACAAGAAGCAAACACAGCAAACACAAACAAAGCACACGCACAAAGCGAACAACAGACTGCACAACAGCAACAACAGGCGGCTGAAGCGGCACACGATCAAGCAATTAAAGATCATGATGATGCTCTTGCAAAACAGCAAAAAGCAGATGACGATTATGCGGCGGCACAGGCACAAGTTGCACAAGCTGAAGCAATGGTACAAGATGTGTCAAGACCACAGTACTCAATTCAAGTTGCTGACCACGTTGAAACATCAGTTGGTGAAACAGTAGGTGACGAACACGCAGGTGCTAGTTATGAAGCTGGTGCAAGTGCAAGTTATGACGCAAGTGCAAGTGCAGGTTACGAAGTAACTGACCACAGCGTTGCAGTTGGTGCTGAAGCAAGTGTACACGCAGAAGCAAGTGCAAATGCAGGTGCTGAAGCTCATGCTGAACAAGAAATTGTTCCAGGTGTAGATGCTCACGCTGACGCAAGTGCTGAAGCAGAAGCTAAAGCAAGTGCAGATGCAGAAGCACACGCAAAAGCAAGTGGCGGTTGGGACGGCAGTGATGCAACAGCGGCGGCAACAGTAGGTGCAAGTGCAAGTGCAGATGTAACAGCAACAGGATCAGTAGATGGTAGTGTTGGTGTTGATACACCCTTAGGTGATCTTAGTGTTGATGCAGGTGCAGAAGGCACAGCAGGTGCTCACGCTGAAGCATATGCAGAAGCAGGCGGACATGCAAGTGTTGGAGAACATGGTGTTGACGTAGGCGGTGGTGCTATTGCAGGTGCTAACGTTGGAGTTGATGCTGAAGGTTCAGCACACATAGGTGGAGCAACAGTTTCCGGTGGTGCTGGTGCAAGTATTGGTGGACAAATTGGTGCTCAAGGTTCAGCACATGCTACATACGAAGATGATACAATCTCGTTTGGTATTGACGGACAAGCGGCTTTGCTAGTTGGACTAGATGTTGACGTAAATGTTGACATTGATATTGGACCACTAGTAGACGGTGCTAACGCTATTCTAGATGCAGGCGGAACAATGGACGAAGCATTGAACCATGTAACTGATGGCATTGATAAAGCACAAGAAGAAGCAATGAAAGTTGCAAACCAAGCACAAGTAGTTGCTAAACAAGGCGAAAAAGTTGCAAAACAAACTGTAGATGCATGTAACTCGGCAGTAAGTGCTACCGAAGATGCAATTAACCAAACTGGTCAAGCAATGACTGACGCGGCTAATGCAGTTGCACATTGGGGTAACGAAGTAGGTAAGTGGACTACAAGCGTATTTAATGCTAATAACGCTGTTAAAGCGGCTAACAGCACTATTAACGCATGTAACAGCGCCATTAACGCATGTAACAATACTATTAATCAAGCAAATAATGCCATTAATAGTGCAACAAAAGCTATCAATGACGCGGCTAATACAGTTTCAAATACAGCTAAGAAAGGCTGGAAGAGTGTTAAAAAAGCATTCAAGTGGTAGAAACATTTAACTAAAATTAGAAAGGTTGTTTGATTTATTTTGAACAACCTTTCCTTTTGACTGATAAATACAGTACAAGCAGGAGAAGTAAAATGGATGCCTTTGATCAACTGGGAATGAGCTTAACAGATGTGTTGGCTCCGTGGATAGCGATACTAATTAGTATCTCAGCGGCTTTTTGGTTTAAGGACTTTGCACACAATTTAATGCAAGGACTAAAGTTCAAAATGAATCCTGCGTTTAATGAGGGCGATCATATTATACTAGATGATACTGATGCTATTATAGTTAAAATAGGATTGCGTGAAAGTGTGTTTGGTGTTTACAGTAAGCGTGGTTACACTTGGAGATTTATTCCAAATGACCGTCTTAAGATGCACAAGTTAGAAAAAGTTATTAATAAAGATCTACACTTGGATTCTGCGGCTGAAAAAGGTAGACGCCTACAAGAAATGATTGATCAAGCACAGAGCGATCAGATTAAGAATAACAAAGATAACATAGAGAAAATTAAAAATGGAAAAAGAGATTAAAAAAATCGAAACTGATACTGAAGTAAAAGACGATAAAGATACAGCAGTAAAGAAAGTTAAATTCGAACTAGAAGTAGATACTAATGTAGTTGATAGTGGTAAGAATCCTTATATGCATCTTATCTTTTTAGCAAGGGCTGTAGATGCATGGAGAATTTTTCCAAGAATCTTTTTATCAGTTTACATCTACTTACTGTATGATGTTACAACATGGTTTATGAACTTACCTGAGCCTAACTTAGAGCAATCAGGATTGGTTAGTATTGTTGTTGGTGCAGGTGCGGCATGGTTTGGTTTATATGCTGGCACTTCTAAGAAGAATCCAGACAAATAGATCTTGACAAAAGCCTAAGATAAGTATATAATACTACTATGGATTATTACGAACTTTTAGGCGTTCCAAAAAACGCATCAGACTCAGAATTAAAGAAAGCATACAAGAAACAAAGTATGCAATACCATCCTGACCGGACTGGTGGGAGTGATGAAAAGTTCAAACAAATCAATGAGGCATACTCAGCACTAAAAGATCCACAAAAGCGACAGATGTACGATCAATACGGTACTGCTGATCCCCAACAAGCACAAGCACAACAACAGAGTCATTTTTCAAATGCGTTTGGTGGTGCTAATTTTGAAGATATATTTGGACAAATGTTTGGACAACAACACCCAAACATGCGTAGACAAATGCATAATCAAGATATAACTATTGCCGCAGATATTGATTTGGAAGATATCGTAAAAGGCAAAGACGTTATTGCTACATATAGGCTACCAAGTGGTAGAGAAGAAACGGTAGAGATTAAACTTCCTCGTGGTTGTAGACCTGGTGACAGGATACGTTATTCGGGTATGGGTAGCGACTTACACCCACATGCTCCAAGAGGTGATTTACACGTTCAGTTAAGAGTCAGAAGACACCCCGAGTACACTCAAGATGGCATAAATTTATATATAGACAAGAAGTTAAATTTATTTGATTTCGTTTTAGGCACAAACTTAACTATTAAAACAATCCACGATCGTACATTGAGTGTTAATGTACCAGCTGGATCTAACCCAGGCACAGTTTTTAGTATTGGAGGTCAAGGTTTACCTGACAGACGTTCAGGACAAACGGGCAATTTATACATTAAAGTACTAGGTGTTACACCTAAAATAAACGATGAAAAAATTAGAGAACAGTTAAGAAGAATACAAGATGAAACTAAAACTACTTAGATTCCCGGATCCATTTTTAAACAAAAAGGTTGCACCTTTTGACTTCGATAAGTATGATGCTAAACAAATTGAAGCTGATATGATTGCAATAATGGATAAAGAAAATGGTGTAGGATTGTCCGCAAACCAAGTTGGACTTGATGCACAGATATTCATTATGAAGCCAGAAGGATTAGAAGGGTATGAGGACAATAAACCTTTCGCAATAATTAATCCTGTAATTACAGCAGTAAGTCAAGAAACTGTACTAGGTGAAGAAGGGTGTTTAAGTTTTCCATTATTGTTCTTTAAAGTTAAAAGACCAACAGGAATGGTAATAGAGTGTCTTGACTCTAGCGGTAAAGAGTGTACAATAGAGTTAGTAGGTTGGAATGCAAGAATTGCAGGACATGAATACGATCACTTATACGGAATCAACTATGTTGATCGTGTAAGTAAATTAAAACTCGACATTGCTAAGAAGAAGCAATCAAAATTATTAAAAAGATTTGGAGCCTATATAAAATAATGGTAGAACCTAGCGAAAATTTACAGAAAATATTTGACAAAGCATTAGATGTAACTAAGAAACTTAATCACGAATATCTTACATTAGAGCATTTGTTGTTTTCGATGTTATGTGAGGAAGACTTCTCAAACATTGTATCAGGATTCGATCAAGTAGATCCAGAATTTATGAAAAAGAATGTTGAGAACTTTCTTAAAACAAAGTGCGATGATTTGTTAATGACTGATATTGAAAACCTTCCTAAGAAATGGAAGCCTAAGAAAACACAAGCTGTCGAACGTGTACTAAACAGAGCATTTACACAAGTGTTGTTTAGCGGTCGTAACAGTATTGAAGTTACTGATGTGTTCTTAAGTATGTTTAACGAAAAGAAAAGCTGGGCATTATACTTTATTAACGAAGTAGGTATTGAAAAAGAAAAGTTTGCAGACTATCTAAACAACGAACTTGAAGCAAACTACGAAGATGAAGAAATGCAAGGCATGGCTAATCGTGCATTGCGATCGTTTACAACTAATCTTAATATTGATGCTGAATCAGGTAAGATTGATCCTGTTATTGGACGTTCAGAAGAACTTGAAAACATTGCACTAGCAATAGGACGTAGACAAAAGAACAACGTACTACTAGTTGGTGAGCCAGGTGTTGGTAAAACTGCTATTGCAGAAGGACTTGCATATAATATTGTACAAGGCAACTGTCCTGAATTCCTTAAAGAGTATAATGTATACAATTTAGACATTGGTAGTATGTTAGCAGGTAGTAAGTACAGAGGAGACTTTGAAGAAAGATTTAAATTAGTTATTGCTGGCCTTAAGAAGAAAGGCAAAACTATTATGTTTATCGACGAAGCACATATGATTAGTGGTGCTGGTGCTGGTGGACAAGGTCAATCAAACGACTTAGCTAATATGTTAAAGCCTATTCTTACAAAAGGTAATATTAAAGTTGTAGCAAGTACTACATGGGAAGAATATAGAAAGTTCTTTGAAAAAGATCGTGCATTGATGCGTAGATTTGCTCGTGTAAGTGTTGACGAACCTAGTAATGCAATTACTAAAGATATTTTATTAGGTATCAAAAAGTATTACGAAGAATTTCATAAAGTATCTATTACAGATGAAGCTATTGATACTGCAATTAAACTTAGTGTGAAGTATCAAACAGATAAGAAGTTACCTGACAAAGCTATTGACTTACTAGACGTAGCATGTTCAAGATTTAAACTTAAAGAAGAGCCAAACAAAACAGTTGGCATGAAAGAAATACAGTTTGAACTTGCTAAGATGGTTAACATGCCTAAAGAACAAATTATGGAAACTGAAACTAGCAACCTTGCTAACTTAAACCATAATATGAAAGCTGAGATTTACGGACAAGACGAATCAATTGATAGTATTGTTGATAAGATTCACGTAGCACAAGCAGGACTTAAATCAGATAACAAACCAATTGGTTCGTTTGTGTTTATGGGACCAACAGGTGTAGGTAAAACTGAAACAGCTAAACAACTTGCAAAACAATTAGGTGTAAAACTAATTAGATTTGATATGTCAGAGTATCAAGAGAAACATAGTGTTGCTAAACTAATTGGTTCGCCTCCAGGATACGTAGGCTTTGAAGAAAATAGTGGCCTACTAATTACTAAAGTACAAGAAAATCCAAACTGTGTATTACTACTTGACGAAGTTGAGAAGTCACACCCAGATGTAAGTTCATTATTGTTACAAATTATGGACAACGGATTTGTTACAGGTAGTAACGGTAAGACTGCTGACTGTAGAAATGTTGTACTAATTCTTACAACTAACTTAGGAGCCGCAGAAGCTGAAACTAATACAGTAGGCTTTGGCGAAATGGAAAAAGATCTTGACGATGGTGAGCTTAAAAAGTTCTTTGCTCCAGAGTTTAGAAACAGACTAGATGGTATTATGACATTTGGTAAGCTAGACAAGAACACAATGATTAAAATTGTTGGTAAGTTCTTAGTTGATCTTAAAGTTATGTTAACTGACAAAGGTGTTGAAACTACTATATCAGACGAAGCTATTGACTTCTTAATTGATAAAGGATTTGATAGTAAGATGGGTGCAAGACCACTGCAACGTGTCATCGATAATGATATTAAAACTCCGTTGTCTAAGGTATTATTGTTTGGCGATCTTAAAAATGGTGGTACACTTCATATTAATGTTAAAGATGGTGCATTTGATTTACAAACAGTAAAGAGTAAATCCAAGGAGCCAGAAACAGTTGATCAAAATTGATAGTACTAAATTATTCTTTGACAAGTACAAGTATAAAGTTGATTTACGCAACGCTTTAGGCTTTGTATTTAGAAACAAGAACTTTACTTTAGCAAGAAAATCTATAGACGAAGCCATACTCCAAGCAGATACAGGCAAGGTAACTTGGGGTATTGGCCTACGTCAAATAGTTGTTAGCTCAGAAGACCTAGCAGACTTACAATTACTCCTTTCAGAATTTACAAAACAAAAAGAAGAATTCACACTTCGTTGTGAACAGTATCACTTAGGTGTTTATACTAACAATTTTGAATGGTGTGAGCAGTTAGATAAGAAATTAAACGCAGTAACTTCAGTACACATGCCAGTCAACGACATCGATTTACCAAAGGGCGTTATCATTAATGATACTATTAACTTCGCATATAAGATTACACTTAACGGTACTAGTGATCCAAACTTAGCTGAGTTCTGTATTAAGAATAGAGATAAGATTAAGATAGGTAATCGTGTTTTAAGTGACATTAAACGTGGTTATAACTTGAAGGGTATGTACATGTATGTTAAAGATGAAGGCACTATAACACTAATTAGACTGTTCTTAAAGAAGGATTTGATGCGTATCGACAAAATTGTAAGTAGTAAAGATCTAGATAAATAACTATATGTCCAATAGTACAACAATATTAACAGCAAACACACACCCAGGGGATAGTACAACACAGACTATTACAGGTGATAAGTTTAAGGGAGACGGCTACTACGGTCGTGCAGATGGTTTCCATACTGTGCAGTATAACCTATTAGCTTTTAACGGAACAATTAAGATGCAAGGAACGTTAGCAGTAACACCCACATCAGATGATTGGTTTGATATAACTGGTACTGATGAAACAGGATCAGACGGTAACTTCTTTAAGAACTTTACTGGCAACTTTGTTTGGGTAAGAGTGTTAGCAGTTTACACATCAGGAGCAGTAAATAGTGTACTGTTAAACCACTAGGAGATAAGATGGAACATTTTGTAAGAATAGTAATGGAGAAACAGGAAACGACTAAGTTGTTAGACGAAAGTATCTTTCCTGATCAGAACCTTTACGAAACTGAACAGGGTGGTACAGCATGGGAAATTGCTTTACCAAGACAGCTGTCAGAAGACGAGTCAACCGAGTACGCTAACAAACTAGCAAACTACATGTTCGAACAAGGTTTCGATGACTTTGATATTGAAATTAGTGCAGGACTTGGTGAAGATATTATTGAAGAAACATATGATGACGATGATGAGTTTTACGAGCAGTATGGTGTTATGCATTGGAACGACGATGATGATCCAATGGACGAAGCAGAGTACCAAGGACGTAAAGTAAAACTAGGCAAGCCTATGCAAGGCGATGTTAAGAAATTTAAAGTATATGTAAAAGATCCTAAGACAGGTAATGTTAAAAAAGTAAACTTTGGACACGGCGGAAGTAGTGTTAAAGGTAAAGCTATGAGCATTAAAAAGAATAATCCAAAAAGACGTAAGAGCTTTAGAGCAAGACACAACTGTGATAATCCAGGACCACGTACTAAGGCACGTTACTGGTCATGTAGGAAGTGGTAACATGAAGATAAACGAGTTTGCGGATATAGATCCAACAAAAGAAAATGATTTAGGATTTGATGTCATTGGTGACATGCAAGTGTTTATGAAGAATGACCCGATGTTCTATCGCAAACAGTATTATCCAACAATGGCGAAACTACAAGATAAATTAAAAGGTGGCAGAAGTCCTGTACCAGATGACTTATCAAGTATGATCGACACAGGGTGTAAACATTACTGTAACAAATTTGATATTCCAAAAGATCCTTCAAAACTTTTAACTAAAGAAGAATATAACTCATTAGCAGAAATAATCTGTAGCGAGGAAATGGAAGCCCTTAGAGACGGAGAGTACTAATGTTTTTACGTGAGCTGTTTGAAGCACCTAAGACTGCGGTGTTTGCATTTGGTAGAATGAACCCTCCTACAATAGGACATGCAAAATTAGCTGACGTAGTTAAATCACAAAAGGGTGATCCTTTTTTATTTTTAAGTCAAACACAAAAACCTAAAACAGATCCACTACCATTCCCAGAAAAGATGTACTTTGCATCTAAAAGTTTTCCAGGAGTTGAAGTAGGCGATCCTAAAGTAAAAACTATTATCCAAGCTATGCAAAGTCTAGAAGCTAAAGGTTATACAGACATTATATACGTAGCAGGTTCAGATAGAGTTGATTCATTTACTAAGTTATTAAATGACTACAACGGTAAAGATTATAAGTTTAACAGTATTAATATTGTAAGTGCAGGCGAACGTGATCCCGATGCAGAAGGTGCTGAAGGCATGAGTGCAAGTAAAATGAGAGCCGCGGCACAAGAAGGTGACTTTGATAGTTTCAAACAAGGTGTTGCTAATCCACAGATGGCACAACAAATGTACGACCAAGTTAGAAAAGGCATGGGCGTAGCACAAGACGAAAATGTTAAAGAATGGGTAGCACCTGCATTAAGTGCTTTGAAGTACGGAAAACATGCAGTTAAAATTGCTAAATGGCTTTACAATAATAAATGGGCAATTACATTCTTTGTAGGGTTATGGAAAGTTGGCGGTTGGGTTGCTGATGCTATGGCCTGGGCTAAACGTTTCTTAGATCATCCTGTTACAAAAGCATTAGGCACATATGGACTTCCAGCAGTAGGTATTGCTGTAGCACTATATGGTGGTAGAAAATTATACATGCAACTAGTAGATATGGAGAAGAAAGGTCTAAGCCAAGAAGAAATGGAAAAAGAACTTACAGAGTTCAAACCAGACACTTCAGAAGCAGATGAGTTTGAAAAAGAGTTAGAAGCATTTAACGACAAATATTTTGCTACTGAAAGTTTAGACGAATATAGTGTAAAGCAACAAAGACCTAAACTTGATGTACTTAATAACATTGCTGATCGTAAAGACAGTAAACCTTTTCCGTTAAGTTACAAAGACACAGGTGGTGCAAGTAGCGGAGGTGAAGTATTAATTACTCCACAAGAAGCAAAGAAGTTTATTAAGTTTTACGATAGTAGAGCTGAAGATGAACAAGAGCTAATGCAAAAAGCACTAAAGAGTGTTAACGGTATTAAGAATTTATTTAATAACTTAAACATTAATGTAAGTATTAAAGTACCAAACAATACAGATATTTCAACACAAGACCCGTTAGATAAACTTAGAACTAACTTAGCCAAAGAAGCACAGAATAGTAATTTAGAACAAGACCTAATTGATATGTACAAAGGCGACGGCGAAGCTGGTCTTGCAATGTATATGGTTGACTATTTAAATTTTACAGAAAAAGAAGTTTCACAAGCATTTAGAAAAGCAGGTGGTGATATTTATAAAATGATTAGTAACGTTGCCGCTATGAAAAGCGAAGGCGAAAAAATTCCTAATCCTAAAGATACATTTCTTACAAAGTCTGATACAGCATACGATTTCCTACGTGTAGGTAAAACTATTTCTAATTTAGATGCTGTAAAAAAAGGTGCAAACAGAGATGAGCCTGATGTTATGATAGTACCACTAGGCGGCAAGAAAGAAAAAGAGCATCTTAAAAAAGGACTTAATCGTGTAGGTTATAAAACACAAGACGCTGACAAGCCAGGAGATGATGCACACGTAGATGAAAACTTTGCAGACGGTAAAAAAAAAGGTAAGAGCCGTCCAGGTAGAGTAAAGAAGTCAGGTGCTAGTTGTAACGGCACAGTAACACAATTACGTAAACGTGCAAAGAATGCATCAGGTGAAAAAGCAAAAATGTATCACTGGTGTGCTAATATGAAATCAGGAAAGAAGAAATAATGTTTAGTCAACAATGTAAACTTCACTTAGAAGAAAAAAACGAAACAGGTTTACAGCATATGAAAGCCGCACTAAAGACCGCAGTTAAATTACAACTGTTAGTTCCGGCTTTAATATTACATAGTGTTGCTCCACGTTGTTTTACAGATACAGCATCACGAGTAATGAAAGATATTTTAAATGAACGAGATACAGATAGATATTGAGCATTACGTAAAAAAATTAAAAGAACACGAAGCTCGACGTGCAAGTTTTAACGAGCGAATGGAATATTGGAATGGATATAAAAACTCTACAGAGACTAGCAGGGATTAAAGATTTTTCAGGTTATACTGAATACAACGTTAATGAAAATCCTAGCATTACTGCAACTGCTCTAAAGAAGAAAGAAAAAGCCATGGGTGTTAAACCAGGTGACAAAGATTGGTTTAAACTTTGGTTTAGTAGACCTTATATGACTAACCAAAATATGCCACAGGGTTTTAGAGGACGAAAAAAGAAATGAGATGGCATGAGATATCAGAAGGCGTAGGACGCATTGTAAAAGGTGTTAACACAACTCCTGATGTCGGAGTGGACCAAACTAGTATTGAAGCAAAGAAATTTGGTAATTCGGTTGACAAAGATGGAAAGCCGTTGTATACTATGCATAAGAAAGCACATAAGAATACAAAACCAAATACTTTATTTAATATGGGGATGACTGAGTCGCAAATAAAAGAATTAAAATCAAAAGAACTATCAGCAGTTAGTGAAATATACGTAGACATGGACGGAGTACTAGCTGATTTCTTTCCAGCTTGGAAGAAGATAGTAGGTAAAGATTGGCGACAAATTACAGACATCGAAAGTGCATTACAAACAATTAGAGATAAAGATGATTTTTGGTTATCATTACCATTAACAAATAATGCTCAAAACTTATTAAACATTATTAAAGAGCTAAAAGGAGAGTACAAAATATTAAGTGCTCCGTTAGCTAACGATCCTAAAGCAGAACCACACAAGCGTGAATGGGTTAAAAAGAACCTAGCGTTTTTTCCACCTAAAGAAGTTATTATATCCGCAGACAAATATAAGTGGGCTAAACAAGCTGATGGTACACCTAACATACTAATTGACGACTTTGGATCTAATATTAGAAACTGGGAAGCTAAAGGCGGAGTTGGATTTAAGCACAAAGATCACAAGTTTGAACGTACTGCTGGACTATTAAAGGATTACTTTAACAAGCCTGTAGAAGAACGTGAACTTAGTAAAGACGAAGAAAAAGAAAAAGAACGCATAGTAAAGGGCATGAAAAAGAATAAAAGTGACTTTAAGAAGCGTTATGGCGACAATGCTGATGCAGTTATGTACGCAACAGCAACTAAGATGGCTAAATCAGGATAAATAATGTTATGTTAATACGTGAACTATTTCAAAAAGACCTAGAAGAAACTGCAACAGCAGGCGGTACAAGTGCAGGTGCTATAGCAACTGTGGCTAATCCAGTACATGCACACGGACAAATACCACGTGATAAGAACGGTGTACCTAAAAAGAAATCTAAGAAAAAAGCAGACGGTACAGTAGTTAATGCACTAGATGCGTCAGACAGTTTCTTTGGTGGCAAAGTAGCTAAACGATAAATACTATTAGAGAGATAAAGTGATGAATATGAACAAAAAACAACTAAAAGAAGGTTTAGCAGACATGGCTTACAAAGCTGAGTCAGACCATGAAGTACAGATGGCTAGAGCTGAATTATACAAAATTGCAAAATACAGTATTAAACTACACGAAATGCTTAAAGGTGTTGACGAGTCAGCAGGCTTAGAAGGTTGGGTACAAAGTAAAATTACTAAAAGTGCAGATTACTTAGGTAGTGTTTATCATCACTTAGACTACCAAATGAAGTTTGACGAAGTAGCAGAAGCAGTAAATGAATCTGAAAAAGACACACATTGTTCAGACAAGTGTTGTGGTTCAGATGTTAAAAGAGAAGACTGTACATGTTCAGCAAGTTGCGAACATTGTAACTGTAACGATCCTAAAGTAGATGAAGGTAAGTACAAGAACGATGCACAACGTAAGGCAGTACACGCTTCAAAGAACGAAAAGAAAAAGAACGAATCATACAAAGAATCACTAGCTAGTAGACTAAGTGAAAAAGTTAGCACAT
>Ga0206682_10000692_pt1 | contig 35511 bp, 46 predicted proteins | sample M240m12015metaG_FD_155444 | JGI IMG/M metagenome (GOLD analysis project Ga0206682, IMG submission 155444) | Ammonia-oxidizing marine archaeal communities from Monterey Bay, California, United States - M2 40m 12015 | ecosystem: Environmental > Aquatic > Marine > Intertidal zone | place: USA...
GAATCGGCACCTGCTACTCCGTCCACCCCTCTAGCGGACTTTGATAAGGACATACCCTTCTGATGAGTAAGTTTTCACGCGCCGATAACGGCAAAGGCAGCAAAAGACGCCCGCAGTTGATTCCCGCAAAAACTTTCGGGGAGAACTGGGCGCGTATCTTTGAAAAGAATAAGGCGGAAGAAAAGCGCAAAGCCGACCTACAACGTGAAATTAACCAAGAGAGTCCGACAGATGAAAACTCGAATCCACGTTAATCAGCACAACATCCGCGCCAATGCCAAAGGGGCCGACCTGCCCGTACTCACCGTCAAAACGTACAAGGAAAACCGCAAGTGCAACAAAGTCGTGGTTCATGGGCCGAGTGCCGTGGTCTACAGCCCGGATAAGCCTCTTTCCTGCGGCGCAAAGGTGTGGATCGAAACTGAAGCCGACGTGACGGTGGAAGACCAACCCGCATAAAAGTGTAGGAATGCAACTTATAAGACGCATTAAACGGGAAAAGCAACATGTACGAATACAATTGCAAGATTGTGAGGGTAATTGATGGTGACTCAATTATTTTGGATATCGACCTTGGTTTTAGCCACTGGATTCACAATGAGTCTATACGTTTGTACGGTGTTGATACTCCAGAGTGCCGCACACGAGATGCTGAAGAAAAAGCAGCCGGACTCTTGGCGAAGGAGTTTGTCGAAGAGGCGTTGCATGTCGGAGGAACATACACCCTCACCACCAAAGAAAAAGGAAAGTTCGGACGATACCTCGGAACAATCTTCCTAACCGAGAAAACCTCGATAAACGCCGCTCTGGTCAAAGAAAGACTTGCCGTGCCTTATTTCGGCCAAAGTAAGGTCAAGATAAAGGAGGCGCATTTGGCAAACAGAAAATTCTTAAAAGAAAAGGGGGTGCTATGACAAAAGAACGCATTACCAACCAAAAGCCCTGCGAGTCCTGCCATGCGGTGATCCGAGCAACTAAAGGCAACACCTTCTGCGACAAATGCCAGAACCTAATCCAACAACTTAACCAAAACTGGAAGACTCACGACCAAAATAACCTTGACTCAAATTCGTGGTTTAAGTACTTTAGGCGGTGAGGGAATGGTCCCTCATTTTTGTTAACAATCTATGCTAATTGTTGGTTGAAGCTTATTGAACCCCGCCTCTGGTGGGGTTTTTTTTGGCTTTTTACCCATGTTGCGTGGGTCATGGGTAATTTTCTCTGTCAAAATGCTCATGAATGTTGTTTATCCACCAGATAAACATATCCTGACCCAAGGTGTGCTTCATCAGATTTACCCTGGATGCGACTAACTGTACGTTTTCTCGTACGTAAGGGCCTTTAGGATTTATTCGGTCTATCGAGGCGTTGAATTCTTTTGGCTTTTTATCGCCGTAGGTGCCGTCTCTTTGATGGGTCATGAGGACGCCAGAAAGCGCGCACTTGCCGTTTTGAGCATTCCAGAGATCTATTACCTCTTCGTTAGTTAAATCGTACTGGACGCCTTGTTTAAGCCTTTGAGATTTTAACTGCGTGTTTAAGACCCGGATGTAGGCTTCAGGGGTAGCCGAGGTTTTTTTTGATCTTTGGAGGGTCACACAGTGCCGACAGACGCCCCGTACCTGCCCCTCTTTAAAATGCTCGAACTGGGACAGCATCTTAACTTTGTTGCAGGAAGTGCATAATCGGGAGCCTTGCGACGCTGGCTTTACTTTAGGTTGTCTTGGCATAGGCAAAAAAAACCCGCGGGAGCAAAGTGTGGGAGAGCGCTCAACCGCGGGCAAAAGTCCTTCTCAAGGGATACTACCCTTCTGAAGCTAATGGCTTAAACCCTAACTGTCAACAAAAGTCTAAATACAAAAACTTGTGCAGTTTTTAATGAAAATGATCTTTGGGAAATCCCTCCTCGCGAGCCATTTGAACGTGATAAGCAAGCATCTTCAGCAATGATTCGGGGTCATCAATATGCTCGGTCAGCATAGATGCAATCGCTCTTATATCTTTCTTCCAAACTTCTTTGTACATCTCTCTTAGTTCTTTTACGTTCTCTACGTCATCAAATCCTTGATCTAACAGTGTTTTTAAGTCTTTCATAAAATTCTCCATTGAGTGTGTACACATTAAATATCATATAAAAAAGCAAATCAAGTTGTTTCTCACACGTTTTTCTTATATTATGTGTGCTTTAAAATTGAAGGGGAACACTAATGACACCGCATCACGCAGCGAAATATCCTTTTGAAATAGTCGAAGCAGTCAGATACGCTAAGAACGTAGAGAAACGTTCTGTTAAATGGATAGCGAGACATTATGACATCCCCATTGATACCATCCGAGATTGGTTGTACCGAGGTAGACGAGCTAACGATTGAGGCCGAAGAGCAGTTATTTTGCTGCCCGCGTTGTGAGAAACGATTTTTAGCCTACGTAGAAGTAGTAAACGGTAATACCGACGAAATGCCGGTAGTTGAGCTAATACTGTGCACCCAATGTGAAGAGTCTTTTGATGCGGCTAACCTTTACCTCCTTTGGCTCGATTGGAACAATTCTGAGGATACGATTCATTAGTCTTATCTTTTAACTTTTTGTACTCAAGAATAAAAGCAATAAGCTCGTCTATATCGGTATCCTCAAGCTCCACTGTTATTTTCATTCTTTTCCTTAATCTCTTCTCTAAGCTTAATCATCTCTGACCAAACTTTAGCTTTATCGACAGAATCCCGGGAAACTTCTTCCGAGTCCATTTCTCTCTTCAACTTTAAAAGGGCCTCTTTGAGACCCTCTTCAATTGAATTGCTCATCTTGTGAACTCCGGACGAGGCCGACCTTCTTCTATGCGTTTGTTTTCCATTTCTTCTAAAAGATAGGCTTTGTCTTTCTGGCTAAGGTTTTCCCCTACCCAGTAATCAAAGATAAGCCTAAGCTGCCCGCTAAGCGTGCGCCCTTCTACTTTAGAAACGATGTATAGCTGGTCATACACTTCACGCGGAAGCAAAACCGATTTCCATTTGTTTGTATCCAAAACCATTCTCCTGAACCTTTATGTATGAGATTATATAATACTACTCAGTAATTTCAACAAATTCTCCCCAATTAGGGCCCATTTCTATGTCGCATTTGCTTGGAACAACCAGTTCTACCGCGCTAGTCATGATCTTGGATAGCCCCTGGGCCTCTTCTTTGTCTTTAACGCTAAACGCCAGTTCGTCATGCACTTGCAACATAGGCGTCTTTCCTGCCCGGTAACAGTCCAACATTGCCTGCTTAGTCATATCCGCGGCACTGGCCTGGATGAGCCTGTTTAGTGCTTTGTACGTGAATGCACGCTTGAGCCTGGTCGTTGGTCCGTAGGCCGCGGCTGCTTCTTCGTAAGGCATGGCCTTGTTCATTTCAAAGCTATCGGGCTCCCACAAGTCGAACCGACACTTACGCCCCTTGATGCTTCGTATAGAGCCCGGAGAGCGTGGATCTTCTAAGTGCCTCTGTATGCCCTGGGTCAGTCCTTTAACGAAAGGAACGCGGTTGTGGTACTTCTTAACGAGGGCCTTGGCTTCATCTAACGTAATGTCTAACTGCGCCGCCAATTTCTGCGCTCCCATGCCGTACATCATCGCCAAATTAATGACCTTCGCTTGTTTACGAGGTATGTCCGCCATCTCGGCGACCATGGTATGAAAGTCCATGTCTGGGTTTTCGTTGTACGCTTTAACAAACTCTTCGACACCCGGCATGTTTAGCTTGCGGTAGTCGCCGAACACCTTTGCATAATGGGTCAAGATGCGTGGTTCCTGCTGCGAGAAATCTATTGCCGCCCACTGCTCACCTTCTTCCGGAAGAAACAGTTTGCGGATCAAAGGCCCGATGGTAGGGTCACGGCTCGGAATTTGTTGCATGTTCGGGTTGTTCATAGAAATGCGACCGGAGACTGTCCCGCCTTGATCAGAACGCACCTGATTAATGTGACTGTGTATCCTACCGTCGCGCGCTACGTGCTTAATTAGCCCGTCAATAAAGCTGCCTTGAGTTTTATTTAAGTTACGCGCCCTGACTATCGCTTGTGCAAGCTCGTGCGGGTGCTCGCTCAAGAAAGTTTTGGTGAAGCTCGGGGCTCCTTTTTCGGTGCAGGGGTAAGTTATCCCTACTTTGTCGAACGCTTTGGCTATTGATGCTGCGGCCCAGATCTCTACATCATGACCCGCGAGCCGTTTGATATTCTTTCTCACTTCCTTTTCTTGCTGCATCAAATGTTGCTTCGTGCGCTCGGCCTGGTCTACATCGAAACGTATACCTTTCTCTGTCATCTCAACTAAGCAAGGCAGTAGGTCTGTCTCAAGGTTCCAGATGTCCCACAGATCTTCTTTGTTAAGAAGGTTCTTAAAGTGGTTCCACAATTCTAATGTAATCTCGGCATCGACCTCCGCGTAAGGACCAACATACATAGCGGGCAACTTCCACATCTCAGCCTTCGGATCGACGCCAAACTCAACAGCCGCAGCGGTGAGCGTCTGCTCAGACTTTGTCTTGCCCAAGTACTCGTAACACAGCGCGTTAAGGCTGTAGCTAAAACGGTTTTCGTCGAGAAGGGCTGCGGTTAACATGGTGTCTATGACGCGTCCCTTTACTTCAAAACCCATAGCACGTATCCACCCAAGGTCGTACTGGGCGTTGTGCATGATCTTATCGCCTGGCGCTTCGAACACTTTCTTGAGCCATTTGTTTATCTGTCGGGCGTCCATGTTGCCGCCGCCAAGATGGTTGACCGGGAAGTAACCTTTCCAACCGGGTATGGCTATAGCGTAACCAACCACCTCACCATTCTTAGTCGGCCACCCTGGACCAAACGTTTTAAGGTCCGGGTCGCGTGTCTCGACGTCTATGGCTATTTCTTTTGCTTCTAACACCGCGTCAGGGAACGGATGCTCCGGAGGCAGCCAGTCGGACTGAGGGGGAAACATCGCCATCTGCAATTTGTTATTGGCCATTGGCTGCTCTCCAAGTTTTCTCCCTGAGTATGGCTTCTGAAAAATGCTGACACTTAGGGCAGTACCAACCAAGTCTTTCGTTCTTCTGCACGTTCACTACGGCAGTTGCTTTCTTATCACCGCAGGATAAGCAGGCGTTGTAATACATAGGATCGATGTCTTGTTTTTTCATAGGATATAAGCTCTAGAGAAATCTTCGGGTTCAATGATAAAAAGGTTTTCCATGGTGCGTGTAACGCCTACGTAAAATACGCGGTGCAAATCATCGCCCGGTGTGTCCATGGCTGCGCGAGTTAAATCAGTAATGAGAACAACGTTCTCTGCTTCACCGCCTTTTGTTCCGTGGATCGTGGACAGTCTAATGCGAGGCACGGCGTTAAACTTCTCGCCCCTACGCAATAGAGCGGTGATATAAATTGTGTCGTTAGCGGGTATCTTATCAAGCGCGTCAAACCAAGGCATGTCCTCTGTAGCTAACAAGCCGTGGTTTTCTACAAGCATTTCAAAAGAGAGCAGGTCATCGTCCTTACCCACTATTCTTTTCTTGCCGCGCTTGATTCTTGCACCGTTGCTAGACATGTATTTATAAATTATACGAGCGGACTCTACGTGAATTAAACCGCCTTTACGCACGCGCTCCCAACTGTTTACCGCAGTGGATAAACTATTAGAAATGCTGCGTGCGCCGTTACGCTCGAACAAGTAACCCATAGACTTAAGGTCATAGGCTATATCCGTGAGCATGTAGTTGGCCTGAGCCATCACGAGCCACGAGCCCTCCGACATATCTATAGCTCTTATGTCTGAGATTCGTTGGACGGTTCCTTGTTCTTCTCGGGGATTGTACTTTTTGGGGAAACGGTGATGGATACGGTTGACGATGGTTTCAGCGAGACGGTGGACTGCCCCAGGGACGCGGTAGCTTTGACTGAGAACTTCGCTTCCTCCTGGGAGGTTAATGAAGTGATCGACGTCTGCCCCAGCCCAGCGGTAGATGGCTTGATCGTCGTCACCTGCACAGTACATTCGTTCGGATTTTTTATCGATGGCATGAGCTATGTCCCATTGTAGTGGTGAAAGGTCTTGTGATTCATCTAAGAAAGCCAGCTTAAATGGCGGGCAGATACGATCGTAGTTTTCTACAAACAGCTTAAGCATGTCCGTATAGTCTACCAATCGGTTAGACGATTTGTATGTTGAGTAGCATTCTGACACGTACAACACTTCATCCCAACTGTTGGGCACGTTGCTTGCATTGTACTCTGTTCGAAGGTCTGTCTTTTTTAATCGAGCTAAGTTAATGATCGACAGAATAGGATGTTCCGTGATCCCTGATTTACCGTCTTCTACATCTACATTTTTTATCGTGTTTAACTGAAACCCAATGCGTTCGCTGAGCTCTTGGAACTGTGGACCACGCATTAAGTCTTTTTCTTTTAGGTTAAGCATCTTGTACGTCAGACTATGTAGCGTCCTGAAGTAAAACAGGTCTGTGTCTGGGTCCAAGTCAAATCGTTTAGCGGCTCTTTCTTTTGCTTCGGCAGCGGCCTTGCGAGTAAAAGCAAGAAACGCAATATCCTGGGGATTGACCCCATTCGAAAGCGCCTGGTCTACCATGTTTAATAGTTTAGTAGTCTTGCCTGTACCAGGTGGTCCGAAGATACGAAACATTAGAACGGAGCCTCTTCTTGTCTGGTTTCTAAGTTAGGCGTCTTAATTGCTGACGAGTAACCCTGGAATGCCGGGATAGTCCACACGCGCGTAGCCTTGCCACTAATCTTAATAGAAACAGATTTACCATCTATGTCACGCAGACGTTGAGCAATCTTGTGAGACTTAAAGTCAAAGAAACGATTCTTGTGTAAGTACGCAGTAAAATCTTTTAAGCGGAAGTACGTGCGGTTCTCTTCTTCGTCAGTGTACGGACGGCGCAATAGCATCTCTTCTTTAGTCTCAGCCTTCTGCATGTCGTTACAGAATTCTTCTAACAAGTCATAGAACTGACCCGAGATACTAGCGTCTTGCGACACTTCTACAATGGAACCATCGGTATCGGACATCTCGGTCAATAACTGATTGATGCGAGATTCCCAGGACGCCTTTGGTGCGGACTTCGGCATAAAGTTTAACTGCTCCACGCAAGCACGCTGAAACGCAATCTGATTCATCAAGGCATCCGTGTCTAGCTCTAGCGGCTGACCGTTTACATCCATGAACCAAACAGGTGGCGTTGAGTTGTACTTGCGTAGATTTGCGATGGTCGCACCCGACACTGCGGCTTCAATACCAAACTTCCGTGTTTTACACACGTCGGCATTGCAGTAATCACAGATCGGGGCGTCTTTGCACTTGTAAGCGTAGTCTTTCTTGCCTAGCTGCTTCGCTACAAGGTTGACCTCATTAAGAGGCAACGGAGGGTCCAGATACTTAGCGTTGTAGATTAAGATTTCTGATTCCCAACTGTCTGGGTATGCCTTGCGTAGATAAACGCCAATGTTAAACAGGCCATTGTTCCTGCCGCCTTCGCTTATCCTCTGCGTACACAAAGTCTGAAGGCACGGCGGACCGTCCTTCACAATAATATTAGAGTCAGATTGATCTTCAATAGTAATTGCCGAGACTTGCTCGGGTGTCTGTACATATTGATGGTATAGTTCAAAAAATTCTTCAAGCGTTGCAGATTGACCGTTGTCTTTTATACCGTAACGCAAACCATCTTCAGCATCGTAGTAAGGCATGTTCAAGAAGTTGCCCACGTCACCACGTTCTAAAGATAGTTTTATCTGCTTTGGAAAAATCTCACATCCGCCGTAGCCCAGGGCCGCAGCAATATGCTTAAGAGTCTCTTGCATTTCTTTGGCAGAAATCCATTCGCTTGTGAACAGAAAACAATGCGCACCGCCAGACTTACTGCGACACACAACCATCGGCAGCTTCATCCTACGGATCTTTTCTATTAACTCTTTATGGTCTAGCGGGTATTGGTCAACATCGATACAGCCCCACTTGCAGCTATTATCTTCGTTGATCGGAATGATTCCTATAGCATCGCCCTTACCTGAGAGGTGGCCTTCCCACGTCTCCGGCGTTCTAGGGTTTTTAACTACACCAGCCTTGCCTTGCTGCTTGCCGTTTGGAGCAGCCCGGTCAATACGATACGTACCGTAAGCCAGCTTTAGGCCGTCAAATATCCCCGCAAATGTTTTTGCGTGTTCCATATTATTGTCTCGGGGAAAGGGGCGCTATGCGCCCCACGGTTACCAAGGAATGTCGCTGCTATTGTTTGTCTCTTCGCTATCGTGCTTGACGTTAACTTCGCCCTTAACAATAGACTGAGCAAACGCTTTAGCCGTCTTATAAACGTTAGCGTCTTCAATGGGTCCGTCTAACGAGACCTCCCAGCCATGCCATGATCCTTTTGAGTTTTCCTCAGAGACTGTCTTGAGATGGTAAACGTGCGAGAAGCGTGGTGGAGTAAACGAGCCATTCGCACCAGTCATAACACGAGACTGAATCATTGAGTTCCATTTACGAGACTTCTTCATCTGCGTGCTCTTCATAGTAATCAAAGCAGTTTGCATGGTTTTGTCTTCATTAACGATCACAACAAAGTGTTGATGCGTCTCTTCTAGGTAAGAGCCGTTACCGCCTACTACGTATTCGCGGTTGTCATCTGAGCTGCGTTCTGTTTTAGGACGTTGCTCGTCAGGCGTAAATATATTAACAGGGGCACCTGAGCCTGTTCCGCGTGGAGCCCATTCAATGTAACGACGCTGATAGACACAAGGAATCACACGGCAGCCTTCTTTACCTTTATAGATATCACCGGTCACGGTGTTGTATATGTCACCGGCTTTCGCGTTCTCAAGATCGTCAAGCGTTGGGTCTTGACGGCTAAGTACTTTGAGGAACGGTAGGGCCAGATCTTCCTGTCCCATGTTCTCAAGACCAACACCCTGGTCCGCTTCGAATATGCTTGCGTCAAATGCGACAACTTCTGAGTTTTTCTTTTCTGCTACGTCTTTAGTCATGATTATTTACCTTTTTTAATGTTTGCACGTTGGCCAACGAAGGCCCCGAATAAGTCCATAGGAAACTCGTCACCGGTTTCTACACGCTCTCTTACAAAAGCTTTAAGTGTAGAGGGGTGAACTTCCTCCTTTTGGTCTGCATGAACGCCTTGTTCAGCAGCTACCTTTAAGAACTGCTCAGCCTGGGAATCTTCGCCGCGGCCAAACACGCATGAAACGGTGTTCTTAATGATGTCGTCAAAACCATTATCACGCAGCCAGCCAAAAGCCTGAGATCGATTATCAATCTTTATGTGTGCGCCATACGTGGGTTTGAGTTCGACCTTGCTTCCATCTTCTAGTTCGAACTTTGTCAGTCCGATTTCATGGAGCAAAGCAGGGAGGTCTTCGTCGGTAAGCTTAAGAAGTTTTTTCTTTTCTTCTTTAAGCCTGTCTTCCAACTGTACAACCAATGCGTCTTGCGCAGTTACGGCACGAGCCATTTCTGCGACAGTTTGCAAGCCTTCAGTATTTACAGAGTCTAACGCGGAAACATCGGCTTGATCTGATTCCATCTCTTCGAACAGGTTTGTCATAGGTCTTCTCCTCGTGGTTAAAGTGCGTTTTAAGCACTTGAGGAACACACTATAATCATATAATATTATATATGCAAGGAGATAATATGAAAAATTACCAATTTAAAACTAAACCTTATGACCATCAGAAAGAAATCTGGGAAAAGTCCTGGTTTGAGCCGTACTACGCGTTGTTCGCGGAGATGGGCACGGGCAAGAGTAAGATTGCCATCGATACTATTGGCGCTTTATACCTGACCGGGCAGATAGATACTGCGCTAATTCTGGCTCCCAAAGGTGTCTTTGACAACTGGGTTAAAGGCGAATTCCCTACCCATTTGCCAGAGAGCATAGAATACAAGATTGTGCGCTGGCAGCCAAACTGGACTAAGAAGTATACCGCAGAAATAAAAGAAGTTGCGATACGTGGTGACTCCAAAGCGCTAAATATATTAGTAATGAACATCGAAGCACTTAGCACAGCTAAAGGCGCGGCTAGTGCCAAACGTTTTTTAGAACGTAACCCGGACAATCTAACACTAATTGACGAGTCCACTACTATAAAGAATCGTCAAGCTCAGCGTACTAAGACCGTCCTAGATTTGACGCGAGTGTCAAAATTCCGTCGTATCTTGACCGGGAGTCCCATTACTAAATCCCCTATGGATTTGTATGCTCAGTGCGCTTTTCTGTCCCCAGAAGCCCTGGGATTCAAAAGTTTTTATGCTTTTCAAGGCCGCTACGCTGTAATCCAGCGCAGAAACATGGGCCACCGTAGCTTTCAGCACATCGTAGGCTACCGAAAGTTGGAAGAATTAAGTGAAAAGTTAGACAAATTCTCAGTCCGCGTGCTCAAAAGCGAATGCTTAGACTTACCCGACAAGGTTTACACCAAACGTGACGTACCTTTGACGCCGGAACAAACAAAAGTTTACAACGAGATGAAAGAACTGGCTTTGGCTCAGTTAGAAGACGGGCAGTTATCCACAACCGCCAGCGTTTTGACTCAGATAATGCGCTTGCAGCAGATTACATGCGGCTTTTTACAGCCTGACGACGGTCCTATCCAGGCGTTAAAGAACAACCGCATGCCTGAATTGATGAATGTAATCGAAGAAGCGCAAGGGAAAGTCATAATCTGGGCTACCTGGACGCATGACATCATAGAGATATCCACAGCTTTATCCACAGCCTATGGCGAAGACTCGGTGGCCGCGTACTACGGAGAAACACCACAAGATGAGCGTCAGAAAATAGTTAATCGCTTCCAAGACCCGGACTCACCCCTAAGATTTTTTGTAGGGCAACCCCGAACCGGCGGATACGGCATTACTTTGACCGCTGCGCACACGATGGTTTACTACTCAAACAGCTACGATTTAGAAATCAGACTGCAATCAGAGGACCGAGCACACCGCATTGGTCAAACAAAGTCCGTTACGTACGTAGATTTGATTTCACCTGGGACGGTAGACGAGACAATCCTCACGGCACTGCGAAACAAAATCAACATTGCTTCGGCAGTACTCGGTGAGGACGTTAAGGACTGGTTACGATAACGAACCTATGCCTTGCCTAATCAGACCACTGGCCGTGTCATTAGGGAACATAGCCGCGTAGCGTGCTCTTTGGTCCGGGCTTGCTGGTGCCTGGGCCGTGGGCGCTGGGGCTTGAGCCACGGGAGGTGGCATAGGTCTAGGTGCTGCGGCTTGTGGCGGAGGAGTCACAGGCTCAGGCGGAGGTACGATGCTAGGCTGCACACGACGTGGATTCGGCCTTTGCGGTACGATGGGCACGGCCCCTGCTTCTTCGCGCTCAGCTTGTCTTTGCTCCGATGGTTTTTTACCGTACACTTCTTCCGCAAACATTCTGTAAGAAACTTCCGGATTTATTATTCCTCCTCCTAATAAGAACGTGTACATACGTTTTAATTTAGGTCCGGACAAATCCGCAACAGTGTCACCCTTCATAGCTAAAGTAAGTACTTCTTCTAAAAGTTCGGTGTCTTTTAGCATTTCGGTCATCATTTGATTAGCTAACATTCCGGGTTGTTCTGAAAGCAACATCCTAGAAAGTCTACTTCCGGTTCCAGCCGCAGATAAACCACCTTGAGTAACATTTCCAGGAAGTATCTTAGTTATTAAAGAATACACCGAAGAACCTATTCCGGCACCTACTATTGAAAAAGCGCCTTGTTCTAATGTAGCTCTTATAGCGTTAGCCGGGTCTTGGTTTACAATTTCTTCGGCAGAAAGATTGGGGTCTAAACCGGAAGCCTGACGCCTAGCGGCAATTAGTTCATTTAACTCAGGAAGTCTGGCAGCGTTATTAGTTAATTGAATTTGATTCATTACATCAATTAATCTATTAATTTTAGCTACGTGTGAATTGCCTTCTTCTAAAAGGCCGGTTTTAGCTAAAATTTGAATTACCGAGTCAGCCCCTTTATTAGGAAGCATAGGGTCGTTTAAATATTGTTTAAATTTTTCAAGATCAAAGGGGATTGTACCTGTATCTTTGTCTATAGGACTGTTACCACCCGCATAAGTATACGCTTGTTGAAATATAGTATCCAAAAACCCTTGAATTACGTTTTCATCTCCAGAATCCACGGCAATTTTAGCCGCTTCTGTAAAATCTTTTATAGGATTTCCAACAACATTACTTCTACTTGTTCCTGGATCACCTATCATTCTTTTAAGAGCCGCTTGAGGCTGTTCATATATGCCAGAAAAATAATTAGAAAACGCATCTCGTTCTGTTAAACCTTTGTTAAACAAACTTTCTTCCAGAGTGGCGTTTTCTAATAATGCATTAAACCTATTAACATCTTTCAAATCTCCTCGAAGTGAAGGGAAATAATTGCTTAATACTCGGTCTATTTGCGGGTCAGCTATAAAATTCTGGAAAGCCTGGGTAGGCACCATATTTGTTTTTGGTATTATAAGATCTGGATTTTCAGGATCTTCAATCATTATAATTCTACCATCCGCGTCTTTAACTGGAGTCCTATTAAAATATTTAGGATTTTCTAGTAAGCCACGTAAAACTTTATCTTGTGCGCTTCGAATGGTGGGTACAATTGTAGGTGTTTCTACGTCTCTAATGGCCTCATTAACAGGTAGTCCCGACTCCAGTAATCCTTCCAAACCACCGTCGTCAATTATCCCGTCTTCTCCGCTAAACTCACCCCTTGCCGCACCCATTTCATTTGCATTAGATAAAACTCCTGCGTTCCTTTGGTCATAATCTAATATAAACGTAGCGGCACTATCCATTTCTTGCATACGAAGAAGGGTTGAATCTCCCATATTAGAAAAAAGCATTTGCCCGGACAATTCTTTTGGTATTTGAGACCGCATGTCTTGTAGAAAAGCGTTTGAAAAAACATTGTTAGCTTCGTCTCTAAACGCTAAATAATTATCAAAAAACTGTGAAAAACCTCCACCGGGAGTTTCTATGTTGCGATTAGCGCTGACCGCCCTTAAACTATTTTTTGCACCTTCTTCTAAATTGGCTAACAAATTAAGAAGAGGTGTATTCCCGGCTCGTAAAGCTTGCCTTTTTGATTGATCTATTTGATCTAAAAAATTTAAAAGATCTCCGGAAGTAATATCTTGAACAAATTCTTCCGCTGCTTCAGCCGGAGCCGAGACAGTTGGCAAATCTAATTCTAATTGTTGTTCAGGCAATTTAGGCAAATCGCCTGCTTTTTTAGCTTTTTCAGGGTTTACCAGGATGTCCATTTCCCGTAAAACTTTGTCTAAACTAATTAAGTCTTTCCCGTAACTAAGTCTAGGACGATTACCTAATATAGCTGCCTCATCGCCAAGACGATTAAACATATCCACCAACAAGTTTGCGGTTGGTTTTCCATTATCCAAAGGACCTTGTAACGCGGTGTTCGGTACGTTTATGTTTTTAGGTATTAAATTCTTAAGTACGTTTGCTTGAGCATCAATCTTAGCCGAAACTCCGTTTGGTCCAAATAACGTATCAAACAACACGCCTTCTGAGTCAAAAGTTTCTCCTCCTGCTAAAGCTTTTTCAGCAGCTCGATCATAGTTTTTCATGGAGGAAGTAAGTAAATTATTAATTTCCGTTCTAAACCCTGCATCTCGTAAATCTTGATACAAGCCTAATGCAGCCGGGTCGTCTATTTCCAAAAGTTTATTTAAGAAATTGTTATAGCCTTGAAAAGCCGCTTCATGTTGTTCACGAATGCTAACATCCGGGTTTCTTATCGGAGACCCATTTTTTAATTTATTTTCAAGACCAACGCTTTCTAATAAGAAAAGCACTGGAACCCCTGTCTTTAAGGCTGCGGTAGCATTGTCATAATCTAAACCAGCGGATCTTAAAAGTTCTGTTTCAGGAGTTCGTCTACCGGAATTGATGTCTTGTATTAACCTTAAAAAAACTTCAGGATCTTCGCCCCCTGCTCGCAATAATTCTATAAACCTGTTCCCGGAATATTCTACTCTGCTTTTTTGATTAATATTTTTAAGAAAAGTACCAAAGGCTCCCGTGTTGTTAACCATTAAACGACCTAAAACATCTAAAGGTTGAGCTACGGTAACCCCTATTTCTGTGCCGAATTGAGCCAAATCCGAAAGTGCCCCTCGGTCTCCTTGTTGATACGCTTCGAAACCAGCCGCAACTCCGGATGCCGTCAAAATATCTTTAGTTTCTGTGCCTAGATATGTTCTAGGGTTTTGGCGAGCAAAGTCAAACGCTTCCCTAACATAACCCTCACCTTTTTCTAAACCACTAGAAATTTTAGTACCAAAAGGTATCCTAGCGGCGTTTTTAGAAATAAAATCAGAGCCTAAATTAATCATAGCTTTTTCAGGCACCATCCAAGGAACCGCAAGTCCGGGAACACTTTCGGTAAAAAATCTAACCGCTTCTCCTCCCGTAGTATCCCCCACAATTTGCTCATACATCTCAGGATTAACTTGGCGCATAGCTAAATCGGAAGAAATCATGCTAAGGATTCCGCCCGTTAGAATTCCAGGAATGCCGAAAGGAGAGCCCGCATAGGCCCCACCCATGGTAGCCGCCGAAGGAATAAGCCCTTTTACAGCTTGCTCGGCTATATATTGTGGTTGAGGCACATCTCTAGCCGTGCTGTACATGGCTATTATTTCTCTGTCGGACATGGGTTCAACGGGTGTGCCAAAAGGAGAATCGGCTTCCGCCATTCCTTTTTTTAAAGCCTCGTAATAACTTTCATCTAAGCTGTAATAGTTTCCGTCCGCGCCTTTAGGCTTGTATTGCCCTAAAACAAATTTAGCAATTTCAGAATCTTCAAAGCCATCCCCTCTCATCTTGTACAAATCTAAATCCACTAAACCGGATTGATTAGGATCTAAAAGAGTTACAGGCGTTGTTTCAGAAACATTTTCTTCGGCCATTGTTAATTTCCTATTACCGGAGCACCTTTAATATACATGGATTCCATGGAGCGAAGGTCAGCAGGGGTATTTGCTCTTGAATTTCCACCACGTCGTAAAGCATTCACCAGTTCTTGCACCTGAGCGGAACGATTTTCTAAAGCGTTTATCTGGGATTTGATTCTTTCGACATCCGCGAAACTATCTTGCGGCTGCCTTAACTCAAATTGTTTTTGTCGAATTAAATTATTAAATTCGGAAATAATTGCTTCGTATTCACCCGCCGCTCTTTTTGCTGGAGTACCCATAGCAGGTATTAAGTCAGCAAAAACTTTTCTTTCATCTACGCCTAATTTTTCACCGGAATTTCCCGAAGCTGCCGAAAATAAAGTTTGTAAAATAAACGCATTTAAAGCTTTAATCTGGGTTTCAGCTTTTATTTCTTCCGGGCTTCCTGCGCCAAATTCGGATCCCGTCGCAAAGTTAACAATCTTTGGAATAACCGAGTTAAGGAAACTATCCGCTTGAGCTTGACTTCCAAAACTATCCGATGGATTCCAATCTACAAAAGCGCTGTCAGTTATCTCGGGTATATCATTAACAATTGTTTCTTCCAACTGCTCAGAAGTTGTGGGAGAAACATTCCGCGTAGCACCGGAAGCAACACCGGATGTATTTGGAATCTGGACTTTAACGCCTAATTCAACCGCTTTATTTACAGCCTCTATCCATTCATCCGGAATGGGGGAACTACGCAGCTCCGTTATTGCAACACCGTCATCACTAATTTCTCCGGTGAGCACGGGTTTAGGCTCTGTCTTTTTTGCAATCGCGGCGTTAATTAGTGTAAGTTGAGGACCTGTTACCTTTCCTTCGCCTAAAGCTGTACGCAAATCGAAATTTGTGAAAACGCCCTCCATTTGTGGGTTTGATAGCGTTGGCAAAACATCTGCCGCAGGGAACAAATCCTTTAAGTCTGGAATTTCAACAACTTGAGCGTTAGGGTTAGTTGCTCTGAACGAAGCTAAATCTTCTTGAAACGTAGGGCTTTTTTGGTTAATAACACCCAACTGAGTTCCATCAGAATCGACTACCGCAAGACCGTCAAAATCTAAACCTTTGTTTTTAGCTTTTGCGCTCTCTACGGTCATGTCGTAGATGAATTTTTGATTCATCTCTAAACCTTTGAGACGAAACTTCTCTGCCATTTCAGCTTGCTTTGCCGCTATCTTAGCGGTTTGCTCACGATCGCCTTGAACCCGGCCCGCAGCAGACTGTAGGGCCGCGTTGCGTGCACCTTGTTCACCTTTGCGTAGTTCGGCTTGTTGTGCAGAATAAGTCTGAGGAAGGGTCTGGAATACGTTAGCCAGTTGTGATGCGACGTTGCCCGTGCCACCCGCACCGCCAGCCATAGCTAGGCCGCGCTGCGCAATGTCAAAGAACAACTGACGCTTAGAGGCATCTCTGTCTTGTTGAGTCGGAGCCATGATTTCTTGGAACGTAGCTAGATCTTCGTTGTAGTAGTCCTTAAGAGCGCTACCGCCCTTAGCGAACTTTCCCACAACACCGCCCTGCGCCATGCCCGCCGGTTGAGGTGCCTGGTTGGACATCATGAGGTTGCCCAAGCCTTGACCCATACGATTAGGTTGGCCAGGAGCCGATTCCATGTCCACGCCGCTTGCGACGTTAGCCATAAGCTCGCCAATCCCACTTTCTGATGCGCCTTGCGCCGTCATCATCAAAGAAGGCTGGACCATAGTCAGTACGCTAAGTGGCGTTGCTGTCGCATCTTGAGGACCAACGTATTGAGCGAGTTCCTGGTAGCGCGCTTCAAGAGGCTTTTGATTGCCCCGGAATGCGTTAATAATTTGCTCCGGACCTTGCGCCTGATCTAACTCCATCTGTCCTTTTTGAGAAACCATGGAAGCAATACCCGCTACGTCTTGAGCCGGGGGCCGTGGTGGAGCACCCGGAGCACCCATAGGCGCAGAGGCCGGTCTCATAGGAGGCATCGCGCCACTAGGCGCGGCAGCCGGTCGCATTGCAGCAGGAGGCGTGGGCACAGGCATGCGAGGAGATCCGCCTTGCTGCATAAAAAGTGGTCGCTTATATACGTTCATAATAGGTCCTATCCTACGCCCGCAAGAGCGCCTAGTCCGGCAATGCCGTAGCCAATAGCTTGTCCAAGACCGCTTTGCTGCGGCCCCATTTGTGTAGACACCCTGCTTTGAGTGCTAGGCAGCCTGTTTAAAGCATCACTTAAGTAGCCGTATGACTGGAACGGAAGTTGTTGACGCTCAACGTTAGTATTACGCATGGCATCCAGTACGCTCTGTTGTAAGAGTTGCTCTTGTCCGCCAAAACCAGAAAGCGCAGAAACATCGCCACGCATTAAGTCAGTAGCAGTAGTGCCAAGGTTGGCTTCTTGTTGACCAAGAGTAGCTATACCGCTTCCGATATTGCCCATCAACTCTACGTCTCTCTGGCCTAATTGACCAAAAGTATTGCCTAAATTGCCCAGGTATTGACCCCCTTGTAAAGCCCTACGCTGTTGTGCTTCTTGGGCTTGAGAGGCTGCGTCTAACGCTTGCGTATAACCCGTCTGACGCAATTGACCTAGTGCATTAAGCTCTTCTCGATTTAAATTACGACGAGCCTCTTGTTCAGCAATCGCGGCCCTAGAGCCGCCGTACGCACCGGAACCGACAGCGCTTGCCGCTTGAGATATATCCGATAAACGACGAGCCTGATCAAAATCCTGCTGAACTTGTCCAACAACAGCGTCCTCGTAAGGATTGAAGAAAGCGCTAATACCAGAAGTAGGGTCTTCTAAAGTCCCTGGCTTGAACAAGTCCATGCCACCTTGAATGGCTTGAGAACCGGCTTGTTGGTAAAGGTACGGATCTTCTCTCGTCTCTCCGGCTAACTGAGCCGCTTGCTCGTACATCCCGCTTCCGCGTTGGATACCGCCCAGTCCACCTTGTATATACGGCATAAAGCCGCCAAGGTTTTGTTGAAGTAAATTTCTCGCTTGCTGTTGATACGGCGTTCTCCCGGCTACTTGATAGGTCGGCGCGTAGGCCGGACCAAGAGCCTCACCTGTTTCGGGGTCCGTTAGCGGACGGTTTTCAACAATTGGGTTTCCAGCTTCGTCCGTTCTACCAGTGTCTACACGCCCATAGCCCATTTGCTGGTTAACTAAGTCAAAAATAGACTCAAACAAGCCAGATTTATACGCTTCGGTATACGGGTCTTCTCTGACTATCGTTTCGGTAGTGGTAACCATTAAGCAATCCTCGACTCTAAACCTTGCATCATTCGATACATGTTACGGACGCCAGCGTCGTGGTTTCCGTTTCCAGCCGCACGCACGGCTTTTTCTGTGATTACAAATTCGCCATCAGAGAGCATAGCGGGTATGTCATCGGAAGTGCCTGTTCCGGGGCCGTTAATTGCTCCGTTACGACGTGGGAAAGTAGACGGGTCTACATCGCCGCCTGCGGCATAGCCTCTAGCTAAGGTAGGCACGCCGGGTCGGTAACCAGGGTTTTGACGCATAAGGGCACGGCCCGTGAGGCCACCAAACGGTTCTACTTGCTGTTGCTCGACAGGATCAAACGCACCCGCGGCATATAACCCACCGATTCCCAAACCAAGAAGACCGCCGTATTTACGAAAAATATCGGGATCACCCTCAGGGTCTGGCATAAACGCTTGCTTAAGAGCAGCCATGCGTCCACCGTCCCCGCTGATTACATCACCCATAGATTCTAAGAAACCACGGGTATCTGCTTGTGAAACGGGGGCGAGTTTGCTTTGGAATACGTTTTGTTGCGCGTTACTTGCGGCCGAATTAAACGAAGGTCCAAACCCTTCTGCTATGTTTTGTGGTGCTCTGCGGCCTTTTGCCGTCCCTCGGTTAAAGGTTTCAGCTATAAGATCTTGAGGAGTGGCGGATTGAGGACCTTGCAGAGCCGAAGTATTTACACCGGTTGCTCCCGCCGCAGGCTGTGCCGCTTTGTTTTTAAACAGGTCAAAGGGCGAACCGCCGCCCAAAACGCTTTCAGCCACGTTTAAAGCCGCTTGACCTTTAAAAGCGTCTTTAAAGTCTACGTCGGTAATTAAAGACGTTATTCCGGCTTGCACTGCCGTGTCTAACGTTGATTGCATGAATTTTCTTAGAAGATCGGACATTAGAAGGTCGCTCCTTTTGACGCACATACAATCTTATCATTACAGCTCATGTTATTACCACCGTTACCGCGCCTAACACACCAGAGCCTGATACACCTGCTGGGTTCGGCGAATTAGCCAAAGTTATCTTTAAAAAGCCGTCTTTCTCGTATACGGCACCTACTTCTAAACCTGTGTCTGAACCGTTTTGCAAATTGGTCAGAGTAATGTCTGTAGCCCGCACATCGCCCGGGTTTTGTATCTGACGGATCAGGGTCTCATACGCTTCCTGAATAGCCGCAATCGTATCCTGCTGGTATTCCGCAGGCGGGTTAGGAAAGTAGACACGGGTAAGTAGTCTAGAGGACATTATCTTCTCCCGTCTGGCCTAAGTTCTACCCGGGGCGTGCCTAAACGCCATTGTGTATCAGTCGTATCGGACTCTACTTTGACCGCAAACGACCGCCCACGCAGTCTAATCCACGTCTGCTCTGTAAACTGCTCCACCGGCGTTGTAGCGCTTTGCGTCACACCCGAGGTATCGGTCTGTAGGTATGCGCCCCCGGGGAAGTTTCGAGCTTGCAACGTGAAATCTACCGTCGGAGCCGTTGAAATGGAGTTTTCAAAGGTCAAGTCCGGAATAAGCTTGGTTAAGAAGACAAAATCATCCCCAGAACCAATGCTGATCTGACTGCTTTCTATGTAGCTAGTAATGGCGCTAGGCGGATTGGTGCTGCCGTCGTTCTGGCCGCTTTCGTGGTTATACAGATAACCGTCTGTGGAGGCCGCAATCGGGGCGTTGAACAAACCACGGTCATGCCAAGCTGTGCGCGTCAACGCGCCTATAGCCCACGTATCCTCTACGTAATTGTAAATGACGTAGCGATTGTTTTCGTTTGAATTTGACGAAGGGTAGAACCACCATACCTCGGAGAATGTGCTGTTGAGAGCGCAAACCGTCAGCTCTATCTGACCTTCGTTTATATCGTCAAAGATATAAGCCCGTACTGGACACGGAAGCTTTTGAGTTTGACCGGTGTAGACGTAGAAGTCCCCGATACCCATCCAAAACACTTTGTCGTCCACCGCCGTCATAGCAGAAGGACCCGCAATAGTAATGTTTTCCGCAACTTGGGCTAGACCAAACGTAAAGGGTGGCCCTAAAAACTGCATAGAATGCAGGGATATGTCGGTAAATACCAACACTTGGTTACGTGTTTCTACCGCGGCAATAATTTCTGAGCCTGAACCTACCCGCAAATCGCCCGCCGTATTAGTTACTGCGGCATCCCAATCAGTCAAAGACTCCTGCGAAGAAAAACGTATTAGCAGCGGATCTTGAACCCCTATGTTGTTTTGAGCATCACACCCAAAAGCAATAACGTGGCGATCGTTATCACTCACAATAACTTGTTTAGCTATAGTAGGCGTACCAGGATCGGCTCCAGGCAAGTCCGCTAAAGCAACCGCCCTATCTACGTTGTAATCACTAGCGCTGGTGTCCCAGTAGTAAATACCGCCGTCACGGGCGTTGAACAAAAGGTCTTCACCAAAATTGTCTATGCCCCACAAACGCACGTTGTTGACAGTTGTCAGCGTAGCGGACGAACCCCACGTGCCACGGCCCCAAGTGCTGGACCCCCAGCCGGTGCCTGACACCACTACGCCAAGGCCGGAGTTTATTTGATACTTGCCCACTACGCTGGAACCACCGTTTCCTGTGTCTGATCCGTCGGCCGTGACCAGTGTAGGGTTAAGCACCCCGTCGTCTGTAATGCTCGCGATAGTCGATACGGTGCGCGCTTGGATGGTGTAGTTGTTCTCGTCCACGACGTTTATCTGATATTCCTGATTCAGAACATTGGCGGTGATTTGACCACCGAGAGACGCCGCTCCGCTAAACGTAACAAAATCCCCGGTAGCAGCCCCATGGCCGGTGTCCGCAACTGCAATAGTAGCTGATCCGTTGGTCGCGCCAAACGTCACGTCGCCCGCGGCAGTGGTAGCCCGGATAGGGGTAATATCGTAGTAGAAGCCGCCTTCGTTAATATAGAATTTATAACGAGTGCCCACGGCCATGAGCAAGGAACCCGCTAAGGTTACGTAGGAGTGCAACGCACGACACGGAGCAAGAAAGCTGTAGTCAGACTGTCTGGTCCAACCACCTATTTTCTCGGGGAACCCAAATCGGAAACGGATTTTATCAGAGTCAGACCAACCGCCTTCGTTAGAATAGCTAGTGTTTTCTTTGTTAACACCGGGTCTGAATTGTAATTTCGCTAAGGGCATTCGCTAACCTCATAATAGGTATTCACCTGTCTCGATCATGGATGCGAGTTCATGTGCGCGGCCTTTAACGTCCCGACTCCATTTTGAGTCAAGGAACTCCTTTGCTGCGAGGGTATAATCAGCCACTTCCATGGCCGCCAAGGCTTTTTTGAAGCCACGCAAACGCGTAGCACCAAGGTTATAGCTGATGTCAATCATAGCATCTTTTCGCACATCATCAAGGTCATTAAACCAAGGATATTCAGCGCTTAGCTCTTTGATGACGCGCAAAATATCGTTTTCAAGGAGCATATCAACTTCTTCGTCGGACAGACCTAAACCGGACTTAGAAATATTCCTGCCTACGCCTATAGTTTCGTATCCAGCAGAACAACGGTAGACGTGGCTTTCTACGCCCTCATGACGCTTTAGCATTTCAAGTAGTTTTTCGGTCACTAGTCGCAAAGCTCGGCTAGTTCTTTCCAGTCTTGTGCAGTCCAGTTAGAGGTATCCACAGAGGCAGGAAGCTCAACCGTAATTCCGGAAACGTTAGCCCCAAGCACAGCACCGGCCGCGTTCGTGTTGCCTTTCAGACAGGCCATAGCGTTGTCCTCCGGCGTAATCTCTAAGCTGTTGAGCTGAGTACAAGCAGGGAGTGCAAGCAGCACTGCACCTAAAATAAGTAATCTCATGAGAACCATCCTTTAATAGACTGAAACGTACGCACTGGGTAGTACAGAGCGCCTGACTTAAACCGGCCCAGACCTAGTACGCTCAGTGCTTCTCGAAACACCTTATCCGCCTGCTTTTGGTTCTTAACAACGCCGTCGCCGTGGGTGCATAAGTAATCGTGGACCACGGCTGCCTTCCGGTTTTTAGCATTGGCTACGGGGACTATCCACCGGAATATTCTGGGGACACTCGCCAGATCAGTGCAATACCCCGCAGGCACAGTCACTGTGCGCCCCAGAACGTCGCTATAATACACCAGTGGGGCGTGTAGCCGCCATCCACCATCCACAGCTTCGGCAACTAGCGCGGTCTGGAAGTGGCTCATGATACGCACCTAGGGCTTATTAAAAAAACTAAAGTAGGACCCCGTTATCAGGGCACCCAAGAAGATATAGGTAAAAGTTTTAATCACGGTAGTTGCCGCAGTACGTTTGGCCGAGCGCCAAGAGTCTAGAAGGTCGCGTATTTCACGCATGTCATGAACAGCGTCGTCGTCTTGTAAACCCACGTCACGTAAGGCTTTTTTAGCCCCCGCCTCCGCAGCACGCTGTATCATTGCTTCTAGCTCTAGCTCGGTCATCTCATGGGTACTCCACTACTTCAATTATGCGGCGTCTTCTTCTCGCTCAATGCGCGGATCAACCCAACCTTCGCAAAGTTCCCATGCGTCATTGACGTAGTTGTACTTACAACCGTACCAATCTTCTGGCTCAGTCACGCCTTCGATCAGCGTAGAGTTACCAGAGTTCATGTCGCCAATGATGAAGTCCAAGTTAGCAGGGTCGCCCACTTCGATGTGGTCTGCTGTAATGTTTAGCTGCTTGTCGTCCTCAAAAAGGTACTTAGAGCAGTTCATTTCGCAAATAATAGTTTTCATGATTATCCTTCCAATAGGATTGAGGTTGCTGATAAAGCTTTGCCCGCAGGGACGGTGGACGTTGTAGTTGAGAGTGTGCCGTCAGCTTGGACGTAGTAGTCAGAGCCTATTGTGAGGCTAGATACTTTATCACTAACCCCACCCTGCACAATCACTGCGCCTGTGGCTGTATCGGCTATGGCTTGGTCTGTTATGCCTATGAAGTCGGTGTAGTTTTGAATCGCGTTGGCTTGGACAACGTAGGTTACAGTGTCGCTGTTTCCTTCGTCAGTGTATAAAATTGCGGTTTTATTATCCGAAGTACTGAATGCTGACGCGAAATTTTTAGGTTCGCCGCTTTCAAACTGAACTAAAGAAGCCCAAGAAGATGACGTTCCCGTTATAGTGCCTACGCTGTATCTTCCTGTGTGACTACCATCACCATAGTCACCAGATACTACTACTTTTTTTGCCGTTGAATCGTAAGATATGGCTAAATAACTAAATTTATCACTTGCGTCTATGACTTGGGTGCTGCCCCATGTCAACGAAGTTCCTGACACCTGTCCGACTATAGCTGTGCCTCGTTCGCTGTTCTCGCTATCAGGATAAACAAAAACAACAGACCCCGCATTTGCATCGTAAGTTGCGTTGCATACTTGTGTATCTCCATCTACAAGTGGTCTTGAACTTGATACGGTTGCTACCGAACCAGTTGAAAAAGATGTCCCTGATATTGTGGCTACATATCCGTTTACTTGATTACTTCTTGATCCTATTGCCACTACTTTTTGGTTAGCAGAATCATAAGCTGCTTTTGCCGCATAGATATAAGTATTTGAATCTATAGTTACGGCAGTGCCAAAAGAAACAGAAGTTCCACTAACAGTTGCTACTATACCCGTTAAGTAAAGAGAGTTTTGGTTATTGATATAAACAAGAAGATATTTGCTTGCGTTAGCGTCATAAGCAATTCCTTTTACCCCGTAGGTGCTAGTAGTGAATTCTACAGTTGACCCAAGAGTAATAGAAGTTCCAGACACCGTTCCGGCTATACCGTATTGCCTGCTAGATTGATTGCTGTCTTCGCATATTACTAAAAAGCTACCATTGTTATTTCCTGCTATAGCTATATCTGCGTTGTTAGAAAGTATTGATGTCGCGGTGGCAGATGTCCAAGTAATAGTAGTTCCAGATAAAGTTCCTACACGATAAGTTAAAGGACTTGACCCTAGTAAATCTTGATAAAAAGCAATAAAACAATCTTGAGATGCGTCATATAAAACAGCAGAGTGAGTGCCGCGCTGTATTGTAGAAGGCGAAGAAACAGATTCAGTTTGGTTAAGCGGGGTTGAAACCGTCCCATTAGAATTAAGAACAACAGTAACCCCACTACCCAATGTGCCACTAGCTACGAACTCTGCACTTTTTGCCCCTGCTCCGGCAGGTAGTAACTCACTCAAATTGCTCATGTTGTGTAATCCAAGTTAATGCTAGTGGAGGACAGGGCTTTGCCTGCTAGTACCGTAGATGTCGTGGTAGCCAGTGTGCCGTTGGCTTGCACGTAGTAGGTCGCGTTAGGTGTGAGACTTGAGACGTTGGTAGAGATGCCGCCTTTGATTGTCACCGAGCCAGATGCAGTGTCCGAGATGGCAGCGTCTGTTATGCCTATGAAGTCGGCTGAGTTAGTTGACGAGCCGCCTGTTTTGCCTAGTATGTAGTATAAATCACTGCTGAACTCTGCCAAAAACAAATAATGACCACTAGCGTCTTTTTGTACGGCATAGTTATTAAAAGAATTTGCCACTGTATTAGTATCTATCTGATCTTCGGCACTAAAAGTTATGGTAGAGGCATCCGAATTTGAAGTTAATATTTTTACAAAAGGTTTGCCACCGCTCCCTGCGTTATAATCATAATAATAAGGAAAAACCAAGCCTGTTGATTCTTGATTGCCACGAGCTATTACAGTGCTGGAATTAACGCTTGATACAACTGTATATGTACCGTATGACAAAGTTCCACTGCTATCTGTTACAACGTGATATGAAGGATAATCACCAGAGTTTATAGCTGTTGAAACAATTAGCTTTGTTGCGGATACAGGACTTATTGAGACACCATTGGAATCTATGTCAGTTGAGTTTTTATATGTAGTGCCTACCGATATACTTGTGCCAGAAACTGTTAGCACTTTCATTGCTAGTAAGCCACTTCCATTATCCTTGTAGGCAAGATATGCCTTTGTGGCATCTGAATAATGCCTGCAAATTTCTCGTGTCGCGTCACTATAACCTGACGCATCAGTAGCTAAATTAGTGTTTGATCCTCCCGCAGTTACTGACGTACCGCTAACTTGGAAAATACGCCCCTGTATTGTTCCATCAGAACCGGTAGCATCAACCCAAGCACCCATAAAATTTCCGCTAGTATCTAAGCAGATTAGATTTATGCAGCCTTTTTGACTTGCTGTATATATAGGGTTTGCCGTATAAAAAGCAGTGGCTGTTCCTAAAGCTACCGACTCACTGCCTGCGCTTCCAGATATGGTGGCTACTTGCACAACACCGTCATTGCTATTGTCGTTATACATTAACAAGACTACATTTTCTTGCGCTCTATCAAAACACACTTCGCAAGACCTATTAGCACCACCTCCAGTGACAAGTGATATTGCTGATGATTGAGTAATTGTAGTTCCTGAGCGAGTAAAGACTTTCATAAACAAGTCTTTATTACCTATGTCATCCATATATACCGCTACCCATCTATTTTCGTTAAAAGGGTCTGCTGCGATAGACAAATACTCAGTGTTATTACCATCAACTAAAGTTCTTGAGCCTATTGGGGCTTCTGGTGCAATTACAGTCTCCGCAACAGCCTCAACCGTCCCATCAGCCTTAAGAGCAACAGTCTGCCCACTACCCAACGTGCCACTAGCCACGAAGTCTACTTGCTTGCCACCCGCACCCGCAGGTAATAAATCTGTCAGATTACTCATTAGGCGCTACCTCCACCCATGAAATTGTTTCTTCGTCCCATTCACGAGCAATTCCGTCTAAAGGGCGCGGTGTTGGGGGGTAAAAAGTACAATCATCCTCGTTAAAAACCCAAGAAGCATAACCACTAGCCGCCCAATCTGCTTTTACCGCGTCTTGCTTGGCCGTTTTTTCTTCGGTAGTCATCTCGCGGGTACTATGTGCATCGGTAACTATGTCTCCGCCCCATTGGTAAGTACTGGTGCAGACCTCGTAAGGCCCAAGCTCGGGCATCTCTACTCGAGTAAAACTAGCGTAGTCAGAAGGTAAATTATCTACATCTATCCCCCGTACAACGCTAGTTAAATTAGTTTCTGCAATCGGGTGATTAACCGGCTGACCATTTTCTATGCGAATATAAAGGTTCATTATAAGTCTCCCGTATTAGTGCTTGGGAAAGCTCTATTTGATCCCCAAATAATTCTCACGGCTCCTGCCTTGGCACTTCCTACAGAGCCACCGCTAAAGGCGCAACCTGACCCTCCGCCGTAACTACCTCCCGATCCGCCGCTCATGGCCGAATAGCTGCTGCCGTTAAAAGTGCTGTTGGTAGTAGAACCCCCTCCGCCACCACCAGAACCGCCGCCACCTCCGGACATAAAAGCCCCATAAGAAGCGTTACTACCTCCGTTGGCACCAGACGAACCTTCACCTAAAATTCCAACTCCACCGCCACCAGCACCGCCGCCGGTAAGTCCGCTTACAGTACCTTTACCGCCAGAGCCACCCGTGCCAGAACTACCGTCACCAGAATACCCAGCAGCACCGCCACCAGCACCCCCCGCTGTTTTACCTAAACCCCCACCGTCCCCCACAAAAGTGGCGTCTCCAGAGCGTTTACCACCCTGTGCTTGAACGGTTGTTGCAGCAATAAAATAACTTTCATTCCCGTTATAAGGGGAAGAGTTGTTGCCTTTATTTCCTACAACAACGGTATAACTGGTTCCGGGGACAACAGGTATATCGTTCTTCCAAGCTAGTGCCCCACCACCGCCGCCAGCACCGCCACCATTATCCGCGCCAGCACCGCCGCCAACAACTACCACAGATACAGAAGTAACATTGGCAGGAGCAACCCAAGTAAATGTTCCGGCGCTTGTATAAGCTTGTTGACCCGAAATATAAGAAACTGAGGGGTAGTCTAATAGGTTTATAGTTGTTGCAGAAATCGCCTTTCCTAGTTTTCGCCCGATAGAGGGAAAAGACGTGCTAATTGTACCAGTGTTGTCAACGTAATAATCAGAATCTACGGTCAGACCTGTCTGCGCTTCGTTAATCCCACCAAACAAATTTACTGAGCCTGTATTACCCGAAGTGATAGCTTCTGCGGCTAACCCTATAACATTACCCACATTTCCAGAATCAATCGTTTCAATTTGACCATCCGTTTTTAAGGCAACAGCTTGCCCCGCAGATATATTCTCTGCCGCAACAAAGTCTACAGCGTTTTGTCCACCGCCTGTCGGCAGCAGTTCCGACAAGTTACTCATTTATACGCTCCAACCAATAGTGCCGTTGATGTAGGACATAGTGATTTCTGCAAAGTTCTTATCAAACACCAGATCAGTAGCAGAGCTTGCGATGTTAGAGCCGTTACGCGCTACGGTAAAAGTAGTAGTAGCCGCTGCGCCTGTGCCGTCTTTAATAGTTACCGTGTCGCCTGCACTGGGAGAGGCAGGTAAAGTGATGGTAATACTTCCGGCTGTAGCGGTAACAAACTCGCCTACTACTGCTGTGTAGTTTCCGCCTTTAAGTATTGGTAGGGCGTTAGCGGAAAGACTTGCCCGCGCACCCGCTGCCGTAGTTGCATTAGTACCGCCGTTGGCGAGAGCTAAAGTTCCAGCAGTAGTAATTGTCCCAGACCCTGTAATTGGCCCGCCGCTGTAAGTAAGCCCTGTTGATCCTCCTGCCATCTGAACAGAGGTAACAGTTCCTGCGCCCGCTTCTGTTGGATTAGCATTAAGAACCGCTGCTCCCGAACCCGCACCGTCTGTAACGATCATTACCTTAGAGCCGTTGGCTACATTAACCGTAGCACCTGAACCCTGCTTGATTGTGATGATCTGACTGCCTGTAGTGGCGTTCTCAATCAACCACACTTTAGAGACAGTGTTTGGACCAAGCGTCACCTCACGAGTAGCCGTAAGAGAACCCGCCGAAGTAATCTTTAAATAAAACCCGCGAGTCGCGTCTGCCGTGGCATCAGGCATAGTGAAAGTTTCGTTGGCATCAGCAGACATCTGTTTCGTGCCGTAGCTAAAACCGTCAGTGATTAGCTCAAGGTTAGTGTTAGTACTGGTGCCCCAAGTGCCGTCTTCATCACCCGTGGTGATTTCTTTGAGCCGTAAGTTATTTACATAAGTAGCCATCTAATTTCTCCAGTATCTACACTAACGTGCTGCCGCCAGCGGCGGGGATGCTTGTCGCGTAAATCTTTGTATTCTGACGTAAGTTTAGTGTTTCGCCGCAATCTGAGCAAGTATCGGCGGTTAATTCAGCCTCGTTCACATCATACCCGCAGTTACCACATAACACTTCAATTTCATGCTTCGGGTCTATCGCGTTGCCCACTGTCTGTGCTGCGTTTACTGTCTTCATGCTGCTATATCCGTCCAAATTGTGGGAGGCGTTTCTCCCGTTATCTCCGTCCAAATTGTGCCCGGATTAGGTGTTATCTGGCTCCAAACTAGTACTGTTCCGACTTGGCCTGTGGCCTGTACGCCAATGGCGTATACATTCGCATCGGCTGTTTCGGTTGTCTCGCCTAGTGCTGTAGTGCCTTGAACGCCTGTTACGTTAACGTTTTGCTGTAACAGTACAGTGATGTTGCCCAGTGTAGCGGTGGCTTGCAGACCCGTTTCCGTGACTATTGCGTCTGCTGTGACGCTTACCGTGCCTAGAGCTGTAGTGCCCTGTACGCCCGTTGGGAACGCATTAGCACCTTCTTTAACTCCGGCAGTACCTAGCTCGCCTGCGGCTTGAACGCCTGTAACAATAACAATAGCGCCTGCTTCGACACCTATAGTGCCTAGCTCACCAGTAGCTGCGTTACCTAGAACAGTGATGTCATCCGCATCACCCGTAACCGCCACATTACCTAGAGTAGTACTAGCCGCAACACCCGTAGCAAAAACATTAGCGCCTAGGCTTAGTTCTACACTACCAACTTCACCTGTGGCTTGGAGACCTAGCGACTGTCCCCACGAACCCTGTCCCCAGAACCCTCTACCCCAACCACCGAAATAAACCGTAGCATCCCAAACAGCGTAAGCGGCTATGCCTGTGGCGCTAACCCCCGTAACCGAAACGCTCTGGTTAATCGTGACCGAAGTAGAACCTAACGCTGAAGTACCAGATACACCACTAACACTAACAACTGCACCCGCAGCTACTGCTACCGAACCTACCTCACCTGTTAAGAACGGCAGGGCATTACCTTCGCCCCACGAATCCGTCCCCCAAGTGCTGTAACCCCACCCGGAGAGTGGGACGATAACGTCAGCCATCTAAGTACCTTAAGCGATACGTATGATCGCGTTGCTCGCATCAGCAGCAGGGAAGACAATAGTAAAGTCGCCCGCAGTAGAGGTCTTATCCGAACCGAAATCCAGAACTGCAACAGCAGGGTTAGTGCCGCCGTTCGCTAAGTAGATCAAAGCGCCACGAGCAGTAATAGTTGCGTTAGCCCACGTAGTGTCTGCAAAGTCCAAGAACGCCGTAGTGCCTGTAGACGTAGGGACTTGAGAAATAGTCAGGGTATTACCACCTGCTACGTAGTTAGTGCCAGACACCTCATTAGTGACGGCATACGCAGTAGTAGTCGCGCCTAACGTAGCTGCATTAGTGAACAAAGCAATCTTAAATACCTGTGATGTGCCGCTGCTAAAGTCAAAGTCTCCACCAAGGATTTGAACTTTGAACGATGTAGCCATAGCTTGTGAAATAGCCATTTGTGTTTCCTCTTAAATTAGGCTTTATCTCTAATGATAAGCCCTGTCCTATAGGCATCGGTGACTTCTTTTGCTTCGCCGAAGTTCTTCAAAGATGTTACGGCTTCTACAAAACGTTTTTCATACTCTTGCATGACATCTGCTTCCCCTTTCATGTAAGTGTAGGCTTCAATCAAACAACCGTATAGAAGAGCTACTTCCGCATTTGTACTTAACCAAGTAGTACCACCCCCAAGACCGGAAGTTAAACTTGCCGGACGATAGAAGTAATGAAGCTCTACCGCAAATGCGCCATTTGGAGTAGGACCTATTAAAAAACTACTAACGTCAAAATATGCGTAGTAACGCGGCGCTCCCGTAGTGGACGCATCCGGGTTAAAAGATTGGACAAAGTTAACGTCTTTGTATTCCAAAAAGTGCTTGTCGTTACTTGCGTCGGTATACGACAAAGAAAATGGCGCTAAAAAATCGCTAGGTGCCGCAAGATATTGATTGCTGGCCGTCGTGTTTGCCGTAGCGTTTTTACGAAAAAGCGTAAGCTGAACGTTCTTTAAGATACGCTCTTCGGCCACGCGTATAAAAACCGGCAAGTTATTCACAAAACTTGTTTCTTCGTTTTGCGTGTAATCTTGTATTGCCGTTTTTAATTGATCGTAAGTAAAACTCATGTGGTTACCACCGTAACACTACCAACTTGCCCAAAGGCCGTAACCGGACCCAAACTCGGAGCCGTAACCAAAGGAAGGCCCGCATAAATAACCGTAGGTTCTACCCTATCCGGGCGAGCATCGCGTAAAGCTTGCGGGTCAATAACTTTGCGGCGAGGGTTAAGTTGAGGCTGTTTAACCTCAAACTCATCCCGTCCCACAAGCATCCCCGTCCACTCTTTCTGCATGTCGTTAAGTCTGTAACGAAAGCCTGAGCGGTCCGAAATGCCATAAGCTTTTTTGCCAACAGCAAACTTACCCATTATATGTTCCTGGAATATGCCAAGCTAGGCACAACATTAAATGAAGCCCTGTCTCGATCTTCATCCATCGCACGCTGCATCTCTTCTTCGTATAGCGATTTAAGAAGTTGTATCCTGTCCGGCGCTTTCTTAATGGCTATGTAGTATGCCAAACCCGCGGCAAGCGCGGGGTAGAAGCGAAAAGGGATCTGCAACGTATTAGTCGCCGAATCCGCGTCGTCTAGACGGACTAAACGATTATAAATAATTTGGTCCGTGCTATTGTCTGGAACAGGCCACAGCTTCAAAATGGGGCTGATTAAGCGGTCTAGAAACCATTGTGACGACCTAGACTGCTGCGTTTTATTCGGAATATTGATGTAATCATCCCTACTCAAACGCTGTATTCCGTAATCCGTGTTGTCCCGGCGAACCACTATGGACAAAATATCAATGGTGTCAGCGCCTACCGTAATATCCGATACACCCTGCGTCAGCGTGGTGGTCACCTGCTGAATAGTCCACTGGTTCAAGCCTCTGTTAGCCCAATCTGCAAACAAAAGATTTAAAGAGCGTTTAGCGGTCTTAAGATCGTAACCTGTACGCATCTCTTTTCCGCATCGCTCAAACGCCTCTTCGATATAATCGGAGACGTCTAATTCAAAATCTTTTGATCCAGAAACAGCCATTATTTCTTCCTAGCAGTTTTCGCCGCTTTTTTAAACGCGGCGGCAGTTGGAGCACCTTTAGTTCCCGGAGAACGCATTGTCTCACCCGAACCCGCCGCTATACGTTTCTTTTTATCGTTTATGTTTGAATAAAGACCACGCTTAGCCATTACTTCATACCTCTAACCGCACAACCGCCTTTGTTCATTTTTACGGGTCCGCCAACTTTCATGCCTTTTACCGCACAACCGCCTTTAGCCATTTTCTTAACTTCTCCGCCATACATCATACCCATGGCTTCTCTTTTACGAGGACTGCAATTAGAACCTTGATCCATGATAATTCTCCTAAATTAAATTTTGGTTATTTACCATTTCTTGCAACTCCAATAACGAGCTGAAAATTTATCTTTTGCCGTGTCGCATTTGTGACGTGCTCTAAAGCTCGCTCGTCTAGCAGGGATGTCCTTTTTAATGGTCATATTAGGGTCCCCAAAACGGACAAGCTTTACGTCATCGCCTTTTTTGGCTAACACGGCAAACTTCTTGCTGCCGCCAGACGTCCTTTTGGGCTTGTTATAGCCGGAAAACGTCTCTCCTCTATAAGAAACTTTACCGGAAGGTGTTCTTTTAACAGCCTTTGTAGTGGCCATAAAACCTCCGAGTTAATTATAGAATATAGTTACAGCCGTTATATTCGTTAAAGCCGAGACATATATATCGGACACTCTTACGCCCTCATCCGGTATAAAAACCGAATCAGACGTGCTTGCTCCGAAATCTATGTCTATAGCCGTAGCGCCACCATTTCCTTGCGTTATGGTAAGCCTTCCCGCCCCGGCACCCGTGGTTACTTGGAACCCACGAACACGAGCGGGACCAACACCGACAGAGCCGGTGCCAGTTACTCTTTTTGCTAAAGTATCAGAACCCGACATATACGCTTCTCCTTAAAAGTAGCTTATGTAAGATTGTTATTCTGAAGATACACAACAGTAACCGTTCCAGCACCCGTGCCATTACCATTAGCCCCGGTGAAATCCGCAAGAACCTCTAGGTCAGTAGTGCCAACATTAGTGGCTTCTGCGTCCAATGTGCCGTGGGTCGTAGCTAGAGCTTTGACATCTATCGTGGCTAGGAAAGCATCGGCATCTGCGGCGGTACCTACCGATACGGTAGCTGCACCCGTGTCAGTATTAGCAGTGGTGACGTTTAAGATAACGTCGATTATTTGAGAGTTTGCAGGGACTATGGCAACTCTTTGGTTTAAAGCACTGGCACCGGTAATATCTACGATAATAGACTGGGCCATTGTTACAAAACCAGTGTTAGCTACGTTTGTGCCAACCGTCGTACCAATAGTGTTGCGGATTGTACCGGCCTTAATAGGACCAGAAAAAGTAGTAGTCGCCATGAAGATCTCCTGTCGTGGCTAGTGTCAGCCGCGGGATGCGACTGTCAGGGACATATATAAGATACGATAAAAAAAGGGGCAGCACAAGCCACCCCTTTTCCTAAAAAGACCTAAGTCTTATGAGCCGCTACCGTACACAGCACGCCAATCCGAAACGCCGAAGCTGTAACGCTCACGGGCCTTGAATCGCATGTTACCTGTGTCAAAGTCGCCTTCCATCGCAGTCTTAAGAGGGGTTCGGTTGAACATCTTAAAACCGTTAGGAGCATCAGTCTTGATGAAGAAGTTGTCTGGGTCTGTCAGGAAGTGGTTAACCACCGCACCGTCAGGAATCATACCCATAGACTTAGTCGCATTGATGTCGTTATCGGCAGTGCCAGGACGCAGGTTAGAGTTGATTACTCGCTCTGCAATGAATTGCAGCTCTTTAGGAATAATCATCTTCATGCCACGTACGGCAATCTTAAGACCACGCTCATCTGTCAGACCCGCGATGTTAATGAGCATTTGCTCAAGAGACGTCTCGTTAAGGTCTGCTGGTGTAGCCAAAAGGTTAGCTTGGTTGCCAGACAATGAAGGGTGAGCTGCGGAACAAAGTGCCGCACCATCGCCTACAGGCACTGCTGTATTGAACGCATTGTTCAAGACTGAAGCAGCTTTAATCTGCTTAGTTTGAGACATTGAGCGTGCAAGAGCGCGTGTATAGCGGGCTGCAAGACGATCGTAAAGATTGTCCTCAACCGCTTCTTCAGTAATGCTGAATGCCAAAGCAATGGTCTCGTGTGTATAACGTGCAGTGTAAGTCTCCTGCGCGTCATCAAACGATATGGCATTACCCTCATTTTTAACGGGGGCCGTGCCAAATCCTGACAACATTACTTCTTCTTCGAATGCACGATCAGAAGACTCTTCTTCGAAGATTTCTGCGTGCTCGTTTTCATAACGATCGTACTCTAAACCGAACAAAGCATTTAGTCCGGGTTCCAGCTCTTTCGCTAGTTGTGCGCGAGATATAGCCATGATTTAGCCCTCTTAAATGCCTGTGGTTATGGCAGTGGTTTGTGAATCAAAACCACCGGCGTTAGCGTTGGCGTGAGCATTTAGACGCACAATCATCGGGATACCCGCTGCTGTGTAATCGCTATTTGCTTCATCGTCAACAATTCCAACAACTCTCAACGGTAACGTTGCTGTATTAGCTACAGAGGCAACGTTAAACTGAGAATTGGAGTTTCCATTAGCCGTAGCACCCGTTCGGGCAGAAGTGCCCAAAGAAGCGTTACTGAAAACGGCAGTTAGAGCAGTTGCTCTGTCTGTAAAGGTTGCATCGGTAGAAACCTGAAACAATTGATTCGGATTATCTGCTACGAAAGCTTTAACAGGATAGTTAGTATCCACGCTGACGCTACCAGAACCGGGCCAATAGTTAATCCATATAGGCTTCTTTGAAACCGAATCAACATACTCAACACCCATTAGGACTCCCAATGCGGCGACAGTGCCGCCTGCTGTATCCCCTGCTTGGTCGATAGTACCGGCCGATGTAGGGGTACAAATACTATACTGGAATATAGCATTGGTGTTGTTAGAGGCAATTTCATACTGGGTAACACCCGTACTATTTACACCGCTACCAACAAGTCCAATAGGGCGAAGACCATAGGCAGTTGCTTGATTTGCCATGCTGTATTTCTCCTAAAGGGGCGGCTTAATTCTTTCTAGAGCCACCAAAAGTTACACGAGATTGACGATCGGGTTTATTAATCGCCATGGTTGAGTGAGCATTTTCTCGCATCATGTCGTGATCGACAGCATCCATAAGATCCTGCGTTTTTCCGGCAAAGTAGTCGGATCTTTCCGCTAGGGTTTCTAATGGAATGCGTGCGAGTAAAAGTCCTCCAACGCCAAAAACACCTTCATATTTACCTGAATCTACTACCGGTGCTTCGAAATCAGGGTATTCATCAGCTCTTACAAGCTCATATCCTTCTCTCATGCGCGCAGAAATGTTCTTGCGGTCGTCAAAACCACGAACCTCTGTACGTATCCACCGGTGCTTGTACCCTTCGGGTGCAGGCGGTGCCTCTAACATGGATGGGGGAGCCCAAGGCTTACGCCGTTGCTCTTTCTCCCTGCTGTCTTTAGCGCGAGGAGCACGATCGATACCTTCAAAACCTTGTTTCTTAGCAGTCATAATCGTCTCCTTATTTGACATATTTCGCGTATTCTTCGAGTGGCACACCTAATTTCTTCGCAATAGCGACTTGGCTTGGTGTGAGTTTTACCTGTTTGCGCCCGTTTGACGAACTTGTGCGGGATACGCCAGCGACAGTTTGGGCGGTTCGTCGCTTAGCCCCGGTATCTGAAAACTTGTGAGGGAACTCCCCTCGAATTCGTTTATCTAGCTCATCATAATAGTCATCGCTCGTCGGGTCAAATGCTTCGTCAACGAGTTGTTTGTGTATCCCATATGCAGCAAACGTCATTGTGTTGTCGTCGCC
>Ga0206682_10000694_pt1 | contig 35436 bp, 32 predicted proteins | sample M240m12015metaG_FD_155444 | JGI IMG/M metagenome (GOLD analysis project Ga0206682, IMG submission 155444) | Ammonia-oxidizing marine archaeal communities from Monterey Bay, California, United States - M2 40m 12015 | ecosystem: Environmental > Aquatic > Marine > Intertidal zone | place: USA...
CCCCCCCCAGATCCACAGCATGTGCGCCACCCCCCTTCGTTCCGGTTCGTAGAGAGATGGCTGGCAAAGCGACGGTTTCCGTTTCGGTCACAACGCTGTTCGATGCCTGGCCTTGGGCGGCATCGCGGTGTTGCGGTGGTGCGGCAGCAGCACTCTCGGGTGCTTCCGTCGCCGCAGACATTGCCGCAAATACAGAGGCGAGCGCAACGTAGATCATGATCGGGAACCTAGCCATCGCGGACAAAAGAAAGAAACACAAGCAGCAGAAAACAGTCACACCAGTCAGTCGGTTGTCAGTTTTGGTGCGGCGTTGCCCTTGGTTGCAGCAAGTCTATCATCACCAAAAAGCGCTGCGACACCGAAAACAGGAGCTTCCGTCGCCGCTGCCACCCCTACTTACACACTTTCTGCAAAATAGTAGCAGATGCTGTGAGAGCCCACTTCAGGAGAATCTGGAGATTCGACCAATATACCCTAGCGTCGATGCTGACACTGCCAACTTTGCCAAAGGCGCAAACGTTCAAGCATTTCAAGCACCAAAAGACCCCTCCAACAGCATACCTGATGGAAATCCTCCGAGCCGGGGGGTTGCTCGAGTCGTGCCTGGTCGGCTCCGATTTTCCCGTCAGCCCTCGCGCGTGCGCGCACAACCAACAAGAGAACAGTGCCTGCGTTCACGGCCTGAACGTCAGCTCCACTGCCCATGACGTGCAGTTGAGGACGACCTTGCCTTTCGACCACACCCTGCTGAAGGTACCACCGCCGCCTGGGAGCTCAACCATTGGCCCTACCGGGACCCCGACGTCCCAATTCCACTCTGGATACCATACATTCGTTAGTGATCTTTGCACGCATTGGCAATGTAACGTATCAATGTGCGTACAACACTGTAGTTAGATGATAACAGCGGCCGGTCATCTTGAGCGCACAGTTTTCTTCTGGCAAACCACTTGCGAGCTTCTTCCGCGTGGTAAACGGTAGCTGCGTCGCCAGCTTTGGCGCCATACGCGATAATAGCTTCCAGTGGAACGGTAAACATGACATCGAGGGCTTCCAGCGCAACATTATCAGAGTTGGCAGACGTGTGCTCCACCGTTGCCGACACTAGCACAGAGTGCACAACATGCGTTGCGGGGTCAACAATAGTGCACCGTGCAGATGAGGTCGTTATGAACAGCAATGCCGCAACGTCGGCAGGCCCTGCTACCTTGACACCGGTTTGCACGTAAAAGCGGTCGTGCGGTTGAACTCCGTATCCGTTGATGGCATACCCACACGTGCGAGTAACGTGTCGTGCGGGGCTTGTCCATGCTACTGTGTTTTGCTCGCCGACTGGTTCGTGGTGCTCCAGAAGTTGGGCAATAAGGGCTGCCATTCTTTTCCACTTAACGCCCTGCGCAGTTATACCGCCGTTCGGTACAATGACGCAGTTTACGGTAGCGTTGCACGACATTGCGCGTGCAAAACTGTGTGGAGAAGCTGCTAAGCTGAGCCACGTTTTCTCTGGCGTCGACATCGTTGTGTTGTTTGGTACAGACCCAGGGCTGATGCCGTTGTTTGGGGGAATGACAGTGCTTGCACCGTCGGATGGGGTGCACACAATTGCAATCGCTTCTCAACAAACCGACGTCACCTTCGGCAAAAGCAACGCGGTATTCAAGAACGCAGAGCTGCGGCTGATTCGCAAATTTCAGAGTGAAGGTGCTGACACCGTTCGTACCTGGCTGAACCAGGCAAACGGCAGCTCCGTTGCATTATTCACGTTCGGCAATGCTAAGGTTGGTATTGTTGCGTGGAATGCTGCCCGAGTTTTGTTGCCTCGATGTCCAGGGGGGTACGCTGCCTTTTCTGCTGCATATGTCGCGTGCTTGCTGTCGGCGGCGTCGGAGCTATCGCCGACCGCAAAGTGGCGCATTGCGGGCAACATACCGTTTGCGTCTGTTTCCGAAGGAGCGGCTGCACACCGAACCGCGGCCGAGTTAGGGGTAACACTCTTTAACCACGGCGTTTCTGCGTCAACGTGGTCTCGACCCCAGATGGTCCAAACCGCAGCAGGCCCGCGCCGACCATGCCTTTGCTTTGGCGTCTCGCGCGACAGCGTTGACATGGCGGGACGGCTTGTGTCGGAAATGCACCCCCCTTCAATGCGATGGCCGTGGCACCAAACGCCAGTTTACCTGGCGGTCAATTGGTCGATACAACGGCAATTGTGGTTGTGGTTTACGTTCGTATGCACTGCAATTTTAGTTTCGAGTTTTGCAGTTGGATGTCTGCGCAATTAAAACCTTGCCTCTGCGGTGTACGCCATCATAATAAAGGTTCTCGTATATACCACTTAGAGGGGTCATTAACGTGCTTATACACCCGCAGAAAAGCGGAATGAGTCTTTTACAGCACGGCTGCAGGTAAGATACTCAAAGGATAACCCAGCTCTATCCCGAGGACATGCGTGCGCACGCAGAAGCCTTGGGAAGGGAATACCCGCCAGCCAATTTGCCTTGCCCTAAATAAATGCGCCACAAAACGGTAAAGTAGCCCTAGTCCGTGTTAATGTGACGCATGATGACAAAACAAAACAAAGCAAACTATGCAAAGAGGCATCCCCCCACTCTTTTTTTCCTTATTTACGTCGTATGTGGGTAGAAGAATTGTAATGAATGTAAACTTACAGAGTATATATAGCGCCATCTTGAATAAACTAAAAATAAATCTGGTACAAAATGGACGTCGATTTGTGGGACGAAGAGTATATTGACGGGGGTGGAACGTCCGGCGGCGGCTCTGCTGGAAGAGTTGACGACGAGCGCGTACCCATCGACACTTTGGATACAGAAACAAAAGGCCGCCTCGCAAAATGGAAGACCATCGAAGCCCACAAGAAAGCACTTGCTGAACAGAAACATGTTCGTTCTGCACAGAAGCAATTTCATGCACTGTTCTGCAAAAACACGGCCGAAATAAAAAAACAGCCCGGATTCAACGGGTGGTGCGAAGGGTACGCAATACGACCAAAGGCCGACAACATAATGAAGTTGTACGAAATCTGGCTGAACAAAGAGTTGGACTTATTTCCTGGATTTGATGCGATAACAAGTGCTTTTCTCTTGAATCAGTGCAGAGATAAGTGTCGCGAAGGTGCGGTGGCCGAGTGGGCTGCGACCGTAACGGCGGATGTCCCGCTGGCTACATGTACACAAATGATTAAAGATGCAGTTGCAATTATCGACGAAGTGTACTTTAATGGGCTTTTTTTGGCTTCTGCCCGCTTTAACTTTAAGGTTAGAACAGTAAACGACGAAATGTCCCAGTATGAAATTGAGTGCACCGCGAAAGTTTCCGGGAACATCACGTGGCCGTACAACCTTGTCTTAAGTTACAATCGAGACGCCCTCGTCTCCATGACTGCTTCCCAATTTCAAGACGGTCGTCTAGTCCGAACAAAGCTCGACTCGTTGCTTAAAACACTGCAACACGAGATGCTGCACGTATTGCTCTGGAAACAAACAATGGAATCTGGGGTGCCCGCTGAGGGGGGACACGGAAAGTTGTTTCAAACGCTCGGGTGCAAACTATTTGGATTTAAATGGCATGTACTTGACGTCGCCGTGCGCCCGGGCGGGGGGGCCGAGATGAGAGTAACCCCGGAAGAATGCATTGCGGGGACGTACGTTTACATGTACGTTTACGATAAGGGATATCCTACCATGTTGAGGGGACAAGTTATAGAAGGTCCGCAAAACGGTGCTTATGACGACGACGTTAAAGTGAAGGTTGTGCTCAATTTGCTTGGGCAAACACACACGGCCGCCTCAGGGGCAGGGTGTGGATTTTCTGAGTCAGATGGGGGTTTACACGACGATGTGGTGACAGAAATTATTGCGGCCAACTCCTACACCCCAACAAACGGTGCGTTCGCGCGTCGAAACCAGCTTTACTACCTTCTGCTGCGGTGGGATGACTACCTCCTACTGCGGTCGGATGACGACATCAGCGAACAAGAAGGGTCCATTGATTCTGATGCGGACTGTGGTTCAGAGCAAGATGTTTTCATTGATACAAACAGTGATTTAGAGGAGTTCTATGAAGAAAAAGACTGGCAAGATGGCCTAATATTGACAATGCGCCTTACAACATTAAGCCTCACGGCGGACGGTATGCAGCCGACGCAGATCAAGGATCACCCCACGGTATCGTGGGTAGACAACGACTCAATTTGCTACGGAAAGGTAGTTGACACGACAGATGACGATGGGTACGTGAACGTTATTCCGTGGGGAAACAACGGCGCTTCCTCGTACGACTCTAAGATGATAGAGCTCTTTCGGTTGCGTCCTACCCCCCCTGATCCTGAAACCGAAAAGATACACAGCAATACATCGATGGCATTTGTGCTGCAGCACGCAAAAGACGCGGCAAATTTTCACCTGCACAACTCGACAGAAACCCTGGGCACCCTGCTCAAAGCGTTTGGCGTCACTACTGCAAACGAGTTTGCAGTTCTGTTTAGTTCAAACGAATTTTATCGCAACGGTACATTTATAACTGGTACCAAAGCGTTGTTTGTCGCCAAATCAAAAAGTCGCTATTCCGCGATTGTGTTGAATGAGGCGAAGTTAGCCCAGGATGTAGACACACTGTTGCGTGTGATCAAATCGTTTTACATCGGGGGGACGTTTGCGTCGCTCTCGCCGCCACTGTTTGCAGACCACGCTCGAGCACGCATTGCTATTACTAGAAGAAGCAATTGCAAGCATGCCAACATGTAAAATTAAACGTTCACATTTTTTTACAAAGCAAAAAAAAGGGAATAATTTAACGTTAATAATGTACTTCCGTCGATGGGTTAGGGTTAGGGGTTACGATCCATGTTCTGTCATGCATTGGTCTACAAATTTGGTGTAGTCTGCAGTGTCCACGACGCACTTACGCGGACCTGCAGTGCATGCACTCTGTCTTTCTTTGGATATTTCAGTTAACCAACTTCCAAACGACCGTCCCGCCGCAATGGTTACGTGCGACACCTCCGGTCCGACGATGTTGGCCGCTTCAACTTTGAGTGCAAAATCTTCGACAAATAAAACTTTCGGCCCAATTACAGCCTCGATGCCGTTCAACGAAGGATTTACCACTGGGTTCAGTTTGTGGTGAGCAAGAAATGCGGGTACGTTCCGAGGTGTACATCCGGGATCGCAAAATCGTGTACACGTGCTGGCTTTTACCATCCCCGTCAACGTCGTGCGATTCACTGTAAATTGGTGCATCGGTACCCCAAGCTTTCCAGAATTGCAATCGATTACCGTAATCGGATCCAACATCAATTCTTTAGCAACAGGGCATACAAAGGTGCTAGGGGTTGCATCAAACACCATGCGGTTGAACGTCTCCACAATGTCTGGTCCAAAAAGTGTCGACTCGGCACGGACAAACGTGGTCCTGTCCGGGTACAGGTGATTGTTTGCATTGTTGTACAATTCGACCTCAGCGTAGGAGAACATCTTTCGAATCACGCGACCGTACCGCTTAGTTAAGTCGCCAACAAAAAGAACAAAGTCGTCGGAGCAGACTTGGACTATGTGAGAAACAGTCGTCAAGCGTCCAGCACGCACAGTCGGCGAATCTGTAAGCGCCACAATGTCAAAGCGTCCCTTGCGTTTGCCAATGCAGATTGCAGCAAACCATACGTGCGGTTCCTCGCGTACGAGGCAAATTGTGCCGGTACAATTTAAACTCTGATGTGTTGCCATACCTGTTTATGCAAAAATGAAGATTGTGCTAAAAAAAAATATTTGGTCTGCAATTTTGATTTGCCTTAAATTTGTTGCGAAAACAATGTGTGCAAACAATAATTTAAGATCTGCTTCTGTTCGTAGGTGCCACACAAAACAGTTCGGCGCGTCGTAGCATGGACGACGGGTATGCATGTTCGAATGAAGCCGCGTTTGTGTGCAAGCATGCCTGCACCGCTGATGCTATTGCACAGGTGCAGGACCTTCTCCAGGACCTTCTGCGGCACCTTGGCTGCGAAGCCGATGATGCGGCAAAGGCCGCAGCGCATCAGTTGTCTGCGTGCATCGATTACGGGGAACCTGTTACATTGCACGACGCAGAAACCTATTATCGCATTACGGCAAGATCTGCCACACTAAAGGCTGTTGCAGCAAAGACAAACGACTTCCTTGCATCCATGTTATCATTTCACACAAGTATAACCAAGCTGGACGAAGTCCGTGCTGCAAGACACGTTGCGTGCAAATACACCAGCACGGATGAACTGCGACGGAAGACGTCAGCGCTGAGGGCTGCGAAGATGTATTGCTCGGAGCGTGCGCGTCGTGCGAATGTCAACGATTTGCCGAATGCAAGGGATGGTTGCACAGACAATGTTCGTATGGTTAATAATACTGTACCGCCAGACAGTTGCACTTTAAAAAGTCCAGCTGGACCTTAGCACTTCTTAATTTGGTACTCCCAATAAAAATATATAATCATATAAATATAACTGCTGCCTACTGGTTATGTACGTCAACGCATGCTAAAATTGGAGTGTCGCCATTTTTTAAATGAAAATAAAAACCCGAGATTATTCCGACAACATGATAAGTGTGCGCGTAATTGGGGCGATCACCACGGTTGCCATTGCAAAGTAACCCCCTGCTGCTACGCGCGTCTCTGCGCCGTCGCCGGTTTCACTCTTTACGAACAACGAGTGCGCTAGTTCCGGCACAAGAATTATCACCAACACCGTAGTGATAAAAATGGCAAGCAGTACCAGGATTTGCGGTGATTTAAAGGGGAGGGATTTCTCATTGTCGTGAGTGTAGTCCACGGCAAATGCTGACGATGATGCAATTGTTGCAGCGAGCATGATTGCCGCAAAGATGCCAGCGGAGTACCACTTCATGTCCTGATCCCAGTCAGAGTCTCGCACCATGTCAAACGCATTGTCAGAATCAAAGAGGTATATGTCCCTGACAACAGCCTTTGCCAACTTTACGCGAGCAGTTGGTAGTACTAGTGCCAAAAAAGCTGACACGTTTGTAATAAACTGCAGTAGTGCAATTGCTCCTACGCGGTCTTTCATTGCGGTGGACGGCCTTACCAAAAACGGCAAATATGACGGCTTCCGCAAACATGCGCGGCCTCAACACATTTTACGATTGCCAGCAGGCTCACGATTTGGAGCACACGGCTGCCGCATGTTTTGCCGTTGCGGCTGGACTTTCATTGTTGGTGTTTGGTCTTTTGCTTGAAGTTGTGCAGTCGAAACTTTTAGAGTGTTTTAATGTTGACGGCGACCCCGCCCCGTTTGCCCCTTCTTTGGCACTCGTTACGCTTGAGTGGGAATACAGGTACCACACGACCGTGCTGGTGCTAAAATTAATTGTTGCCGGCGCTGGCTTTGTTGGTGCCATTTTTTGGATTTTGTCTATAGACCGCCAAGAAGAGTGTTTTGCCAATGTCTGGGTCGATACCGGCCAAACCTAGTAGTCGCAGCAACGCATCAAAGTTACGGTGTCGAACTGCGTATTACACGTATTGATCTAAAGTATGAACACTCTAACGTTTGCAGACAAGTTTGTGCAGCGCGAAAAGTCAGATCCGCTTGATTTCATAGAAACATTTTATTTGACAAACACCGTCATGCACTCGAGTGCTGCGCCCGCCGGTTTGGCTACTCGCCGTGATCAGTTTTACTGCGGCCTCGACATGTCTTCACGAGAGTTTGCACCCGCCGCACTGGCATTGCTGTCCAACGACAGCACTTCCGTGCACAACTTTAGAATTGACATTGACAGAGGCCGTTTTTTGTGCTTTACGAAAGACGGCAACCACATTCGAGCCGGAAAAAGTTCGCCGTCGGACGCGGTGCTGAGCGTGTACACTTTTTACAACGAACTTTTGAATGGATCATACCCTGACCGCATTACAGTTCCAAATCTCGTGGGCACTGGTACATTTACAGATTGTGTGACACCGGGGTTTGAAGATAACGGTCTTGTTTCTGGATCGGTAAAGTTTCCAGGCAAAGCCATCAGTCTTTCTACCGGGTGCACTCCGGTTGTGTACCCTGGTGCAAAATACGACGCCCGTAACTGGATTATACCGGGGATGACATCAGTCGACCAGGCATTCGAGTCGTTGCGTGCTATGCACGCTGTCACGCACGCGAAAACGACTGCAACAAGTGTTGCGAAACCTCAAACAGCCGCTTCAACCCCCGATTGCCTGGCTGTTTAAACACGTGCTTGCACACAATCCCTACACGTTCCGGCGCGGTTCGACCCCAAGCTGGTGTGTGCAGAGCAAGGAGAAACTGCCGCTGCACCACGCTTGCCAATGTTGCTGTAAAAAGCGACGTCACAGCAACGCACAATGCCGGCGTAGCTGCATCGTCACCGGCATGCGCCGAAATTGCCGCGTAAAGAGTGGCAACCTCCGAGTAACACAGAGGAACGGTGCCATCTTTTGGACCAGAAACGCCAGCTAGGTCGGCCCGCACCTCTGCAAGTGCATCTTGCAGATGCTCTTGCTTTCTGGCAGTTGCAACGGCCAATGCTTCTGAACTGGCGGTTGCAAGCATTGCACTTAACGAGGCTGTTGAAACTAACCGCTCCACACGATTGTACGTTGCGCGTGCCGCAAAGGCAAACGTAATGCCTGGTTTATTGTCGGCGCACACTGTGAACGTGACGTATTGACCCACTGTTTTGCACAATCGCTCTGCCATTGGCTCAAGGTTCTCTGCGGTAACACGCACGCCCTTCCCCACCTCTTCGAGCACGACGCCGAATTGATAGCTTGGAAACATTGACCTCACGTCAGGGGGGGAGTCGTGGAACGGTGCCGGAGATCGCTTCAACGCAATTACTGTATTTAGTGGCAGCATTGCACCGTGGAATGCAGTGCCGCACGTGTGGTTCTCGCTGCAGCGTCTCGAACAAAACGCAGTGCTGCACGAAAGGCACGCAAGCATGTTTGGCGGCATTGCACCCGGAACTTCGCTGCATGCACCGTCGTCGCCGTTACATTGCAAGCCGCCGCACGGGCTTGCGTGCGCCGTCCCGCATTTTGTGCACAGCATTGCAATTGGAACTCGGGCAAACGCGTCCGTTCGGTCGCGCTGGCGTGTTGAAATAAGTGGCCCAAGCGGACCGCACGGCGACATGTTTTGAATGCGTCCGTCAAATTGGAACGAGGCCTTGACGTCGTACACTGTGCCCGCACGCGCATTGCGTTTTCTGCCGCCCCACTCTGCCGCAACGGCTGTTGCTTGGATCGGAAATTCAAATTCAATGTACAAAGCAACTGACGGTACCTGCGTTGTGCGCCTGTAGCCTGCGCAATACGTTAACACACGGTTGTCTCCGATTGACCAACTGTTGCGCACTATGGGTGCGAGAACATCCGTGTTAAAAACCTCTACAATGGAGCAGGCCCACACGTCAGACGGGAGTACTTGAAATGTAATCCAATGTTTTCGGTGAAAGTTACTTTCAGGGTTTGACATCTTTTGAGCTTGCTTTTTTTAACTTTTGTTGGGCAGTGAAGGCACTCTCAACTAATAAACCGTAGTCCACAATCAACAGTGTTTCAAAAACACCGTTTTGTACACTTTTTTTTTAAAAAAAAAACAGCGGTGTAAAGTCGTACATCATTACAACGCCAACTTGCCATGGATGACCGTGTGTGCAACTCAGGGGGGGGACCTGACGTAACAATTAATACAATGTCTTGCACCCCGTCGTACCCCAACCAGATAATCATCGCGACCAAAGTTGCGGTTTCCATCGGTAAAGCAACGCACGTGCCGCCGCAGCCGTGCCCAACAAGTGGTTGCTTAGACACCCATTTGACAACTTACGTAGGCGAGTTCGCCTTTTGCGTTTGCAAGTGTGGGGCGAGGTGGAGATTCAAGACTGTGCGTACCGAGACAACGGACGAACCAGCGTACGCTTGTACGAACGCTGAGCATGAGATGGGCAGTGAATCGCATGATGCAATCAGTATTGCGCAGGGTGCGCTTTGTGCGAACTGCGGCGATGGATGCAGTGGAATGTTCAACGGGTCGGGATTTGACGAAGGTATGATGTGGGGAACCAGTCAACACTGCTTATTTTTTGAAAAAAATGTGTGGTCCGCTTTGCCTCCAGCAATTGCCGCCGGGATTAAAAAGGTGACGTGCAGGGGGTGCGGCGAAGGTGTTGCGACAATTTTTACAAATTGTACTATTCCGTACGATGATTAACATGTAAAAGTTTAATCAAAGAAAAAAAATGGCACCGTTTACTTTAAGTAACGTGGTTCAACCGTGCCCGCAGTTTAGCATCGTGGTTGGTCGAGTGCGCGCCAAAAAAAAAACGATTGAATGCGACTTTACTTAAGGTGCCACATAAGAACTGCGCAAATTGTGGTCGCGAGCATGGCGAGACGATCAATGGTTGCGTACGGTTGAAGCACAGAGTCCCACAGCGTTGCCGCTGACTCTGGTGCGAGCCATACGAATTCGAAAACAACTAGTGCTAGCAGACAGGCAATCACACTTAGAAGCAGACTGAGCATTCGTGCACTTGCAGCCCGTGCGTCGTTCCGTTCTTCAAGTGCGGTGTCTGCCTGGATTTTTCGAAGCTGGACCGTCCGCTCATAGTAGTCTTCAAGGTCCTCCAACGTTTGTTCGCGCGCCTCTGTTCCGGGGGCAAGCGCACGAACCCGTTTCGACGCTAAATCAATATGCCCTTTCAGCTCTTCAAAATTTGCGCGTGCCGCCTCGTTGTCAGCCATGGCGAAAGACGGGCGGTGTATCCGGACCGTTCTCAAAGGATATAATGTAACGGCGCAGCTCGCATGCTCCACGCAGTGTAGCACCGTCGTTGAACCGAGCGTCCCATATAAGCCGGTACACAGTGAGAAATTCTGCCATGCTTTCATTCATCGTCGCAGTTTTAGGCGTTTTTGCCGCCCCCGCGATCAGCAGGACCGACGCTGAATTTGCACTGGCTTGGACACCAATTTTGGTCTCAAATGTTGCAACGCAGCAAGACGCAGGCAGCGGAACCCCCGAGATGTGGTATTTCGATTTTTTTAGTTCAGAGACCTTTTTCAATTTAGACTACTTTGCAGAGTGGAATTCGGGCAGCGGAAGCTACGAAGAGGGCATCGACGGCAATGATTACAATGGGAACTTAAAGGTGTGGGCGGCGGCAGCCCTTGACGATGTGTGAAATCTGGGAACCCCCGCCTAATATCCCTCTGAAAACGTGTGACGTCTGTGGTCAGTTATGCACCCAATTACAACAAACACCGCCGCGTTAGCAATGGCTGTAAATGTGGCTGCCGCTATGTCTGCTTTGCCAAACGCGCGTTTTGAATCGCACAACGATTCTGAATTGCCGGCAGCAGAGAGCATGTCTGGCGGCAGCTTGTTTCGAGCGTCAATGTACGGTTTGAAGTACGCAGCGCACCCGTGAGGCACTGAACTGAACCGTGCCAACGCTAAGGCAACAGGATCGTTGCGTGAGACCGGCGTAGATATGTTAAGGGCTACATCTGCAATTGCTCCAAAGTGGCACTCTCGCTCAGCTCGGCACCGTCGCGCATTGTCGCCGCCAACACCTTTAATGCATTCCGAAACCATGGCCACGCAAAGAACGAAACAACAAACAGGGCGAGGCACCCGAGTTGATACCACAGTTCCGGTAACGCAGGCGCCATTCATCTCGCGGTTAAGCATCGTGAGTAGTGCCGCTTATACGGGTGGAGCACGAGCACTTGCCGCAGCGCGCGGGCAAGAATCTACGTAGAAGCATCGGGCGCGTCGACGTCAGCCATCTCGAGCAAAGTCGCACGCCCGTGCTATATGTATGTGGGCGGGCACATCCAAACGTGATTGCAGTCAACATGCGCGCGACGCATCGTTTTTTTTTGTTGGTTTGTGCGTTGCCGACGCTGTCTCGTGCAAATGACATAATAGTTTGGCCTAAATTGTGGTGTTTCTGGATCGGCTCAACCGGTGACCCGTGCGTACTATGCGACCCACCAGGACTTGGTCATTGTTCCAGCAAAAATCGGCGTTGTCCTGATAATTATGGTGATGCCACTACTTGCAATTCGCGCGTGTGCGGCAGTGCTAACAAGCCAACGTGTAATTACGGGACGTGCGCCACCAGCGACATTAGGGCAGGACCTCACAATACAAAGAATTCACATAATTGTTCCTGCGAACCCGGATTTATCGGCACCCCCTCAATAACATCCCCTGAGGGCGATTGCAATAAATGCATCGATGACGCCCGGTACGAATATCCAAATTGTACAACGTACCAGCCGTATCGCGCAGGGTACACTGCGCTCATCGATAATGATTGTCCTACAGAAACATTATCTAATGATTGGTGTGCCGATGCATTTGACATGGGGGCAGTTGACGAAACAATCGAAAGCAAATGCGCCGATACACATGTAGGGGTTCCAACAGAATTTGACAACAGTTTTCCGTCTGTAGCATCGACTTTGAGAAACTCCCTAAAGATTCCATATTGGCTTCTGTGCCCCTGGGAATGCAACCGGTGCAAGACCGCTGGCATGTATTATGGCGAGTACCAAGCAGCAACCGCGATGCCGATGCAGTGCGCGTTTGGCAGGATCAATGCACATTCGATGACGGTTGGTTGTGCATTTGAGTATGAAAACGAAGGTGGCTTCATTGCGAATCCCGCCATTACCATGGACATTCAAGATGATTGGACACCGAACTGCGGCAACAGTATCCCTAATTATTGTAACTTAAGTACTGAATCGATAGATGCCCTGAATGCCATGCTTACTAAGTGCTGCGAAGGCTACAGCTTATGCACTGTTATGACATCGGGATACGACGGCCCGGTCTCGTTCTCGTGCTTGACCGACTCAAGTATACCCCCGCTAAGTCTGAGTACCCCTAACTCGGATCTGGTTGAATGTGCTTATCAAACTCAACTTTCAGTCGAGTGCCCATCAAAACCCCCCCCCACTGCCACCACCACCGTCACCACCACCACCGTCACCACCACCACCGTCACCACCACCACCACCGAGATTTCGTGCAATGCGGGGCAGCGTCTTGATGACGCTACCAATGCGTGCGTAACATGTCCCCACGGACAATACCAAACTAGTTTAAGTCACACTGCCCGTGAGTGCATGAAACACCACAGCTGCAACGAGTCGAACATGGAAGTCATTTTTGGTGGGCTTGATGAAGCTACGTACCCGCAAATTTGCATGGAGATCGGCGACGTGTCTCAATGTCCCGATGACAAAACCTATTGGCATCCCGGGAACGTTGCCGAGTTTATCAGCTTGGTTAAAGCACGAAAGCCGTGGCAACTGCAGAAACAGGGGGGGCCGGAGTTTACCGACATGTCTATTGCGGCACACGCAGTTTCCGATGCGTTAGGCAAATACAACCCGGGTGGCACGATAGAACATGCTGACGTGATAAAAGAGTATTTGAATGAGTTGGACAGCAAAGTGACGCAAAACAAGACCTTTCCAGCTTTGATGTGCATCGAAGTAACCCAAGAATGTGGCGTCGACAACGATCTTGTGTACGAAAAGGCTCCCAATACAGCCACAAGCGATCGGATATGTGAAAAATGTCCGTACGTTGCCAATTTGGACACGTACAACGCGTTGGTTTATTCTGATTCCGGCGGCGACGCGTGTCCTAACACTGATCGACCATTTAATGACGGCGAGTGCTTGCTCCCAAGCATGGTTGAGACCACAGCCCGACCTATCAAGAACAACCGATGTTGTCGCGTTACCAAGATTGGGTCGATGATCTACGACCCCTTATTGAAACAAATCAGATTTGACGAGTCTGCAAGCTTAATGAACGATGACTACAAACCAGTGTATCAAACTAACATGAGTTCATGCGAGCACAGAAGAGGCAATTTTGTGTACAAATCGACAACGACGGCAACGACAACGACGGCAACGGCAACGACGGCGACCGCACCGACGGTGCCGGCGCCAGCGACAGCAAAAGCAACAACGACGATAACCACGACCACACCGACGCCAACAACAACTTTGAAGAGCCACAAACGACGGAACCGAAAGATTGGTTACTGGGTGCAGGGTGGGTTAATGGTCGTGCTGCTGGTAATGCTGTTGTCTGGCAAGTGCACGTGCATTGAACGTTTGCACGAACCGCAACCGTAACAGAGCGGGTGTCCTGCATTTCTTCCGCGTTATCAGGTATGTTTATAAACAACGTTGTTAAAAAAAAATGGTGCTACATTTAGTTGCTGTACATACTTTGTCAACGTGCAGTCGGTATATGGCTAGTGCTTGCTGTGCATACAGAAATATGGTGAAACCAACCACCCATGCACTCGCGCAGGACAGAACATCGACGCTTGTTGCGGTGGTTCCGTTAGGTGCATTAATACCAGGATTTGGTACTGCACTCGATAGCGCAATGTCATTTTTATCCACCCCGTCGTTGCCGACAGTCGAACCTGGCGGGGAGTCCCCCGCAGACCCCCTTAAGGCAATAAGTTACGATGCAAAAAGCCCCCCCCCTGGCATATTTGACTTAATGTCCGAAGCGTACGATGGCGCCGCCGCCACGTTTGATGCGCACGCCGTCGCAAGAAGCATTGCTGCAATGATGAACATGCAAGCTGTTCCAAGGTTGTCGTCAATCATACTTGCAGACGACGCAGGAAATCTCTGCACCGCCATCACAGACACAGATGCAATCCTGGATGCTTCGACCGAACTGACGCCGGTATTGTCACCCCGTAAATTCAGGCAATCCGACATTCAAGCCGTCTTGAACGCCGCCTTAATGTACCAGAAGGTGTATGCCCGATACACAAAAGAGCACAAATCCATTTTAGCTAAAGGCAAAGAATTCAAAAGTTATTTTGGGTTAAACAGCATTCTTGAAGGCGGATTTAACTGGCCACACAAATTGCACGAAATGAACGTCGGCCTCATGAACGCCGAAAACGCCTTGGAGTATTACGACGCAGTGCAGTGGTTTGCAAAAAAAATAAACACCATGCTTGACGCGTGGCACGTAATGATCACGCGGCCAACAGACCGGTCGCAAGTCCCCCACGTGCACACGCAAAGGAAGGTGCCGCAAACACAAACGGACAGCAAAATTGTTGATGTCGGCGGGGTCACATTTGGAACGACAAATCTGCCGGAAGGCGTCGAAAACGCAAAACAGTTGACGGACACATTCAATTCCGACGAAACGTTGCACCGTTGGTACAAGAACGAGACAGCTGGGATTGCTTGCACCAAATGGAGTGACGTCGAGCCAGCGTTTCAACGCGTTGTCGACAGCGTCCTCGACCGCGACGACAGCACACCGTTTGAAAGCATTTCCGTCGCCGAAAACACGCGCACGATGCAGGAAATGCACGACGACAACAACGGTCGTAAACAACTGGTGCAAGTCTTCACAATCGTTGCACAGCCCGTTGTAGGTAGCAGCGGCGAGACAACCTACGTAGCAGACGTCTCGTCGTACAGAAAAGAGGAAGGAAACGACGAATCACTTCTCGGCGACGGAAAGTCCAAGGGGCTGGGGCAGAGAGACAAAATGGACTCGGGGTTGTTCGCGCGCTTGTTGATGCAGGTATCCGGCATGTCGATCGAACAACTGATTGCGTTCCCGTTTGCAACCACGCTAGCAACCGAGTTGATAAAGTTTCCATTGCCGTCGTACGTGCAATTTGTCGGGAAACGACCCTTTGCCGTCACGTACGTCGTCAACACGCTGAAATGCGACCACGGCGGTCCGCTCTCATACATTAACGATCCAGAAAACATGGTGCACGGCCTCATATTGCGTAAACAAGTGGCAAAGTGGGAGGATCCAATTAGTGGGTGGGTCCCTAACCCTACCCCCAGAACGAATTACGCCACTCAATTTCAAAGCACTAAAAAAATTCTAGCGTAACCTAGTTGTCCTTGTACACTTGCTTCTCGTTCATGTTGGCACTGCCCCGCGACACCGGCGCGACAGGGAGCTGAATTACACCACTCAACACCGAGAATGGGCCATGGCGTACATGCGTATATGCCATAATGGTTCTTGTTGACATTCACCATGCCCGCTGATCAGTTTGACGGATTCGCCGCACAGTTTCCCGCGATGCGTGCGATTGCTCCGGAACCAAAAGACTTGCCGCAAAAGGATATCCATGCGGGCAATCTGTACAGCTTGGGCAAGTACGCCATTCCAGTGATTGATCGTGTTTCTTCGAAGCGGCTTGCCAACACCAGCTCGCTGGACCGGCATATTTTGGGCGCCGTACGCGGCGTCATGTCTGTTTTTTTGAAAATCCCAAGTACCGGTAACCCCCCGAGCATCCCGGAGCACCCACACTTGCGACGGCTGTGCCAGCACACAGCGGCCGAACAGATACAGGGCGCGGAGTGGGCATGGTTCCAGGTGCAGACCACTGCAGCTGAAAATCCTGCCGTCTCAGAAGAACGATCTGTAGATAAATTTTACGGCAAAGGTGTCACGGTGAATGGGTCTTCTGTGTCAGGGGACGATGGTACCTACGTACGTCGGTTTTCGGATGATGGGGCTGTTTACTACGACAATGACAGTAATACGATGAAGTTGCAGTACAACCCGGGCAAAAGGAACTGGGAATTAAAAGACAATGCTGGCGTAACAGTGGTTCGAACTTCTAAAAAAAATAAATCCTATACAGGAGACTATGCGGCAACGCCGGATATTCCATCTGAATGGTTTCGTTTGGTCTACAACGGTCGGGGGAACGTCACCAGTGCAACTCTCGAGACGACCCTACAGATTGAAAAATATTAGGATTAAAGCATGCATACAGTGTTTCCGAAACATGTTGTGCGTGCCAGAACCTGTTCTTTTGCACGGTGCTTGAAGTGCCACAACTGCAAGCGTCCTCGACAGCATGGACTCACTGTTTGATTTCTTTGCGCGCTGCCACAAGCAAGTTGTTGCCGTGGGGGTTTTTGCGGTCGCAGCTCTTGTGCTTGAGTCGCCGTTTGCGTACGTTACCACTGGGTTCGTAGGCGTGCGCTCAACGTTTGGAAATGTGTCGTCGGCGCCGTTGCTGCCGGGTGGTCCGTACTTCCAGATTGGGTCGGTGTACTCCATTGTCGAGGTCAACGTCAAGCCGCAGGTGGACGCCATCCCGCAACTCGAGTGCAGCACGCAAGAGGGCATCGTCATTGTGTTTCCGAGCATCAAGGTATTCAACCAGCTGCCCGCTGACCGCGTCGTTTCAGTCATTCGTGAGTACGGGTTCGCGTACGACGAGCTTCTGATTACGGCGCAGGTGGTGCAACAGGTCTTGGAGATGTGCAACGACATGACGCTTGAGAACATTCGTACATCCTTCTCTAACATGAACGAGGCTCTTAAAAGTGGACTGGACGTGCACCAGAAAACCCGTGCAACCGGCCTTGTCATTACAGACGTCGTGGTGCACAAGCCGGTCTTCCCGCCGGCAATTCAAGCAAACTACGACCGAAAAGCGTCAGAACGAACAGCACTTCAGGCAGAGGTCGACACACAAGCCCGAAAGCTTAAGGAGTCGCAAACGGTTAAGATGATGCTGGAGTCTAAGCAAAAGGTGTTGCTGATGGAGGAGGAATACGCGGGAAAACTTCGAATCGCAAAAGCGGAAACGCAGGCGACTGAACGTAAAATTGCGTCGGAATCAAAGGCACTTGAAAAACAAATTGAAGCTGAGTCCGATGCATTGCGGATTCGGACTGTCGCGGCTGCCAACAAAGAATTGCATACCGAGATGTACGCCAAGATTCACTTCCAGGAGCACGTTTTGCGCAATGCGCAGGCGTTTTACGGCGACAAACTTCCTCGGTACGTGGGTGGACTGCTGGCGGCGGACAACGGTGGCGATGCAAAAAACAAGGTGGCGTAAACGATTGTGCGTTTTGGTTAGACTTTAAGTTTACTTTTAAGAATAAATATGTTTTGTTTGTAATGCTAACGGCATGAACCTTTTTCGCGAAGCAGCTCATGAAGAGTGGTTGAATCGATTGCTGGGTCGTTATCTCGATCGATGCAGCCCTCGTTATCTTGGCAGTCCTCGCATCCTTTCCCATCACACCACTCTGCGTACGCATCTAACATGTCGTCCCTGACGTCGCTGTCGGCGTTCGGCATAAAATTCGGCACCCACAGAAGAAGTAGTTTGCAGGCGGTGCACGGCACACGTGTTCCGCCATTCTTTATTGCAGCCCACATGGTTTTCCATCGTACTCTGCTTTTATCCACGCTGTCAGTGTCATCGTTTTCGCCGTTGCTGTCTGCACGTGCCTCGACCGTTGACATAGTATGCTTGCCCGTAAAATGCGGCGGTTGCTGTCTGCTGCAACGCGCACCCCCCCCTCAAAAAGTGTTGCCCAAACAATGTACGTACAGGCACTGTACGCAGCCATTCTCATTTACAGTCTGCACAAATTCTGTAACTTGTTGGAATGCCAAAAGTTACAGGCCAGTGCCTGATCACGGTCATTCCGCTCGAACTGTTGGCCGAGATTGTTGCACGATTTCCGGACAGGTTTAAGAGCGTTCGAAATCTCCGGTCAACCTGCCGACAGTTTCGAGGACTGTTTTGTTATTTGCCGCGTGCATGGTGGAAGCAATTGCCTGCATTCTCGTACGCGGAAGCAAACGCCGGCGGCCTCCTGACGCAACGTTCGCTAGCGCATGCATTTCAAGGCGGCGGTTGTCCACGACAGCTTTCAGTGTCCTTTTTGGGACAGGTTGACCCGCAGGAGCTTACATTTGCGCCGGATGAACGCAGCAAAGAATGCATAATCGAATGCGAAACATTAGCATCGACTGTTGCGATGCAGTTTTGCGTGAATGTATTGTACGAGCTCAGCACGGTGCCGCTGCCGCAAACTGGGTGCACACTTGGACCCTTTTTGAAACCGATTGATTCGTTCGTTCGGCACCTTTGTGTTTCGGCGTTCCAAGGGACGGGACTCGCAATCGATCAAGTGTTTCCGAACGCAGAGGTTGTCGATGTTGTTGCTGGAGTGTGCACATCTAATTTGCGTCGCGCATTTCCGGCCGCGCGTCAGTTTAACATAACGTCTACCGCAAATAATGCCGACGCCAATGGAGTACAGAAAGTCACTGCGCCGCCGTTGTGCGATGATGCGACGGCTTTGGAAATTGCGAAGGCTCATGTTTGCTACCTGCCTGCAAAAGGTGTGACTGCACGTCAAGTTGTGCTTGATGGAGTCACAGCAGTAGATACAGGGGGTGCCACGATGCCGGGGGTCGTGGCGGATCTGCTGGTCGTTTCATCAAATGTCCCTGTGGTAGTCCCAGCGGCAGATCAGCCTGCGTTTAAGATAAATCGGGCGAGATTTGCAAGTTGCTACCTGGTTACCGTCGATTTTTTTGGTGCGGTTGCCGGCCTCAGCATGTTGCGGCTTGATCGCGTGCATCTTGTAAGCACCACGTTGCTTGCCGCGTTTCCGGCGACGATCAAAGTGTTGCACATAACGAATTGCACGGCGAGTGAGGGCGAGGCTGTGTACAGTGCGCAAGTGCCGGCCGGGATCGAATGTCTCACGGTTTCGTGGAGGCGAGACGATGAAAAGAGCGTCCGGTTCAACTTTGCAGTTCCAATACTTGGTTGCAGGATGAAGAAGCTGATCTTAAAGCGGGACATTGCAAGCGACGCAGCGTGCACCGTCGATTTAACTGGCGCGACATCCCTGAGTGCTTTTATGATTGAAATCCAGGGCCCGGTGAACATGATAATTCCGCGGAACATCCCGCTTGATGGATTTGCTGTTGGCAACAATGTGAGTTTAAACATGTCGCCGTTTGCGCGTGGTCCGGATTCAAGCACGTCGCTAACGTACGTAATGCTTGCAACAGTGCATGTCGCAGATGCATTCAAATTTATTGTCCACCGTACGCACCCGGACAAGTTTGCAAACCTTACGATCGACACGTCTCGCAGTGCAGCCTTGGCGTTAATGCCGGTGATCATAACGAATTGGTCGCCGACCGTTGCACGCTTTGTCGAAGCGGTCCTGCTGCGACAACTTCCGAATTCAGTCAAACCAGCGTACGCTGTGCTCATGGCGTGCCTTCAGCGACAGGCTGTCTCCCAGGCGGATGCCAGCAAGGTAGACAAGCATCTTGTTGTACTTTTTGCGGTGTTGTTTCCGCGATCCTTTGGGGCGGTGACAAACGTCACGCAACATTTGGTTGGACCAGAATCTGCTTGGATGGCCACTCAAAGCTCAGCGCTCGGCGGCGCACCGCAAACCGCACAGGTTCGCGACGCGTTAACCGGCGAGCTTCTGTCCAGTCGTATTCGAATATCACCCTCCGATCGATTTGAGCACGGCGTGCCAAACGCTACTGGTCACGTCCCAGTGTCGAAAATCACGCGATTGATCGAGCAGGTGCGGCAGCCGGGGTGTGCTGTGGCGGCGGTGCGCGCAATGCGCGTAGGGCACGTTCTTCCGCCGCCAGCACTTCGGCTGCTGTACAGCCTGGTTACACGGAAGGGACCGGACTCTACCAATTCGTTGTTGCGGCGCGCAGCGCCGGTGCACATGTCGACGCTCGCGGCACCACTTGTGATTGCGGTGGGGCCTCTGCCGATGACTGCCGGGCTTAGCAAGTCGGCGTGCAGGGGTATTCTTGCAGCGGCAACGCCGGGGGACGTCCGACAACTTGTGTCTCGGCACGTTGGGTATGCAGTCGGGCAGCTCAATTTAACAATTGTGACCTCGCCAGACTCGCGCGAGTGTGAATACCTTACCAACCTGGGTCTAATTCCGCTGCGGGCGAGTGCGATCGTGGTGGACACAGTTGTTGTTACGGGCGCTGACGCCAAAGCAGCACAACTGGACACGCTAATTCAAGCAAGCAAGTGCGGTGATGTAGAATGGGTTACATTGCCGACAGTGCAGCCAGATGCAGCAACGGATGCAATACTCTTTGCTGCATGCGTCGAACTGCACACCGTGGCGCATGTCGGGCGAGCATAACATGTTTATAAAAAACCGACACGTAAAAACAACAAACAAAAAACTAAAAATCTGCTTTTAATATTTGCACTCAGAGTCCACAAGTTGCAACAAAAGCAGAGCTGCAATAATGATGTTCATCATTGCGACGGCAATTGCCGCAAGAAGAATAATTCAGAACGGGGCTACCTCACAAGTTTACACACACAGACCGTACTAAAAGCGTGTATTTATTGCGGGAAAAAAAAATCACAGAGATTGCAACTTTGCAAACGTAATAGATGCCACACGGTACGAACTCGAAGCCGAGATTGCACATTTCGGCGCTGCACTGGGCAGCGACAGCGTAGGTGATTTTACAAAAGGGGTGTCTGGCATCGTACGGGTGTGTATCAGTCAAATGTCTGGTCACTCATATACGACTCCTGTCCATTCAAACCACAACATACAATGTCGTCATCCAACAGCCATGTCGTCGTTGCGCAGTACACTACCGAACAAGCTGCGCGCGAAGCCGCGGTGGTCTACATGGCAGGGCTCCAAGCGGCGTACCCCATTAAAAAACGAACCAGAACCGCCACTACAGACATTGCAATCGGGCAAGAGCTTGCCGTAGAACAAACCTACGGCGCATTTGTGTACGAGAGTTTCGAACATGAGGTCCGGAAGGCGCGTAAGCGGGGATACGAAACCCGGTGGTTCTACGCTGTCCATGCACCTGGACCCGCCCGCCCATTGCCATAAACAACATGAGCCGCTGCCGCATGCCATTGCGGCAACCAGACGGCACCAGCAGGTGGTCACCGAGTAACATGTCCCACCCCGCCGCATACACGTGATCGGAACAGATGCACGACGGGTTCCGGCGTGGTCGAAATGGCGGCCGGGCCGGGAGTGCCATCTTATGCCGCTGCATAGCATCGATGTGCAACCTTGCACGGTCGTCGCCCACCACAACATCGTCAGGCCCAGGATACGTCCGTTGCGATGCCGTTCTAATGACGCCGAGAAACCGTGCTATCCATTGGACAACACCCCGTACAATTATGCTAGTTACGTCGTCCCCACTAAATTCAACCGGCACACCTTCGTCGACGCTTGGTACACCGCGGGGAAACAGGAATTTGTCCGGCACGCACTTCGCGGTTGGTCCATCGTCGACAAGCTCGAGTACAAAACCGCGAGCCTCTTTCAGCTTTCGTCGTCCGACTCCATTAGACGGCTCTTTTTTTCGGCGCTTCTGTTTGCCCGTCACGGCAGCATGTCCATGAGTCCGTGTCCCCCGGGAGATCCACTTCACGATTCCTGTATCCCTGGGGAGCCGCCCAAGACCTTTACGGTGGGTACGCGAACGCTCCAAACCCCCTTTGCCGGCCGTTGCAGCGGTCCCCGCCGTCGACGTGGTACATGGTTTTTGCTTTCCGCCGGCAGGCTTGTATCCACTTCCCATTTTGTGGCAGTTCCCGTTGGAACTAACGCCGCGTCCGTTGTCAGTATTCCTGGTCGGCGTTGCCACTTGATCGAAGTCATTGACCAGCTTGGCAACCGGACCCGTTCTGTCCCACCGTGCATTGTTCGTTGGCCCGCCGGAGTCACGTGCCACGTCCGAGAACTTAAGGCGACTTGCATCAGTGTGGCACTTTGTCGTGCAAAGACATTGCCGCTGAACACTGCCGTCGTTCGTGCGCCCGCAGGAACAATCGTCCTCGGACGGATTGGTCGCTTGCGATGCACCAAGTGTCGTGCCGGGTTTGCAACGCCAGATAAAGCGCTCCATCACTTTGGGCTTCCACCCCTCGAGGTGCGCCAGACAGTCAAGGGTGGTACAGTTCACTACCTTGAACCTCGGCACAGCAAAGCGTTTCAAGAATACCTTGACAAGTGCGCCGAAAATCCGCTTAAGATGCCAACCGAGCTTTTGCCACAATTGAATGGGGATGAATTGCGGTCAAAGCTGGACGCAGTTGTGAAACAACGTTCGGGCCCACCCCAGTGCAACAAATGAATGTAACATCGTTGTTGCAACACGGTGCGGTTGCCAAGACTTTTTTTGGGTTGATTCCACTTTAAAAAGGGTTACCGCAAGCAAACTCAATGGGGGACTGCGCGCGCATTCAAGCAAGGTACTCTGGCATGACGTCGGACGCATTGGGGGTAGAATCGTTGCCACCGCGCGTAGTCGAAATCGCATTTAGAATAATTACGTTTCGGGCACATTCCCATTCGCATCGTGGTGCAGTAGCGGCAATTGTGTTTGCGCTTGTGCACGCACGGGCGCAGACGACGGCCATGATTTCTCAGTCGCCGCGGGGCAGCCTTGAACGTGCCATTCTAACAGAAGTGGCTTTGCACGACCGTGAAGTTGCGGGGGGGGCGTGCAGCGATGCATTGGGGGACATTGCTGCGCTCATGTAGGTTGAACGTTTACTTGAACCATGCAAGAATGTGCAAAACAAAAGGGACTCGATCAAAAGAGACGGCATTCACGGACTTACATACGATTATATAAAGGACTTTGCAGCGCCCAGACTATAACCCAACTTTGTATGTTGGTTCATTTTTTTAAATAAATTTTAAAACGTTATGGCCACTGCACCTGTAAGAGCACTCGACCATACGCAACAACCCCCTTTCGCATTCCCCAAGGAAACTGAACTGGATGCCACCAAAGCCGATATTGACGCATGTTTCAAGGACGTAAAGGGTATGCTGAAATCGATGATGAAGGGATTGCATTCTACCTGGCGCCAAACTGAATATGAGGCTGTAAGTGGAGACAAGGCAGCACGACGCTCCGCGCTAGAAAGGCAGGTCATCACCGGCGGGCTCTCGACAACGAAGTTGGAACATATTCAGGAAATACTCCGTGGTTTTTTTTCCCAAACGCGGTTTCATGGCATGTACGATCCCTACATTGATACAGTTCTCTTTCCAGAGTTTATCCTTCAGCTTGCAATGCGCAAAGAGAATCTTACTTATAAGGATGCTGTCGCTAAGTTTGATCATTATCATCCATAAAAAGAATAAAAATAGATTACGGATAAGCATAAGGCAATATAAAGGACCATTGCATTGTCCAGACTGCAACCCAACGACGCATTGCTGGTTCATTTTTAAATAATGTCTCTTAACGACCACACGCGTAAACGGACCTTTGGCGGCGCCTCTTTTCAAACCAGGAAGAAAGGGATAGAGCCTGGTCCATTTGAAAAGAACTTTACAGAAAAATCTGGCCTGCTGCCAGATGAATTGCGTCGCATAAAATTCAATGAATCCCCTAAATACACAGAGTTAGACCCCCGAGAATATTTCGTAGAAAACCTTGGCGATAAGTCCATTCCGGAAGAAAAACAAAATTTGGGCGGAGAGTCACCTTGGAGGTCACTCGATAAGGGGTCGATGTTAGAGTGGAAAACTTTCAACGCACCCAATCCAAAAAGTGAAGAAACACGGAAAGGATACTACATCATAAGTCCTAAGGTTCGCACGGATTCAGCCATTTCAAACGATCCTTACGATTCTGACGAGTCTGATGATTTTTTTGAACCACACCTTGAACCAGATCGAATTGTAAAAGTGGACTCCTTTAAACTCTATGACTTCATGTGGGTGTACCAGGGCGACGGCGTTTTTTGCCGATCAGTGGGCGAGAGGGACGAGTTTGGGAATTACGTCCCGGTTACGATTTCCCTCGCCGAGACAATGACCAGTGACCCCTCTGTTAAAGAAGAGGACTTAAAGTACAGGATGTGCTACTTTAAGCACGAAGGCATGGAGACCAACATTGCTACTCTTACATAGTTTACTTGAATACATTTAAAGCAATACAGTATAAAGGAATTGCCATATCAAGTCTGAACGCTAACGCCCGCAGAACAACGGATGCCACCTGCAAAGAAAAGGGGTGATGCCCGTTCCCTGTTGCGACCGGGCCAAACGAGTGTAGATGGTAATGGCACCGTTGGAGTGTTTTCAGATAGTGCAACAAAGTTGGCGCAAGACATAGTTTTCCCAGCATTCTTGTACATGGTGCAACAAAATGTTACAACGGCCATTGATTATTGTAGGCACGTTTTGGAAAAATCGTCGGGGTTGGCGTACAGATATTTGAATACGGGAACTCTGGTTTCCCAGAACGGTGTGCCTGCCGCGGTAGAGGACCTCAACAATATGATGGTTACGTGGAAAGTTCCGTATAACTGCTATGACAATGGCAGAAGTGAATTGAAAGGTGATTATGATTCTGCACGGCACGGCACTGTACTAGACTCTGAGAACCGTGCGTCCACGTTAAAAGTCCTCACGGAATTGGCGGAAAAGTTCAGCATAACGCTAAACGCGCCCGGCATTATCTACAGTATGCGCTTTGGGTACTTGCCGCCCGAGTGGGGGTATAGCTACGACTACGGACCCACCACGCCAATGGCCATAGCCAACAGTATCGCTTCATACGGAAAAGCTAGCGCGTTGCTGAAGCGTATGCAAAGAATAATTCGCAGGCGTGAACTTCATGAATTCAACTCTGAAAACAGTCGGTCGTTTTTTACACGGTTTGTCTTTACAGTCGAGTTTTTAAGTAACCACATGGTTAACCCTAACGTTGCCGACCGTCTACCGGAAACCCTGCGGGTACTTGATGAACGAAATTATAGCAATCTCGCTGACTACTACCGCGAGGGGGGACGGCAAAATTTGGGTTACCTGTTGCAGAACGTTCAAGCGTTTTTGCCACACAATATCGACAGCTACTTTCTGAACGAAGCTGCCTACTTGGGTTCAGAGTTAGGGTTTGACAATGAAAAGTTTGTTGACTTTGCTAAGCGTTTGGATGCGTTTGTAGATGGATTTAGGACGCTTATGGCATCCGCCGCTATTGAAGATGAATTTCCAGATGATGAAATTCGCCAAGAGTGGGAAGAGGTGTTTCCGCAACAAGAGCCAGCGACCCATACCCTCGTAGTCGGGAACGAGCCAAAATCGTATACGCTTGGAGACGGCAACGTTCACATTCTTGTTGTTCCGATAGAAGAACTTGCCGGTGATGATAGCGGCAAGGTGTCCCTTCGGGATGTGTTTGCAAGTATCGAAGTCAAATTCCCAGGCCGCATTCTTCAGTGGTTGAAGGACGTTAAATTTAACCCAGGGGACTTAGACATGCCGTTCAGCGGTTCGGTAGGATTTGATGTTCCCGGCACCTACGATTCCACCTTCTCTTTCGAAGCACCCGTCGAAGACTTTGACAAACTTCCAGATGAAACCATGTTACGCCCGCTTGGGTTTACTCTGTTGCACGACGACACGCAAACCGGCTCGTTCCTGGACACGCAGCACCTATTTGGTTACGTGTCTACACGGCATCCAGGAAACGAAAGTATGTACAGGGTTGAAACGTCGGCGATGGCCTTTCATGAAAAAACAGAGACCCAAGACGCCATGCTTCAAAACGAGGTTAACACGATTCAACAAAATGCCCTCTTCTCCCCGGACGGACCCCAAACGGTGCCAGATCGTATTGACCGTTTGAGCAACAGGGCATTTCGCGATTATCAAGCGACCAACCGGTTTACGGCGTTGATGGCGTCGGACATGTACCGGCCTGCCCCACCGTTTGCCAAGACTGAGTCAACCATTCCTCACGTTGTGATCATGGTGAATGATCCCTCGCTGTACGCGCATGGGACTCCAACAGAAAGGGAAAGAGACGGAATTATGACGCGTATTTTTTAAAGACGATCTCAATTGCTTGCAGGCAAAGCCAAGACAAGCAACTTACATAGTTTACTTGAATACATTTGAAGCAATACAGTATAAAGGAATTGCCATATCAAATCTGAATGCAACAACGTTGCATGCAAAGTACGTAGGTTGACCTAAATGATGCAGGGATTGCAGCTGGCTGTCGATTATTGTCGCCTGCACAGCGGCAAGGTTGGATTTAAGCAAGCTGTAACTGCGGTAGACAGCCAAAGCGGTGATATTCGTGACTCCCCCCCTGATAGCGAAGAAGGTGACGACGGCGTAACTACCCTAGCACAACTGGCGCAGCTAGACGATCCGGACATCCACGCAGAGGTATATTACAAGAATGAGTGGGAGCCCATTGAACAGTTATCCTACAACGAGGAGACTGAGTCTGTTACATTTGCATGGTCTAACTGGCGTGAATCCCATGCGGATGAGGCGCCCTTCGCAAAACAAGAGGATGTTGATATTATTATTGCAGAGAAGTCTCTCTTCCGGTCGCGACCATATCTAAAAAAAATTGAAAGCGTCAAACAACTTAATACTGGGGTTGAAGAGTATACTGACAAAAACCACGGCTTGCAGTACACCATTTTGACTGTATACGGTGGGCCCCACAATGGCGCGGATATTGAATCAAGTGTTCCGTGGAAAGAGACGGATTTTGAGATGACGTTTCCTTCAACGCGCGAAAGATTTATGCAGCTCACCTATAAATTTTGGAACATGTTTTGTTTAGCAAACCGGTGGCGGGACGCGCTGCATATTCAGGCGGCTACAGAAAGCAAAGCTACGTGCACGAAGGTCGTAGAACAGTTACTGTTAGATGGTCGCGCTGATAAATCTCCTGTTTATGCAGAAAAAATCACCGAAAATTGGACCGTGGACCTACCGAGGAATCCGTCGTGCATTAAACGATTTAAGATCCAAGAATACGCATGCAATCGGTGCGAGAAGACCCTGGAACAGCATTTCATTAACGACCAATGGGGGTACAATACGTTTCTCGCAAATCTCGACCTTGGAGATTGGCCTGGGGGCAGTCTATACGACGTGGATCACATTGTTCCCACAATGTGGGGCGGAACGTGCAGTATGAGCAACCTGCAAATCTTGTGCAAGCGATGTCACACTGCGAAGTCGGCAGTCGAGGCCATGTTCAACAGACCGCTTAGCGAAGCGTTGAACGCAACATGCGCAACGAGCACGGCGGGCGCAAATGTACACCATCACATTGCCGTCTCATCCCGGGAGAGCGTTTACACGCCGATGTGGGAGTTGCACAAGTCGCTGTGGCACCTTGTCTGTCCAGTACGCCGTATTGCAACGAACATTGTTGGTTTCAGGATGAAAAAGGATGAGGTGGTTGAGATTCAGGTTGAGTGGAACAGCCCCGGAGTTGTCCTGACCGACGACGACGCCGCGTTTGTTTGGGCTAAGTCGTGGCTCATTTTCAAGGAAGCGTTGAGTCTGGAGCAGTCTATTCAAAATCTGGTCCGAAGCAGCATCAATTCGGTAGACACCGGCGGGTGCACGATAGCAGTAAATAAAGTAATAGCAGATTGGAATGATGTTCACGGCCGCCTTAAAACCGAACTTAATTATAAGGACGAAGACGAATACGAATACGAAGACGAAGACGAAGACGAAGACGAAGACGAAGACGAAGACTCGGACTCGGACTCGGACTCGGACTCGGACTCGGACTCGGACTCGGGCTCAGGCTCGGGCTCGGGCTTGGGCTCGGACTTGGATTTGGACTTGGACTCAGGCTCGGGCTCAAAAGACGAAGACGACGACGAAGACGAAGACGAAGACGAATACGAATACGAAGACGAAGACGAAGACGAAGACGAAGACGAAGACGAAGACTCGGACTCAGACGAAGACGAAGACGAAGACGAAGGACTTAAGCGTCCATCGACGGGGGGACCCCGAAGAGACGTAAAAAGGGGAAAACACGACGGATTTGATGCTAGCAGTGCAGACGAAGGCACCGAATCGCTTGTCCTTGCTGAGTGCACTGCGCTGTCTGATTCTCAAGCTGCCAATGTGTTGTTGACCGTGTTGAAGATGCATTCGCGAGGTCCTGGGCAGTACTGGTCTACCAAGGAAATAACCGGCATGGACGCGACGACGACGGTGGTGCGTTTAACTGGCGAGCTTGTAGAGGTGATGAGCGTTGGGGGGGGCAGCGGCAAGTTCTGGGGGGGGCGGCTCAAGGCTGAGACGAATTTGACGCCGTCTGAGTTGTGTATTGCCACGCACTACGGCGCCGGGCACGAGGAGAGGCTAGCCGAGTACGAAGCCCACGTGCGTAACACGAAGCCCATGATGCGCCTGCTAACGTTGATGCTGGTGTGCATTGAGTGTTTACTTTTGTGGGAAGAGGACCACCCTTTGCGCAGTTTGATGCAGAGCATCCAGGAAGAAGGGGCCCGGCCTGCAACGCAGGACTTTGTTCGGCAAACGTACGACTGTCTTTTGAAAGGGATTCAGACTTGCAAGTTTAGAATTCGTGCCCAGAACTTGGTGCCCTATGTAGAAACGACGGTGCTCCGCGCGATCAAGCCGGTGCCAATCCTTGTGCTTGACTTTGACTAAGCGGACGTGGCAGTCGACCCTTATGCTTTTTTAGTAGTTTAATTTGATAAAGTTTAAGTACCGCTTTTGAAATTAACTGCAAAGAAGCAGGACTCTTTGATTAAGTAATGCAACGTAAAATCTGGCGAAATAACAAGTTTAACAGTTTAGTTGTTCATGGTTTCATCGGACGCATGCCTTTTTTTGTCTCGGCCGTCTTCGTCGTCGTCTTCAAATGGACGCTTTCCCGTACCCCCGCTCGCAAGTACTTCGTCGTCTTCGTCTTCGTCTTCGTCTTTGTCTTCGTCTTCGTCTTCGTCTTCGTCTTCGTCGTCGTCTTCGTCTTTGTCTTTGTCTTTGTCGTCGACGTCGTCTTCGTCTTCGTCTTCGTCTTTGTCTTTGTCGTCGACGTCGTCTTCGTCTTCGTCTTCGTCTTCGTCTTCGTCTTCGTCTTCGTCTTCGTCTTCGTCTTCGTCTTCGTCTTCGTCTTCGTCTTCGTCTTCGTCTTTGTCTTCGTCGTCGTCTTCGTCTTCGTCTTCGTCGTCGTCTTTTGAGCCCGAGTCCAAGTCCAAATCCAAGTCCGAGCCCAAGCCCGTGCCCGAGCCCGAGCCCGAGTCCGAGTCCGAGTCCGAGTCCGAGTCCGAGTCCGAGTCCGAGTCCGAGTCCGAGTTTTTGGCCGTGTTTTCGGCGTCTGAGTCCGAGTCCAAGTCTTCAACTTCTGAGGCTGAATCCTCAGCCGAGCTCGCACTCAACGGAAATGGTACATCTGCCGCACCCTGACGCCGGGACACCCTTGTCCTTGCCGTCGCGAGAAACGCAGAAACCAACTCCTCTTCTTGGACACCTTCAGGAAGACATCCCGCTGGATTTTCGCCGTGCTGCAAGTGACCAAAGACCATTGGTGCCAGCAGCAACGTGGTCGCTCGTTTAAGCTTTCCAACTGCCGGCACAGGCCAATCCGAGTTGAGGTCCCCCATCACTTGAACAACCTGCGCGGAAATTGTGTCGCGTACCGTCATCATGGATCCCGGCACAGCAAGCGTTTTCCCAGCCATAACAACCGACAACGCGAAAAGCAGCGATTCCTCGATGCTGGTGCTGTCACGACCCTTGATGCCAAGAAGGACGCCAACGAGTACCAGCGATGGCATCTTAAACCCGCCATCAGACAACGATCGACAATAGAATGATTCAAGCCGGTCCTCGACCTTGCGAACCGCTGCTGGCAGTACGCTGACCGCGTCTTCGCTGCTCACGGAAACTGCGGCAACCGCGATGCGGGCAATCACGGTACGAACAAATTCAGCCGTTCCCAGTCCTTTCGCCGGGGGTGATCGGTGACTCGACGATGGCGGTGGGGCCGGCGATGCCAGGCTCGATACAGTTGCACCGGCTTTTGGCGCGTAGATCATCGCAACAGCTCGAATAGTATCGGCTGTCACGCCGAACCAGGCGTGCGAACGAGCCATCTCCATCATCTTGCACTGAACAGCCGGAGAGACAATCAAATGGCCGACGGCCATGTTTATGGTGATGGAGGGTGTCTCGTTGACAAGCATCGCGGCAACAGCCACCCACGATGCCAACAACGCATCGTGGTAGTGGATCGGACTGACGTCGACCGGAAGAACACCCCCCCGTTCTGGCGACTGCAGCTGACACAAAAAAAAGTAGAGACGTGAGACGTCTGCTGGGGTCGTCGGCACGCCTGCGAGCAACCAATTCACGGCCTGCGTTTTGTTCGACACCGACGCAGCCTGTGCAGACGGTCGCAGCATACCAATTCCGCTGTATCGCTCTCCGTACAGCAAGTTGCACGCCGCTTTGACAGCCTCATCTTCGTCTGCGACACTTAAGTCAATCGACTCAAACGTCCGAGTTTGACTGCCGGACACGCTTGTAACAACAACACGGCCGTCTGCCTCGTCCAGGGCAGTAATGTCCCAGAACATGTTGCGCTGTTTGCACGGTGTCGCGAAAGCGAAATGTATCAACGTCGCCCGCACGGCAGTGTCAAGCGTGTCAACATGGCCGGGAAACGTGTCGGCGACTCCCGGCATTACCAACACGCACTTGCCAGCCTGCTCCTGTCGACCTGTAATCATACTGGCCACAAACCCGCGAGTTTGCCACAAGCCACAAAGGGTAGTTTCGAGGTAGGACTGCTCTGACCCGTTCTTCTGCATCGCTGCGTTCCGATCCTTGACCAGCGCAATCACAGCGGCCACCAGGTCGTCGCCAACCGTCATGCACTGCGCTTTGCAAAACTTTACAACTGCTGCACGCAACTTGTCGTCGGACGCACCCAATGTATCACTGCCACGCGTTCGACGAGATTTCGACCCGAGTGCAAAGAAATTGGCCATCTTCAACAGCTCGGTCAAGAACGTGTCAGTGCCGCTCGACGAAAGCTCCCACGCTCGGTCGGGGTCCCCCACGGTGGTAAGAAAGTCTACGTCAACGACCGCCACTTTGTTCTTGGCGTAGACCAAGGCGACGCTCGATTCGTCGCTGTCTGGCCGTTTAAACGTCGTCATCGATCGGTGCCTGCCATCGTTCATTGTCGCAAACAGACAAACCATCGTCAACGTCAAGCCCGACGGCAGCATCTCGCCAGACACGTTCTCAGCGACCTTCGACAAGCCCCCCGCCGTCGTGTGCGTGTATTCCTTGACGCCGCAGAACAGAAGTCCCGTCTTTGCATCGCCGGCGACAGCAAGGACGTACGTGTGAACAACGCCACCTTGTGCACCCGCCATGTCAACGTCGTGTCCCGGCTGGACACGTTCGTGCGATCCAATCAAATTGCCGTTCCGGACAGTGCCCGTCGTCGATGGTGCGGACTCTTGCGTTGCCCGGGGGTTGTCCGATGTTTTAGATTCCCCGACGGCGTCCCAACCTTCGATGACGCGGTCGCTCAACCCCTCTGCTTGATCTGAGCCTACAAACGTTTTCACGTGAGCAAGGAGCTCGCAAGCTGCAAGGTTGCCAAAGTGAGTTGGCGGGGGGGCTGGCGACGTCTCTGGAGCTACAATGAGCGATTTGCCGTCCTCGATCAAGATGGCCCGAACGTTTCGAACGGTCTTAAGATCGGCGCTTGGTTGCACTGTCGTGTCGTCCGGAGAGACGATGTTTGACAACGGAAGGTTGCATGGCAATGGCGGCACTGCTGGCGCTGGCAGCGTTCTTGGGAATGCAGAGGGTGCCGATATTGCAAACGGTATCTTGAACGACGTTGCGCCGGTCGCCAAAGCACGCAGGGCACGCTCCAGCGGTACTTGTTTCTTGCTGGTGGATGGATCACTCATGGCAATGTTAAGCTATCTTTTTTTTTTTTAATGAGCGTAAAGTGTCGAACTTTTCGCAATTTTATTTTGATTTTTATAATAATGTGTTGCATCAACACTGTGTAATGCGACTACGAATTAGCGGGGCCTGCCGTACGGAGGTTGGAAACAATGCCGCCAAGCTTTTTAAACCGCGAAACGACCTCGGCGTCTTTCTTGGAGACGGCCAGAGGGACATACGTGGACCCCTTGTACATACGCTCAAGGCGAATGCCAGTTGCCAGTCGTTGGTTGTCGCCGCACCGGATTGTGTTCGCGAGACTTTCCAGCAATGCCGCCTGGGTGCATGCTTTGCACTTCCAGTAGCTGCGCTTCTCGATTGCAAGGGCAGAACGCGGTTCTGTGCATTTCTCGCCGAGGTCGCAGGCACAGTCCCCCCCTGCGCACGGACCACGTTTAATCTGCATTTCGTGGAAACCGGTGTACGCACCTAGACGGACGGTTGACATGAAGAGGCAACGAGTGTGATCAGCGCGTGTACAGTCGCTCAGTCTGCAATACAAGCAAATATGTCATCTTGCGTATAAAGTCAGTTCCTTGCGTACGTATCGTTATCATCATGGCAGTCTCCCCTCGACGATTTTTGCGTGAGCTGAACCTCGCGGCAGCTTTTTTACTGCTTGCATCCGGCGCGTTGTGCATTGGCTACAGCAACAACCGAGGCATCGTTCAGCTTTCGTACTCTGTAAATAACACGGATGTGCACACAACACTGCATTCGTTCTCTGTCGGGATGATTTATGCAACGATGTTGGGATTTTCATCCATGCACCACATTATTTTGGCAAAGTGGCCAGGCAGAACAATCCGGGACTTAAAAAGCGGCGGGCACGTCGACCGCTGGATCGCGTTTTCAGTGGTGCTTCCGACCACAAGCATGGCGACTGTTGTCGGCATTGCGTCCGTAACGGATGTGTTTGCAGTGTACGCTGCAGCTGCAATTGCATCAGTGCTTGTTTTTGCGCTGTGGATTTCTGCAACGCAACAAGCGTGGCTTGGAACTCGCGTCCTCATTTTGGCCGCGGCGGTTGCGCTCTTTTTGACATTTTGGTTGTTTGTGTGGGCGCAGACAGTCCGCTTTACCGCGCCATTGCTCATGTACTCAGTAGGCACGGTGCTGATGTTGCTTGTCGCGCTTCTTATTTGGAAAGTTATCAAACGACGACTCACCCGAGAAGCTGTGCTAATCAATGTTTCAGTTGGGTTGCAGCTGGGCTGCGCCGGGGTGTGGGCGGCAATGCACCACTCGTTGTCAGCATCTGCAGCACCGTTTCGCGTTTTTGTTGCAGTCTTATTAATATTTGCTGCCATGTGCATCTTCGCGGTGTTCCGCGTGAACGGTACACTCATTGCCGCCGTGAACGATGCTGAACTCGAACTTACCAAAGACTTGATACCCGCCATTTCGGACGAAGAAGACGAAGAAGACGAAGACGATGGCGTGTTTGGTCCGTCAGTTGCGGTAAGCAACATTTTAAACGCCAACGCAACGTCAACTGTGATGCACAATCAACCCTTGACAGAACTGTAGGGTTTGAACCAGGTGTTTAAGTGCGGCACACAACGAACCGAACGCTGAATTGCGAGGTGTGCCACGTTGGCTGACTTACCCCCCTGCAAAGGTATATGATGCCAGTCGCAGTCAACCAAGAAACGGTGCATGATGCGGTCGACGCGAGTTCTGTACCGGACGCTGCTGCGGCGAACCGCGGCCGGGACCGCCAATAGTTTTGAGTTGAACACGTTAGCACTGATGACAGATGTCGGCGGTATTACGTCAATGAATCCGCAGCGTGCACTTGTGTTTTTGCGCGCTGCCGCCGCGACGCGGGCCTGTAAGTGTGCGGTGGCAACATTTGCTGCCGCTACGCAAAGCATTAGGTGGTGGCGGCTTTCTGCGACATTGCACCAGAATGCGTGGGCGCAAACTATTGTTGGCGATGCGTACGCGGCGGCTGGAAACTTTGTGCACGCGGCACGGTGGTGGCGGCGTGGCTTTGAAAATGGGGATGCGGCGGCGGGAACCCGGCTTATTTGTCTCTGTCGAATAGCAAGTGCATGTTCAGCAGACGGGCCTATTTTTTGGACCATTAAAGAGGTACACTTGCAGAATTACATTCCACGGTTCATGGAGGTTAACATCCCGCAAATAGCGGTGCTTTGGAGCGTCTACTTTGAACCGGGAGCAAAGTGCGAGACGTCCGAGGCCGCAACTGGGACACAGTTTGATGTTTGCGTGTCTTTGCGCATTGACGCCAAATCGATCAAGGCGCACACGATACCCTTGTTGCAGAATTTAGAGTTGTGTACGAAAGATGCGGCCGAAGTGGTTGCAATGAGTTGGGTTGCAACTCCGACGAGCGAAACCGCGGTGGTATCAACCGAGTTTGCAGCAGCGTTTTCGCTGGTGCACAGCGTGTCGCCCGACGTTGGCGCACTTGTGCATCTTGAAAGTGAGATTCGACCGGTGCCCGGAGTCGATGCAGCAGAGTTGTGGGTGTGCGCAACGTTTGACACGAACAGCGTTGAACTTGATGACAAGGGGGGTAAAGATGATGCGAGTGCAATCGGCAGTACTGAATGGGCGCTTGGCGGTCCGCATGCGCAGTAATAGTATTGAAATTATACAACTTAAAAAAATCGCATTAAAAATTGTCGTGTGCTCACGCATGATCAGTAATTAAAACTTGCCACCGTATTTTTTTTTTCGTGGTTTTTTTTTGCACAACTT